>Ga0075163_10004700_pt1 | contig 18293 bp, 10 predicted proteins | sample JI1023141ADNA_FD_71478 | JGI IMG/M metagenome (GOLD analysis project Ga0075163, IMG submission 71478) | Wastewater effluent complex algal communities from Wisconsin, to seasonally profile nutrient transformation and Carbon sequestration -... | ecosystem: Engineered > WWTP > Effluent > Algae...
GAGCTTGTCGAGGGTTCCCCAGCGGGCCGCGATCATGCCCGAGATCTCGGCGAGGGTGTGGCCGACCTCCTGTTGCTCGACGATGTAGGCCGCGTGGTCGAGGGCGATCGGCGTCCAGCGACAACGGACACCCGACTTGCCGTCGGACACCATGACCGGCGCCGGGAGCAGCCGCATCAGCACGTACTTGTGGATCGTCATGCGCGACACGCCGAGCGCCTCTACCATGTCCGCCATGTAGACGAACGGGCTACGCGGCGGGGCCGCCTTCCTCCTCGTGGCCTTCTTGGCCGCCTTCTTGGCCACCTTCTTTGTCGTCTTCTTCGCTGCCACGGTCCGGGATGGTAGGCCAGACGGTCCCAGAACGCGAGTCCGGTCAGCCGGAAGCGTCCTCCTCGCGCGAGGAGTTCCCATTGGGTGTCACCGTCGGCGCCTGGTCCGGCTCCGGGAGCGGGACCTTGTCCCGGGTGCCCCACCGGGCGGCGATCATGGCGGTGATCTCGCCCAGGGTGTAGCCGATGGCCTTGTGCTCGCGGATGAACTCGGCGTGTTCCATCGCAGCCATGGTCCAGCGCGCCCGAACGCCGGTTTTCCCGTTTGAAACCAGGATCGGCGCCGGCATGAGGCGGGCCTGGACGTACTTGTATAGCGTCCGACGCGTCACGCCGAGCGCCTCCGTCAAGTCCTTGGTGTAGCAGAAGACCTTCGACTTCTTCTTGCGGGCCGTCGTCGGCGTCCTGGTTCGCTTCGCAGCCACGGGCACGGAGCCTACGCCAGGCGGCTGCCACGCACCAGCCGCCAGTGTTGACCCACTGAGTAGCTTGCGACGCCAGAGAGCGCGGATTCACCCGTCATGGGCGAAGTTTTCGGTTGACTGGTTTACAATGGCGGTGAATTAGTGTTCTCAATGGTAAGGCACAAATCGGGAGCAGAAACGGCTGCTAGCCTTCGCCAGAGCGCCGAGGACGACGTGGATCTCGTCGTGTTCGACGTTCAAGCGCGGGCTCCCGGCTTCTATACGACCCGGACCCGCACGTACTTCGTCGCCGAGGACGGGGCGGTCTACCTCGTGCGGGCGCCAGGGCAGCCGGCCACCCTACAGCGGGAGGACGACCTGCCGCCCGACTGCGACCCCAGCATCATCGCGGACGAGGTTCTTGCACGCCTGGGCGAGGCGGCGGACATGGTCGGGCGTCGGGGCCTGGGCTTGCGCGCCCGGCCGGCCGCCACCCGGGGAGCCGCGTGACCGCCATGGACCGCCGCGCAGCTCGTCACGCGGAGATCGAGCGCGACCACCGGCTCGTGGCGATGGCCCTCGCCGCCACGCTCCGCCGCATCGCCCGCGAGACGGAGCCGGCCGGCGCCGACCCGGAGCACCTCTGGCAGCGTGTGGAGACCGCGCTCGAGCAGAGCCGTGACGCCTTCCGCCGGCTGAACAACGCGCGGATCAACCTACGGGGCCAGCGCGGCGCCCAGTTTGACGACGCGCAGCCGCTGCCGGCGGCGCTCCAGTGGTATCGCCACCGCGGCAACTACCGCGGTGTGTTCCCGTCCATGACGGCCCTGGGCGTCCTGCTGCGCCGCGCGCGGGGCATGCCCGGCGATGGCCTGCACGACGGTGGCGCCGCGGACATCGCCCGGGGATTGCACCTGCGCGGCGAGCTATGGACCTTCGAGCACGCCGGCTCGGTGCATGTGTTCTCGCAGCCGGGCAGCGCCAGCGATGCGGCCCTGGCCGGGCGGACGTCGCCCGATCCCGCGCCGGATCCCGACCACGCGAATCCCCACACTCGCCCCGCCAGCGTGCCCTCGCGCGAGCGGCAGACAGCCCCACAACATCCCGCCATCCCTGGCTTATTCGTCCCCTGAGCGGCCCGCCGGACTGGCGGCGCCGCGGCCTCACTGCTGACATTCACCGCGCTCTCATGAGCGCAACAGGAGAGCTTTGCCGTGAAACGAACGCTCATGTTCCGGGCCGCCGCGTCGGCCCTATTGCTGTCCCTCGCCTGCATCCCTGACGACATCGCGCAGGAGGGCACAACGTCGCCGGAGCCCGGGCCCGACCCCGCCTCGGAACCCGGGCCCGACCCCGACCCCGACGACCCCGATCCTGACGCCGACCCCGATCTCCCGCTGCCGTCCGACGAGCGCCCCGGCTCGCCCGGCGCGCCCTGTCTGCTCGACGCGGACTGCGGCATGGACACCTTTTGCCAACTGCGAATCTGCGTCGCGGGCTGTCCTGACGCCTTCGAATGCGGCGCCGACGAGGTCTGCGACCCGCATGGTCGCTGCGAGGAGCCCCTGGATGCGCACGCGGGCGCGCCGGTGCTCACCGATCCGAGCACCGTGCTCGCGCTCGGGGAGACCCAGGCCCGCACCACGTTGCACAACGATGGCGCCGCGCCGCTGACCTATCGCCTCGCGGCCGCCAACTCGGCGCTGACGCTGGACACCGCGGTCGCCACGCTCGAGCCGGGCGAAGCGGTCGAGCTGATGGTGGACGTCGATCGCACCGCGCCGGCGCCTGCCGATCGCGTGCTGCCGGTCCAGATCATCACCAGCGGCGGGGCCATCCTGTGGGCGATCACGCTCGATGCGCTGCCCGAGGCCGGAACCTTCCGCGGCGCCGTGAGCTTCGACCTCGACGGCTTCAGCCTCGCGAGCAGCAGCCTGGCCCTCAATCTCGACTTTCGCGACGACGGCACGATCGTTGGCCAGGTCGACGACGATGCGAGCCTCCTGTGGCCACAGCCCCTGGCGCTGACCGGCACCTGGAACACGGCCGGCGACCTCTCGCTGGTGCTACGCGACCGCCTGGCGGCCGGTAGCTGGCGCCACAGCCCGCTCGCGCGCGAGCTGGGCCGCGAGCTGGTGCTGACCGGCAAGCGCAGCACCACGGGTCTCACCGGCACCGCGATCGAGACGATCACGGGCCTGCGCACCGCGCCGGTCCAGGTCCAGGGCGCCTTCACGCTGCATCACCGGGGCCCGCTCACGGGCCTCGTCCACCCGCCCGACTTCACCCCCAAGGACGCGACGGCGCCGACCTGGCTCGCACCGCCAGACCTCGATGCGGCGGCGTGCGACGATCTCGGCGTCGATTTCGGCACCGTAGCGACGCTACCGGGGCCCTCGCTTGCGTGCGACGCCTGCGCGGCGGGGACCTGCTCGGCCAACGATATGTATGCATGCGGCGGAGCACTTCGGGCCGCCGGCTTCAACCTCGTGCCCGTGCTCGCCGCGTTGCACGGCAGTGGCGACGTCAAGCCGCCGACTGGCGCGTGGACGTGGGACGACTGCGCCGCGGAGCCGCCCGTGTACAACAACGAGGGCAGGGCCTGCCTGGACATCGCCGCGCTGCACTGCGCCCACGCGCTGGTCCGCCGGGGACCGGCCCAAAAGCCGGGCCCCGCGGGCGACCTGTTTCGTAGCCTCGCGGCCATCTTCGCGGCGGACGAGGCCCTCGCCGCCGGCCTCCTGACGACCGAGGCGCAGATCGACACCGCATTCGCCTTCAAGGGCAAGATCGGCGAGCCGCTCGCCGACGCCTTCGCGCGCGAGCTGACGATCCTGACCGCGGATCGCGAGCGCCTCGCCGCCGCGCTGGCCCCGACGCTCGCGCCGGCCTATCCCGCCGCGCTCCAGTGGATCGAGGACGCCAAACTTAAACAGCCGACGGCCAAGGCCCACCTGGCGCCCCTGCAGCTCGCCGCCGACTTCGCGCGGACCACGGCCCAGTGGGCCCGGCTGGCCCACCGCGCCGGCCAAAACCCCCACGACGTGCGCGCCGCCGTGCGCCTCGCCGCGATCGCCATGCATGCCGCCAGCGCCGAGTTGCACGCGCGCCTCGCCGATCGCCCGGCGGCCGTGCCCGGCCTGCACGCGCTCGGCCCGGCGCTGCAAGGGCTCGCCACGGTCGACGACGAGCTTGCGCCCGACACGACGCCCTTCGGCTACCCCACCGCCTACGTGCCGCTCGCGCTCAGCCCGGACGACATCGCCAAGGGCCGCAGCAACTTCGACGCCGTCCAGGCGCTCGCCACCGACGAGATCGCCCAGTTCGCCCAGGTCGCCGCCGACGCCTGGCAAAAGGCCCGCGACTACGAACAGAAGACCCACACGCTCGCCGCCACGCAGTTGCAAATCGCGACCGAGTACGACGCCAAGCTGCGCGCGCTGTGTGGAAGCCTCCCCGGCAAGACGACGCCCGCGCTATCCACCTGTGGCGAGCAGGGCGGGCAGATCGCCGAGCTCCGGGCGGCCGCGCAAGCGGCCGGTCTGCGCATCCGCCATGCTGCCCAGGCCGGCGAAAACAATTTATATGCGATCGCGGTCGAGGAGGAGCGCTTCGCCCGCGTGATCGAGATTCAGCTCGACCTCGGCGCCGCGATCGAGGCGGCCCACGGTCGCATCTTCCAGGTCCAGGACCAGTACGGCGAGCAGCGCTCCGCCGTGGAGCAGGCCGAGGCGATGGCCGAGTGCGGCCGCATCCGCGACAACAGCCGCGCCGAGACCGAGGTCCTCCAGGCCGGTTGTGCGAGCGCGATGGTCGCCCAGATCACCTCGGGTCCGACGATCCTCGGCGTCACGATCCCCAACGTCGCCGGCCTCATCGCCGCCGGGGCGGAGTGCGATGCCAAGCTGGCGAGCCTGGAGACGACGACCGAAAACCAGTGCCAGAGCGTGCTCGGGCAGGCAGGCCTGCAAAGCGCGCGCGACGAGCTCCAGCGCGCCGAGGGCCAGGAGATCATGACGATCAACGCCGAGATCGACGCGGCGATCCGCAGCAGCGATCTCGAGGTCCAGCGCGCCTCGTCGGTCGCGCTCATCAAAAACATTCGGGCCGAGGGGCTGCTCCTGCAGATCGAGACCGAGGAGGCCGAGCTGGCGCAGCGCACCGCCATGACCGCGATCGGAAGCGCCTTTCAGGAGGTTGCCGCCCTCGCCCAGGACCGGGCCCGCACGCTGGGCATGATGATCGAGGACAGCCCCGACAACGCCCTGACGCGCCCGCATTTCCTGCAAGCCCGTCTCGAGGCCGCCGGCCGCGTCCTGCCGGCGCGCGAGCGTACGATCCGCCGAGTGTACCTCGCGCTGCGCGCCCTCGAATATGAGCTGAATCAGGAACTGCCGGCGCTACGCGACACGCTGGCCGCGGCGCGCTCGCCCGAGGACATCACCGCCCTGATGACCTGCCTCGCCGGGATCGCGGAGGATTATCGCCTCGAGCACGGCTACGGCCAGCCCTATGTCACCGAGGTCAGCCTACGCGCCGACCTCTTCGGCATGACCACCGATATCCCGGACGTCGACGGCAGCCCCGCGACCCCCGCCGAGCAATTCGCCGCGCTATTGCAAGACCCCTTGCACCGCCAGGCGGACGGCGCCGTGGCGCTACCCTTCGCGCTCTCGGCGTTCGAGCACGCTTTGTTTTCGAGCTGGCTGTGCGACGACCGGATCGACAAGATCGAGGTCAAGCTCGTCGGCGACTACCTCGGCGACAAGGAGGCCGAGGTGCTGCTGACGCGCCAGGGCCTCGCGGGGGTGCGCCGCTGCGACGGCGCTGACCTCCCGCAATGGTCGGCGTACGTGCCCTACAGCTTCGAGCGCGATCAGCTCGTCATTCAGGCTGGCGTGAACGAGTGGGGTACCGCGGGCCCGAACGCGGGCTACGCCGCCTGGCCCGTGCACGGCGAGCAGTGGACGCTGACGATCCCGCCGGCCGAGCAGGCACCCGCGAATTTCGATCTCGACCTCGCGCACGTCTCGGACGTCGTGCTGCGCCTGCACCACCGCGCCGGCACGATCGAGCCGGCCGGACAGGGCACCTTCACGCCGAGCTGCGGGTGACACCATGCCCACCGCACAAATCATCCCCGCCTCCGCCCTGCAGCCCGGCCTCGCCACGATCATCGTCTCGCTCCCCGACCGGACGATCCGCAGCTGCGTGTTCATGGTCCAGGTCTGGCCCCACGGCGTCGTCCATGTGGCGTTCACCTCCGGCGAGCTGCTCACGCTATCGACCCGGACCATGGTCGGCCGGATCGAGCACACCGCACGCCCGCGACCGCGCGCGTCCCTGGGACGGGGGCGGTGAGGCGATGCGCGGAGACAACTTTTGCCGAGCCCTCACCACCGCCAGCGAGCCGGGCGACCGCGCGCGTTTCGAGGCGCGCACGAGCCGGTGCGCCTCGTGGTCTCGCGCGAATCCATGCCCCTCCAGGTGTCGGTTCCCATGCCGCCCGGGTGACGGATCGGATGCCGATCGGGTGTCCGTTTGGGTGACGGTTCGGGTGTTCGTTCGGGTGGCCGGAGGCGCTCACCCTCGCGCCGAGTTTCGGGTCGGGTCTGTTGGGTCGGTCGGGTCTGTTGGTCACTCGGGGCCGCCGCGGATGTCTTTCGGGATTTTTGAGAACTCTCCGCCACCACCCCACGGCATTTCTCGGGCTTTAAAAATGATTTTCGGCCCGCCGAAATATCCTGGCCCGCCGCGCCCAGCATTTTTGTTCGCGTGACGCCGGCCGCAGGAAATCCGGCCCGATCTTCCGGCCCGACTTTTTAGTCGCCCGGGATATTTCGCCCGCCGCCCAGCACGCGGCGCCGGCCACCGCTCGCCGCTGCCGCGGCGTGACACCGCCTCCACTTTTCCGCTCGCCGCTGCCTTTTCGGGCCGCACGTGACTCCCATGCACCACCCCCGTGTTTCCCGTTTCCTCGCCGCCGTGCTCGCCCTGGGCGTGCCCGCCCTCGCGCATGCCGACACCAGCGCCACTCTGGCGACTGCCATCAACCTCCCGAAGGGCCCCGCCTCGATCGAGGGCTTCGGCGCGGGCTACGAGGTCAGCCCCGCGAGTGGCCTCCCCGGGCTGTCGTTCCCGCTGGAGGTCCCGCCCGGCCGCGCCGGCCTCGCGCCCGAGCTCGCGCTCGGCTACCACCCCGGCGCTGGCGCGGACGTGCTTGGCCTCGGATGGTCGCTCCGCCTGCCCGCGATCGAGCGGTCGCTCCGCACCGGCATCCCGCGCTACGACGGCGCCGACGTCTGGACCTTAAAAAATCTGGGCGATGGCGAAGAACTCGTTTCCGTGGCGCCCGGCAGGTTTCGCCAGCGGATCGAACAGGGTCCGCCCGTCGACATTAAACAAATGCCCGACGGCAGCATGGTCGCGCGCACCGTCGACGGCGCCCAATATTTCTTCGGGCTCACCGCCGACGCCCGCCTGGCCCGCGGCGGGGATATTTTCCGCCTGGAGCTGTCCGCGATCGTCGATCCGCACGGCAACCGCATCGAATTCACGCACGTGCGGCTGGACGGCAGTGACGCGCCGCTGCTCGCCCGCATCACCTGGAACGACGGCGCTGCCGCGGTGCATTTTGATTACGAGCCGCGCCCCGACCCCGTGATCACCCGCGCGCCCGGTTTTCGCGTCGCGCTTGGCCACCGCCTGGCCGCCATCCGCACCGAGGCAGCCGACGTCGCCGTGCGTACCACGCAGCTTCGCTACACGGCCTCGCTCGCGGTCCCGAGCAGTCAGCTCACCGAGATCGCCACCGTGGCCGCCGACGGGACGGCGCTCCCGGTCCTGCGCTTCACGTATACGGCCCCAGGCGACGCCCTGGAGCGCTTTGACCTCGCCGAAGGGCCCGCGCTCGACCCCACCGCCGAGGGCCGCGCCTGGGTCGACGTGGACGGCGATGCGCTGCCCGACCTGCTCGAGGGCCAGCCCGGCGCCTGGCGCCACCGCAAAAACCTCGGCGGCCAGGCGCTCGGTCCCTGGATCTCACTCAAAAAGAGCCCCGCCGCCGCGATCGGCCCGACCGCGCGCTTTGCCGACCTGACCGGCGACGGTGTGCAAGACCTGCTCGACCGACCGGGAGAGAGCAACGCCTATCTCTTCCCCGGCGGCGGCGCGGCCCCCTTTCAAACCTCCGCCACCCTGCCGCTGGAGCTCCCCTTCGACCTCGCCGATCCGCGGGTCGCCCTTGTCGACCTCAACCTCGACGGCCGGATCGACATCCTGCGCCACGACGACGGCGACGGGTGGGTCTGGCTGCAACGCTGGGGCGCGCCGGGATTTCACCCCGCCGAGCCCGTCCCGCCGCCGCCTGCCGGCCTGCGCCTGGGCGAGCCGGGCGTGCAGCTCGCCGACATGGACGGCGACCGTCTCCCGGACCTCGTGCGCGTCCTGCCGAGCGAGCGCCGCATCCTCGTAGCTCCAAGCGCCGGCCTCGGCTTTTTCGAGGACGCGACCGAAATGGCCGGCGTCCCGGACATGTCGGAGACCGATCGCTGGGAGCTCGCCGACATCAATGGTGACGGCGCCGCCGACCTCGTACGGATCGGCCACCGCGAAGTCGGCCTGTGGGTCAACCAGCTCGACGGCGCGTACGCCCCCGCCGGCGCGCAGGACTGGCCCGAGCTGGAGGCCGACGAAATTGTGATCCTGAGCGATGTCGACGGCAGCGGCACCGTCGATCTCCTGCGCGTCGACACCGACGGCTCGCAGCCCTGGCGCTATTTCTCGCCGATCGTGCCGCGTCCCGGCCTTTTGCAGGCACAGGAAAATGGCCTCGGCTACCGCGTGACCCTGCAATACCAGCCGGCCGCGCTGCTCGCCGCCGCCGACGATACCGCGGGTGCGCCCTGGTCGAGTACCCCGCCCGCGCCCGCGCCGGTGCTGGTCGCCACCACCGAAACCGACGGCGCCGAATGGAAGCGGACCACAACCTATCATCCCCGCGACGGCTGGCACGACCCCAAGCGCGGCGAGCTGCGCGGCTTCGCGGAGCACACCCACACCCGTGACAGCGACGAGTACAGCCGCACGACGATCACCACGCGCCGCTACGACCTCGGCCGCCACGAGGAGGCCCTCGGCCTTCAGCTCCTCGAGGACATGACCTCGGACCCCGACGGCGCCCTCGTGCGCGAGGTTCACACGCTCACGGTCGAGCAGCTGGCCCCCGGCGTCCATGCGGCGCGGCGGATCGCCACGGACACCTTTCACCTCGAAGGCGGCCCCGAGGACATGAGCGCCCGCGTGCGCACCGAGTGGGACCACGACGACGCCGGCAACATCCTCGAAGAGCGCGCCCTGGGCCGCGTCGATCCAAAATCCGGGGCCGACCTCCCCGGCGACGAGCGCATCACCACGACCACCTACGCCGAGCCGATCGACCCCGACGGCCCGCGCAACCTCGCCGCCGAAATCGTCGTGACCGACGGCGACGGCGTGCAAGTCTCCGCGACCCGCACGTACTACGACGGCGAGCCCGAGCAGGGCCTCCCGCTCGGACAGGTGGCTCGGCGCGGCTTGGTGGCACGCGCCGAGACCTGGACCGACGGCGACAATTGGCTCCCCTCGCTGCGCCAGGCCCACGACGCGCACGGCAACCCCACCCGCATCCGCGACGCCAGGGATGGCACCCTCGAGCGCCGCTACGACGCCGCGGGCCTGTTTCCCGTGGAGGAGCGCCTCGTGCTGGACGACGGCGCCCTCGTCACGACGGCCACCTGGGACCCCGCGCACGGCCATCCCGTCACCGTCACGACCCCGAACGGCGCCACCGCGCAGGCCACCTACGACGGCCTCGGCCGGCTCACCGCCGAGATCCAGCCGGGCGACACCGCCGAGCGCCCGACGATCCGCTACCGCTATTTCCTCGACGGCAGCACGGAGCGCCCCGCGAGCGTCACCGAGCGCCGTCGCATCAGCGGGCAGGACGACGTCGACCTCGAGGTCACGCAGCTCGACGGCCTCGGCCGCCCGCAGGCCCGCGTCACGCCCGATGACGCCGGCACCGCCGCCGTGCTCGTCGAGGGCCATATCTACGACGCCGCCGGCACCGTCGCCGAGACGATCGAGGGCGTGCCGCTGCCCGCCGCCGCGCTCACGCCCGGGGCTCGCGTCGTGCTGCCCGCCGGCTCACCCCGCACCCAGACCTGGCGCGACGCCCTCGGCCGCATCACCGCGACGCACGACGCCGACGGATTCGACACGCTGACCCGTTACAGCCCGCTCGCACAGGAGGCATTCGACCACGAGGATATCCACCCCGCGCCGCCCTACAGCAGCACCCCCGAGCGCCAGGAATTCGACGGCCTGGGCCATATGATCGTCCAGGCCGCGATGCTCCCCGATCGCACCATCACGAATCGCTACGAGCACGACGCCGCCGGCCGGCTGCGCGCGCACATCGATCCGGCGGGCCACACGAGCCGCTACACCTACGACGGCGCGGGCCGCCTGCGCCGCGTCGATGCACCCGACGCCAGCACCGTGCAGCAATTCTTCGACGCCACCGGCCAGCTCACCGAGCGCCGCGACGCGACCGGCGCGCGCGTCACCTGGACCCACGACCGCATCGGCCGCGTGCTCACCGAGCGCGCGTTCGACCCCGCCGGCCAGCGCATCAGCGAGGCCCGCTACACCTACGACCGCGGCCAAGCGCACAGCCGGGGCAAGCTGACCGCCGTCGAGGACGCCGCCGGCCGCATCGACTTCGAGCACGACCTCCGCGGCCGCATCGTCCGCGTGACCCGCCAATTCGCCGCGCACGCCGGCCCCGTCACGCTCTCGCAGCGCTCCGAGTACGACGCCCAGGACCGCATCCTCCGCGAAATCTTCCCCGACGGCGCCGAGCTGACGCGGGACTACACCGCGCGCGGCCTCGAGGCGCCGCTCGCCGGCTGGCTCACGACCGCCACCTACGACCCGCGCGGCCGCTGGACCGCCCACGCCCTCGCCAGCGGCGTCCGCACCGTCCGCGCCCTCGACCACACCGGCCGCGTGCAGGGCCACCGCGTCGCCCTGGGCACCGTCGACCTGCTCCACGTCACCCACACCTACGACGCCGCCGGCCTGCTCGTCCGGACCCACGATCGGCGCGCCCCCGATCAATCCCAGCGCTTCACCTACGACGATCTGCGCCGCCTGGTCCGCGCGGAGGGCTCCTACGGCGTCCAGACATGGGCCTACGCGGACGACGAGAACATCACCCAAAACGGCGACGCCGACTACAGCTACGACGGCCCGCAGCCGCACGCCGTCACCGCCGCGCGCGGCCAGACCTTCGCCTACAACGCCGCTGGCCACCTCACCGCCGTCACCGGTCCCGGTCCCGTCCCCGCGGGCACCTGGCGCACCGATCCCCACGGCCGCGTGCAGTCATTCACCACCGAAGACGGCGCGCGCACCGAGCACATCTACGACCACGCCGGCACCGAGGCGATCCGCCGCGACTATGCGGCGACCGGCGACCTCGCGCACGAGACCCTCTACTTTTCAAAACAAGTCGAGGTCCGCGACGGCCAGCTCGTCCGGTGGATCCTGTGGAACGGCGAGCGCATCGCCGAGAGCACCACGCAGCTCCCTGAGACCGGCGACGCAACGCCGCGATCGGGCGCCGCCCTGGGCGCGCTGCTGCTCGTTGCGCTCGCGCTGCTCCGCGCCGGTCGTCGCAAATCATCGTCCCGGCCCCGCCACACTCGTCCCCTCCGCCTCGCCGGCCAGTTCGCCCTGTTCCTCGCCGCCGCGGTGAGCTGCCAGTCCGACGGCGACACCGCCCACCCGCTGCTCCCCGACGAGCACACCCGCTACCACGTCAGTGACCGCCTCGGCAGCGCCGCCCTCGTCCTCGATCACCAGGGCGAGCTCGTGGCCCGCGACGCCCACGACCCCTACGGCGCCCCCGCACTTGCCTGGCGCGCCGACGGTGCGCGCGGCCCGGACTACCGCTTCACAGGCGCCGAGGACACGCCGCGCTCCGGCGCCGTCGTGCTCGGCGCCCGCCACTACCTCCCCGCGCTCGGCCGCTGGACCGCCCCGGACCCGTACTACCTCCTCAACCCCGGCGCGACCCTCGAGCGCCCCGGCGAGCGCAACCTCTACCGCTACGCCGGCAACAACCCCGTCCAGCACGTCGATCCGACCGGCCACGGCTGGCTTTCGGCGATCTACAAGGCCGGAAAAGCCGGCGTCAAGTGGATCTTCAAGGGCGCCGACAAGGTCGAAGAGGCCGCCAGCGTCGTCGAGGACGTGTCGATCCTCGTGGGCAGCGAGTCGACCTTCGGCGCACGCGTCCTGTCGGCCATCTCGCTCGGCAGCGAATACCTCCCGGTCAGCATCGGCGATGTCAAGGATGGCTACCGCTGGCTCCGCGGCTCCGACCGTGCCGCCGATGCCGCCGCAACTGCCCGTTCCAGTGAGCGCGCAGCGGCAGCGGTTGCCGAAGACGTCCGTGACAACATCAAGGCGCGGGAGCCTTCAAAGATCGATCGGGCCGCTTTCAGAAAGGAACGTGAGCAGTACTGGAAGGCAGAGGCCCAGCAAAACGGCGGAAACTACGGCCCCGAGGATCTGACCAAGCTGCAGAAGGGACGTGCGCCGACGGGACCGGACGGTCATCCGATGGAATTGCACCATGTAGACCGGACCCCCGAAGGTGGGCTACAGCCAATGAGCCGAACGGATCATCGCCTCGGAGAAAACTATAAGAAGAACCATCCGTGACGAAGGACCTGACCATGTCGACCGAGATTTTCGACAGTTGCGTGCGCTCGAAGGGCGACCTCGCCGGAGTGTTCGAGTACGACGGCGAGACCGGCTACTTCTACCTCTGCCAGGCGAGGGGCGACGCCGTGGGGCCGATCCTTGACCACATTCACGTCCTTTCGGGGCCGCCGAACTTCGGGGCAATGGACGTTTTGATCCGCTGGGATCACCAGGAGGAGAAAGTCGGGCTGTTCATCTGCGGCGAGTTGTGGGCCGTATTCGACCCGGCAAGCCAGAAGACCTACGGCGGCGCCACTACCGACGGAGCGATACCGGCGATCGCGTCGGAAGGGAGCGCCGGTTTTGAGACCCAATGAAGTCCTGACTGCGAGTGATCGCAGGCCCTACCCACTTGGCTTCGGGGCGGCTCCGCGCTAGACTGGGCCGCTATGCTTCCGGCACGCCTCGCCGTCGCTGTCGGCCTCCTCGGGCTCGCCTGTAACGGCTCATCCCAGTCGTCAACGGGCTTTACCACGCCAGGCGTTACCACTCGCCCGAGCGACACCAGCTCGGGCGAGTCGACCTCGACTGGCGACGGATCGTCGGGCACCTCGAGTACGTCGAGCGGGAGCGCCGACGGCAGCACGGGCTCGTCATCGACAACAGGCACCTCGCTCCCGGACATGGGCATGATGCCCGACTTCGGCGGCCCGTCGATCGGCTGCAAGGGCAAGATCGATTTCCTGTTCGTCATCTCGCGTTCTGGGGTCATGGGCCCGCCTCAAGGCAAGCTCCTCGCTGCGGCACCAGCCTTCCTTGCCACCATTCAGGACCAGTTTGATGACTTCGACGTCCACATCATGGTGGTCGACAGTCAAGAAGCCTGGTGGGTGGACAGCTGCGAGGACCAGTGTCCAGCCCCCTGCGACGAAGCCCCGGACTACCCCTGTGGCGTCGTCCCGACCGTCTGCGACACGACGATGGGCGCGGGCACGGTCTACAACGCCGGGCCCTACGCGTCGAACGTCCCCTGCGACCTCGGCGGGCGCCGCTACATCACCAAGGACACCCCCGACATCCCGGCAGCCTTCGAGTGCATCGCCCGCGTCGGCGTCGTAGGCAACAACCTGATGGGCGATGCGCTCGTCGCCGCCCTGGGCCCCCAGCTCAACGCCTCCGAGCCCGAGCCCGGCGGCTGCAACGCGGGCTTTCTACGAGACGACGCGCTCCTCATGCTGACCATGATCGGACCCGAGGACAATATCCTGGGTGGGTCCAAAGGGACATGGCAGGAGTGGCGGCAGGCGGTCGTGGACGCCAAGCATGGCGATCTCAACGCGATCGTCGCGCTCGGCATCATCAGCGGCCCCACCTGCGTGCCGCAGCCGGATCCTGATATCCGACTCTGCAACCTCATCCCGTCCTTTCCGAACAGCATCCTCGAGCACCTGACCCTCGATGACTACGGGGAGCCCTTTGAAAAGGCCGCGCAGCTCGCCCTGGACGCTTGCAGCGTGTTCGTGCCTGGCTAGTAGGGGTGAAGGGTGACGACGCCAGCAGCCAGCGTGTCGCCGTCGAGGTAGTAGCCGCCGACCGAGATGTACCCGTAGGGACCCACTGCGATGCCTGTGGCGGCCTGGAGGGTGCTGAGCGTGCCCTGGTACGCCCATGAGGGCGTTGCCTGCCCGAGCGCCCACGCCTGAGCCAGAAAGCCCTTGCCCTTGATGAGCGCCTCGGCTGCTACTACCACACCGCCCGAAGGGCTCGCCGCAACGCCCCACACCGTCGCGGCAGTTGTGACCGGCTGCCCCCAGGTCAGAGACGCCCCTGGTGAGAACCAGTTCACGACCCCCTGCGTCGGGGTGCAGGGCGTGACCTTCGCATCGCAGGTGTAGCCGACCGCCACATACCCGCCGTCGCCATCGCGCGCGACCGCCTCGTAGCCGCTTTGCCACGGCCAGGCGGTCGCCACGCCGTTGTGCAACTCGACGCCATTGACTCCGAACTCCACGACAAAACCGCGGCTCAACTGCTTTGGTTCGTTCTCGACGTGCAGGCCGAACACCTCACCCACGACCACGATCTGGTCCTCGACGAAAGAGCAGTCTTTGGTCCGCTCGTCAAACTCCTCCTGACCGAGCTTGTAGACCCACGGCACCGTCCAGCCCTTGCCCGCCGACGGGGCCAACCGGACCCAGGCGTCGGGCAACAAGAAGCCCGGCCGCGCGCCGCACAGCAGCAGGTCGCCCGCGGCGTTTACATCGAGCCCGCGCCCAAATTCCTGAAAATCACCCACTTGCGGCGCGTCCAGCAGCACCCCATCGGGGTCCAGGTGGAAGAGCTGCCAGCGATTGACGTTGTTCACCACGGTGTTCACCAGCGCCCAGATCGTGCCATCCGGCGCGACCGCGATGTCATCTCCTCCGCAGCTCACCCCCGGAGCGAGTGCTACGGCATCCTGCGGCCACACCGGCTCGCCCTCGGCATCGCGGCGTCGGACATGGCACCGGGCCCCCGGGTTTTTCCACTCGGTGAACAGCTCGTAGACCCCGCCCTGAGCGTCGACGGCGACCGCGTTCCCCATGCTCGGCGTGATCGGACTCTTCTTCTTCCACAGCTCGGAGCCCGCTGCCGGCGCTGCGACGCTGAATGTGTCGGGCCACGGCGCGCTCACCAGCTCGCCGCTCTTGGCGACGGCCGATACCGTGTGCATCCCGTTCCACGATTCACCGAGCACGGCGATCTCGCCGACGAACGCCGCCCCTTCGTCGCCCACCGGATCGAGCGCGACGGCCTCGCCGTCATCGACGGTCATCCACACCTCGGCTGCGTCCGCGACCTGGACCGTCACGGTCACGGGCCCCGCCGACTGGAAGACGCACGATCCCGGTGTGCCAGGTCCGGGGCACAGGGTCATGCCCAGGATCATCGGCGGCGCCTGCACCTCGGGGCCCGTGGTCCCCATGCTGCTCTCGCCCGAGCTGGCTCCCGTCTCGCTCGAGCTGGCCCCGGCCTCGCCGCCGCCGGTCCCTGTGCTCCCAGTGGAGAACGGCCCGCTCGTCGGCGTGGACGTTGTTCCATCGCCGGAGCCGCCCTCGTCGGCCTGCGGGGCGTGGCAAGCTGGATCCGGGTCGTCCGGCAGGAAGCAGGGGGGGTAGGGCGTCTCCTGATAGCACCCCGTCAGCGCGGCCACCACGCCCACCGCAGTTTTGCAGAGGTTTTTATATGTCTTTTGGGAAGCTGACGAAGACATGCCCCCACGCTACCCGCTTTTCTGCGCGCTGTCAGTCAAAATGACGGAGCCATCTTGGCAACATCCACGAGTCCCGGTAGCGTCAGCTCATGGCCCCCCTCGTTCTCCGTCGTGGTCTGGCCGTCGCCGCGTTCATCGTCGGCATCGCCGCGTCGACTCGAGCCCTCGCGGGCACGGAGACCGCCTCATTTCGCGAGCAGGCCGCGTGCCACAAGCACCGCGAGGCGGGCGAGCACGTGCAGGCCGCCGAGCGCTGCCTCGCGGCCTACGAAGCTCTGCCGGACCTGCCCGAGGCCCTGGACGCGCGCGCCGTGATGGCCTTCGACGCACGCTACTCGCTGCGCGACGCCTACGCCCAGACCGGCGAGATCAAGCACCTGTGCGGCGAGATCCGCCTCATGATCCGGTTTCTCAACTACCTCACCCGCCGCGTGCAGCCCAGCGAGCGGCCCTTTGATCGCCTCGACGCGAAGAAGAACCTGGATGCCGCCCGCACGGAGCTGGGCGACCGAAGCTGCAGCGAGAAGCCGCCTGAGCCCGAGCCCGAGCCCGAGCAAAAACCCGAGCCTGAGCCCGCACCATCACCCGCGCCCGCCGTCGACGTCGAGCAGGGCCGCCTGCCGCTCGCGCCGCGGCGTGGGTTCAAGATCTCCGGCTGGACCCTGTTCGCGCTGGGCCTCGGGTTCGGCGTCTGGAGCTCCGCCGAGCTCGCTATCGGCGAGCTGAACGAGCGCGGCCGCCAGGCGTTGATCGCGTCCGTCCCCGGCACCGCCCCCGGCGCGTTGGTCGGGCAGCTCGAGGCCCTGAACGCTGCCGGTGACGCGGCCAATCGCCGGGCCATCGTCGCCGGCAGCCTCGCCGGCGCGTCGCTGATCACCGGGATCACGCTGCTGTCGGTTGATGCGCATCGTCGCCGAACGTATCGCCGCCTCGCGCTCTCGCCTGTCACCGGACCGACCGTCGGCGTCCGTCTGCGCCTGGAGTTTTAGACATGGATGTCTTCTGGAGCCCGCCCAAAGCCAAGCCCGACCCCAACATTCGCACGGCGTACATGACGGGCGCGAGCGTCGAGGATGACACCGGCCAGGTGTTGTGTCGGCGTTTTCAATTGCTGGCGCCGATCGGCTTTGGTGCGACCGCCGCGGTGTACCGGGCGCTCGACCGCGAGACCAAGAGCGAGGTCGCGGTCAAGATTCTCTACAAGAGCCTGCGCGACGACGCCGAGGCTCTCCGCTACTTCGCGCAGGAGGGTCGACTCGCGGCGCGGATCGTCCACCCGCACCTGCTGCGCGCGCACTACTTCGGCCAGCGCCGGGGCGCCCCCTTCATCGTCTTCGAGCTGATCCCCGGCGCCTCGCTCACCCAGGTCGCCGCCATGCGCCCGATCCCCTGGCGACGTCTCGGCAGGATCGTCCTGCAGGTGCTCGACGCGGTCGCCAAGCTCCACGAGGAGGGCGTGCTGCACGGAGATATCCAGCCCGAGAATGTGATCGTCCAGCAGACCACACTCGGCCACGACTTCGCGAAGGTCATCGATCTGGGATTTGCGAGTGCTCGCGGCTGTAGCCGGCTCACCCAGGCCGCGGAGCCGCCCTCGGAGGTCCACGGCACCCCGAGCTTCATCGCGCCGGAGCGCCTCGCGGGCCTCGATCCCGACGGCCGCGCCGACCTGTATTCGGTCGGCGCGCTCATGTATTTCTTGCTGACGACGCGCCCGGTCCCTGACATCAGCAACGCCCCCGAGGAGCTCGGCATCCCCGCGCCGAGCATCATGGCCCCCGGCGCGCGGATCCCCCACGCGATCGACGTCATCGTGATGCGGGCCCTCAGCGACGTCGATGATCGCTATCCGAACGCCGCCGCCATGGCGCAAGCGCTCGGCGATGCGCTGGCACAGTCCGAGGCGCCGCCCGCCCCGGTCCACATCAGCGAGGCGCCCCCGCCCGCCGTGATCGACATGGGCGAGGCCGCCACCCCGCCCGTCCTGCCGGCGGCGTCGAGCGTCGCCGAAGAACAGGCCCCGCTGGTCGCGGTCCAGGTCCCCGATGAGCCCGAGCCCGCGTGTCCCGCCGCGTCCATCGGCGACGTCCCGCAGCGGTCCACCCGCGCGCCGCTCGTCGTCGGCCTGGGCTTCGGCGTCGTCCTCGGCGTCGTCGGGCTCGCCGCGTTGTGGAGCGCGAGCGCGGCGCTGGATGGCGGGCCAATCGCCCAGCAGGCGATGAACTCGACCTCGCCGCACGAGATCACCGCCGCGATCAACCGCCGCTCCGAACCGGTGCCCACCCTGCCGCGCGGGCCTGACCTCCTCCCGGCCGTCCCGCCCGCGCAGGACATCAAGTCGACCACCGAGCCTGCGACCGTCAAGGCGAAACAGGCACGCGGCGACGCGCGCGTGGCCCAGGTGCGCCGCGCGATCTATCGCTGCAAGCCGCTGGTCCCGTACTCGAAGTCGACCGTGACCGTCGAGGCCGACCCGGCCGGGAAGACGCAGATCCAGTTCAGCGGGCGCGAGGCGCAGGGTGACTTCGGCCGCTGCGTCGGCGAGGTCGC
>Ga0075163_10004701_pt1 | contig 18293 bp, 9 predicted proteins | sample JI1023141ADNA_FD_71478 | JGI IMG/M metagenome (GOLD analysis project Ga0075163, IMG submission 71478) | Wastewater effluent complex algal communities from Wisconsin, to seasonally profile nutrient transformation and Carbon sequestration -... | ecosystem: Engineered > WWTP > Effluent > Algae...
CGAACCCGAACGTGCCGTGGGCGCGGCCGCGCACGCCTTCGAACCGCTCGGGCTCCCAGTAGCTGCCGGCGCGTAGGCGCAGCCGACCGGGCAGGGCCTCGACCTCGACGCCGGCACGCGGCGACACGGTGACGTGCGCGCCCGAGCGCTGCAGCTGCTGCATCGCGAACGCCTCGATGCCGTGGCCGTCCGTCGACGAGCCGGCCAAGATCAGATCGCCGGTCACCGTCACCGAGAATTCGTCGCGAAACTTCGTCTTGACCTGCTGGTTCCACGGCGACTCCGCCCAGCGGTATGCGATGCCGACGATCGTGCGGCCCGGCGATTCGATCTCGTCCGGCAGGATGTACGCGGTCGACATCGGATCGTCGGGATCCGCGCGACACATGGTCGGATCGCAGCCGCCCGGCGTGACCTCGCTCGACACGATCCTGCTCTCGAGGGCCGCGGCGATCCGATAGCTCCTGCCGCGCGGCACCCAGGTCGCGCCCGCCACCAGGCCGGCCCCCTTGAGATCGAACAGCGGCTCGCCGTTCTGCGGGCCGAGCTGGAACGCGATCGACTGGATGCCCACGCCGAGCGCGAGATCCCAGCTCGGGATCCAGCGCGCGATCACGAGCTTGCCGCGCAGCGTCTTCGCGAACAGCGGCGGCGTCGAGCCGTCGACCGGCGAGTCCTGCCCGGTGAAGGTCAACGCCCCCGACCACACGCCGAAGCGCAGCGCGAGCCCGGCGGTGGCCAGCTGCGCGCCCTCGGCCTCCGGCGCGACCTGACCGTTGTTGTCGTAGTCCGTCGAGAACCGGCCGGTCAGGTAGTCGAGGTGATAGTCCCAGCTCCAGCTGTCGTTGTCGGTGGTGCGGCGAACCGCGGGTGCCGAGGCGTTGATCAGCGTGCCGGCGGAGCCGTTGACCCGCGCCGCGCCCGCACCGCCCATGCCGGTCAGCGACGAGTCGCCGATCGCGACCCCCTCGTAGAGCTCGATCGCGTAGTCGCGATCGACGATGGGGTCCGCGACCGCGGGGAGGGCCCCGACCCCGATTGCCACCGCCGCGGCGGGTAGCAGACGCCCCATCCCGCCATCATAGCGGTATCCTCCCCTCCGATGCCGCACGCCGACGACGAACCCAGGAGTACACCTGGGGACGCGAAGGCGTCCGAGACCGGCCCGGTGACCCGCGAGTCGACCCGCGAGGTCGCGGTCTCGATCGCGGCGGTGCCGTTCAAGCGGCGATTCTTCCTCCCGACGGTACTGCTCGCCCTCGCGGAGATGCTGTTCATCCTCTACCCGATCTGGCTGTGGTTCGACCTCGACAAGCTGCCGGGCGACACCGTGCTGCGCACCGCGCTCCCCGTCGGGATCGGCGCGGCGATCGTGTGGATCGGCGCGATCGGCACCTGGCTGCTGCCGCTCTACGCGGCGGTCGCGGCGCGCCGGCGAGGCGAGCGCGTCGACAAGGAGCTCGCGTCGCGCGCGTACCGGATCACGCTCAAGGGGCCCGTCCGCGTGCTGCTGCTGCGCACCGCGCTGTGGGCCGGCGCCGCCGCGTTGACCGGCACGTTCTTCCACGTCTACGAGGGCTGGGCGTGGAAGCGCGTCGCCGAGATCGCCTCGCTCGCGGGGGTGCTCGCGTACGTCGTGGCCTGCGTGCGCGCCGTCTGGCTCGCGCAGATCATGGGCGAGGTGCGCGGGCGGTTGTTCGCGGCCGGCTCGCCGCTGCGCCGGTTCGACGACAGCCACTTCCGGCGGTTCACGCTGGTCTCGATGATCGTCGCCGGCGGTGTGCTCGCCGCGCAGCTCGCGTTCTCGAAGTTCTTCCTGCTGTCGAACTCGCCGCAGCAGTTCCTCCAGCTCCAGACCTACTTCCCGATCGCGACGTTGCTCGGCGTGTCGGCCTGGGCGGTGTGCGCGAAGCTGATGACCGCCGATCTGCGCGCGTACCTCGCGGTGTCGCGCGGCGAGAAGCGCGAGAACGCACCGCCGGCGGCCACCATCTATCGCCGGGCACAGGCGCTGCCGTACCGGCTCGCGATGATGACGATGCTGGTGTGGCTCGCGATCGCCGTCGTCGGTGCGCTGGTCGCGCGCTTCCACCTCGGCTTCGAGGTCGACGACACGCTGATCGCGGCGATCGGTACCTTGATCCTCGCGCTCGCCGGCGCGATCTACGAGCAGCTGTGGCACCGCGACGTGCTGCGGCCGCTGCTCGCCCACCTGACGCAGCGCTACCGCGTGCCCGTCCGCAACATCGCGCCGTCGCTGTCGTTGCGCAGCAAGCTACTGCTGTCGTTCGGCGGTGTCGTGCTGCTCGCGTGCGGCATGGCGCTGCTGTGGAGCTTCGTCCAGTACAAGAGCTTCGCGAACAAGTCGGCGCAGAAGCAGGCGCAGCTCGGCGTCCAGTGGATGCGCTCCGAGCTCCAGAACGACATCTCGAATGATCCGGCGCCGCCGACGCCCGAGCGCGTCCGCGCGTCGCTCAAGCGGATCGCCGGCACCGCCGCCGAGGGCGCGGTCGTCTACTACGTCGACGAGTCCGACGTCGTCGCCGAGTTCGGCGGTGGCGTCCAGGGCGCGCCGAAGCCGCCGTGGTACGTGCGCGCGCAGTTCGAGAAGTCGAATCGTACCGACGGGCTGATCTCGATGCCCGGTGCCGAGCTGACCGGCCGCGCCGGCTTGCTCGAGGTCACCTGGCGCGGCGTGCGCTATCCGCTCGGCACGCTCGGCCTGTTCTATCCGTCGTACCGCGGCCGCGGCGAATCGATGGCCGAACCCCTTCAGGAGCTGTTCGTGTTCTTCCTGATCTTGTTCGGGGCGTGCGCCGGCATCGTCGCGTTCACCGTCGCGCAGTTCATGGCCCCGATCAAACGCCTCGAGCAACGCGCCGACGCGATGGCGCGTGGCGAGCTCGCCGATCCGGTCGCCGTCGGTGGCGAGGGGGACGAGATCGGACGCCTCACGCTCGCGCTCGAGGAGATGCGCCGCGCACTGCGCGACAAGCTGCGCTCGACCGAAGAGGTCAACCTCGATCTCGAGCGCGCCGTCCAGATGCGCACCGCGGACCTCGCGCGCAAGAACCGCGAGCTCGCCGAGGCGATGGACAAGTTGACCCGTGCCCAGGCGCAGATCGTCCGGTCCGAGAAGCTCGCCTCGATCGGTCAGCTGGTCGCCGGCATCGCGCACGAGATCAACAACCCGGTCAACGCGATCGTCAACACCGTCGGTCCGCTCGAGGAAGCGGTCAACGAGCTCGACAGCTCCGATGCCACCATCCGCGCCGACGCCGCGAAGGACGTCCGCGAGATGGTGCGCGTGGTGCAGCGCGGCGCTCAGCGCACCAAGGCGATCGTCGGCGCGCTCCACAACTACTCGCGCACCGACGACGAGTCGGTGGTCGACTTCGACATCAATCGCTCGCTCGACGATTCGCTCGAGTTGCTCCGCCACCTGCTCAAGCAGAACATCACCGTCGAGAAGGGCTACGCCGACGTCGGCCGGATCCGCGGTCACGCCGGGCAGGTCAACCAGGTGTTCATGAACCTGTTGACCAACGCCGCGCAGGCGCTGGTCGGCCGCGACAACGCGAAGATCACGATCACCACCAAGAACGACAGCGATGGCGTCACCGTCGCGATCTCCGACAACGGCGCCGGCATCCCGCCGCACGTGCTGCCGCGGATCTGGGACCCGTTCTTCACCACCAAGGATGTCGGCGAGGGCACCGGGCTCGGGCTGTCGATCGTGTTCGAGCTCGTGCATCGCCACGGCGGCACGATCGACGTCGATACCAAGGTGGGCGAGGGCACCACGTTCACGGTCAAGCTGCCGCGCAAGGCGCCGGCGGCTGCGGGGCGCACGACGGAGATGGGGGCGGTGAAGACGCGCGAGCTACGACCGCGCGAGTGAGCTCACGCGGCGGTCGGCAGCAGGATCGTCACGGTCGTGCCGATGCCCTGTTCGCTGTCGATCTTGAGCCGGCCGCCGGCGATCCCGATCAGCCGCTGACACTGGGCGATCCCGAGCCCGGTGCCCTCCGGGCGGGTGGTGAAGAACGGCGTGCCGATCCGATCGAGCGTCTCGCGGTTCATCCCGATGCCGGTGTCCGTGACCTGGAACTCGAGCATCCCGTCGTCGGTGCGCGCCTGGATCGAGACTCGACCGTTGGGCACGCCGCGGGCGGCGATGGCCTGGGTCGCGTTCGCCACCAGGTTGATCAACACCTGCATCAGCTCGGTCGCGGAGATCCGGACGCGGGGGAGGAGCTGTGGCCCTTCGTAGTCGATCGAGGCGCGGGTCTTGATCGCGAGCTCCTGACAGACCGCCATCGCGTGGCGCACGATCGGCAGCGGATCCACCGTGTGTGACGAGCCCACCGGGTTCGGCCGTCCGAGATCGCGCAGGCCATCGATCAGGTTCGAGAGGTGGAGCGCCGCCGACTTGAGATCATCCGTGGTCGGCGACAGATCGTCGACCAGCTGGGACAGCTGCTCGCTGTGGGCGGCGGGGAGCTTGACCGCGTCGAGCGCGTCGCGCAGCTCGGGGAGGTGCTTGCCGAGGTCGCGCAGGTGCTCGATGTTGACCAGCAGCGACATCAGCGGCTGCCGGAGATCGTGGACGAGCAAGGCCGCGATGCTGCCGAGCGTGGCGAGCCGCTCGGTCTCGAGCAGCCGGCGGTGGAGCGCCGCGGAGTCTCTCCCGAACGTCCACGCCTCGCACGCCCAGCGCAGGATCTGGACGAGCTCCGCGCGCTCCCACGGCTTGATGATGTAGCGCGCGACCAGCCCCTCGTTGATCGCGCGCAGGATCGGGCCGACGTCCTGGTGCGCGGTGACCACCATGCGGATCACGTCCGGGTGGCGCTCCTTGGCCACCCGCAGGAGCTCCTCCCCGTTCATCCCCGGCATGCGCATGTCGGTGACGAGCACCGCGATGTCGGTCGCCTCCTCGAGCATCGCGAGCGCCGCCTCGCCACTCTCCGCCGTGAGTACCGCGAAGTCCGAGAGCGAGGTCGCGAACACGAGCCGGTTGGCTCGCTCGTCGTCGACGTAGAGAACCCGTGGTCCGGACACTGGGGGCGCTATGTTCACATCACTCGCTGCATCCGTCCAGAGGTAGTCTCGGCACGTGGACCTCTCCAGCCCCGACACGTACGCCGATGGATTTCCCCACGAGGTGTTCCGCGAGTTACGAGCGCGCGATCCGGTGTCGCTGCAAAAAGACAGCACGGGCAAACCGTTCTGGGCGGTGACCCGCTACCAGGACGTCGTCACGGTGCTGCGCACCCCGGCGGTCTTCTCGACGTGGCGCGGCAGCGTCCTGTTCGACGATCCGCCGCCGGAGTTCCTCGCCAAGCTCCGCGAGAGCATGCTCAATCGCGATCCGCCCGACCACACGCGACTCCGCCGGTTGGTCAACCACGTGTTCTCGCCGCGTCGGATCGAGATGCTCGAGCATCAGCTCGCGTCCCATGCGCGGTCGCTGATCGCACGTGTCCGTGGGCGGCAACGATGTGATTTCGCCACCGACATCGCCGGGGAGATGCCGTTGTTCGTGATCTGCGAGATCTTGGGGATCCCCCACGAGGACCGCACCAAGCTCTACGCGCTGACGGCTCGGATGTTCGCGAACACCACGCCCGAGACCCTCAAGGACGCGATGGCCGCCGCCACCGCGCTGCGTGAGTACGGCGTGAGGTTGGCCGCCGCCAAGCGGGAGACGCCCGAGGACGATCTGCTGTCCGACCTGGTCGCGGCAGAGGTCGAAGGACGCCACCTCACCGACGGCGAGCTCCAGGCCTTCTTCATGCTGCTGTTCAACGCCGGGGCCGACACCACGCGCAGCCTGCTCTGCCTCGGCCTCGATCTGTTGTTCGATCATCCGGCCACGCTGGCCGAGCTCCGCGCCGACCCCGCGAAGGTGCCGGATGCGATCGAGGAGATGCTCCGGTACGAGACGCCGGTCATCCAGTTTCGCCGCACCGCGACCACGGCCATCCGGCTGGGGAACGCCGAGATCCAGGAGAACGATCGCGTCGTGGTGTTCTTCCCGTCGGCCAATCGCGATGCCGCGCAGTTTCCGGATCCCGACCGTTTCGACATCCGCCGGACCCCCAATCCTCACCTCGCGTTCGGTCACGGCCCCCACTTCTGCGCCGGGGCAAATCTCGCGCGCCTCGAGGCGAAGCATGTCCTCCTCGAGCTGCTGCGCGGGTTCCCTCGACTCGAGCGCGCGGCGCCGATCGTCCGCTCGCGCACCAACTTCGTTCGCAGCGTCACCAGCCAACCGATCAACCTCGGCGATCACGCGGTAGAGTAGGGTTCGCGTGATCGGGATCCTGGGCCTCGGCGCATCGTTCCCTCCGGATGTCCGGACGAACGCGTGGTGGCCACCCGAGGTGGTTGCACGCTGGAGCGCCAATCGCCCACCGCTCCCCGTCGCACCCGCGGCCGCGAGTGAAGGCGTCAGGAGGGTGGTCGCGGCGATGTCCGCGCAGGCGCTGGATCCGTTTCAGGGCGCTCGCGAGCGCCGCGTCGCCCCGGCCGAGGACAGCGCCATCGATCTCGGCGAGCGTGCCTCGCGGATGGCGATCGAGCGCGCGGGGATCGATCCGGCGCAGATCGATCTCGTGCTGATGTTCACGGTGGTGCCCGACGTCCTGCTGTCGAATCCCGCGGCGATCCTGCATCACCGACTCGGGTTGTCGCCGACCTGCCTCGCGTTGCAAACCGAGGCTGCCGCCTACTCCTTCCTCGCGCAGCTGGCGCTGGCCGAAGCGATGGTGGCGGCAGGGCGAGCGCGGGTCGCGCTCCTCGTGCAGGCGAGCATCGCGACCCGCTTCGTCGCGCCGGACGACCCGGGCTCGCCGTTGTTCGGAGATGGCGCGACCGCCGTGATCGTCGGGCCGGTCTCCCGCGATCGCGGCATCGAAGCAACCGCGCACTTCACGGATGGGCGGTACCCCGACGGCCTGGTGATGTCGGTGCCCGGCGGCTGCTGGTTCGATCAAGGCCGACCGCTGATCCACAACAAGAACCCGGCACAGATGCGAGAGGTCTTCCTCAGCACGGCCGATGTCTGCAAGGACGGCATCGACGCGGTCCTCGCGAAGACCGCGCACACGATCGATGACGTCGACTTCCTGTGCGTGTTTCAAGGCACGCCGTGGTTGCGCGAGGTGGTCCATGACTACATCGGCGCGACGGGCTGCCGCTCCGTCGAGCTGTTCAGCCAGTTCGGTTACATGGCCGCCGCCATGATCCCGGCGAACCTCTACCTCGCCGAGCAGCAAGGCGTGCTCCGCGACGACGATCTCGTGGTCCTGACGGGTGGTGGCACGGGGGTCACGTACGGGGCCACGCTGCTGCGGTGGGGGAGATGAGCGACGTCTCCTGCAAGGCGTTCGACATCTTCGTGGCCGCGCTCGCTGCCAAGGGACTGAGCCTCGACGTCATGGTCGCGGGCATCGGGATCACGGTCGAGCAAGCGAGGGACAAACGCGAGCGCATCACCTGGGCTCAGTGGTGCGCGGCACAGCGCAATGTTCGTCCCCATTTTACCGACGACGAGTACCGCGAGCTCGGCCGCTCGTACATGCGCGCGCCCGGGCTCCGCTTCGCGTTCTTGATCGCGCGCCTGGTGTTCACGCCGCTGAACTTCTATCGCTGGTTCAGCAAGCCGCGCGAGGGCCTCGGCAATCAGGTGTTCGCGTGTGTCGTCCCCTACCACCGGGAGATCTCCAAGCACGAGATCGAGCTCGACCTGACGCTGCCGGACGGCTACGAGGTGTGCTGGGACTGGTTCTTGATCTCGAGCGGCAACATGGAGGAGCTCCCTCGGTTGTTCGGGTTGCCGCGCGCGAAGGTCGAGCTGATCCGGATCCCGCGGGGCGGCCGGATGCGGATCTCGCTTCCGGAGATCCGGATCCCGGTGCTCCAGCGCGTGTGGCGAGCCCTGACGTGGCCGTTCACCGCGCGCGCCGCGGGCCGCGAGCTCAAGGAAGCGCACGAGGCACTCGCCGGTCGGTTCGCCGAGCTGCAGGACGCGCGGATCACGCTCGATCGACAAGCCACCCAGCTCCGGACCGCCCACACCATCAGCGAGCTCGCGCAACGCTCGCTCGATGTCGCCGTCGCGCTCGAGACGATCACGAAGGCCCTCGTCGAGCAGGCGGGGTTCGTCGCGGCGACCCTCACACTCGGGGATGGCTCGCGCACCGCCTCCGTCGGCACGCCGTCCGGCGACCAGCTGGAGCGAACGCTCGCAGGTCGCGCCGGACAGGTGATCGCGACCTTGACCGTCACGCCGGCGCCCGGCGCGGATCGCCAGGAGCGAGAGGAGCTGCTGGACTTCATCGTGCCCGGGCTGGCGATCGCGCTCGAGAACGCGATCTACCGCTCCGAGCTCGAGCGCCTGGTCGACGCGCGCACCGCGGAGTTGCGCGATGCGCTCGCGACCGTGGCCACCACCGTCGATCAGCTCCGCGAGGTGCAGGGAGCGCGCGAGCGGTTCTTCGGGAACATCTCGCACGAGATCCGCACGCCGCTCTCGATCATCACCCTGGCGACCAGCGATCTCGAGGCTCGCTTCGGGGATCAGCTCGATGCGCGCGCGAAGTCTCGGTTCGGCGTGATCGTCGACGCCACACGGAAGCTGTTGCGACTGGTCGACGAGCTGTTGCTCCTCGCCGCCGGGCAGGAGGGCAAGCTCGCCACCCACCCCGAGCCCACCGATCTGGTGGCGCTCGTGCGCCTGCTCGAGGATGCGTGGCGACCGGTCGCGGAGCGTGCGGGGCACACGCTGGTCACGCGCGTGCCCGCCGCGCTGCACGCCAACGTCGATCCGGTCGCGATCGAGCGCGTGCTCACCAACCTGCTGTCGAACGCCGTCAAGTACACGCCCGCCGGCGGCGAGCTCGAGCTCGAGCTCGCCCTCGAGGACGGCATCCGGATGTCGGTGTTCGACACCGGCTCGGGGATCGACGTCGATCTGGCGTCGCGGCTGTTCGGCCGGTTCGAGCGCGGCGCGACGCGTGGGGTGGGTGGGACCGGGCTCGGCCTGTCGCTGGCGAAGCAGCTCGTCGAGGCGCACCGCGGCACGATCTCGGCGCACGGCCGCGCGCGAGGGAGCGAGCTCCGCATCATGCTGCCCGCCGAGCTCGTGCTCGCCGATCAGATCGAGGTGAGCCCGGCACGGCTCGTGGACGCGCCCCTCGATCTCCCGCGCCCGGAGGGCGAGGGCGGTCGCTACACCCCGCCCGGGTTGTCGCGCGGCACGATCCTGCTCGCCGAGGATGACGCTCGCCTCGCGGACATGATGGCGACGCTGCTCGCCGACGAGTTCACCGTGCTGGTCGCCCACGACGGACGCACCGCGCTCGAGCTGCTCCGGCGCCACCAACCGCAGCTCCTGGTCACCGACATCGACATGCCGGGCATCGACGGGATCGAGCTCGCGCGGCTGTTCCGCGAGCACACCGGCGAGCGGCTCGCGCCGATCATCATCGTCTCGGCCGTGCTGGATCTCGGGACCCGGGTCGCCGGACTCGAGGCGGGTGCCACCGACTACGTGTGCAAGCCGTTCGATCCGGCCGAGCTGCGGGCGCGCGTACGGGCGCAGTTCCGCACCCGGGAGCTCGCGCTCCGGCTACACCGCGCGGAGCAACTCTCGGGGCTGGGGATCCTCACCGCCGGCCTCGCCCACGAGCTCCGCAACCCCGCGAACGGGATCGTCAACGCGATCGCGCCGATCCGCGAGCGACTCCCCGCGGAGCTGGTGCGGCCGGATCACCCGGTCGGTCAGCTGTTCGAGGTCGTCGCGGAGTGCGCCGCACAGGTCAATCACCTGGTCCGTCAGTTGCTCGGGTTCCGCGAAGGCAGCAGCGAGCTGGAGCGCCGGCCGATCGCCGTTCGCGAGCTGCTCGATCGCGCGGCGGCGCTGACCCGGGACGTGCGGGCCGGCATGCGCTACGAGGTCGTGCTCCCACCCGGTGATCCGGTCCTCGACTGCGCGCCGCCCCTGCTGTTGCAGGCGTTGATCAACCTGATCGAGAACGCCGCCCACGCCGCCGGGCGCGACGGCAGCGTCGGCTTGGTCGTCACCGCCGGCGAGCGGCTGGTGATCGAGGTGCAGGACAGCGGCGCCGGGGTGCCGGCGGAGCTGCGCGAGCGCGTGTTCGAGCCGTTCTTCACCACCAAGCCCGTCGGCAAAGGGACCGGGCTCGGCCTCGCGCTGGCGAGAGACATCGTGCATCGCCACGGCGGCACGCTGGAGATCCGCGAGCGCGGAGCGGGCACGGCGTTCGTGATCGAGCTGCCGCTGCGGCAGCCACTCGCCGCCGCGAGCTAGTTCCAATGCCAGTTCAGCTAAGAACCTTGACGTTGACACGCACCGTGAACCTGAACCTGAACATGAACGCTACCTTCGACATTTGACGTCGACGAGATCGTGAGCATCGCAACGATGCCCTCGAGTCGTTCGGGCCCGCGAGCCGACGCCGGATCAGCATCACTCGTTGCCGCGCTGGACACCATCGCTGATCCACGCGCGTGGAGAAGCGAGCCTGATCGACGGCCCCGCGGCCATACGGAGCTGAGCCGACCTTCGAACACAAGGTCGAAGGTGGCGTCGCCACTGGAACGAGATCGAGCTAATTCGGGAGGGCCGGCGCCACCGTCGAGCCCGGCGACATCGCCGCGACGCGATCGCGTTTCGGCACCACGATCGCCGGATCGATCTGGACGTCGACGACCACCGGTCCAGGCGTCGTCAGGAGCAGCGACGCGGCCGCGTGTAGATCGGCGAGCCGCTCGACCCGGAACGTGGTCGCGCCGAGGCCACGCGCGATCGTGCAGACGTCGAGGGGCGCGGTCGAGAACGCGGGCGACCGTCCGTAGACGTTCTGGTGGCCGTCCTCGACCATCCCGAGGCGCTGGTCGTTGAACACGAACACCCGGATCGGGATGCGCTCGGCGACCGCGGTGGCGATCTCGAACGCGTTCATCGCGAAGCAGCCGTCGCCGCAGATCGCCGCCGCCATCCGGTCGGGACACGCGAGCTTGGCTCCGATCGCCGCACCGATCGACTGCCCCATCGAGCCGAGGCCACTCATCACGAGGAACGCGTCGGGGTGGTTGATCTGGAGGAAGTGCACGGCGCTGACGAAGTGCTCGCCGGAGTCGGCGGTGAAGATCGTGTCGGCCGGCAGGATCTGCTGCAGGGCCTCGAGCACCTCGTGCGACGCGACGCGATCGAGCTCGCTCGACGACGGCAACTCGACCCTCGCGATACCTCCCGCGGGGCGCCGGCCGTGGGAGACCAGCCCGGTCCCGTGCCGCTCGACGAGCCCGCCGAGCAGCTCCGCCGCGGACGCGACGATCGCGTGGGTGGGCGAGTAGCTCTTGCCGATCTGGCGCGCGTCGATGTCGACGTGCACCAGCGCGGTGGCCTGGAGCTGGGGCATGAACGCATCGGTGGCGAGATCTCCGAGGCTGGTGCCGATCGCGATCACGATGTCCGAGCCGGTCCGGAGGTAGTCGCGTGCCGACGGATGACCTCCGAGCCCGAGCACGCCGAGCGAGAGCGGATGATCCTCGGGGAACACGCCCTTGCCCTTGGGGGTGGTCGCGACCGGGACCGCGAACCGCTCCGCCGCAGCGACCAGCCGCGCCGGCGCGCCGGAGCCGCGCACGCCGTTGCCGGCCAGGATCAGCGGTCGGCGCGCGTTGCGCAGGAGCGCGGCGAGCTCGTCGATGGTCTCCGGCGCGATCAAGCCGTCGACCGCGACGCTGCCGCCGACCTGCGGTGGCGCGATCTGCGCGGTGGTGACGTCGAGGGGCAGCGTCATCGCCACCGGCCCCCGCCGCCCCGACCGCGCGGTCGCGATCGCGCGGCGCAGCAGGTGAGGGAGCGTGCTCGGCGACGGGACCTCGACGGCGAGCTTGGTGACGTGGCGCATCATCTCGACGATCTGGAGCCCGTGTGCCGAGCCATCCTGCAGCACGCCCTTGCCGTGCGCCGGGCGGGGGACTTCTCCGACGAGCAGGAGCAGCGGCACGCCATCACACCACGCGGTCGCGAGCCCGGTCATCGCGTTGAGCACGCCCGGCCCGGAGGTCACCGCGACGACGCCGAGGTTGCCGGTCGTCCGCGCGTAGGCCGCGGCCGCGAACATCGCGCCGCTCTCGTGCCGGGTGTTGATCGTCCGGATCGAGCTATCGATCAGCGCGTCGTGGATCGGCGAGATCGCCCCGCCCGGGAGTCCGAACACGACCTCGACGCCCTCGGCCTCGAGCATGTCGATCACCAGATCCGCGCCGCGCCGCGTGTGCGTGTGCGCCGCCGCCGGAGGCGCCTCGACGCTGGTGCCGAGCAGCTCGGAGACGTCGATCGGCTTGGTGATCGCACGCGTCGCACCGGCGGAGCGCGCCGACGTGATGATCTCGTCGGTCATCGCGGCGCTCGCGAGGACGACATGGACGTGCCGGGTGAGCGGGTTGGTCTTGATCCGGCGACACGCCTCGAGCCCGTCGAGCCCGGGCATGAAGACGTCCATGACGACGAGATCGGGCGTCTCGGTCCCGATCAACAGCAGCGCGTCGATCGCGTTGTCTGCGGTGACCACCTCGACCTCTGGATTGCCGCGGAGGGAGCGAGCGAGCGCGCGGAGCTGCAGGCCGTCGTCGTCGACGAGCAGCACGCGGATCGGGCGCAGCACGGGAGAGGAGTGACCCTCTGGTCGCGCGCTGGTCAACATCGCGCGCTTATACCGTTCTGCCCGAAATTCGCGAGCAGGTTTTTCGCCTCATCACACCCGGTCGCGACGGCAGCGTCGGCGGACGGCCTCGCGCAGCTGCGCGACGTCGCAGGGTTTCTCGAAGTATTCGACCTCGCCGAGCAACGCCTCGCTCACCGGGTCGAGCGCGCCGCCAGTGATGAAGATCATTCGGTCAGCCTGGTCCGGCGCGGTCGCTACGAGCTCGGCTCGCAGCTGGGCGCCGGTCATCAGCGGCATCATCAGGTCGCACAGGATGACGTCGAACCGGTCGCCGGCCTCGATCTGGTCGAGGGCCCGTCGCCCGTTGTGAACCGTCACGACGTCGTGCTCGGTGGCGAGCAGCCGCGAGATCGCCTTCGCGAACAGGATCTCGTCGTCGACGATCATCACGCGGGTGCGTGGGCTCGCGCTGGCGACCCGACGCTCGGTCAAGCCCGGTGACCGAGGGGCCGAGCTGGGGAGCGCCACGATCACGCGCGCGCCGGCGCCGTGGCTGTGGATCGTGATCGAGCCGCCGAGTCCCTCGACGATGCCGCGGCTCACCGACAGGCCGAGCCCGCGCCGGCCTTCCCCCTTGGTCGTGAAGAACGGTTCGAACACCCGCGACTGGGCCGACGCGGGGATCCCGATGCCGCGATCGACGATCTCCACGACCGACCAGTCACGACCCTCGCTGCGGGTCGAGATCTGGAGCTCGCGACGCGGCGTCGGGGCCATCGCGTCGAGCGCGTTCTGGATCAACTCGACGAACACGCGCGTCAGGGCCGGTGCGCTCGCGTGCACGGCGCTGGTCTCGCCGAACCGGGTGACCACGACGGCTCGCCGATCGAGGCCGTCGATCTCCGACAGCGCGCGGGCCACGATCTGGTCGAGCCGAACGGGGATGCTCGTCGAGCGATCGCCGCGCGCCGCCAGCTCGACATCGTCGAGCAGGCGCGAGATCGACGCGACGGCGAGCAGGGCTTCGTGGATCGAGGGTGTCGGGGACTGGACCTGCAGCGCCGCCGCGATCCTGGTGAGCGGCGCTTGCAGCTCGTGGACGAGCGCCGTGCTCATCGAGGCGATCGCGAGGTCGGGTGCACCTGCGAGGACCTCGTCGGTGACGTCCTGGTTGGTGCCGACGATGCTGCGCAACGAGCCGTCGTCGGCGAGGGTGCGCTGCATGCGAACGTAGAGCAGGCGCTCGGCGTCGGAGCGGCACCGAAACGTCAACAGCCCGCGCTCGCGGCGCGCGTAGGACAGATGGGTCTCGAACGCGAGCCGGTCCGCCGGGTGGAGCCGCGCCAGCATCCCGTTCAGGGTCGGTGGTGTCGACGGTGCGACGTCGAGGAGATCGTAGAGGCCGTCGGACCAGATCATCTGGTCGGTCGCGGGGATCCACTCCCACAGCCCGAGCCGCTGCGCGACCTCGAGCGTGCCGAGCTGGTGTCTCGTGCGATCAGCCTCGGGCCCACTCATACAGCGTGGTTAGCGTCGGCGATCGAGTGGATGGGTTGCAACCCTTGCCGATCTACCTGTCAACGTGACACGGCGGCTCCAGGGGCTTGCCAAACTGGCAAAGACACGAGGACGAGGCTGGATAAATACATAAAAAATTCAACTAGTTGATGGAATCAGACCTGGCTCGGAGCTTGTTACTAGCAGCACAGTCATGTGGAACCAGCCCGGGCAGTCCCCGTTTCGTCGCTTCCAGGCCGCGCAAGTCGACAGCGGCGGGTCCGCGGGAGCTGCCGCGGAGGAGCCGCAGGAGCTTCGCGCGGCCGCCGACGCCGGCATCGTGCTGGTGGTCGATGACGAGCCGGCGATCGTCGAGTCGCTGACCAAGATCTTCCGCCGCGAAGGCCTCCACGTGCTGTCGGCGACGGACGGCAACACCGGCCTCGATCTGCTCCGCAAGCACCGGGTCGGCGTGCTGCTCACCGATCTGATGATGCCGCAGACCACCGGCATGGATCTGCTGCGCGCCGCGAAGACGATCGCACCGGAGACCGAGGTCGTGCTGATGACGGCGTACGGCACCGTCGAGACCGCGGTCGACGCGATGAAGGAGGGCGCCTACGACTTCGTCACCAAGCCGCTCAAGCGCGCGCACGTGGTGCGGATCGTCCGCAACGCGCTCGAGAAGCAGTCCCTCCTCGTCGAGAACCGCAGCCTCAAGGCCCAGCTCGCCGAGAAGCGTCGCAAGGCGATCATCGGCGCGTCGCTCGCGTGGCGCCGCACGATGGACATCGTCCAGCAGGCCGCCCCGAGCGAGGCCACCGTGCTGCTGCTCGGCGAGAGCGGCACCGGCAAGGAGCTGCTCGCCCGCGCGCTGCACGAGAACAGCCCGCGCGCGAAGAACGCGTTCGTGGCGGTCAACTGCGCCGCGATCCCCGAGTCGATCCTCGAGGGCGAGCTGTTCGGCTACGAGAAGGGCGCGTTCACCGGCGCCACCACCGCGCGCGATGGCAGGTTCGAAGCCGCGCACGGTGGCACGCTGTTCCTCGACGAGATCGGCGAGATTCCGCGCCACGTCCAGGTCAAGCTGCTGCGCGTCCTCCAGGAGGGCGAGATCGAGCGCCTCGGCGGGTCCGGCAAGGCCCGCCGGATCGACGTCCGCGTGGTCGCCGCCACCAACGTCAACCTCGCCGAGGAGGTCAAGGCGGGCCGGTTCCGAGAAGACCTGTTCTACCGCCTCAACGTCATCCCGGTGAACGTGCCGTCGCTGCGCGACCGCCGCGACGACGTTCCACTGCTGGCGCAACATTTCGTGCAGGTTTACGCCGAGAAAAACGGCAAGGCGATCGCGGGGGTCTCGCAGACAGCGATCGAGCGGCTGACCGAGTATGGTTGGCCCGGGAATGTTCGCGAGCTCGAAAACGCGATCGAGCGGGCCGTCGTGCTGACGCGCTCGGGCAATACCGTGATCGACGAGGATGCCCTGCCGCGCGAGGTGCGCGATGCCGCGGCCAATGGCGCCGCCGCCGGCGCCGCCTCGGCGCTGACGTTCCCGATCGGCATGCCGCTCGCCGAGATCGAGATGCGCGTGATCCACGAGACGCTGCGCCACACGCGCGGCGACAAGCGGCTCACCGCGAAGCTCCTCGGCATCGCGACGCGCACGATCTATCGCCGGCTCGAGGCGACGGATCCGGATGCGCCGCAGGACGAGCTCGAGGATGCCGGATCGGACAGCGTGACCGGTGTGAAAGGCTAAATGCAGGACCTGATCAAGCGCTACTTCTGGGTCATCGGTGGGGTCACCGTGATGGTCTGCGCCGTGTTCGCTGCCAAGGCGACCGCGCACATCGTCGAGGCCAAGTTCCTGGGCGATCCGGCCGAGCCGAAGAGCACGACCGCGGCGCCCAGCACGCCGCACAAGACCGAGCCCAAGGTGGCGGCGCGCAGCAAGGACGGCACGCAGCTCGGTGCCCGCAACATGTTCTGCTCCGAGTGCACGCCCGCCGTGGTCGCGCCGACGGATCCGACGTCGATCGCGATCACGACGCTGCCGCTCCAGCTGCTCGCCACCAACATCGGCACCTCGGAGAAGGACTCGTACGCGACGGTGATCAACACCGAGAGTCAGGCGCAGGGCTCGTTCTCGGTCGGCGAGAAGCTCCCCGGCGCGAGCGGCCACATCAAGGCGATCAAGTACAAGTACGTCGACTTCGAGAACGGCGGCCGGGTCGAGCGCGTGATGCTCGGCGGCGCCCCGCCGGTGACCACGGTCGCCGCGGCGGAGCCCGCGAAGCCGGCGGGCGAGGTCGATGACCTGCAGGCGGCGATCGACAGCGGCATCAAGAAGCTCGACGACAACACGTTCGAGATCAGCAAGGACCTGGTCGCGAAGGTCACCGAGAACCCGATGGCGTTCATGAAGGGCGCGCGCGTCGTGCCCGCGATGAAGAACGGCAAGCCCGAGGGCATCAAGCTCTACGCGATCCGCCCGTCATCGCCGTACGCCAAGCTCGGCCTCACCAACGGCGACACGTTGACCGCGGTCAACGGTCTCGAGATCACGACCGCCGAGAAGGGCCTCGAGATCTATCAGAAGCTGCGCTCGTCCACGAACCTCGAGGTCGAGGTCATCCGCCGCGGTAAGCCCGTCACGCTCAAGTACTCGATCAAGTAAGCACCTTATGACCAACGCACTCCATCGACTTCTCTCCGGCGCCGTGATCCTCGGCTTGCTCGCACCTCCCGCCGCGCTCGCACAGCCGGCTCCCACGCCCAAGCCGGCGGACCCCGCCGGTGGCAACGACGACAAGCTCTACAGCTGCGGCAAGAACACCACCCAGCCGGTGTCGGTGAGCTTCAAGCCGGAGACCGAGCTCAAGGATCTGATCACGTGGGTGATGGGCTTCACCTGCCGCAACTTCATCCTCGATCCGCGCATCGTGTCGACCGGTAAGAAGGTCACGATCATCGCGCCGCTCAAGATGACGCCCGGCGAGGCCTACAGCGTGTTCCTCGCCGCGCTGTCGACGATGGGCCTCACGATCGTGCCGAAGGGCAACGTGATGCGGATCGTCGAGAGCGCGACCGCGAAGAGCGAGACGGTGCCGATCCTGAGGAGCGGCATCCCCGCGAATCAGGATCAGGTCGTCCGCTACGTGCTCCGGCCGTCGCATGCACCCGTCGAGATCGTGCGTCAGGCGATCGATGCGATTCGCTCGCCCGCCGGGAACGTCGGCGTCGCCGGCAACCTCCTGATCATCACCGACTACGCGAGCCAGGTGCGCGACATGCTCACGCTCGCGCGCACGATCGACGTGCCGGGCAACTCCGACGGCATCTACACCCTCCCGGTGCAGCACGCCGACGCGACGGCCCTCGCGACCAAGCTCAACGAGATCCTCGGCCTGTCCGGTGCCAAGGCCGGCGTCCCCGCGCCGCCCGTGCCGGGTCGCCCGGGTGCGCCCGGTGCCCCAGCCGCGGTGAGCGCCGCCGACGTCAACGGCGCGCTCCCCACCAAGATCCTGGTCGACGATCGCACCAACACGCTGATCGTCGTCGGTAGCGAGCCCGGCTACCTGCGCGTCAAGGCGCTGGTGGCGCGCCTCGATATCAACCTCGAGACCGAGGGCGGCAACTCGATCCACGTCTACACGCTCGCGAACGCGCTCGCCGAGGAGCTGGCGCAGACGCTCAACAACGCGCTCGGCCAGGCCAGTCCGCAGCAGCGTGGCCAGACCCCGGGCGGTCGCGCCGGCAACAACCCGACCGTGCCACCCGCGCAGCCCGCGCCGTCGCCCCTCGATGGCACCGCGCTCGAGGGCCAGGTCCGCATCATCGGCGACAAAGCGACCAACTCGCTGATCGTGATGTCGAGTGGCCGCGACTTCCTCGCGATCAAGCGCGTGATCAAGGATCTCGATCAGAAGCGCCGCCAGATCTTCATCGAGGCGATGATCCTCGAGGTCCAGCTCTCGAAGGATCTGTCGCTCGGCACGTCGTCGCACGGTGGCTATCCCACCAATCGCGGCGATCTGATCATCGGCGGCGTCCAGACGCCGAACCTCAAGTCGCTCGACCTGACCTCGC
>Ga0075163_10004702_pt1 | contig 18292 bp, 12 predicted proteins | sample JI1023141ADNA_FD_71478 | JGI IMG/M metagenome (GOLD analysis project Ga0075163, IMG submission 71478) | Wastewater effluent complex algal communities from Wisconsin, to seasonally profile nutrient transformation and Carbon sequestration -... | ecosystem: Engineered > WWTP > Effluent > Algae...
CAGGAAACCTGGGCGTCGGTGGGCCTTGCGGCTCAGGATATCCACCAACTCATTGGCCTGCAGGGTCATCGTGAGGGTCTGCCCTTGGCGCTGGATGCGGCCGGCTTCCTCTGGCAGCACCTCCACGTCTGCCGGCAGCTCCACCTGCACCTGGGTGTCATCGGTGGCGGCCACGATGCTCAGGGTGGCCGACAGACCGGTGAAGTCATCGCCGGGCGGGTTGGGATTGCCCGGATCGTCCTCCATCACATCAGACCATGCCGGCACCCCCACATTGATGTAGCGGGTGCCCAGGGTCGGCACGGGATAGAGGAGGCTGGCATCGTTGGAATAGCTGTAATTACAACAGTATGGGCCGAACTGGTAGGCGGCCACCGGCCGGTCCGTGCGGATGCGGCGGGCATGCTTGCGCACCCGGGTGGTGGGGTAGTAGTCGAAGTGGGGCAGCAACAGGACGGCCATGCCGCCGGGCGGAATCTCCAGCCCATCGGCCTCCGCGAAGGCACTGAGGATGACTTGGCGGCTGCCATCCCATACTTCAGTGCGCACGGCCACGGGCATCGCCGGATCGAAGGGCAACCCCACGGTGCGCACCGTGATCTCGGCCACCAGCGGGGCCACAGTGCCATCAGGGCCCTCCACCGTGACGTGCACGGGCGCGTCAAGATCGGGGTTGGCCACCACCACCCCCAGCGGTGAGTCGGGGGTGCCGCCGAAGGGTGCCCAGGCGATGTTGGGTAGATCCACCGCCAGGAAGTCGCACCCGAGGTAGCTGCGAAAGCCCTCGGCGGCGGCGCACTCGGGGTTCAGACAGCGACCTTCGCCTGAGCAGACGGTGCCCTCGGGGCAGGTGTCACCCGCGGTGAAGCCCACGCCGGGCTGGCAGACCCCGATGGTGCCCACGTCCAGGCAGGTCCGCTGGCCTTCGCGACACAGGCGGGGATCGGCAATGCAGTCGCCGCGCTGGCAAATCTCGCCCTCCTGGCAGCGCTCCACCGCCCACCGGCCATCGATGCCGCAGACGAGGAGACCACGGCCGCCCTCGTCGGGGCAGAGGCGCTCGCCGGCCTGGCACTCGGTGCCCTGATCGGGCTGCGGCGTGCGGGCGTCGGGCACGGTGGCATCGGCCGGGCTGGCGTCCCGACTGGCGTCCGGGGCGATCCGCGCATCAACAACACGCGCGTCCTGGGCGGTGGCCGCCCCGTTGCCGCCGTCGTCGCAGGCCACCAGGCCGAGCAGCACCACGCAACCCAACCACCGGGCAAGGGGGGTGTTTCGCCGCAACCCATTGAGATTACGATGCATTTTCGACTGAGGTTCGGTAGACTTGGACACCGGCGAGCCCACAACCTCGGTCGGGAGCACGCTGGGGAGAGTGCGCGTCACGGGCGCTCCTTCACGGTTCGGACAGGCGACACCACGCGGGGAAATCAGCGGGCAGGCCCGCAGTCTGGTACGGCGAGGTACCAGGGGGTGTGTCATGCGGATGGGCAAACATGAAATCCCACAAAAACTTGAACTTGCTGTGCTCTTCCGACGGCTCCACCGGCGGGACCCCATGTCCCGAGTCATGCATACACTCCACCACGAAGTGGTCGTCCGCCACCAGGGCATCGCGCAGCCGCATCGAGGCCTCGTGGAAGCTCAGGGCCAACCAGTCAGAAGGGCCACCCCAAACCACCAGAGCGGGATACTTGTTGGCCTGCGGCACATACTCCATACGCCAGACCCCCAACATGTCGCCCAGGCCCCCGCTGAGCGACTCGATGGCCGCAAAGTGATTGGCGCGGTCCGTCATGGCGAGGGCGGTGACCCACAGGGCGCCCGCGCTGACGCCCACGCCATACACGCGCTCCCGGTCCACATTGAACTGGGTGGAGACACACGCCAGTAGGTCGTCGAAGAAGGTCAGCTCGCCCGGCACCCCCCAGACCTCGGCGAAGGGCCACGAGAGGAAGTAGGCCTTGTCCCCGTTGGCGTTGCGTAAGCCGTCGGGCAGCACAGCGATGAAGTCCTGCTCCTCAATGGCGGCCTCGAGCTCGGCCTCGCGCACGAAGGAGCTGGAGGAGGCGTTGAGCCAGTGCCACGCGAAAACGACCGGCAGGGGGTGAGCGCCATCGTAGTGGCTGGGCACCATGAGCCGGAAGGTGCGGACCTGATCACCCGAAGGGAAGCCTTCCACCAGGGAGGTGTCGTTGGTGGCACCGCCCACCAGCACGGGGCAGGCGCCGTGGGAGTAGGCCGGCAGCGGGGGCAGATCGCTGGGGGCGGGCGCCTGCGGCGGATCGCCAGCGTCCAGTTCGGGCGCCACGCCCGCGTCCTCGGGCCGCGCTGTAGGAGCGAAATCTTCAGTGGAATCGAGCACTTCAGCGTCGACCGTGGGCGGGATGCCTCGCTCGGGTCGCTCGGCGTCCAGGGGCCGGGCCGCGTCCGCGACCTGCCGCATCGCCGGCTCGGGGCCCTCCAAAGCGCTGCTCGTGTCCTCGCCACACCCCAGGAGCGCGAGCCCGGCCAGGCTCAGCGCCCAGGGCAAGCGGCCCCCGGCGGCGCGGTTCACCGACAATCTCGGTGGGGGTGGTCCGCACCCGGGCTGTCCTCGGTGGTGCAGCGGAACTCGCCGTCGTCACACACTGCCCAATTGCAGCGGCGGTTGCCCGAGCACGCGGCGTAGGACATTTGGACCCGATCGCCATGGGGCACCGACTGGCCCAGCGTGCGGCTGTAGCAGGCATCACCGGCGGGCTGGGCCACGGGGGGGGCGGCCTGGCACTGCACGTGGGGGTGATCCTGGCCGCTGCCGGCCTGGTTGGTACAGACCCAATCACCGCCGTCACACACCGCCCAGTGGCAGGTGCCGCCGCAGGCATCGTAGGCCATTTGCACGCGGTCGCCTTCGGGCACCGACTGGCCCAGCGTGCGGCTGTCGCAGCGCACCCCGGCGGGGGGTTGAGGGGGGGGCGCGGCGTTGCAGGCCGCGTCGGGGTTACGGCCGTTGCAGGCGGCCTCGTCGGTGCAGGCCCAACCGCCATCGTCGCACCGGGCCCAGCGGCAGGTGCCGCCGCAAGCGTCGTAATCCATCTGCACGCAGTCGCCGTCCGGCACGGACCGGCCGAGGCTGCGGCTCTCGCAGCTCCGCCGCGGCGCGGGGCCACCACACGACGGATTGGCCACCTGGGCGCCGCAGGCGCTGAGGTCACCGGCGCAGCTCCAACCGCCCGCGTCGCACTGATACCACCGGCAGGTGCCGCCGCAGCCCTCGTAGCTCACCTGCACGCACTCGCCGTGGGCGACCATGCGCCCCAGGGTGCTGGAGGCACAGCCGGGCTGACCGCCCCCATTGCCGCCATTGCCCGCGCCCCCGTCCGCCGGCGGTCCGCCAGCCACCAGCGCGCCGATCGCCGTGCTGCGCTCCGCCGCCGCCGGGGTCAGCTCGATGTGCAGGTGGTCGTGGTGCGGGTGCTCGCCGGTGTACTGGCGATCGCGGGGGCTCCGGCTGCCGTTCCAAATCGTGCGATCCCAGATGACCAGCTGTACGCCGAGGGTGGCCGCGTTCTCCACCAGCCAGTTGGCGATGGGATCACCCAGGTCGTTGTCCGCCGCGCCGCGATCCAGGGGCACAAACACGTCGACCGCGCGGCCGCTGGCGTGCACGGAGAGGCCGCTGCCGCCCCGGATTTGGCGGCAGGCGTAGCCCTCGAAGCTGCGCGCCCCGCGGAACTGATCCACCAGGTACTGGCCGAGCACCCGCGCGCCCGGCCGCATGCCACCTGCGCAGCTGTTGCCCGCGCCGGTGTAGGGGATATTGCGGGCCTCACCCGCCGTCCGGGTCGCCTGGGGCAGGGCCCAGCGGCCGTCGCGGGCCACCTTCTCCTGCTCTTCCTCGGACAGGCTGCGCACCTGGTCGTCGTGGGACTCCGAGCCGACCGGGTCGTCGTCGAAGCCGGCGCTTTGCTCGGGCAGGCGGCTAGAGAAGAACTCCAAGCGCGCGAAATCCAAGCGATTTCCGCCGCGCATCCGCAGTGCGAAGGCGGGCCCGGGTGTCTCGATGAGACCGGTGTGGCGGGTGTCGTCGTCGGACTCGGTCACCACCGGGGTCCAGTCGGTCCAGACCTCGCCGAGGAAGAGCTGGTACTCGAGAGGGGCGCCGCCCTGCTGCACGTAGTGCACATCTACGGCCTGGAAGGCGCGCGCTGGCACCCACTCGTGGTTGCCCTCCGCGAAGATCGCCGCGGCTTCTTCCACATCCATGACGTAGGCCAGCTCGGAGACGGCCGCTTGCTCCCGCGTGCTGCCGCCTTCAGGCGAGGGCAGTGGCGGATCTGAGCAGGCGGCGAGCAGAGCACACAGCAACCAGCAGCATCGGCGCATGTCGATTCCTCCCCCAAGGTCACAGGATGATGCCAGCTAGCAGAATCCAGGCCAAGGGGCAGGCGCGTCCACGCACCGGGCAATCGGCAGGTTGAGCAGGCCAACGACGACTTGCGCAGGCAGGTGCCGGGGTCCAGGCACCCCAGTGGGGCCACGACGTGAGACATGTTCGTCTCAAGCGACCTGGGTGTGGTGGCCGCCGCTCAGGGTCCGATGGGTCGCAACGTCACCGAGATCACCGAGTCGCTCTCGGCCTCCCGGGTGCTGTCGAGCACCACCTGGATGTCGCCGCCCAGGTGTTTCTGGCCCCACACATCGTCGGTCCGGTCGCGATCGGAGACCTGGCTGATGCGGCGCTCCTCCCCATCAACGATGAACAGCGCCCCGCGCGGATTGCGGTTGGCGGTGTGGCGCGACCGGATCACCACCTCATAGGTGGCCGGCACGAGGTTGCCAAAGGCGAAGATCGCCGTCCCGCGGCGGCTGCCGTCGGGGTTGTAAGCGCCCTCGCAGTCATCACCGGCCTGCTCGGCGCCGCGGGCGGTGAATGCGTAGTCATTGCATCGCACGACCCAGTTATTCCGTTGTGTGTAGCGTGCCTGGCGGTAGCCCACCGAGCGGGTCACCGCTTCCCGCGGCGGCGGAGGTGGGGGTGCAACACACTCGGCGACGCGGGCGCGCAGGTGCAGCGCCACTCGGCCAATGCGGTAGAAGGTGCGGGGCTGGGTGGCACTGGGACCAAACTCAATCCGGTTGACGCCCCCCACGGTGGTGCCCGTGATGTTTACCTGGCCCACGCTGTCGACATTGTCGCCGCCTCCGTCCGTGGGGATGTCGAAGCGGCCATTGCCGTTGACGCGGATGAAGCCCTCCTCGCCCGGGTGATCCAGGTCGAAGGCGGCAAAGACCAGCACCGCGCTGTCCACCAGGCCAGGATCGGGCAGGTTGGGCACTTCGAAGGCCAGGCGCGCATCGGGCTGGCCCATCACGTCGTATTCGCGCAAGGCGGCGTCGAAGTCGCGGGCGCGGTACTCGCAATCCAGGCCCGGCGGCGGCGGCGGGGCCGCGTCCGGCGGGGGCGGTGGCGTGGCCGCGTCAGGCATGGGCGGCGGCAGGGGGGCGGCGTCCACCGGGGCCTGATAGGCATCCAGCGGGCCCGTGTCGGGTGGGGGCGGCTCGCCCAAATCTACAGTGATTCTGGCGTCTTCTGAGCCCAGGTGCCGGTCGGGTTCCAAGCGGCCCCCGTCGGTCGTCCGCGCGTCCGCGGCCCGTGCGCCGTCGTCGTCAGCGCCCTCGGCGGTTGCCCCCCCATCGGCCCCGGCACACGCCGAGAGCAAGAAGCCCAAGAGGCAGACGAGGTGAAGGCGAGTGGCACCCCTCACCCTCAAATGCCCGGTATCACTCAGCATCTGGGAGACCGTTGAGCGATTGAGGCGGAACATAAAACGCCGCACGCAGCACCTCCTGGCCATCGAAGAGGCAAGGTTCGCCTGGAGGGCCCGTTGCGCGCAACCGGTCAGCGGCAGTCAGCAGGATTTGAGCAAGACAGGCACCACAATCAGGAGGAAGGGCACCAGAAAGAGCACCACCAGAACGCTCCACGGCTTGCCCTCGGGCGTGCCTGAGTTGCCGGCGGTGGGCTGGGGGCTGGATTGGGGGATGGTCGACATGGCGCAACTCCACAGGGCCGGCACGCAGCCGGCGGATCAGGTGAAGACACACTCCGACGCTGGATGGCAGATGCGGCCAGATGGCGACCTTCCAAGATCGCGGAATCCATGGCCTTGTGCTGCCATCGGCGTCGACACGGCCTGCCAGCAGACAGGCGGGTCGGTGGTCGGGTGAGTCTGGCCTGCTACGGGGCGCTGCGGTGGGCCTGACCGGACCGCAGGACGCGGTAGAGGGGCCGGTGCGTCCGGAGCCGCGTGGGTGGGTCGGGGACGCGCTGAGCCCAGGCGGGTGGGGCGGGGGTGAAGCGATGGGGGCGGGGGTGGATCGCGCCGAACACGCCCACCACCACCTGGAGGGGCCTGGCCTGGCGGAGCTGCGCGGGGGCGGTGATGGGGGTGGCGGGTGCGCTGAGGGTGTGGCCTGAGTCGGACTGGCAGCCCGGCGTTGTCGGATGGCTGGCGGCCACCTCGAGGGGGGCCAGCCAGAAGCCCAGAACAACCAACGGCGCCAGGAGGCGCAAAAAGGCCGCAACCATGGGGGCACAGGGTGCGCGGCCGCCCGCTTGATTGCAAGGGCCGTCGCCGCGCGGCCGCCCGGGCTGGTGCACCGTGCGTTTGCGCGGCTTGGGGGTGGGTCGTTGCTCGCCGCGCCGCAGGTCGCTACCGTGCGCCCCCACTTCAGGAGGGATTGGATGCGTCGAGTCACCGCCGAGGAGGCCGTCGAGGGCGTCATCTCCGGCCATCGGGTGTTTGTGCATACGGCCGCGGCCTGCCCGCAGCGCCTCGTCAACGCGCTCACGGCCCGAGCGCCGAGCCTCACCAACGTGGAGATGGTGCACCTGCATACCGAGGGTTTGGCGCCCTATGCCGATGAGGGCATGGAGCGCAGCTTCCACACCCATGCGTTCTTCGTGGGCGCCAACCTGCGCACTGCCGTGGCGGCGGGGCGCGCGGACTACATCCCGGTGTTTTTGAGCGAGGTGCCCGCGCTCTTTCGGCGGGGGATCCTGCCGTTGGACGTCGCGCTGGTGCAGGTTTCACCCCCAGACGCCCATGGCTTCTGCTCCCTGGGCGTGTCGGTGGATGCCTCCCTCGCCGCGGTGCAGACGGCCCGGCGGGTGGTGGCCCAGATCAACCCCCACATGCCCCGGACCCACGGAGATGGCCTGATTCACGTCCGACAGATCCACGACGCGGTGGAGGTGGACGACCCGCTGCCCGAGCACCAGCCGCCTGCCCTCACCGACGTGGAGCGCGCCATCGGTCAGCATGTGGCCGAGCTGGTGGAGGATGGCGCCACCCTGCAGATGGGCATTGGGGCCATTCCCGATGCAGTCCTGGCGGCGCTGGGCAGCCACCGCAACCTCGGCGTGCACACCGAGATGTTCTCGGACGGTGTGATCGACCTGGTGGAAAAGGGTGTGATTACGGGCCGTTGCAAGGCCAGGCACCCCGGCCGTATCGTGGCCAGCTTCTTGGTGGGCACCCGGCGTCTCTACGACTTCGTGGACGATAACCCCCTGGTGGCGATGGTGGACTCGGCCTACGTCAACGACGCCGCGGTCATCCGCAAGAACCCCAAGGTGACGGCCATCAACAGTGCCGTGGAGGTGGATCTCACCGGCCAGGTGTGTGCCGACTCCATCGGCACGCGGCAGTTCTCCGGGGTGGGCGGCCAGATGGACTTCATCCGCGGGGCGGCCCTCTCCGAGGGGGGCAAGCCCATCATCGCGTTGCCCTCCACCACCTCGAAGGGGGCGTCGCGTATTGTGGCCTTCCTGCAACATGGCGCCGCCGTCGTGACCACCCGCGCCCACGTGCACTACGTCGTCACCGAGCACGGCGTGGCCTACCTGTATGGGCGGACGCTCCGCCAGCGGGCGCGGGCGCTCATCGCCATCGCCCACCCGCGCCACCGCGAAGGGCTGGAGCGTGAGGCACGCGAGCGGTTCGGGCACTTGGGGGATTGACGCCGCGGGCGGTCCATGGTCTTCCTTCCAGCACGCGGCCCGGCTGATGCGCATAGACAATGGGGATGATGGAGAAGAAAATGATGAAGGTTTTCGCAGGGTTGATGCTGCTCTCTTCAACTCCAATCTGGGCTCAGCCGGGCCCTGCTGAGCCGATTGCTCAGCGGCCCATCGTCCCCCAGATGCCGGTGACGGTGAAGGGCCCGGCCGGCTCGCAGGGCGCGCCGACCTCCGAGGCTCCCGCCGAGGCCGCGAAGCCCCAGACCCTGCAAGGCACCCTGACCTTTGTGCCCCTGCCGCAGACCAAGTCCATTGAGGCCTATGAGGGCGTGGAGTTCCGGCTGGATGGCCTGCCCGTGGGCCCCACCGACCAGGTGAGCCGCGACGCCCTGGTGGCGCTCAAGGACAAGAAGGTGGAGCTGGTCTGCACGGTGGAGATGCCCAGCCTGCCGCGCCCCGACGAGTCCTACCCGATGGATGCCGACGGCGAGCCCATGCCCCGCCCCCTCAAGTGCGCGGTCAGCGCGATCAAGCTGCTCTAGTCTCCCGATGTGCGGCATTGCCGGGGTGATGGGCCCTGGTGGTCACGGTCCGGTGGTGGCTACCATGGCGGCCCGACTCCAGCATCGTGGGCCCGACGGGTATGGCTTGTTCTCAGAGTTTGGCATCGCACTGGCGTGCCAGCGGTTGGCCATCGTCGATGTGGCGGGCGGCCACCAGCCCATCAGCACCGAGCAGGGCGACGTGGTGCTGGTCTGCAACGGTGAGATCTTCAACCACCGCGCGCTGCGGCACGGCCTGGAGCAGCGGGGCCACCGGATGGCCACCGCCAGTGATGTTGAGGTCATCCTGCACCTGTACGAGGAGCGTGGGGACGCCTGCCTCGAGCTGTTGGATGGTCAGTTTGCCGTCGCGCTGTATGACCGCACTCGGCGCCGATTGCTGCTCGCCCGCGACCGGATGGGCATCGCGCCGCTCTTCTGGACCCGCATCCCGGGAGGCATCGCTTTTGCTTCAGAAATCAAGGGGTTGCTGGCCCATCCCGCGGTCGGTCGAGCCATCGATGTGACGGGCATCGACCAGGTGTTTGCGCTGCCCGGGCTGGTCAGCCCCCGCACGGCGGTGGCGGGGGTGCACAGCCTGCCACCCGGCCATGCGCTGGTGGCGGACGCGCAGGGTGTGCGCACCCACGCCTGGTGGGACCTGGAGTACCCCACCGTCGATGTGCCGCCCACCGAGGCCAGCTCGGACGCCTGGGCGGAGGCCCTGGGCGCTGCGTTGAAGGAGGCAGTGGCCCGCCGGCTCCAGGGCGAGGTGCCGGTGGGGGCCTACCTGTCGGGTGGGCTTGACTCGTCGCTGATCGTCGCGCTGCTCAAGGAGCTTGGGGTCGCAAGTGATTGTTTCTCCATCGGATTTACCGAGGGCGCGGTGGACGAGCGGGCCCACCAGCGGCACGTGGTCGCCGCCACCGGGGGGCGCCACCACCTCATCGAGCAGGGCGTGACCGACATCTCGGCGCGCTTCGAGCGGATGATCTGGCACGCCGAGTGCCCTGTGAAGGAGAGCTACAACACCGCTTCCCTGGCCCTGGCCGACGCCGCCCACGCGGCGGGCATGAAGGTGATCCTGAGTGGGGAGGGGGCCGACGAGCTCTTTGGGGGCTACCCGGGCTACCGCGTGGATGCCGCGGGCGTCGGCGCCCACGACGATCTGCTGGAGGGTGACCTGCGGGCCCAGGTTTTTGGCCACCGCGATGTGCGCTACGAGGCCCCCCTCCGGCCGGCGCGCCAGCGGCGCCAGGTGCTCTACGCTGAGGCCATCCAGGCAGACTTCGAGGCGGTGGATTGCCTGGAGCATGCCCTGGTGGACGGGGCACGGCTGCGCGGGCGGCACCCGCTGCACCAGCGCTCCTACCTCGACTGCAAGCTCCGCCTCGCCGATCACCTCTTGGGCGACCACGGTGATCGCATGGCGATGGCGGCTTCGGTGGAAGCGCGGTTTCCCTTTTTGGATCAAGCGGTTGTGGCCCTCGCTCAGCAGATGCCACCCCACATGAAGCTGCGGTTGGTCGAGGGGCGGTGGGTGGCGAAGGCGGTGGTGCGCGACGTGGCGCGGGGGCGTCTGCCGGCTGGCATTGTGGCGCGCGACAAGATGGGGTTCCATGCGCCGGGCACCCCCACGCTGTTGCAGCGGGCGCCCGAGTTCTTGGCGGATGTCTTGTCACCGGCCCGCATCGCGCGCCAGGGTGTGTTCGATCCAGCCGCCGTGGCTGCCCTCCAGGCCCGACATGCGGTCCCTGGCTTTCGGTTGGACCTGCCCTTCGAGGACGATCCGTTGATGGTGGTGGTGAGCACATCCGTGTTGATGGATGTGTTCGAGCTGAGCCCGCCTACATAATCGAGGTTGAGCCAGTCAGGGCGGCGGTGAGCGCCTCGATCAGTGGGGTGGGATCGGCCTGATCGAGCATCCCGTTGTGGTCGCCGGGCACCACCACGCGGGTCAGGGGGCCCGTGATGAAGTGTGACCAGCGCGCGGTCCAGTCCACCTCGGCGTCCTCACTGCGCACCACCAGGGCCTGGCCTGGCCATGGGGGCGGGTGGTAGCGCCGCCAGGCCGCCATGGTGGCCGCCCGGGTCGCCATCACGGCGGCAGCCTCGCGGCGGATGGCCGGTGTGATGGGCACCCCGTGCTCGGCCGCGAGGTCGAGGATGCGGCCCATCAGGTCTTCTGGGCTCAGGCCGGCCAGGGCGGCGGGATCGAGGTGCAGGGGGCGACCCAACAGCTCACCGAGGCGACGGGCCGCCAGGGCGGCGAGCCGGGCGTCTCCCGCAGCAAAATCAAAGGGTTCGGTAGGGGCTGCGCTGTCCAACAGAAGCAGGCGCACCCCGTGGCCATCGGCCGCCAGTTGGCGGGCCACCTCAAAGGCCAGCACCCCGCCGAACGACCACCCCGCCAGCGTCCAGGGCGGTCCGTGCGGGCGGATGAGGGTACAGGCCGCTGCACCCAGGGCTTCCAGGGAGGTGGCGCCCGTCCGGAGGTCCAAGGCGACGGCCCCGCCCGGCAGGTGTGGCACGAGCGTGCGGTAGGGCAGCGAGATGCCGTAGGACGGCGGCAACCAGAAGACGACCGGCGTGCCCGGCCGAAGCACGGTGGATTGGAAGGTCGTGGGCGCCGCGGGCAGAGCGGGTTGAGCGCTCGCGAGCGCCATCGTCTGTTCCACCACCGGGGCCAGCGCGCGCACGGAGCGCTGGTGGTACAGCGTGTCGATGGGCAGCTCGATGCCCAAAGCCTCATTGAGGCGCCACACGGCGCGCAGGGCGTGGAGCGAGTCGCCACCCAAGCTGAAGAAGTCGTCGGTGGCCCCCACCTCAGTGCTCAGAATCTCCTTAAGAATCGAGCAGATGCGCAGCTCGATCGGACCCTCGGGGGCATCGACCGCTTCGGTACGCTGGGGCGGGAGGGCCAACGCCGCGCGGTCCACCTTGCCGTTGAGCAGGCGGGGCAGGCTGGCCACCAAGACCACCTGGCTGGGGTGCAGCGCGGGGGGCAAGGCCGCCGCCAGGTGGGCGAGCAGATCGGTCGGCGCCCCCACCACCCAGGCCACCAGGCGCGGCTCGCCGTCGGGCCCGTCGCGCAGGGCCGTGACCGCCTCCGCTACGCCTGGTGCTGCTGCAATGGCCGCCTCCACCTCTTCCAGCTCCACCCGCACCCCGCGCAGCTTCACTTGGTGATCACGGCGCCCGCGAAACTCCAGGGCACCGTCCGCCCGCCTGATGCCGAGGTCACCGGTGCGGTAGAGGGGAATCGGTGACCCATCGCCCAGGCCGTCGGGCACAAAAGCGCGGGCGGTGGCCTCGGGTTGGCCCAGGTAGCCGAGCGCACACCACGGCGTGCGCAGCGCAATCTCGCCCACGCGGTCGGCGGGCCGGGCGCGGCCGGCGGCGTCGAGAACAAACACCTCGGTATCGGGCAGCGGCGTCCCCAGCGGAATGCTCGGCTCCGCCAGATCGGCAGGGGTGACCCGGTGGCAGAGCTTGATCATCGTGGTCTCGGTGGGCCCATACAGGTTGTAGAGGGCCACGCGGTCGCCGAAGTGCGCGAAGAACCGGGCGGCATCGGCGGGCCGAAGCACCTCACCCGCCAGCAAAACCGCTTGCAGATCGGGGAGATGCACGCTCGGCTGCTGGAGGACGCCGCGGAACACCGTGGGGACCGTGTGCACCACCTGTACCCGGGCCGCGGCGAGCCAGGCCGCGAGGCGGGCGCCATCGGCCACCACGGTCCGATCGGGCGGCAGGCAGACCGTGCCGCCCACACTCAACGGCAAGAGGGCATCGCGCAGGGCGGCGTCGAAGCTCGGCGGCGCCAGGGCGCTCACCCGCAGGCCAGGACCGGCGTGCAGCAGATCCCGCTCCCAGGCAAGGAAGTGCTCGATGGCCCCTGGCCGCCCGAGGATGCCCTTGGGTTGACCGGTGGAGCCGGAGGTGAAGAAGACCGTGGTTGGGGCGCCGGGCGCGCGCGCTACGGCGGCGCGCGGAGCCAAGTCGTTGATTTCACTGAGATCTGCGCGCTCAAGGCCGACCAAGAGGGCGTCGTGGGTGGCGAGGCCGGGCGCCACCAGCACCGCGCCGGGTTGCAGCTCGGCGAGCACTGCTTCGAGGCGGCGGGTGGGCCAGCTCGGATCGAGGGGGGCGTAGGGCACCCCCGCGGCCAGTGCGGCCAGCAAAGCGGGAATGGTCCACCAGGGGTCGCTGGCGAGCACGGCAACGGGGCCCGCACAGCCGGCGAGCCACCCGGCCAGGGCGCCCACCTCGGCCTCCAATTCGGCATAGGTTCGTTGTCGCTGGCCCGCGTCCAGCGCCACTGCGGAGCCCGATGCGCGGGCGTTCGCGGTCGACCAGAAATCCCAGCCCATCAGGCAGAGCGCTCCAGCTCAGGGTGCGCCCGCTCAGCGTGCTCCAGTACGAGCGGGCCCTCGTGTGTGAGCAGCGTTGGGAGTTGGTCGGCAATGGCGGTCAGCGGATCGATGACATCCAGCGCACCCTCCGGCCAGGCGTCCGCCAGGAGGTGGACTTCGGTGCAGCCCGCCACGATGCCCTGGGCCCCGGCGCGGTGGGCCATGGCGGCCAGGGCGGGCACCACCTCGGCCGGCGGCAGGCCGCGCTTGAGGCGGTAGAGGATATCGTGCACTGCCGCCTGCTCCTCAGGCGCCGGAAAGATCAGCGAGTCCGCGTACTTGTGAAACTCAGGATGCCCGGAGAGGACCCCCAGGCGCTGGCTGCCATTGGTGCAGAAGACGAGGCGTCGGCGGCTGCCGAGGCCGGGCGTGGCAAAGAGCGTGTCGAGCAGCGAGAGGGTGCGGGCGCGCACGGCCGCCGACAGGAGCGGCCAGACGGCGTGGGCTGTGATGCAGCAAATCACCAGGCGGTCGGCGCCAGCGGCCAAGAGCGCGCGCAGGTCGACCTCCATGGCGGCGGCGAGCTCTTCGTGGCGGCCTTCGAGCAGGTAGCCGGTGCGGTCGGGGATGCGCGGATTGGACCGCAGCCACACCACGGGCTGTTCTTGTTCACGGGTGCCGGGATTGCGGCGATACACCGTGGTCAGAAACGCGGCGGAGGCGAGGCCTCCCATCCCACCCAGGACCCCAAGCACCGGACTCTGCGTCATTCAGTCCTCCCGGCGGCGCAGTGTTGATGGCGCGCCGGGGCCTTCAGCCGACGTCGCCTGCGCACGCTCGGCGTGCAGCATAGCGTCCAGTCGATCGGCCTGCTGGACTTTGTCGGACGCCGCGAAAAATGCGGCCCAGATGAGGGCGACGAGCTCGGGATCCAGCGGCCCGTGGGCGCTGAGCCGCGCCACGATGGCCGCCTCGCGCCCAGGATCCCGGCCCCCCACGGGCTTGAGGGCCCCCAAAGCGCGGGCCCGATCGAGGCGCTGCACCAGCAGCGCATAGAGCTGGTCGTCGAGGGCATCGATGGCACGCCGGAGCGCCGCAAGCTCATCCATGGACGAGGGTGCGCATGGTGCCGGCAGTCACCCCGAACTGCTCGTGAACCTTGAGCTTTTCGAGCAAGCGACTGGGGGTGAGATCCCCCGCGAGCAGCGCCTGGTAACCCGCGATCACCCGCAGCGTTTCCTCCACGGTCTCGCGCACAAACTCCACCCGAAAGCGGCGCACGCCAGCGGCCTGCAGGCGCGGCACCAGGGAGGCCGCGCTCTGGGCGCGGGCGTTGTAGACGGTGTTGCGGCAGGCGGGATCGACCACCACCGGGTGGCGTTGGCCGTGGTGGTCGGCGAGCGCGATTTGGTGGTCCTGGCAGGGCTGCCCGCAGCTGCGGATGTCACGCCCGCCACTGAGCAGGTGGGCGTACAAACAATGCTCGGTGTGGAAGGTCGGGATGTGGTGGTGCACGGTGACCACCAGCTTCGCCACATCCAGGTGCGGGATGAGCTCAAAGAGCTGGGTCGCATCGAGGTCGTGGGCGGCGGTCAGCGTGTCGAGGCCCAGGCCCAGCAGGTGGCCCGCGGTGAGCGAGTTGGTGACGTTGAGGGAGAAGTCGCCGTGCAGCTCGGGGCGGCGCTCCTCGGGGTGCTCGAGGAAGTGCATCAGCGCGCCCAGGTGGCGGATGAGCACGCCGTCGGGCTCGAGGCGGGCGATGCGGCGGTCGAAGCCCTCTTCACCGGGCTTCTGCACGCGCGGGGTGGCGATGTGCACCCGCAGACCGGCCGCCCGTGCGCGGCGGACCGCGCGCTCCAGACCCTCGCGCTCCATCCAGTCCAGCTCGATGGTGGGCAGGCCCGCCGCCAACACCGCCTCCACCTGCTCGTCGGTGCGACACACCGGCAGGAGGGTGGGGAGCGCTGCATCCAAGGTACCGTGATCACTCGGCTTTTGGCGCAGACGCTCCAGGGCTGGGCGGGCATCGATGAGGCGCTCGGCGGGCGCCGCGGCCTCCAGCGCCGCCACCAGATCGCGGCGCAGTGCCTTGAGGGCCGAGACCGGCAGGTGCAGATCGGGCCCCAACCCGTGGGTGTCGAGGGCCGCCACCGCCCACGGGGTACCACCGAGGCCGCCGAGCTTGTCGAGCAGCAGCGCCTCATCGAGCCCACGACCCGCCGCCTGCGCGAGGTGGCCCGCACTGGCGACCTCCACGCGCCGACCGGCGCCGCGCGCCTCCACCACGAGCGGGCTGCCGAGGTGGCCCCGCACGCTGAGGTGCAGCGGCAGCCGCCCACTGACGGGGGCCTCCAGCAGCTTGCGCGCGCGGCGCTCCAGGGCCGGGTCGCCGGTGAGCCAGACCCGCTGTCCCGGCGCCACCCGGGCGAGATCGGGGCCGGGCCGACCAAAGCCCAGGATGACCCCCCCCGGCATGGCCTCCACCACGAAGATGGGGCCGCCGGGCTCCTCGGTGTCTTCGGGGCGGCCCGCGTCAAACACCACGCCCATCCCGGGCCGCGGGGTGGGGGGCGCGCTGGCGGCGCCGGTGTTGTCGGTGAGGGATCCGCCCAGCAGGTGGAGCGGCGCTGAGCGGGCGCCCACGGCCTCGGCGCCCCCCACCGCAACGCCACCCGTGCGCGGGCGTTCCTCGGCGTGCTCCACCTCGACGCGCCCATCCCGCACGCGCCGCACGACCCCCAGAAACAGGCCGCGATGCTTGGGCGAGCGGCCTTCCACCAGGTGTTGGTGGTCCGCCCCGCCCAGGAAGCCATCGGAGAAGCCGCGAGAATACACCAGCCCCAGATCATGCAGGTCGAGGGCCACGCGGGCTTCGTCTTCGGCCGTAGGGCCGCCGGGCTGAACGGATGCGGCGGCCCACCGGCGATAGGCCTCCACCGCCGCCACCACATAGGCGGGCCCCTTATAGCGCCCCTCGATCTTGAGGGTGTGCACGCCCAGCTCGGCCAGCTCGGGCAGCGCGCGGAACCCCGCGAGATCCTTGGGGCTGAGCAGGTATTGCACGTCGCCCAGCGGTCGGTGCTCGCCGTCGACGTAGAGGTCATAGGGCATCCGGCAGCTCTGGGCGCACTGGCCCCGATTGGCCGACCGACCGCCCCACGCCTCGCTGGTCAGGCACTGGCCGCTCCAGGAGACACAGAGGGCGCCGTGCACAAAGACCTCGAGCTCCATGTCGCCCGACTCGGCCCGCAACCGCTTGATTTCTTTGACAGAAAGCTCGCGGGGTAGCACCACCCGCGTGATGCCCAGGGCACGGGCGAAGCGGGCGCCCTCGGCGCTGCTGATGGTCATCTGGGTGCTGGCGTGCAGCTCCTGGGTGGGGCAGATGGCGCGGGCCAGCAAGGCCACTGCGGGATCCTGCACGATGAGGGCGTCCACCCTAGCGGCGGAGACGTCGCGCAGGATGGCCTCCATCGCCGCCAGCTCCGACTCGAAGACCAGCGTGTTGAGCGTCAGGCAGACGCGCGCGCCCGCCCGGTGGACCTCCGCCACCACCGCCGGCAGCTCGGCCCGGGTGATGCCGGTGGCGCGGGCACGGGCGTTGAAGCCATCGCTGAGACCGAAGTAGACGGCATCAGCGCCGGCAGCCAGGGCCGCACGCACGGCCGTGAGATCGCCCGCTGGTGCCAGGATCTCGGGCCGTTGGAGGGCCTTGCGGCTCATGGTGTTTTCCATTCGCAGGCGACTTGAACGCCCGCTGTGCAGGCGCGCTGCCGGTAGGCCTCCGCCTGGGCCGGGTCGGCCGGAACGCCGTCCCCGCGCTTGTACATCACCGCCAGGTTCGCACAGGCCGTGCCCTGGCCGTCGCTGCAGGCCCGATCCAGCAGGGGCTGGGCGGCGACCGGATCGCGCGGGCCACCCTGGCCCTGTAACAGCAGGGTGCCCAGGGTGGAGCAACCGGCCACAACCTGTTGATCACACGCTTTTTTTGCCAGATCGCGCGCGCCGATGGCATCGGTGGCGGCCAGCGCGATGGCAGCCCGCGCGCAGCCATCGCCGCTGCCTGCAGCGCACCCCTGCTGGAAAAAGGCGAGCGCCTCCGGGGGGGCCTGGCCTTCGCCCGCGTGGGCCAGGACGCGGTGGCCCAAGGTGGTGCAGGCCTCACCCACGCCGCCCGCGCAGGCCTGCTCAAAGAGCGTGGTGGCGCGGGCTTCATCGCCCCGGTGGTTCACCTGGATCGCTGCGTTGTGGCAACTGGCGGGGTGGCCACCGGCGCAGGCGTGCAGGGCCATGTCGAGGGCGCGACCGCACGCGGTGGCGTCGCCCGCTTCGCACTGGCGCTGCCAATACTCCGGATCCCGGCCCGGGTGGTTGCGCGTGGTGGGCATCACAACCAGGAAGAACGCGGCCGACCACATCCCCATATGAATCCAGGGGTTGGCGATCACACGCGGCCAGGTGCGCCAGCCCGCCAAGCCATGGGCCACCCGCTCCAAGAGGGGGGCCATCAAGTTCAAGACGGGCACGAAGAGCAGCTTGTCGAAGTAGGTGACCGTGACGCCGGGCCGGGTATCAACGAGCTTGAGGGCGTCGTAGAGAAAAAACACCGCAGTGCCATAGACCATCCCGGCGATGAGGCGCCCCAGGGGGCCACGCGGGGTGGTCACCGGATCGGTGGCCAGCAAGTTCATGCCCAGGAACACAGCGATGGGAATCGCCGTGTCGACGAAGTGGTAGGTGCCCGTGGCCTGCGTCCACACCCAGCCCAGGCCCAGCATGGTCACCGCGGCCCCCGCCGTCAGCGCCGCCACCGGCACGATGGCCATGATGATGAGGCCAGCAAAAAAGATGCTCTCGTAGCAGTGAGGCCCGGTGCCGAGGGTCTGGGCGATCTCCTGCGCACGGGCGATGTCGGTCCGGCCGAGGGCGATGAGCACGTAGCCCACCAGCGCCAGCGAGATGGCCGAGGGGTTGAACACATGGACGCGCTGGCCCCCGCGGTCCCACTTGATGAACTCCTTGGTGAGCCACGAGACCACCAACATGCCGTATTGCAAGGCAAACCAGTCGTCGTGGAACCACAAGAAGAGGTTGGTGCTGAAGACGATGGGGAAGGCGCCCAGGCCCAGGCGGTGGCGCCGGTTGAGGCTCCAGGAGCCCAGGACCTCCACCACCGTCAGGAAGGCCACCTGACCCAAGATGAGGGGGGCCTGGGCGGGGACGTCCGCCCAATACATACCCCAATACACATACACACTGGTATGAACACAGGCCTGACCGATGTGGGCGCGCTTGAAGCCCACATCGACGCCCAGCACGCGGCCGCGCCGGGCCAGCAGCGCCAGCCAGAGCACCAGCAGCGCCCCCGCGCCCCCGATCGTGGCGGC
>Ga0075163_10004704_pt1 | contig 18284 bp, 20 predicted proteins | sample JI1023141ADNA_FD_71478 | JGI IMG/M metagenome (GOLD analysis project Ga0075163, IMG submission 71478) | Wastewater effluent complex algal communities from Wisconsin, to seasonally profile nutrient transformation and Carbon sequestration -... | ecosystem: Engineered > WWTP > Effluent > Algae...
CCTAGTACTCCAGACAAACCAATCCAAGTATGTCTGTATGGAGAAGGATTCGGCCCTGGAATACAGAAAGCTGGTTCTCTCTACACTAAGAATGGAATCATAGCCGATAAGTCATTCATACTCTTCGATGTCAAGGTCGGTGAACTATGGCTCGAGCGTCAGGACGTCATCGATATAGCCCAGCGCCTACACTGCCTATATACACAAGAGGTTTTTCGAGGAACGCTCCTGGAATGCATTGACTTTGCAAAGAAGGGCTATACATCAAAATTCGGGGACTTTATTGCGGAGGGAATCATTGCTCGCCCATTGGTAGAGATGAAGAACCGCAGAGGTGAGAGAATCATTACTAAGCTTAAGTACGAAGACTTCAGACATGACTTATACCAGGACCCAGTGTTAGGGCAGTTACCCCCACAAGAATAATCTATGTCAATACATCAATTCACAGTAACAGTGCATAGCGAGATAGAACACTTCCCTGGTAACGAGCAACACTTACGACAGATGATTATTTCTTATCTAAAGCCGAAGGGTGTGCCCACTGAACCCTATCATGAAGATGGCTCCCTTAATCCAGTGTGGTTCCAAGTATAACAATGATAAAATAACACTATGACAAAAACATATACAGAAGAAGAACTTAAAACAATTTATGCAGAGAATCTCATACTCCACAACAAGAGCATGAGGGAATCATTGTTTGCAATGAAGATAGGCATGGGTGCAACAGTGCTACAGATATTCACATTGATATTGAATGTGTACATGCTTACACGGGTGATAGAGCTGGTTACTGCACTACACCCATAGTATGACATTCAGAGCAGAACTAATGAGCCACAGCAGTACTGCTACATGGCCAGACCCTAGCAAATCAGGCTTCGCTACAGAGCAAGAGGCATGGGATTACATCTACTCTGAATGCAAGCTACACCCACCTGGAAAGCAATTCCCTGAATCTCCAGCAGAAGATGTAGCATTAGGGTATTGTACCTACTGTGCTGCGGAGTGGGACGTGTTTGAAGACGGGGATGAGCCCGTGCTCGAGACGGGGCTAAGCTGGGCTGAACGGGGCAACCCGTAGATGAGACGGGGTTTGACTTCGGGGCTAACCGGCGCTAACCGGCCTGCAGGCAGCGTGCAAGCTGGGCATGACCCCGTTCACATTTGAACAACTCGTGATATAATAAACTTATGCACATCATAGATAACATCATCTTAAGACTGGCAATTGGCGTACTCAAACGAGGGTACGGTGCTGATTGTCCTACTAGAGATGTTGAGGATTTGCCTGAGTTAGTTGGCCACCCAGAGTTGCGCTGTGCAAGTTGCTTAGCAGCAGAGTGCATAGATTTTTTACAAAATACAATAGACTTATAACAACATATGGCAGAAGCGTTCACAAAAAAGGATAGAGACTTCATCATCAAGATTGCAAAGGAATGTGATGCATTGAAGAAACGAGTCAAGACACTTGAAGATGAGAAGAAGGTTAAGCCATTCGAGAAGAAGACGCCTGCTAAACCAGAAGCTGCGTTTGCATCGGCACCTAACAAGGACGGCTCCACTAAGACTCAGTTCAAGGTGTTCAACAACGACAGTGCCATTGATGTTACATACTCACACAACCCGCCATCAATCCTGGAACAGAAGGCACTAATCACTTCACTATACAAGACGTTGTATGAGTTATGTGATGACAACGGTATCTCCTCACTTACAGTGCAAATCACTACGAAGGAGTGATATAATTACTAGATTATCAAGAAAAACAACAAACATTTATGTCAGAAATAAGATACGCAAAGCGTTCAGTTCAAATCGATGGTAAAATCTTCAACATTGGAGACATCATCCCAGACTTTATCACAGACGAAGCAGCCATTGCAATGAATGCATTTGATGAACAAACAGTTCGTATGGATGTAGAGAAGGCGGTGGAAGACTTAGTAGACGAGCAAATACCTGCAAGTGACGATGACGAAGAAGTATTCACAATCATCGAAGAAGGAGCAGAACTCCTACAGTCAGATGAAGCAATTGAAGCACCTGTTGAAGAAACACCTGTTGTTCCAGCAGCAAAGCCAAAGTGAGGCGCTAAGTAATACACATCAAAGCAAACACCTCTCGTAAGACAGGTGTTTTGTTTTGTCACATTTGATATAATAAATACATATGGCAAAGAAGAAAATTGAAACAGAGGACATCTTAGAGAAGTATGACATCTCACATGAACAGGAAATGTTCTGTCAGTACTTCACTGCACCAACTGAGTTTTACGGCAATGGTATTCAGTCATATGCGGCGGCTTACAACAAAGACTTAAGTGACAAGAAAGACTACAACACATCAAAGGCATGTGCATGGGCGTTGCTTCAGAATCCTAAAATCATTAGACGTATCAACTCCTTGATTGACAACGCTGGATTCAATGACATGAATGCTGACAAGCAACTCCTCTTCCTGATGAACCAGCACTCAGACTTTACTAACAAACTAGGAGCAATCAAAGAATACAACAAACTTAAGAACAGAATTACTGATAGATTGGAACTCCATGCTGATGCACCTATCTCCTACATTGAAATTATTCCATACGTGCCACCACAAATAGATGCACCGGCTGAAACTAAAGAAGAATAACACATGGACACAACACAAGAAAAACCACAGTTCACAGACAAAATCAAGAGAGGCATATCATGGAGTGCTACAAGCAAACAGCAAGTGGCGTTGGCTGTATTGAATGATGATACAACTACTGAGCTACTGTTCGGTGGTGCAGCTGGTGGAGCCAAGTCATTCCTAGGGTGTGCCTGGCTTGTTGTTAACTGTTATCGTTATCCAGGCAGTCGTTGGTTGCTAGGCCGTGCTGTATTGAAGCAATTGAAACAATCAACATTGCTTACACTCTTCGATGTACTACGAAGATGGCACCTCAGAAAAGACAGAGACTATTTTTATAATGCACAAGAAGGTGTCATCAAATTCATGCCTGGCGGTAGTGAAATCTATTTGAAGGACTTAGCATGGTACCCGTCAGACCCTGATTACGATTCCCTTGGTTCTACAGAATACACAGGTGCATTCATCGATGAGGCAGCGCAGATAAGAGAGAAGGCAAAGAACACAGTAGTATCTCGTTTACGTTATCGATTGGACGAGTTCAACATCAAACCTAAACTACTCATGACATGTAACCCGACTAAGAACTTTCTATATGGAGAATTCTACAAGGCACACAAGATGGGAACACTGCCACCTAACAAGAAGTTTATTATGTCACGTGTTGAAGACAATCCATTCCTACCGAAGGCATACATCGAAACCCTTCGTACACTTGATAAGACCAGTCAGCAAAGATTGCTATACGGAAACTGGGAATACGATGATGACCCATCTGTACTTGTGGACTTTGATGCTATCACTGACCTCTTCACTAACATCGTTGAAGGGCAAGTGCCTGGCAAGACAGTAACGGGGGTTGCACTTCCTGACACTCGTAATCGTTATATAGTATGTGACGTTGCTCGTTTTGGAGAAGACAGAACAGTAATCACAGTATGGAAAGGGTGGGAGTGTGTCGGCGTATTCGTGTATCGTAAGGCATCTACTAAGACAGTAGCCAATCTCATCAAACAATATCAAACAAAATACAATGTGCCCTCATCTAGAGTGATAGTCGACGAAGACGGTATCGGTGGTGGTGTTAAGGACCAACTCTACGGCATCAACGGCTTCATTGCTAACACCAGACCATTCAAGGGACAGAACTACACTCACCTCAAGGCACAATGTGCATACGCCTTTGCAGCAAGGGCAAATGCTAGAGGCATGGCAATCAGAGTAGACAACCCAGACATTAGACAGTCCTTTATTGAAGAGATCGAACAGCTTAAGGCAAAGGACATAGATAAAGATGGAAAGCAGGCAATCAATTCCAAAGATGACATGAAGCAAGCACTGGGTCGATCACCTGACTTCCTAGACTGCTGTATAATGCGAATGTGGTTTGACTTCAAGCCTGTTGCACGCCTTACGTTCTAATACTGTGTGATATAATAACAAATATGAACATCCTCAAACTATTGAAAGACAAACAAGACGTGCTTATATCTACATCACTAAATCTAGGTGGCACATTCTTGATCGTTGCTGGTGTTGCTATGTTACCAGTGCACATTTCATTTCGTTTGATGGGCATCGGACTGTGCATGTTACTAATGTGGAGAGCTTATAGCAAATAATCATTATGAAGTTTAACTACAACAAACTATTTTCAGGCGGAAAGAAGAAAGACCTTTTGATGGGTATCGAAGAGTTAGGGCGTGTATTCACAGGCGGCAATCCTGGTACAGACTACTCATGGGCGACTGGTGCACAGATGCAACAATACAGTAAGTCACTATACGTTTTCGCTGCTGTTAACAAGATTGCTATAAAGGCTGCCTCTGTAGAAGTAAAGCTATACAAACTAACAAACACTGAAGGTGATGCTGAGGAAGTGCTATCACATGAAATCCTAGACCTTTTGAATAAAGTTAATCCATTCCAGACTCGTTCTGAATTTTTACGTATTGCATTCATTAACAAGAAACTAACAGGAGAAGCATTCTGGCTAAAGATACGAGATGCAGGTGGCAAAGTAGTAGAACTATGGAATCTACGCCCAGACCTAATGACAATCGTTGCAGACCCTACTACTTATGTAAAGTATTATGAATTCAGAAAGAGTGACGGTGTTACACAACGATTTGCACCTGAAGATGTTATTCACTTCAAAGACCCAGACCCATTGAACATGTTCAGAGGTCTATCACCACTCCGTGTATGTCAAACTCGTGTTGAAACAGAGCAAGCAGCTAATGAATATCAACGTATGTTCTTTAGAAACAACGCTAGACCTGATGCATTGCTTCTTACAGCTGAATCACTTGACAAAGACCAACGTGACCAAATGCTAGGAGCATGGGAGGACAGACACTCTGGTGAAGAAGGCAACTCTAAGCTTGGCATCCTTGAAGGAGGCATGACATATCAACAGGTGTCTATGTCACAAAAGGAAATGGATTACATCGAATCACTTAAGTTTACAAGAGATGACATATTGGTTGCATTCGGGGTACCTAAATCAGTTATTGTCTCAGATTCATCATCGTACGCCAACGCTGATACGGCTATGCGTTCTTTCCTGTCAGAAGTGATTGTGCCTGAAATGACACAGATGGTTGAAGTACTTGATGAGTTCCTCATTATTCCAGACTTCGGAGAGGAATACTACTTGGACTTCGTTGACCCTACACCTTCAGACCGTGAATCACAACGAGCAGACAGTACAGCAGGATTCGGCAAGTGGTTGACTACTAACGAAATACGTGCTACATATAACCTGCCTCCAATCGAAGGTGGCGACGAGATTGCACAACTACAACCTGCTATCCCAGGACTTGCAGCAGGTGATACACAGCAAGCAGCACTTAAGACTAAGATACGTGCTAAGGCACTTAAAGCATTGCAGAAGCGACCTGGCCTTAAGCTAAAGAAGGAAATGATTGCACACATCAAAGCACTCGTTACTAAATCATTATCTCCAGCTCAAATAACAAAGGCACTCAAACAAGTAGGCGCTATCAAGGAAGAAACAGTCCTAGTGCCAATGCTTGCATCTGACAGCATCAAGCAAATGCATTTTGACGTAACAAACAAGCGCATTGACAAACGAGCTAACCGCTTTAAGAAGGAGCTTGTCGCTGAGTTTGAAGCACAATACAAGCGTGTTGTTGCAGGGCTTAAGACGCTGCCAACAGGCAAAGGTAAAACTGCGAAAGTGAAGGCGTCATCTGTAGACATTGCTTCTGTGTTGAATGCAAAGGAAGAAATCAAGTTGTTCGCTACATTCGCACTACCATTCATGCTAGACATGGCAGAACAGGGAGGAAAGGACACTGCATCTATGCTTAACGAAGAGTTTACAATGACAGCACAATTAAAGAAGGCAATGGAGAAACGTTCTCGATTCTTCGCTATCTCAGTAAACAACACAACATTCCAGCAACTAACAGACACACTGTCAGCTGGATTGGAAGCAGGTGAAGGTATCGGTGCGCTAACAGAAAGAGTGCAGGACGTTTACGGCGCTATTCCTGAATGGCGTGCCAACATGATTGCTAGAACAGAAGCTACTAACGCCAACAATGAGGGTACTCTTGAAGGATATCGCGGTTCTTCTGTAGTGAAAGGAAAAGAATGGGTAGCAACAATGGACGATCGTGTACGTGATGAACATGCTGCTCTTAACGGAGAGATTGTTCTAGTAGACGAGAAGTTCAGCAATGGAGAAGCTTACCCACAAGACATCAACTGTAGATGTGTGTTAGCACCCGCTATGTACAGTTCAAAGACATCTACTGCTCCAGCTAAGAAGAGTAAGTCATCTACAGCGGCCTCAGCATAACACATGATATAATATGATTATAGGCAATAAGAAAACAAGCAGACTGGACAAACTTATCGAAAAACTTGAACAACACAGAACGTTGATCGAGTCAGTAGAGAAAGGAAGTATAGAGGTAAACTACGCGGGAGATTCCCAGACAGTTCTTATCAAAATAGTCGCTTAACAATCAAATACAAATAACGTTACCGCTTAAGTGCAGGCGTTCTCCTAAGAAATTAGGCGGACGTCTTTTTATTTATTATCACACTATGAAACTGAAATACTCAAACTTAGACTTCACCCCTTCAAGTATCAATGAAGAACAATTCACATTGCGTGCTGTGTTCTCAACAGCTGATACAGACAGACATGGTGAAATTGTGGACCAAAAGTCATGGATTCTTGACGACTTTGAAAAGAATCCTGTGATTCTGTTCGGACATGACCACTCACAACCACCAGTCGGAAAGGTGATTGACTTAATGTATAACCAACGAGGCGATCTTGAAGGCACAATCAAGTTTGCTGCTAAAGAATATCCATTCGCTAACGTTATTTGGAATCTCTACAAAGGTGGATTCATGAGAGCATTCTCAGTCGGCTTTTCTGCTGGAAAGGTTGATGTTGTAGACGGTACTGTAGTACTTAGTCAAAACACACTATACGAAATCAGTACAGTGTCTGTTCCCGCTAATGCTATGGCACTAGCCAAGAGCAAGGGGCTTGATGTATCTGCACTCGAAGATAAATTCGTGTCGCAAGATACAAGTGTGAAAGATGCTACAGTTGTAGTTGAAGAAGTAGTAGTGGAAGAAGTTAAACACACTGCTGAATGTACAGATAACCAGGAAAAGGATTGTCCATGCCAGAATAAGCCAGCTGCAACAGTAACTGAAGTAGTGGCAGAGGCAACTGTCGTTACACCTGATGTAACTCCTGACACTACACCAACTGCTACAGATGAAGCAGTAGTTGTAGATGAGGAAGCTGAGATAGCTAAGTCACTAGACAGTGTAGTAACATACATGAAGGCAGGCAAGGTTCTATCAGCAGCTAATCGCGCTGGATTGGAAGCTGCAGTATCGGCAATCACTGCTGTACTTGAAGCTGACAAGCCAAGTGAGGACAAGTCTGCAGAAGACATAAGTACAAATACCACGAAATCAGAAATTACGGTCGAAACCCCTGTCGTGAGGGTTGTTGCAAAGAAAACAAACAAAACTCGTCAAATTAACAAGGCGATTCGCATGCTCCTTAAGGAAAAGGCGAAAAATTAACAAACACTAATTAACTTATTTCATTTATGAACATTAAGACTCTTTTAGGAAAGATCGCTGCAGGTGAAACTGTAACATCAGCTGAAAAAGCATTCCTAGTTTCTAACAAAGACATTCTTTCAACAGAGCAAGCAGCAGTAGTTGACTCAGCAGTTGTAGAGGATGCAACAGAAGACGTTGACGAAAAGGCGTTATCTGCACTTATCAACAAATCAGTAGCAGAGGCTGTAGATTCAATTTCTACAAAGCTTGCTACAAAGTTCGCTGATTCAATTGCAGCAGAACGAGCAAAGGCAATCGACACAGTCGTTGCAGCACCAGTATCAAAGGCTGATGAAAAGACTAAGTCTTTCATGAAGGCACTATTCACTGGAGACCACGCACACCTTAAAGCTGTGTCAGGACTTTCAGATGGTGTTGGAGGTTACCTTATTCCTGATGAACTTCGAGCAGAAGTACTTCGTGTAGCTGAAAAGCAATACGGTCTAGCTCGTAGAGACATGCGTTACCTTCCATTCGCTGGAGCAGGAAACGAACGTCGAATTCCAGCTCTTTCAGGTTCTGTAGCAGTAACATGGACAGACGAAGCAGCTGCAAAGACATCAACTGCACCTTCATTCGGTATCGTAACACAAACACTCAAGAAATTGGCTGCTATTGTGCCTATGACTGAAGAAATCATTGAAGACTCTGCAATCAACCTTACTTCTCTAGTAGCTGAACTCTTCGCTGAGGCAGTTGCAAAGGAAGAAGACCTTCAGTTCTTCAACGGTAACGGTACAGTATGGACAGGTATTCTAAACAACGGTTCAGTAAACGTAACTCGTACATCAACATCAAACGCAACATCAATCACTGCTGACGATCTTCTTGATATGCAAGACGCTACTCCAACTGGAGCATTATCAGGAGCTAAATATTACATGCACCGAACAATCTTCGGAGTAGTTCGTAAACTTAAGGCAGCTACAACAGGTGAATACATCGTACAGCAACCTACAGGTACAGATGTTGCAACTATTTGGGGCTACCCAGTAGAGCTTTCAGATGCTTTCCCTACTCTTGCTGCATCAGCAACAGTATCAAAGCCAATCGTGCTCTTCGGTAACTTGAAGGTGGCTGCTATCTTCGGTGACAAGCAACAACTTCGTGTGAAGATGCTTGACCAAGCTACTATCCGAAACGTTGCTGACGACGCTAACATCAACCTTGCACAGCAAGACATGGTGGCAGTTCGTATCGTGGAACGTGTTGGTTACGTACTTGCAATCCCATCTGCAGTTACAGTGCTTAAGACAAAGGCAAGTTAATCTTACCGGATTCTTAGTATTGACTCAGTCCCTTTACGGGGATTGAGATGAGTACTTAAGAAGAACTCAGTCATGATGGCGACTATGTCATCACCCCCTTATCAACAATCCCTATACCAGTTTACTAAAATACATAATAGTAGACAAACTAAATTATGGCAGCAACCGTAGAAATAGACGAATCAAACGGAGCAGGTGAAACAGTAACACACTCAATCACTAACTCTAACATGGGTTCAACTGATGCAGTTAACCTAGACCCAGTTGCGTATCCAGTCACACCTGGCAACCGCACTTACATCAAATATCAAAAAGTTCACGTAACAGCAATGGGTGGTTCAAGTAAAATTGACAACCTAAAAGTATGGCGTACAGGAGCACTTGGAGCTGGAGGCGTACATGCCCACATAACAAACGCTAGACTTACATCATACGCTGGAGCATTGACATACGCTACACCAGTAGCAACAGCGGTAACAAACGTGGACCAGACGATGCCATCATCTGTACCAGCGACTGCGAATCTTGGTATAGGTGGAAGTCTAACGGGGTCATTGACTGCAACAGGTTCTTCAGATTATCTTGGACATCAAATAACAACAGACTCTTCAGCGACAGCAGGTAGTACATCAACAATGAACTATCAGTACGATGAAGTAGCATAATTATATGACACAGATTCACAAATGCGGCAAGTGCGAAGAAGTGTTCAACACTGAAGCAGGATATTGTGCTCATACATGTACTACTGGCTTTAAGCCAACTGATGTAGAGCATCAAGACATTCTAACAGACGGACAATTCTCGCTTCAATCAACAGAAGCATTGAAACGTGGGGCAGAGCGTACAGCATAATCTGCTAAGACAATTCAATAAGTCAATACAATGACTAGACGAGAGCAATATAATGCAAACACATCCCTGCTCTCAAAAGCAGGGCTCGTCGTTTATACAACTAATAACTAATTTATGACAACATACAAAGTACAAAATCAAAGGGTGGAAATTGGTGGAACAACTTATGAAATAGGCTCAGTCATTGAAGCATCAGTATTCCGTCCAGCTCCTACACCTGTAGAAGGTGAGCCATACATCCCTGGCGAAATCGAATCATTACTATCAACTGGGCACATAATCGAAAACATATAACATCATGGCTAGATACAGAATTCACAACGGACCAATGCCAACAACGGCTGGTCAAGCAGCAGTAACAACAGGTACTGCAATTAAGACAATGCTACAACTTAAGACATTCCAACGTGCTAAGATCGTAGCATGGGGCGTTTCATTTGACGGTTCAGCAGCGGCTACTCCAATTAAAGTAGAACTCGTAGACACAGGAACAGTAGCTGCAACAGTTACAGCATCAGCAGATGTTGACTGTATGAAGCTTGAAGGTACTGACCAAACTGCTGCATCTGTAGCAGGACTTACTCTCGGTACAGGAGCAACTGGATATACTGCATCAGCAGAAGGTACTATCACTGCTACTCGTATGTTCGACGCTCAATTCGTAGCACCTACTAACCAGTACATCTATCAATTCCCGCTAGGACAAGAACCAGTTCTCCTAGCAACAAACTATACTCGTATTCGTGTAACAGCGGGAGCAGCTGTCAACTGTATCGCTTGGATTGAAGTAGAGGTATAAAGTATGGCATTCCCAACAACAGGACTAATACATTACTTCAACTACAATTCCAATTCTAACGACAGCGCTGGAAGTAGTAATGGTACTGACGTAAACAGCCCAACGTATACTTCTGGTAAAATCAGTAACGCCCTAACAATGGCGGCTTCTTCGTCTCAGTATGTGTCTCTGCCAAACGGTGTGTTCCCTTGGGGGACAAACACAGTATCAATCAACATGTGGGTTAAAATGGCGTCTACTGGCGGTAACCAGTCTTGGGCAATGACAGCACGAACAGGGCAGGGGTGTTTAATATATAAGTCAGGAACTAACACCATCGACTTTGCTAAACCAAACGTAGTATCAACAGCTTACAACTGGACAGGTATCGACACCAACTGGCACATGTGGACGTTCGTTGCCGACGGCTCAGGAATGAGAGTTTACCTAGATGGAAACTCAACGCCCGTCGCCAGCAATGCAAACACAGCAAACTTTGTTGACCCAGCGGGGGATACTTGGGAAGTTGGTGCTTATCGCGCGACTGGTTCAATCCAAGCTGGATGGTACAACGATGGGCAGATAGATGAAATGGGCATTTGGTCAACAGCACTATCTACTACAGATATAGCAACACTCTACAACTCTGGTGCAGGTATAACTTACCCAGATGCAGGTGGTGCGTTGGCAAGAAGACAGATTCGACAACAAGCTATCGTAAGAGCATCAACATACTAATATATGGCACGACACGGTAGAACATTCCCAATCAAACCGCACCTAAACTATCCAGGTCGTACTGGTATCTACTTGAGTCAGATGGGTTTGTCAGGCATTGTTACTCTTGCTAGTGTGCCAGTATCTGGCGCCATAATCAGACTCATTAGACAAAGTACTGACACTGAAGTAGCCAAGACTACGACTAATGCAAGTGGGTATTATAAGTTTGTTGACTTGTCATTCATTGTAGTTGGTGCGAGTTATCATATTTGTGTTGAATACACTGATGGTGGGTCAGTTAAGTATAATGCAAAATCATTATGGGACGTAACACCTACTTTAATTAACTAAAATGAAATGGCTTACATCCCACCAACAGGAAATGCAGCAAACATAGAACTTCTCAGTTACACTCCTCCTGCTGGAAATGTAGCTAATTTTGAACTTAGCTCGTCAGCGACATATTCGTTAACAAAATCAGTTTCATATTATATTAGAACGACACCTACTGCAATCAGTAGGTCATTGTCGTACGAAGTTAGACGCCCTGCTGCACTAACTAAGTCGTTAAAATATACAGTCAGAATCCAGCAGACAGCAATAACAAAAGGATTAAGATACAGTGTTAAAACCACACCATCTGCTAAGACTAAGACACTTGCATATTCTGTTAGAGCAGTGCACACTGCTATTACTAAGAGTCTAGCATACAAAGTCAAGACGACAGCGTCTACAACGAAGACTCTCAAATATACAGTTAAAACATCTCTGTCGATTACTAAGAGTGTTAGATACACAGTCAAACCTAACTTTGCACTAACTAAGTCACTGAAATATACAGTCAGAACTGTTCACACTGCTGTAACAAAATCACTGTCATACAGAGTTAGTACAACTGCTGCTACTACTAAGTCTCTAAAGTACTCAGTTCGTTTTGCACCGACTAGTCTTACAAAATCACTGACATATCGAGTAAAAACAGTAGCATCTGTTACTAAGTCAATTCGTTATGCTATACGGCCTTCAGCGTCACTGTCTAAGTCACTTAAGTATGTAATATGGCTATCTCCTAAGGCTATTGTTCAAAAGAGTAGTCAATACACAGTTAGAACTGAACATTCTGTCGTTAAGTCACTGACATACGACGTTCGCATTCAACAGTCAGCACTTACTAAGAGTCTTTCATATAGAATTCTATTCCAGACTGTCAACTTGACAAAGTCATTGCACTATTCTGTCACTAGAATAATACCTGCACTGACAAAGACTATCAGATATGCTGTTAAGACATCATCAAGTATCACTAAGACACTTCAATATGAGGTGGGCACTGTCATTTCTACAACTAAGTCACTTCAGTATGCAGTTAAGTCAACTCCAACTGCTGTTACTGAGTCTCTTGTTTACAAGATAACAACTTCTGCTCAATCTACTAAGTCTCTAAGATATGAAGTTGGCACAATCGGCAATATTGCAAAGAGTCTAACATACTCTGTAAAGATAACGCCAACTAGCATAGCAAAGACACTGTCATATCGTGTTAGAACATCATCATCAATCGTTAAGAGTCTTGATTATGAAATTAGAGCAGCATCTTCACTGACTAAGTCAGTTGCATATTGTGTTGTGACTGACTCAGTACTGTCTGCAACACTGACATACTCAGTAGTGACAACTTTAACTAACACCAAGTCACTTCAGTACTATGTTAGACCAAGCACATCACTTACTAAGAGTCTACAGTACACAGTTAGAACAGCAAATTCAGTTTCAGTACAGCTTGCATACAATATCACTACATTTGCTGGCTTGACTAAAACACTTGGCTACTACGTCAAAACAGTTTCTTCAATTTCCAGAACTCTTGCTTATGAAGTACGTTCTCCATCAGCACTAACACTGTCTTGTTCATACACAGTAAAAATACCAAGTAGTCTAGTCAAACCACTCAGTTATTACATTGTCAGAGTCAACTCGACCTTGCAGAAGACCCTTCAGTATGAAGTCTATGTATTTCCATACAAAAATAAATGTGACACTCCGTATGATGAAATTGGAACAGTACTCACAGACAGTTCTTCACCGTATTCGCCAACACCTCGTTCTCAAATAGACAGAATATGTGTGATATAATAGATATATCAAATAGGGCAATACAATGTCTACGTCGAGAGCAATACAATGCACAACGTCTTGTTCTCCGAACAGGACTTTGTCATTATTAGTAACAAGAAAAACCAACATTATGCAATACTCATTTACTCAAGACGGAATTACTGAAAACATAACACCTGAACGATGGGCTTGGGGTGTGGTCTATAAAGACAACACAGAGCTACATCAATTCTCTGGAGATGGCACTTTCCATCAATTCAAGGAAGTTGACCAATCTCAAGTGAAGATGTTTGTGATGTACGAGCTTATGGGAAGTAAGAGATACGACATGGCTGTAGTTGAAGGCATGCAACTATTCCATTTTTATCGCACATTGATGCTCGATCAAGGGACTGATGTCGCAAGAACAGTCAGAGTGTATGTTTACGGCTGGAAATCAGGTGATGCCACATCGTACAACTACATTATGCCTGATGATAGACTGTTGACAGCTAATCATGACCTACAAGACCTAACTTTATATGGCATATAAGAATTTTACATACTCAACAGTAGCTACAGCTCCAAGTCCAGCAACATCTGGCACTTCTTTAGTAGTTGCTAGTGGAGATGGTACAAAATTCCCAGCAGTTCCGTTTAACGCTACAATTTGGCCTACTGGTTCAAATCCGTTGACAACTAATGCAGAAATAGTAACAGTTATAGCAGTTTCTACTGACACTATGACAATTGTTAGAGCTCAAGAGGACACTACAGCAAGGAGTGTAGTAGCTGGAGACCAGATTGCTGCTACAATCACAGCTAAAATGTTGTTTAGCTTTGAAGAAGTGTCAAACAACCTTCACAGCTATCCAGCATCGTATGTGTATGATGTCAACGACAATATTGATTACATCACATATGACCTCGGCAATTCATTAAGTATTGTGAAGACATTCAACTACACAGGTACTGACGTGACTTCAATCGTGCTTTCTGGCAACACACCTTCTGGCATTACTCTTACAAAAACACTGACATACACATCAGGTGTCATTACTAGCATAGCATATAGCTAAAATGATATAATTATTATATGAAAACTTACAACTTTGGCACTCACTGGGTAACAACAGATGAAATCTTGACAGATTACATAGAATGTTTTGATGTAACACCCGAAGAAGTTGTGCTAATAGATGCAGGTGCAAATCTAGAAGTAATAGACGGCACACTCAATATCGAACCTGAAATAACAACTCCACAAGAATAACACATGGCAACATTTACAATTACAACTCCAGTCAATATCGATACTCTTGCTTCTAAAGTAGGTAGTGACACATACAACATCAATGGTGGTTATTTGACAGTGGACCAAGACACTAGATATGGAACAAATCAAAACACAAGTGCTGGCATGGGTAATATCACGCTGTCTGCTACTCTCGGTGGTACAGTCGAATTCAACTCTACTCTTGTTCGTTACATTCCATATGACACTGGTACTGGTAACGTACCTGCATACGGTACAACTATTTCGCAAGGCGGTGCTAGCGGTATCTTGCTTACTGTTCAGTCAGCAATTAACGCCACTCCTACTGCAGTTGGTGTAGCAATGCCTGCTTCTGGTTTTATTAAGATTAGACAGTGGAATTCAGTTGCATATGCAGCAGGTGCCCTAACAGGTATTGGAGCTAATGCAACAGGTGCTGACAGAGCAGGTTGGCTAGAAATAGTAGGTGTTGATGCACTCACAGTAACAGTTAACCGTCTGAATCTATTTAAAGTAAGAGGTGACTACTTTGACTTTTTTGGTGCAACAACATCAGGGTCAAGAGCAACAACATATCAATTACCAACTAACGGTTCATTGACGTATATCCCAGGCGTCGAAGTTGAAACAGCAGTAGGGTCAGGTGTGTATGAGTTCTATCCAACAGCTGGTTCACGTACAGCATTGTTAGCTAACATAGCAACAGATGCAGTTAGAGGAAAGTGGTGTTGGATAAGCACTGCTGGTCTCGTGACATTCGGTAATGATGGCACTAACTCTACAGGTGGTTACCTTCCTGCATCTGGTCTTAAGTTAAGAGTCCCTAACATTACATTCCAGACTTGTCTTGCTGCTTCGCTAACAGCTAATTCGCTACCTCATGCTACTCTTGCTACTCGTATGGAGTTCTTGACTACTGGTGGAGGAGCTATTGACATTGACAAGTGTTGTATGAATTGGTACATGAACTTTGCTCAGGCATTTTCAGTAGCATTAACTAATGTGTCTACATTCGAATCAATGACAATGACTGAATGTGCTTCTCCAATCGCTTGGAGTAACGTGGGAGTTGGTCAAACAGGAACAGCTAACACACAAATAGCACTAACTCTCGGTCTTAACTTCGCAGGTGGCACTATGGACAAATGTGTGTGGACTCGTATAGCACAGGCTGCATCTGGCGCATATGTTACATCATGGGTTGACTGTTCAGGCTTCACTGTAACAAATGAGAAAATAATGTCGTTACTTAAATCTGCTAACGCGTCAACAGGTTCATACACTATGACAAGAGTGCTTAACTCGTCATGGTCAAGTACGAAACTGCTTGGTTCTGGTCGTGTACTAATGGTTGGGTGTGACACTGTCACATTCACAACAACTACATATGCTGATAACATAGCAACTACAACGGGAACTGCGTTACCAATGTACGTATGGGACTTAGGTACTGCTGCTAGTTATTCTTTGCTGTTTGACGGTCTTGACTTCGGTGGCCTTACTCTTGTCCAGCCTTATTCTGGTGTTCTTAATATTGGTATTGCTGGTTGTGTAGGAATCAAACTTCGTAATCTAGGCACAGCTACTTCTCCTTTAGACATGGGTGGAGCTTACGTAAATGCGACGTGGACTAGAGCAACAACAACTACGACAGTCACTAAGACAGCGCATGGACTAAAGACTGGTGATATTATTGCAGTTAACATGTGTTCTGACGTAGCTCCTAAAGCAGTGACAACTACTACTGCTACTCTTTGGACTGTGGCTTCAGCGCCTACAGCAGACACGTTTACTGTAACTGTAACTAACGCTGGTCAAACTACTGGTCAAAATCTTTCATACTATCCTTGCATGACTGGTAACTTGGTGAACTTCGTTGCCGGGGGTGCAGCTAACACAGTAAAGATTCAACGATGCTATACTCCTCACTTACGTACTGGTATAATGACAACAGGTGACAACTCAATCAAGAACTTAACTCTTGAAGATGTGTGGGGTACTGAATGGGGAGTTCAGCTTGTACCGATGCTTAACTGTCAAATCAAAGGAATGCAGTCTACACCAGCACTTACTGCACAGACATCTTGCTACGGTACTCACTTCTTAGATACATACACAACAAATCAACCAGCTAACATTGCAGCAGTATCATGGGCTAGAACTACTACAGTGGCTACTGTGACTAGTACTGCACACGGACTGAGAGTCGGTGACCAGATTTTAGTAACTGTGACTAGTTCTGCAGCAGCAATAGTGTTGGGTGTTAAGACTATCACACAAATTACAGCAGTTGCTTCTCCTGTTAACACTGCTAACACATTTCAATTTACATGTCTTAACGCTGGTGCAGCATCTGGTACATTAACATTTGTGCCAATCAACGGAAGAGTTGCACTACAGATGAATGAAACAACAGCAGACACTGCTTCTCAAGTAACTTTGGCAGGAACAGCAGCATTTACTTCAGCAGGTGGATTATACATGCCAGTCATAAACGATAGTGCAACATTCACATATCCATACAATCTAAAAGGGCATGGCAGTTTTATAATAGATGAAGCAGTAATGGCAGGTGGAACTCTTGCTAACTATGTTGTGACTTACTCACTAGATGGCGGCACAACATATAAAAATCTAGCGTACACACGTACGGGTTCAGGCGGTGCAGGTGCATCAACGAACGTAACGATGACGTCTACTACTGGCGTTGCAGTTGACGATTATGTATTCGGTACAGGTATTGCACCACTTGCTAGAGTACAAAGCATCACTAACAGTACAACAATTGTGGTGACTATTGCAAACACTGGAACTGTGTCAGGCACACTGCGTTTCAATCATCTACCGTTCGAAACAATCACACCTTCAACAGGCACTCCTCTTAAGATTAAGATACTGACAACTACTACTAACGCCACAGCTATCACTTCATTATACATGAAGACAAACGCTGATGCAACTGCTAGACAAGCAACATACCCTCTAGACACTATTTCATTAACATTAACGGGCTTGGTTGCTGGCAGTGACATTGTAGTATTGGCTGCTGGCACTGAGACTGAACGTGTCAATGTCGATGCTAATGCTGGAACAACGTATGTTTATTCGTATGAATCTCCAGAATCTATCGATATTGGCGTGTTCAAAGCAGGGTACGTTCCGTTTTACATACGTAACTACTCACTGTCAAGCAGTGATGGGTCGCTCCCAGTAGCACAAATAGCGGATAGAAATTATTTACTTTAACAATTAAGCTTATAAAATTATGGCAAAAATTACAGACCCAGATGATATTGATGTAGGTGTAGAGTTAACACTCGATACTGCACTATCAACATTCACACTGAACGTAGCAGGTACACTTGTTGCGAAAGATGGTGTGACATTGCAGGCGTTGTATTCAAAGTTCGTAGACCTTTGGACAACTTCTGCTTATAACAAGTTCGAATTTCCAATGTATACAATCGACGCCAAATCTGGACAATACCAGTTCGGAACTGACGGTGCGACATACAGTGGATGGAAGCCTGCAGAT
>Ga0075163_10004705_pt1 | contig 18282 bp, 18 predicted proteins | sample JI1023141ADNA_FD_71478 | JGI IMG/M metagenome (GOLD analysis project Ga0075163, IMG submission 71478) | Wastewater effluent complex algal communities from Wisconsin, to seasonally profile nutrient transformation and Carbon sequestration -... | ecosystem: Engineered > WWTP > Effluent > Algae...
CATGAAAATCGAAGTCGCGATAGCCTTAAGGGCACCGCGAAGACGCGGCGCGTGTCGTGCAAACATTGTGGTGTGTCCCGAACGTGATGGAATCCGGACGCCGAGCACAGCGCGGTCCCCAGCAGGAGCGCGCATGACAGGCGTTGCTGCGGACTAACGGGCCGCAGCGCTCATCAGATGGAGACGAGGAAGCGCGGAGGGGGAAGCGGCGGTGAAAGCGCCCGCGCATGCAGGATGCCGTCCTGGGGGATCGACCAAGCAACAAAATACAACGCCTCGGCTCTGACGGCGGTTGGAGCCGGCATGAGGGTAGGGGCGGTTGCGCAGCGCATTACGCACCCAGCCATACTGCCGCACTTATCGATGTCAGGGTCTGGGCACGGACTGTTCGAGGGCGGGCACACGCAATCGTCCATCGCCGCCATAGCCGAGGGCGCTGGCGTCGCCTCAGCCGACGGCGAGGCGACGCCGCCAAGTCCGACCGCCAAAGCGACGATGAAGATCGCAAACCTGCGCATGAATTGAAGATACAGGCCCCGGCAGTCGCCACGCAACCAGAGGTTTGGTCAACAAAGCGGCATCGCAAGCACGCCAGTTCTTTAAGCTCCCTGGGTCCGCCGCAGATGTCAGCAACGCTTAGTGTACCCAATAAATCGGGCGATCGTTTAGGCCGCCTGACACTTTCGACTTGCGCAGCACGGATATTCGATCTTTCCGCTTACAACGCCGACGTGCCGGTGTCCCTGTTGTAGAAAGGAGCCGTAGCGCAGCCGCGCTTCGCGAAAGCGTGGTGTCTGCGGCGACGCAAAACCGGTTGGTCAATGATCGGCCTTGCACCTCGCGTGGTCCGCGAGAGTGCCGATGATCCGGCAATCCTTGAGCGCGCCATTGGCGCAGGCACCGACCATGCGGGTCAGTTCGCGCTTCAGCGATTGCAGCCGTTTGATCTTGCTTTCGACCTCTCGCAGGTGTTTCGCGGTCAGAGCATCGACGGCTTCGCAGGGATTGTTGGGGTGGGCCGACAGGCGGAGCAGTTCGAGAATGTCTTCGATGGTGAAGCCGAGATCTCGGGCGTGGCGGATGAACTTCAGCCGCTCCAGGTGCGCTTCCGTGTAGCGCCGCTGGCCGCCCTCGGTGCGGGGCGGGGCCGGCATCAGGCCGCTTTCCTCGTAGTAGCGGATCGTAGGGACCTTGGTGTCGCTTCCGCGAGCCAACGCACCAATCGACAGGCTCCAAATTTCCGCCATGGAAAGACCCCTTGACCCTCTAGTCACTAGAGGAATTAGCGTCTGGCTCATCGGCCATCAAGTGGTCCCCAGCCAAGCCTCAATCCGGAATCCTGACATGCTCCCGCTCCTTGCCCATCCCGCCGCTGCCCTCGCCTACCTGGCCGTCGCCTTCGCGCTGGTCTTTGTCTGGCCGACCCTTCGCCTGAAGCTGGCAACCGGCGTCAATGCCATCGTCCTGCCGGCCGGCGACACCGCCGACGCCTTCGTCGGCCGCTGGTTCAAGGCGACCATGGCCGGCCTTTTCCTCATGACGGGCACTGCGGCGATCCTGCCAGACGTTGCGCCTGCCCTAGGCGCAATCGCCATGCCTTGGGCTGAGACACGCCTGATCGCTGGCTGGACCATCCTCGGCGCTGCCCTTGTGTGGGTTTTCATCGCGCAGGTGCAGATGGGCGCCTCGTGGCGCATCGGCATTGATGAGCGCCCGACCGAACTACGCGCCAACGGGCTTTTCGCTCGCTCCCGGAACCCGATCTTTCTCGGTATGCGCGTGATGCTGCTCGGGCTTTTCCTCGTCATGCCGAACGGCTGGTCACTTGCCTTCCTGCTACTGGGTGAAGTGCTGATGCAGCTTCAGGTTCGTTTTGAGGAGGTCCACTTGGCGAAACTGCATGGCGAGACCTATCGAGCCTATAGTTTGCGCGTCCCGCGATGGATCTAACAGCCGCTAGCGCCGCCAATCGTGATGCACCGCAAAAGAAACTGCTTGAACCTCAACCTGCTAGAGCCTTTACATCCCTGCTCATGAACCGCGTCGCCCGCGCCAGCCGCTATTTGCTCGCCTCGCTGTGGCTCCTCGCCGGAGCCATCGCTGCCGTGCAATGCGGTCTGGTTGGCGGCGGTGCATTTGCCGACACAGTGCAATTCGTGGCGGACCTGCCCTCGCAAGGCGGCGAAGACGAGCATTGCGAAGTTCACTGCCCGACCGGCACGTCGGTCGCTAACGCGACCCGCGACAATGCTGGTGATCTGCCCGACCTTGCTCCGCCCGCAAGCGACATTGTTCCAGTCGCTGACGCAATCGCCACGCCCGCCGAGCGGGAACGGCCGTGGCCGGACTTCAAGTCACGACCGCCGCAGGTTTTGGCGCATCTCGCGACCGACCGCCTCCTGATCTAGCTCCCGAGATTGACCTCCGCAGCTTTGGCTGCGGCGCCCTTCGTCATTCCTCGCGAGCAGTTTCATGACCTTATTCAGATGCGCGGCGCTCGCCGCTGCGCTGGCCTTGCCTTTCACCGCCGCAGCGGCGGATCGACTTACCCTGACCGACGCCTTTCAGCGCGCCATTGCCGCCGACCCATCGCTGCCGGCAGCCGGGGCGCGTGTGGACGCGGCTGTCGCCGGAGAGCGGCAATCGGGTGCATCGCCCAATCCCTCGCTGGGGCTTGAGGTTGAGAATTTTGCGGGATCGGGCGCGCTCACTGGCTTCGACGAGGCCGAGACGACCCTTTCCTACGAGCAGCAGATCGAGTTGGGCGGAAAGCGCGATGCGCGGATGGGGCTGGCCCGGCGCGAACGTGAGGCTGCCGAGGCGCGGGTCACCGTCGCCCGGCTCAATCTGCTGGAGCAGGTGCAGATTGCCTATGGCGAGGCGCTCGCCGCCGACGCTGAGGTGAGACTTGCCGAAGGGCGGCTGGAGGTCGCGCGGTTTCTGGCGCGTGAAGTTGCAAGGCGCATCGCCTCTGCCCGAGATCCGGAATTCGCAGGCGAGCGCGCCAAATCCCAGGTCGCGAGCGCCGAACTCGCGCTTGAGCAGGCGAAGCTGAACGCCTCGGCGGCGCTCCAGCGTCTCGGCTCCTACTGGGCGGGCGGCGGCAGCTACCGGCTCGACATGCGAATCTTCGAGGCGACCGACGTGCCTGCCGCTGCCGGCGAGGCGGCGGCCAGCGCAGACCTCACCGTTCTGGAAGCCGAGCGTGCAGCGTCTGCCGCGCGTGTCTCGGTCGAGCGCAGCAAATCAGTTGCTGATCCGACACTCAGCCTCGGCGTGCGGCATTTCGGGCGCAACGACGATGTGGCCGTCGTGGTCGGCGGCTCGATCCCGCTGACAATCTTCGACGACAATCGCGGCAATGTGGACCGTGCGGCCGCCGAGCAGCGCGCCGCCGATCTCGATCTCGCCAGCTACCGCGTCGGGCGGGACCGTGAAATCCTACGGCTCCGCAGCGAACTGGCCATCGCAGCCGCCGAAGTGCGCCAGATCGACGCCAAAATCATTCCGGCCGCTGAACGCGCCGCAAAGCTGGTGCTCGACGGCTTTTCGCGGGGCGCCTTCACCTATCTCGACGTGACCGAAGCCCAGCGCGCTCTGAACGACGAGCGCGCCCGCCGCATCGCGGTGTTGCGCGCCTTTCATGCCAACAAAGCGGCGCTCGACCGGCTGCTCGGCACCTATTCCAACATCGCCAGCGCGGAGTGACGGCCATGGCAAAAGCACGGTTGAACTTTCATCTGCTCGCGACGATGGGCGCAGCATTCATTCTGGCCGCATGCCTGTCGGCCTGCGGTGAGGCGCCGGCATCGGCCGGCCATGACGACGCGGAACACGGCGAAGAGGGTCATCAAGAGGAAGGCCATGCCGAGGAAGCCGAGCGTGGCCCAAACGGCGGGCGCCTATTGCGCGATGGCAATTTCGCCCTGGAGTTGACGATCTTCGAGACGGGCGTGGAGCCGCAGTTCCGCCTTTACGCCTATGTGGACGACAAGCCCGTTTCCCCTGAAACCGTGCAGGCGACGGTGGTGCTGACGCGCCTTGGCGATATCACCAACACGTTTCAGTTCGCCGCCGAGGGCGACTACCTGAAGGGCGATGGTATCGTCACCGAGCCGCACTCTTTCGACGTCGCCGTAACGGCCACGCATGAGGGCGCGACCCACACCTGGGCATACGATTCCTATGAAGGCCGGACGACCATCGCCGCAGCTGCCGCCGAACAAGCTGGCGTCAAGACGGAAGTGGCCGGCCCTGCCACGATCACAGCCACCATCGATCTGTCGGGTCGGATCGTGCTCTCGCCGGCGGGCCGCGCCGATGTCCGCGCCTGGTTTCCGGGACGGATTGTCTCGCTCGATGTGAATGTCGGGGACCGCGTCAAACGCGGCGATGCCATCGCGACGGTTGAGGCGAGCGACACCCTGCGGACCTATCCGATCAAGGCGCCCATCGACGGCGTCATCATTCAGCGCCCGCTGAACGTCGGCGACGTGGCGGCCGAAACGGCCATCGTGGTGATCGGCAATCCGGCTGCGGTGCAGGCCGACATGCACGTTTTCCCCCGCGATGCCGAGACGATCCGGCCCGGCCAATCCGTCGAGGTCCGCAGCCTGAACGGTCAATTGACGGCTCAGTCGAAGATCGAGCCCTTCCTGCCGGTGGCGGAGGCGGACACGCAGACGCTCAACGCGCGCGCCGTGATCGCCAATACCGACGAGCTTTGGCGGCCCGGCATGGCCGTCGAGGGCCGGGTGACCGTCTCACAGAGGGAGGTTCCGCTGGCTGTTCGCGTATCGGGCCTCCAGCGATTCCGCGACTTCACGGTCGTCTTCGCCAAGGTGGGCGACACCTATGAGGTGAGAATGCTGGAACTCGGCCGCCGCGATGGCGAATGGGCCGAAGTCCTGGGTGGGCTGACGCCCGGCGAAACCTACGTGACCGAAAACGCCTTTCTCATCCGCGCCGACATCGAGAAGTCCGGCGCGAGCCACGATCATTGAGGCCGGCCATGTTGGAACGCTTCGTCCATCTCTCGATCCGCCACCGCTGGGTGGTGATGCTGATTGTGCTCGGCCTCTGCGGCCTTGGCGTCTGGAGCTTCCAGAAACTGCCTATCGATGCCGTGCCGGACATCACCAACGTCCAGGTCCAGATCAACACCGAGGCGCCCGGCTACTCGCCGCTTGAGGCCGAGCAGCGGTTGACCTTTCCCATCGAGACGGCCATCGCCGGGCTGCCTGGGCTGGAGATCACGCGGTCGATTTCGCGCTATGGCCTGTCGCAGGTCACTGTCGTTTTCGCCGACGGCACCGACATCTATTTCGCGCGCCAGCTGGTCAACGAGCGCCTTCAGGGCGTGCGGAGCCAGTTGCCGCCGGGGATCGAGCCCGAACTCGGCCCCATCGCCACCGGGCTCGGCGAGATTTTCATGTATACGGTCGAGGCGCATGACGACGCGCTAAAGCCGGACGGCTCGCTCTACACGGCGGAAGACCTGCGCACCCTGCAGGATTGGGTCGTCAGACCGCAGCTGCGCAACATTCCTGGCGTCACTGAGGTCAACACTATCGGCGGCTTCGTCCGGCAGTATCACGTCACACCTTACCCTGACCGGCTTTCGGCGTTCGGCCTCACCATGGCCGACGTCATCGCAGCGCTCGAAAGCAACAACGCCAATATCGGCGCGGGCTATGTCGAGCGCCACGGCGAGCAGTATCTCGTCCGCGTGCCCGGCCAGGCCGCCGGAATCGAGGATTTGCTGGGCATCGTGGTGGTTGAACGCGATGGCGCCGTCATCCGTGTGGCCGATGTGGCCGATGTCATCATGGGTGAGGAACTGCGAACCGGCGCGGCCACCCAGAACGGCAAGGAGGTCGTGCTCGGCACGGTGTTCATGCTGGTCGGCGAAAACAGCCGGACAGTCTCGCAGGCGGTCGCCGCAAAGCTGGAGATCGTCAATCAGTCGCTGCCCGACGGGGTTTCCGCCGTTCCTGTCTATGACCGCACGACGTTGGTCGACCGGACCATCGCGACCGTTGAGAAAAACCTCGCCGAAGGCGCGCTGCTGGTCATCGTCGTGCTGTTCCTGATGCTGGGGAACATCCGCGCCGCCCTCATCACAGCGGCCGTCATCCCTATCGCCATGTTGATGACGTTGACCGGCATGGTGCAGAACGGCGTTTCGGGCAATCTGATGAGCCTTGGCGCGCTCGATTTCGGGCTGATCGTCGATGGGGCCGTCATTATCGTGGAGAACTGCCTCAGGCGGTTCGGCGAGAGCCAACACAAACTCGGCCGGCTGCTGACCCGCGAGGAGCGTTTCGCGCTGGCTGCCGAGGCGACGGATGAAGTCATCAAGCCGAGCCTCTTCGGCGTCATGATTATCACCATCGTGTATGTGCCGATCTTCGCGCTCACGGGCGTCGAGGGGAAGATGTTCCACCCGATGGCGCTGACGGTCGTCATCGCCCTGACATCGGCGTTGCTTTTGTCCCTCACCTTCGTGCCTGCCGCCGTGGCCCTCTTCATCACCGGAAAGGTCGAGGAGAAGGACAGCTGGCTCATGCGGGGCTCGCGGCGGCTCTATGCCCCGGCTCTCGACGCAGCGCTCCGCTGGCGCTCGGCGTTTGTGGCGGTTTCGCTGGGGCTGGTCGTGGCGTCGGGCCTGTTGGCGACACGCCTCGGGGCCGAGTTCATTCCGAGCCTCGATGAGGGCGACATCGCGCTCCATGCGCTGCGCATACCCGGCACTGGGCTGAATCAAGCCGTCAGCATGCAGGAAAGCCTTGAAACGCGGCTGAAGGCTTTCCCTGAAGTCGACCGTGTCTTCGCCAAGCTGGGGACTGCCGAGGTGGCCACCGACCCGATGCCGCCCTCGGTCGCCGATACGTTCGTCATGCTGAAGCCCCGCGACACCTGGCCCGATCCCGTCAAGAGCAAGACGGCGCTGGTCGAGGAAATGCAGGAAGCCGTCGAGGCCATTCCCGGCAACAACTATGAGTTCACCCAGCCCATCCAGATGCGCTTCAACGAATTGATCTCAGGCGTCCGCTCGGATGTTGCGGTCAAGATCTACGGCGATGACCTCGACCAGCTTCTTGAAGTTGGCGAGCAGATCGAAGGTGTCCTCAACACCATCGCGGGCGCGGAGGATGTGAAGACCGAACAGGTGACCGGCCTACCGGTCCTCCAGATCACGCCCGACCGCAAGGCGCTCGCCCGGTTCGGCCTCAATGTCTCCGATCTTCAGGCAGTCGTCTCAGCCTCTATTGGCGGCGTGGTGGCCGGGCAGATTTTCGAGGGTGATCGCAGGTTCGATGTGGTCCTGCGGCTTCCTGAAGAAATCCGTGGCGATGTCGATGCCATAGGCCGGTTGAGGGTGCCGCTTCCCGCCGGGCGGGATGCAGACGGCGGCGCGATGTTTGTTCCCCTGCACGATGTCGCCAGCGTCGAAGTGGTGGTTGGGCCGAACCAGATCAGCCGCGAGAACGGCAAGCGGCGGGTCGTTGTGACCGCGAACGTGCGAGGCCGCGACCTCGGCTCATTTGTGGCAGACGTTCAGGCCGCCGTCGCAGAGCAGGTTCAGCCGCCGCCGGGTTACTGGATCGGCTATGGCGGCACGTTCGAGCAGCTCATTTCGGCCTCGGCGCGGCTTCAGATTGTGGTGCCCCTGGCATTGATCCTGATCGTCGGATTGCTGTTCATGCTGTTTGGGTCGCTTAAGGACGCACTGATCGTCTTCTCAGGCGTCCCCTTGGCTTTGACGGGCGGCGTTGTGGCGCTGGCGCTCCGTGATCTTCCTATGTCGATCTCGGCCGGTGTCGGCTTTATCGCGCTTTCGGGCGTCGCGGTGCTGAACGGCGTTGTCATGGTCACCTTCATCCGCTCGCTGCGAGCGGAAGGCATGCCGCTTGAGGCCGCCATCCGCGAGGGCGCCCTGACCCGGCTTCGGCCGGTGTTGATGACCGCCATGGTGGCGAGCCTCGGCTTCGTGCCCATGGCGCTGAATGTCGGGGCTGGGTCGGAGGTTCAAAGGCCCCTGGCGACCGTCGTGATCGGCGGCATCATCTCATCGACGCTGCTGACGCTGCTAGTTTTGCCAGCGCTCTACCGCCTCGCTTATCGCGAACGAAAGGCGGGTTTCCCAGCGCTGCCGGGGCAAGCGCAATCGCCGAATCCTGCGGGGGCGGGATGATGTTGATGGATGGGCTTACAGCGTTCGGCCTGGTCGCCGTCTCCGCCATGCTGGTCTGTTACGCATTGGAGGATCGCGCGCACTGGTGGACATTGGGCTTCGCTGGCGCCTGCGCGCTTGGATCGGCCTATGGCTTCCTCCAGGGCGCGTGGCCCTTCGGGGTCGTCGAGGCGATCTGGGCGCTGGTTGCCTTGAACCGCTGGCGCGGCCGCAAACATGCGGCCTGACGGTGATGTGACACCCTTGCTGATGACACCAGTGGGCAGCGAGGACTAGAGTTCCTGCCAATGCGCCGACTTGCCGTGATCATTCTCGCCGCCTCTCTAGGCCTCTCCGCCTCTGCCGGTGCCGCACCTTTGCGGCTGGTCGAGACCGAGACCGATCACGCCATGCCGGCCATGTCCGAGCCCTGCGAGTGTCCGCCGGGCGAAGCTCCATGCGACATGCCAGATATGAAGGACTGCGGCGATGCTCTGGCCTGCGCGGCCCGGTGCATCGCGGTTCAGGCCATGTTGCCGCTGGGCGGCCTGACGATTGGCATGCCGATCCGCGTGCAGGGCGCATTGCCATCCGGCAACGATCCCTTGCACATCGCCGCCGCCCGGCCGCCTCTTCCGCCTCCGCGCGACTAAAGCCCCAAAGATGAGATCGACGCTGCTCTGCAAGGAGCAGCCATGGCTGGTTGCCTGCACGTGCGCGGCGCAGACCCGCCGATGCTGAATGATCTATGGGACATCATTGTCATGATCGACGAAAGACGCCGCATCCGGCGAAGGGCGAGGTTGAGCGGAGTTGCCGCTCTCCTGGCGCTCGCCGCGCAACCGGCCCAAGCAAGGCTCGTCAGCTGGCCCGAGGGCTCAATGCTGATGACGGCCAACGATTCTCGGGCCTATTCGCTGATGTATAGCTACTCCACCGATGCCAGAACGGCCTTCGGCTACACGCTTGAGTATTGGCGCGAGGCCGACTGGCAATTCCACGGCGTGCAGGCCAACCGCCTGCTGAAGCGGTGGAATTTCCCCGACGCGCAGGCGAACATCTATGCCTTCGGCGCGGTCGGCGGCGCCTATTCGACAGGCGGCCTGACAGACGGCGACTGGGAGCCCGCAGGGTTCGTAGGCGTCGAGGCCGACGTCGAGGACCGGCGCTATTACGCGAGCTATGAGGCGCGGCTTTACGAGGCCGGATCCATCGACGGGTTCTTCATGCAGAAGGCCCGCATCGGCATCGCGCCCTATGTCGCCAAGTTCAACGAAACGCATCTGTGGCTGCTGCTGCAGGTCGACCACTACCCGGAATCGGACGACCCGGTTGAGTTCACCGCGTTCGTCCGCGTGTTCAAAGGCAATCTGTGGGCCGAGGCCGGGGTCAGCGATACCGGCGAGCCCCTCTTCAACATCACGTTTCAATTCTAAGGAGACCCGACATGTCCTTTCTTCGCACGCTTCTTGCCGCCGCCGCCCTGACCGTCTCGATGGCCTATGCCAGCGCCAGCCAGGTGGTGAGCGTTCAGGTGAACGGGCTCGTCTGCGATTTCTGCGCCCGCTCGCTGGAGGCGACGTTTGGCAAGCGCCCCGAGGTTGCCTCGATCAAGGTCGATCTCGACACCAAGCTGATCTCCATCGCCATGAACGAGGGCCAGGATATCGACGACACGACGATCCGCGAGACGGTGATCGACGCCGGGTTCGAGGTCGTCGCCATCGAGCGGGCGGCGGCGCCGTGACTGCAGACCCTTTGACCCAGCCGACTTCTTGGCGGCTGGCGGTTCTGCCGACGCTGAGCCTCTTCACCAGCCTCAGCACGCTCGTGTGCTGTGCGCTGCCGGCTTTGCTGGTGACGCTCGGCATGGGGGCGGCGCTGGCGGGGCTGGTGACGGCGGTGCCGCAGCTCGTCTGGCTATCGGAGCACAAAGCGCTGACCTTCGGCACGGCGGGCGTCCTGCTGGCTGGGGCCGGCTACATGCTGTGGCGCGCCCGCAATGCCCCATGCCCAGCCGATCCGGCGCAGGCGCGCGCCTGCATGCGGATGCGGCGGTTCAGCGTGTGGACCTACTTCGTGTCCCTCGCGCTCTATCTGACGGCGGCGTTCTTCGCGTTTCTGGCGGCTGAATTGCTCGTGTGAAGAACAACAGCCCCGGGGCCCAAATCGGCCCCGGGACTGAAACCACCTCACCACTCGGTACGCTAGGGCGCTCGGTTTCTGCGACGTCTGGCATCTCTGCAATTGCGCGCAGGTTCGCTCCGAAACAAGGTTGCCTGCTCGTTGAAGACTAAGCATTTTAGCTTTGGACGGTCGGCCGACTTTCATGTGAGTCAACGCGGGATCCAGATTGCAGATGCCTCCGTCTGTATGATCCTGCGCGCTTGCAAATGGGAGGAAGCTACTCATGTCCTTCATCCTGACCAGAGAGCAACTCTATGAACTCGTCTGGTCGGAGGCGATGCAGAGCCTCGGCAAGAAAATCGGCATGTCCGATGTCGGCCTCGCCAAGCACTGTAAAAATCTCGCCATTCCCCTTCCGGAACGCGGCTATTGGAACAAGCGTCTCGCCGGCAAGGCCGTTTCGAAGTCACCCCTGTCGCCTCGCGACCTTGCGACCATTAACGACGTCGAACTGTCCGGAGCGCTCTCAGAGGAGCTCAGCCAGCGGCTTACCGGTAGGCCCGGCGACCACAGTAAGTTCGAAAAGGAGTTAAGCTTTCTGACCGACCTGTTTCGAACGCGGCTCGGCAGGGTCACTGTCGCCAAAAATCTATCAGTAGCTCACCCTGCAATCGCCAAACTTCTCAGCAAAGATCAGGAGCATCGGCAGAAGCGTCTTTCTGAGCGCTACTACTGGCGCGAACCGAAATTCGACTCCCCGTTCGAGCAACGCCGGTTGCGCGTCCTCAACGCGATTTTCGTTGCGCTGTCTCGAGTTGGCGCCAAGGCATCGACGCGCGGCGCTGAGGCAACGGAAATTTACATTAGCTTTGGCCGACGACACTTGTCACTCACCCTCGATCGGCCATCGACAAAACATGACCGATGGCAGCAGCGGCCGCGCGGAACCGGTGACAATGACAAACTGAGCATTCGTCTTGCACACACAAATGCACCCGCTGACATCGTCACGCATTGGGATGATGAAGCGGACTCGCCGATAGAGGATCGACTGACAGAAATTGTCGTCGCGATGATGGTCTCTGCGGAGCGCCTGCGGCGCCTTTGGTCGGCCCAGCACAGCGCGTGGCTGGAGACCATTCGCCTCAAAGAGGAACAGGAGGCACGTGAGCGACGGGAGGAGGCCGAACTCCGTCGCCAGGCCGCGGTGGAAACTGAAAGGCGCGCGCACATCCAAGCACTGCTCGACTGCGCCGATCAGTGGCGTCAGGCCAGAACCATCCGCGAGCTCGTGACCGATTTGGCAAAAGCGCTGGATGGCTTCCAGCCGGACAACTTCGCTGAGTGGTCGGAATGGGCCCTGAAGCAAGCAGATAGCCTTGATCCTGTCATCTCCGGCCGCGTTGCAGAGCTGGTTAGAGACGTCGGATCGAACGAAAGTTGCGCTGAACCGGCTATCGAAGAGCGCTCTGACTTCTAACGGGCGTTATGGAAAAGCGGAGCTGGGAAGCGCCACTTAGTCACGTGACGCCAACCGGCACGGGAGCAAATTGTTTCGCTGCGCGAGTAAAGCTAGTGCATTCGCGCGGTTACGAATTTCGAGGATGGCTATTTCAGCTGGTAAAGGCGGGTAGCCATCGCGCGGATCAGGTCCGGCGTCGACCTCTCAAGATCTCGGAGATACTCCACGAACTCGTCGCCATTGCGGAGCGAAAACACCCTCGCCTTGTAGTTGAGCGCGCGCTTCACCGGGCCATACTCGAGCAGCGCAGCGCACTCCTGGTCTACAAGGATGGCATCCACGTAGGGGGCGTAGGTTGAGATAGCCTGGATGTCGTTCATCATGCCACGCGACGGCGGTGTTTTGCGACCGGCCCCGGCCCCTGCTGCCAATGCTGCAAACATGTAGGCGCTAATGCGGGAAGCTGGATAGTCCCAGACGTCGGGCCACATGTAGAAGCCGACGAGCGCCATGAAGGCGTCCTCGCCCTGATAGCCCCGCGCTTGAAGAGCGGACATCAGGTAGGTGGCCCTGGCGTTAGGAACGCTCAGCGCAGCACTGAGAAGCGTGTCGACGTCGCCGGATTGAGAAGCGGACTGGATGCGGGCTTGCTCTCGCAATAGCGCCTGCACCTGCACGCGGCCGTAGGATTTGGCTTCAGCATCGAGCGCCTGCTGGAAAGTCACTTTGTCCGCGTGCCACTGGGCGAACAGAGCGGTTAGCATGCGGTCGCCCTCATCGCGATCAGCCCTGAACCCGTCCGCCATCATGTGAACGTTGCGATTCACCGAGATATGGATCCGATCCAGCCACTCGTTGCGCCGACCCATGAGAACGCGATCTACCGCCAAGTCGAATACCGGAGGCGCCTGCGTGAGATGCGCCTCGAGCATCGCGTAAAGCTGTGCGTTTTCAATCGTTGCGTGATCGACAAATCCCACGTCACCGCCGAAGAGCTCCATCGCGTCGTGGAGAGCCTGGCCGTCCCGGAAAAGGGCCGTCTCCGCTTGGTGAATGACCGAAAGCGGAAACACAGCCTGTTGCAACATGACGAGCCGTTGGACCAAGCCAGCAACTTCCCGCCAGAGGGCCTCGTGGGGTGCCCCGACTTTCCGCGTTCCCTGCTTCGTCTTGAAGATCTCGCTGGCGGCAAACTGGTCCAGGTAAATGACCCGCTTGTCGGGCACCGGGAGCGCCTCCTGCTGGCTGTAGCGGCAGGACCGACAGCGGTACACTGCGCCGCGCCCGCCAATGCTGAGCACGCCTAGGTCAGGTCTGCCGCACTGGGGGCAGGCGGCAAATGGCGGCATTTCAAACATCAGCCAGTCCAGTTCCTACAGGCTGAGCTTCCGGTTGGCTGGATCATCGTCTCTGATCTGACCAAGTCTACACTGCCGATCGGACTGAGCCATAGCTCATACGGGTCGTGTAAGTGTAATGCTAGCTTCGCTTCCGCGGCGCAACTTGCCACCTAGCAGTAGTGCAGCCGCAGGCGCCGGATTGGGGGCAGTATTGTTTAAACGTTTCGCAGCATGGCTGTCGCGCCGTCATGCCACTCCGCCAGCATTGCCAACCAATGCCAACGTCATTCTGCCGGCATACGATGAGGAGACGAGCGATGCACCGTTGGTGCAGGTTCCATCTGGTTCGAGTGCCGAGGCCGTCGGGGCTGAGCTGAGTGGGACATCGTGGTTCATTACGTATGCCGACGCGTCGGGCGCGCTGAGTAAGCGCCGGATTACAATCTACGAACTGCGGGAAAGCGCGGCCGGTGCAAGGAGTTTGATGGCGAAATGCCATGAGCGAAACGCGACACGTCAGTTTCGCATAGATCGAATTTCAGAACTTGTTGATCTGGCGACAGGCGAGGTCGTCGAGCCACCATCCCGCGTGTTGGGTGAAGCGACCGTGCTGCCAAAGGCGGCCGATCCTGCCGCGAAGGATCACACCAAAGTCATGAATTCCGTCCGAGATCCGCTGAGAGTGCTGTTGTTCCTTGCCCGTGCCGATGGTCGGGCGTGCGTCAATGAAATGGACGTGATGCTGGACTTTGTTTCGAAGGTCGCGGCAACGGAGAGCAATGAACGCCTGTTGGCCTTTGATGCCGAGAAAGTTCGCACATGGATCAAGAAGCAAACGCCGGACATGGAACTGGCGATCGTCGCTCTGGGCAGAATGGGGCGTTTTGCCCCGCCTGAGCACCTTTTCGAATTCCGCGAGCACATGGAGAAACTGATACACGCCGACGGCAAGGTCGCTGCGGAAGAGGCTGCCGTTCTGCGAATACTTGACAGTGAGATAGCGGAAATTGTCGCATCGAACCGCGAAAATGTATGGATCGTAAGAGAGTAAGCGATCTATTGCCGCTTCCGCCGCTGCCGCGCACTTCGCTATCTTTGCCGACGGGCTCAATCGAAGCTGAAATGCGCTGGACTTCCCATTGAGGCGAAGCATTGCTGCTCTTGTCGCGAGGCTTGATGCCTCCCGCCCCGCAGCCAAAGCCGCTCCGGGGCTCATGTCAGTGACGGCGCTGATGCCGTCTCCAATGACGGAGCTCCACAATGCCCAAACTCAACGACACCCAACTCACCATCCTGACCCGCGCTGCCCAGCGCGAGGATCTCGCCGTCGCCACCCTCGACAAGCGCGCCTTAACGCGAGACGCCGTCGCCAGCTTGCTGAAGAGCAAGATGCTGGCGACCGCGCAGCGGACTTCAGATCACGCCCTCTGGGCGCGCGACAAGTCCGGCCATCCGCTCAGCCTGGTCATCACCCCCAAAGGCCTTAAGGCCATCAACGCTGACGAGGCAGACCCGGCTCTTGCTTCGAAGGATGCAGCTTCTTCGTTTCCTCCGGCATCGGCTTCGCGCAAGGGCGCGACTGGGAAGGTTGCGAGCAAACGCAGGACCGCAGACACCCCCGTTGGTGCAAAGCGACAGCCATCACGCCGCGCGGGATCGAAGCTCGACACGATCATCAAATTGATGCGCCGCCCCAAGGGCGCATCGATCGAGCAGATGATGGCCGAGACCGGATGGCAGCCGCACTCGGTTCGCGGTGCAATCTCCGGAGCGATCAAGAAAAAGCTCGGCCTCGCTGTCTCCTCCGACCGCTCGGGCGACGAGCGGCTCTACCGGATCGCCGAATAGGTCATGGCTAGAGTAGCGAAGCGGCAGCGCGGGGCAGGGACCCCGCCTCCAAATACGCGCGGGCGCTCGGATGTCTTGCCGCCCGTACTCCTGGACGCCGGTTCTGTTCGCCGAGGGCAGACTGTTTCCAAGGGAGAGGTCGCTGGCTGGCTCCAGAGCCTTGAGTCCATGACCCTCGAAGACCTCCGCGCGGAGTGGCGGGTGAGGTTTCAGGGCGAGGTTCCGGCGATCCAGAGCCGGGATGTCCTCCGCCGCTTGATCGCCTGGCGTGTCCAGGCCGCTCTCTTCGGTGGCCTCAGCCCGGAGACGGTAAGGGCGCTCCGGCACCTCATGGCAGATCACAACGCCGGCAAGCCGCTGGTCACGCGTGAGGCGTCTCGATTGACGCCCGGCACGGTTCTGACCCGCATCTGGAAGGGCAGATCCCACACTGTCACTGTCGAAGACGCAGGCTACGTCTACGAGGATAAGACGTATTCCTCCCTCAGCGAGATCGCCCGGCTAATCACCGGCACACGCTGGTCCGGTCCGCGCCTCTTCGGGCTGGAGAAGCCAGCGGGGCGTGGCACATGAAGCCGGCCAAGCTTCTCCGCTGTGCGATCTACACGCGCAAATCGACGGAAGAGGGTCTGGAGCAGGCGTTCAACTCACTTCATGCCCAGCGCGAGGCGTGCGAGGCTTACATCAAAAGCCAGGCAGGGGAGGGGTGGGTCGCCCTCCCCACGGTCTATGACGATGGCGGCTTCTCCGGCGGCAATATGGAGCGGCCAGCACTCAAGGCGCTGCTTGCGGATATCGACCGCGGACTTGTTGACGTGGTGGTCGTCTACAAGGTCGACCGCCTCACACGCGCGCTCGCGGACTTTGCCAAGATCGTGGAGCGCTTCGACAAGCAGGGCGTCTCATTTGTCTCGGTGACGCAGGCTTTCAATACGACGAGCTCGATGGGCCGGTTGACACTCAATGTCCTCCTCTCCTTTGCCCAGTTCGAGCGCGAGGTCACATCTGAGCGCATCCGCGACAAGCTTGCGGCGTCCAAGAAGAAGGGCATGTGGATGGGCGGGCGACGCCCATTCGGCTACGCGGTGGTCGAGAAGAAGCTCGTTCCCGATGAGACCGAAGCCCCCATCGTCCAGCGCATCTTCAAGAGGTACCTCCAGCTGAAGAGCGTGCATCGTCTCAAGGCTGAACTGGAAGCCGAGGGCGTCGTGACCAAAACCTGGGTCTCACGCCATGGACGATCAGGTGGCGGCACGCCCTTCGATCGCGGCGCGCTCTACCACCTGCTGCAGAACCGACTCTATGTCGGCGAGATCGCCCACAAGACCGCGCGCTACAAGGGCGAACACAAGCCCATCGTTCCCGAGAAGCTCTTCGAGGCGGTATCCGAACATCTCGCGAGCCTTCGTCGCCGCGGCCCCGGCGTCACACTCGTCTCGCGCCGCCATCCCCTCGTCGGGCTTCTCTGGGATGACGCCGGCAACAGGATGACACCCACCCACGGCCAGAAGAACGGCCGGAAGTACCGCTACTATGTCAGCCGGGCCTCGATCTCATGTGACCATGGCACCGCCGGCAGTGTCCCCCGCATCGCAGCTGACACGATTGAGAACCTCGTCCTCGACCGCGTGAGACGCCTTGCCTGCGCAGCAGCGTCCACCGGAATCGACACTCACTCTCTTCTTCGTGCGGTCATCGAGCGGGTCGAGGTAAGCGATACCCACGTCCTTCTAGGCCTCTCGGCCAGCCAGCTTCAGATCAAGATTGAGGAGATATGCGCACCGCGTCGGGCGGACGACCTTAACATCGCAGACCTTCAGTCTCGTATGCCAATCGAGGATGAGATTACCCAAGCGGGTGATGTTCTGCGTGTCCGCATCGCCGCTTGTCTGCGGCGGCAGGGACAGTTTGCCAGAAAGTCCTGCCCCGTTGATGCTTCCCAAGGCGATACGCCTGGTCCTGATCCTGCGCTCCTCAAGGCCATAGCGCGTGCCCATGGATGGCTGAACATGTTGCTCAGTGTTGAGGCCTCCACGCTCCGGGAGATTGCCGAACTTGAAGGCCTGAAAGAGCCGTATGTCCGGAAAATCCTGCCGCTGGCCTTCCTGCCTCCGGACGAACTCCGTGACGCGCTCAGCGGACGGCAGTCCGTCACATGCACCGTGGATGCGCTTGCCAGAACCGGCGTCCCGATCGACTGGAAGGCAGGATAGATCCCGCAGAACCCAGTTTCGTTCTGTTTACGTTCGGTGTGGTTTATGATACGTTCGACTCACACAACAAAAGCAACGGGAGAATCGGAGACGCATCAGGAGCCTTTGCAGGGCATGGAGGTCGAGTATGTCGGTGACAGTCGAAGAGTATCCAGTCGCGGCGCTTAAGCCGTATTCGGGCAACGCCCGAACCCATTCTAAAAAGCAGATCCGCCAGATTGCGGATTCCATCAAGCGGTTTGGCTTTACCAATCCCGTTCTCATCAGTGATGACGGCGAGATCATTGCCGGTCATGGCCGGGTCGAGGCCGCCAGGACGCTCGGGCAAGCCTGCGTTCCAACGATCAAGCTCAGCCATCTCAACGAAGCAGAGCGTCGGGCATACGTCATCGCTGACAACAAGCTCGCGCTGAACGCCGGCTGGGACAAAGAGATACTGGCGATCGAACTGCAAGCGTTGGTCGATCTCGATTTCGAGGTCGAGCTGACGGGTTTCTCACTGGCCGAGATTGATCTGGTCCTCGACGCCGCAAGCGACAGCTCACCATCCGGTGTCGACCGTGCCCGGGAAGACGAGATTTGTCCGGTACAGGCTGTCGCGGTCACCCGCGCAGGAGACATTTGGAAGCTTGGGCGCCATCGCCTGATTTGCGGTGATGCGCGTAGTGCAGATGACTATCGGTTGTTGATGCAGGGCGAAGTCGCTGATGTTGTTTTCACCGACCCTCCGTACAACGTACCGATCGACGGTCATGTTTGCGGTCTTGGCCGTGTCCGACATCGTGAGTTCGCCATGGGCGTTGGCGAGATGTCGGAGACCGCGTTCACAGGCTTCCTCCAGCAAACCCTTGATGAGACGGCAAAGGTCTGCCGGGACGGAGCCATTGCGTTCGTCTGCATGGACTGGCGGCACATGGGGGAACTACTTGCCGCAGGTAAAGCTGTCTTCAGTGAGCTAAAGAACCTTTGCGTCTGGAACAAGACGAATGGCGGGATGGGTGCGTTCTACCGTTCGAAGCACGAACTGGTTTTCGTCTTCAAAGTCGGGACGGCATCGCACACCAACAGCTTTGGTCTGGGCGACACCGGACGCTACCGCACGAACGTCTGGGACTA
>Ga0075163_10004707_pt1 | contig 18281 bp, 15 predicted proteins | sample JI1023141ADNA_FD_71478 | JGI IMG/M metagenome (GOLD analysis project Ga0075163, IMG submission 71478) | Wastewater effluent complex algal communities from Wisconsin, to seasonally profile nutrient transformation and Carbon sequestration -... | ecosystem: Engineered > WWTP > Effluent > Algae...
GAGGCAACAACAATGTATGAAAATGCATCAGAGAAAATTATCGTTTCAGAATTACAAAACAGTATCCGCGAAGCCATTGATGAATTACCAGATCAATGCCGCAATATTTTTCAGCTCAGCAGGTACCAGGAATTAAAATACCATGAAATTGCAACTGTGCTCAATCTGTCTGTGAAAACAGTAGAAAATCAGATGGGCAAGGCTTTGAAATTATTACGGAATAAATTAGCAGGTTATCTTCCAACTTTATTTGTATTGTTCTTACAATTTCAAAATTTCATACTGTGAATCAGCAGCCTTTACATATCAGCAATGATCTTTTAGTAAAATATTTACTGAAAGAATGTACTGTTGCCGAAACAATGCAAGTGGAAGCATGGCTCGCAGCATCTGCATCCAACAAAAAATATTTCGGTGAACTGGAAACCATCTGGCAGCAAAGCAAAGAACTGGAAGTAAAATCTGATACTGATACAGATGCAGCCTGGGAGCGATTCAACAGGAAAATTAAAACAGCCGGTTACAGCTCAGCTCCTGCTAAAAAAACCTTCCCCTGGTTACGGATTGCTGCAATCTTTATTTTAATGGCCGTTGCAACCTGGTTTGCCATTGATGTAATGCAGAAAAATTCAGCCAGCAACCAGCTTGTTTCTGTAAATAGTGGAGCCATTATTCGAACAGATACTTTACCCGATGCATCTGTAGTAGTAATCAATAAAAATTCAACGCTGGCCTATGAAAAAAAATTCAGTGGCAGAGAACGGAAGGTTACATTAAATGGGGAAGCCTTTTTTTCTGTTAGCAAGGATAAGTCGAAACCATTTATCATCAAAGCAAATGATGTTGAAATTAAAGTAATTGGTACTTCTTTCAATGTAAAAACCAATCCTTCACTTACAGAAGTAATTGTTGAAACCGGCATTGTGAAGGTTAAAAATGCTGAAGCTGAATTTGAATTGCATGCCGGCGAAAAGATCAGACTTGAAAAATCGAAAATGATTGCATCCAAAGAAAAAGTAACCAGTAAGTTGTATGATTACTACCGAACCAGGGAATTCAAATGCGACAATACTTCATTAAAGGAAATAACAATATTGCTGAATGAAGTTTATAATTTAAACATTGTATTCGAAGATATTCAACTGGAAGAATTAAAACTTACAACTACTTTTAAAAACGAATCTCCTGATACCATACTTCAGATCATTGCCCAGACCTTTAACCTGAAAATTGCAAAAGAGAAAGGCAAAACGATTTTAAAAAAACAATAAATCATTTGTGATGAGAAAGAGTGGAATGAAGACAATACTGTCTGCACTTTTAATAATATGCCTTCACCTGAACGGAGTTGCCCAACAACTGTTGCAAAAAACAATTCCTTCCCTGGAAATAACACGTCAACCATTGAGTGAAGTGCTGGAAATATTAAGCAACAAAGGAGATTTTTATTTTTCCTATAACAGCAATACAATAAAAAAAGACAGCTTGGTAAGTTTGAAAGCCAACAACAAAACAATCAGGGAAATACTCGATATGCTTTTCAAGCCCTATTTTGAATACAAAGAAAGCGGCAACTATATTATTCTGAGAAGGGTTCCGGTTAAGTTGACGCTGATCACCAATTCGTCGCTTTCAGAAGACAGGTATTACAGCATCAGCGGTTATGTGCTTGATCAACAAACAGGAAGCAGTATTCCTTATGCCAGTATCTATGAACAAAAATGGCTGGCATCATCTCTGACCAATGATAAAGGGTATTTTAAAATCAAATTGAAATCCAGGTACAGGAATGCTGCACTCACAGTGAGTAAAGAGTTTTATGAAGATACTACTGTTCCCATAAAACCAGGATACAATCAACAGTTAACAATCACCATTGTACCCATTGAAACATTTGAAAATACTTATACGGTTTCACCGGATGATTATTTTGCACCGGATTCAATAACACTGATTACCAGATCCGATTCATTCTATACAAAATATACTTACCGGAAAACAGATTCTGTAAAAGTTGAAAAAACAAGAATTGCCGGCTTGTTGTTATCGGCGAAACAGAAAATTCAGAGTGTCAATCTGAAGAAATTTTTTGTCGCACGCCCTTATCAGCTTTCTTTCTTCCCACCATTGAGTACCAATGGCAGATTGAATGCCCAGGTGGTAAATAAATTTTCCGTGAATGCATTGGGAGGATACTCTGCGGGCGTTGATGGTGTTGAATTCGGTGGCTTATTTAACATCAATAAAAAAAACATGCGGGGCATGCAGGCAGCTGGCATTTTCAATCTTGCAGGTGGTTATGTAAAAGGTGCACAGTTTGCAGGTGTAAACAATACAGTACTGGATAGCATGCATGGTTTCGAAGCGGCTGGTGTTGGTAATTTTGTAAAAAGAAAAGTTACTGGCTGGCAGGTCGCCGGAGTGTATAACTACGCTGCTGATTCCGCAAAGGGTGTGCAGATCAGTGGTGTAGTGAATGTGGCCAGGAAAACCATCAATGGTGTTCAGATCAGTGGAGTTATAAATTATGCCCGCAAATTAAAGGGAGCACAAATTGGTGTAATCAATATTGCAGATAGTTCCAGCGGACTTCATTTTGGTATCATCAATATTGTTAAGAACGGGTATCATACCTTGGCCATTTCAGCAAATGAATTGATGAACCTGAATGTGGATATTAAAACAGGTACAAAAAAACTCTACAGTAATTTAATGGGTGGCATGAACATTTCAGATACTGCAAAGTTATATTCATTCGGTTTTGGTATTGGCCATTATGGAAAAATCAGCAGGCATACCGGCATCACAACTGAAATTTCAAGTCAGTACCTCTACAGGGGAAGTTGGGATTATACCAATCTGCTTAACAAATTCAAACTGAATTTCAATATTCACATAGGAAAATACATCAGCGTTTTTGCGGGACCGGTAGTAAATGTTTTTTATACAGATCAGCAAATCATCATCAACAAATATCACAAAGACATTCCATCCTATAATACACATCGTTTTTCAGATAAAGTAACCGGCTGGATTGGATGGAATGCTGGTATAAGTATATTCTGATCTTATATTTTATTAAAAAAATGTTAATGCAACTTTTTTATACATTTTAAGATAGGGGCAAAATGACAGCAGGTTGTAATATTTAAAAGACAAATATTATGACTCAACAAGTACAAAAAAGACTGCTTACAAGCCTTCTCATTTCATTTTTATCACTGCAATGCCTATACGCACAAGTAATTACTCAAACTGTTCGGGGAACTATTACCGATAATATACTTCAAAAGCCGCTTACAGGCGCTACCGTTAGTTTACCATTATACAATAAAACGGTAGTTACAGATAGCTTAGGTCATTTCCGTTTCAGGGATGTTCCGGTTGGTGTGCAACAGGTATTTGTAAGTTACATCGGGTACAAAGATGCAGTTGCTGCAAATATTGTAGTGAATGCAGGAAAAGAAGTTGTACTCAATATTAGCCTGGAAGAAAATCCGCATAAGGAAGAAGAAGTAATATTGAAATCAAATTCCCGCCGAAATAAACCACTGAATGAAATGAGCCTGGTGAGTGCCAGGGCATTTACCGTTGAAGAAACACAAAAATATGCTGCTGCTGTAAATGATCCTTTGAGAATGGCTACCAATTTTGCCGGCGTAGCGAGTGCAGATGATGGCAATAATGAAATAGTCATCAGGGGTAATGCACCCAATGGTTTGTTGTGGCGTATGGAAGGAATCGATATTCCAAATCCCAATCACTTTGGTATGGAAGGAAGCAGCGGTGGTGGTATTTCCATTCTGAGTGCACAATTGCTTTCGAATTCTGATTTTGTAACCGGAGCTTTTGCGAGTGAATACGGCAATGCGCTGAGTGGCGTATTTGATCTAAAGCTTAGAAAAGGAAACGATGAAAAAAAAGAATATGCTTTACAGGCTGGATTACTTGGTTTGAATGCTGCTGTTGAAGGCCCTTTCAGTACAAAAGGTAAAGGTTCCTATTTATTGAATTATCGCTACTCTACTTTAAACTTGCTTAATAAACTGGGCCTTGACCTTGGTGCAGAAGCCAGTACTAATTTCCAGGATCTGTCATGGAATATTCAGTTGCCAACAAAAAGAATGGGTAGTTTCGGATTCTTTGGATTTGGAGGCTTGAGCAGTCAGAAAAAAGATCCGGCCAAAGATTCCTCAAAATGGGAATTTGAATCCGATCGCTATGGTGGCAGTTACTATGCAAACACTGGTGTTGCAGGTATTACACATAATATTGCTGTTGGCAGGCGTTCGGGTTTAAAATCAGCAGTGGCAATGTCTGTTAATGAAACAGGTTACAATGAAAAATATGTAGAGCGCTCGTACGACTATTCCAATACTTACAAAGATGTATATGAAACAAGGAAAATAACCCTGAGTTCAGTATTCAATCACAAAATCAATGCACGCAATAATATAAGAGCAGGTGGAATCCTTAACCTGATACACTTTAACTACTACAGGCGCTCACGGGAAAATGTAAACGCTCCTGTTAAAGAAGTGATCAATAGTAAAGGACAGACTCAAACAGTACAGGCTTATGCTCAATGGCAAAGTAAATCCATCGATAAATTTACCATCACAGCAGGATTTCATTTTCTTACTTTATTGCTGAACAATTCCTACTCTATTGAACCTCGCATTTCAGCCAGATGGGATGCCAATAAAAACAACAGCATATCTTTTGGTTATGGATTGCACAGCCAGGTTCAATCACTGGGAATATACTATGCTGAAAATAACAATGCTGGAATTAAAACGATGCCCAATAAAAATCTTGGCTTGAGTAGGTCGAGCCATTATGTTTTATCGTATAATCATGCTTTCAGCAGAAACTTAAAACTGAAAACAGAAATTTACTACCAGTCACTGAATAATATACCGGTAAGCATATACGACAGCAGTACATTTTCTACCCTGAACGTGCAAGGAGGATATTTTGTCGATCCGTTGACAAATAAAGGAAAAGGGAAAAATTACGGACTGGAAATTTCAATTGAAAAAAATCTGAGTAATAATTTTTACCTGATGTTCAGCAATTCATTTTATCAGTCGAAATACAACGCCCTTGATGGAATTGAAAGAAATACCAAATACAATGGTAATTACATCAGCAATTTTGTAGCCGGAAAGGAATTTATTTCAGCCAGCAGAAGACGAACTTTTGGTGTAAATATCAAAGCTGTTTATGCCGGTGGTTGCAGAACAACGCCCATTGATTTTGAAAAATCCAATACAGAAGGATATACTATTTACCGGGAAAAAGAAGCATATAGTTTACAGAATCCCGCTTATTTCAGAACGGATATCAGGTTAAGTATGAAGTGGAACAAAAAAGCTTTAACCAGTACTTTGTCGCTCGATATTCAGAATATAGCCAATCATCTTAATGTTTATGATCAGACTTATGATCCATTAAGAAAAAAGATTATTACCAATTACCAGGCAGGGATCATTCCTATTCTGAACTATAAAATAGAATGGTAGCTGATCTTTGGTGTCAGGATGTACCATATCAAAAGGCAGCATTAAAAAAATTGCTGCCTTTTTGATTTATATATCTTCAACTGGTGGTCTTATTAAAAAGTCTATTTGCAAAATTTTCTGATTCTAACAAAAGAAAGAAATTATCGCAATTTACCAGCATGGGGTTTAAACAGGAAATACAAAATGCTCATTATAACTGATCATCCAGTTAATGCCGAACTGATCTGTACACATGCCAAAATAATCACCCCAGAACATTTTATCCATTGGCATAGTAACTTTTCCTCCGGCAGATAATTGTGCAAAATAATCATCTGCCAACTTTTTTGATTCAGCTGTTATTGATAGAGAAATATTATTTCCAACAACCAGTGATGGCGCCCATTCTCCCATTGTATCACTGCCCATCAGTGTAATTTCTTTACTAACAGGAAGGGATATGTGCATTATCAGGTTTTTTGCATCTTCAGGCAAAGTCACACCGTCCTGTGGAGGCATTTCTCCAAAACGCCCTACATAACTGAATTCGCCACCAAATACAGATTTATAAAAATTGAATGCAGCTTCACAGGTTCCATTGAAATTCAGGTATGGGAGTATCAGTTTCATAATTTTTTTGTTTAATGATTTAATAAAGGAAAGTTATAAAATGTAAACAAATAAAATTTACAGACTTACATGAATGGTAATCAGGTTGTGATTTAAAACAACCTATAAATTGGAGTTTAAACATCAAAAACCCGGCTAACTATTGCCGGGCAGGGTTTTATAAAAAAAGTTGGAAAAATCACTTAATGGAAGACAGGGCAACGGCAATCTGCGCCCCTATTGCTGCATTGTGTTTTATCAGTGCGATATTGGCTTCAAGGCTTTCACCTTTGCTTTTGGTGGCTATATACTTTAGTAAAAAAGGCGTTACATTTTTTCCTTTGATTCCTTCTTTTGCTGCCGCATCCAGTGCATCCTGAATTTTTGCTTCCATTATTTCTGCCGGGATTTCTTCAGCAGTAGGAACCGGGTTGGCGATCAATACAGATCCGTTTAGTTGCAAGCTCCATTTGGTATGCAATAAATCAGCTATTTCTTTTGCAGAATCAAGTCTTAACGGTGTTGCATAACCGCTTTTCCGGGAATAAAAACTTGGAAATGCATCCTGTCCCAGGGTGACTACAGGTATTCCTTTGGTTTCCAGGTATTCGAGGGTAAGACCGATATCAAGAATAGATTTTACACCTGCCGATACCACAGCAACGGAGGTTTCAGCCATCTCAGTTAAATCGGCAGAAATATCCATGCTTATTTCTGCACCACGGTGTACACCACCTATTCCTCCCGTAACAAATATTTTTATCCCTGCCATTGACGCTATGCGCATCGTTGCTGCAACCGTGGTTGCGCCATAGAGATTCCGGCTGATTACATAGGGCAAATCCCGGATACTCACTTTCCACACATCACTTGCTTTTCCGAAATAGGTAAGTTCTTCTTTATCCAGCCCTACATGACATTTCCCGTTAAATATCGCAATGGTAGCAGGTATCGCACCATTGTCTCTTACCACCTGTTCAACAGCCAGTGCGGTTTCAACATTCTGCGGGTATGGCATACCGTGAGATATGATGGTAGATTCAAGTGCCACAACAGGAACACCATTGTCAAGGGCTGCTGCTACTTCGGGATGGATGTTGAGAAACCGGTTCATGCTTCAGGATAATATTTATTGACCAGTTGTAAAAGATTTTCCTTTTTGATATGTGGTACAGTAGCACCATTCACCTGTAATATTTCGGCTGAAAGTGTATGCGCCAGTTTGAGACAGTTCATATCATCTTTTCCGAGGTATTTACCCAGGATAAATCCTGTTAATGAACCATCCCCTGCACCTGTACAATCAACCACTTCTATGGATGGAGCAGGGAGAGTGATTGTTTTGTCGGCACTATAAAGTGCAGATCCATGCTGACCATTGTGCAACCAGATACTCTGAACGCCCCTTTGCAATAACTCTTCAACCTGTTGTTGCGTAAAAAATGCCTTTTCAGAACACATGGCCGGAAGTTCATCCTCATTCGGAGTAACCAGGTGTAATCCTTTCAGCGAAATTCCTTTTAATTTTCGTGCAGGCGGTACCGATACCGGTTCTATAATAAATGGTATCCCGGTTTCTTCACTGAAGTTCAATAACCATTGTACTGTTTCTATACTGATGTTTGCATCCGCCATGAGATAAGCAGCAGATTGTAAAAGTTCCCTGTTCTTTTCTAAGTGTTCCGGAGTTATCAGGTGGTTTGCTGCATTGGTAAGAAAAGCTGCAAATAAAGACCCATCAGCATCCAGGATTCCTGTATACTTGCCGGAAAGACCTTCTTTGGTAATGGCTGCATCCAGTGATACACCAGCATCCAGACAAACCTGCTTAAGCCAGTCGCCATCACTATCGTTACCAAATACACTGATCAATTGAACGGGTACGCCCAGCAAAGCCAACTGGTGTGCAATATTGCGGCTTACACCTCCTGCAGTTTTTGTTACAGAAGCGTTGCTGGTGCTGGCTTTGATAACCCCTTCCGTGGCATGAAACAATTCATCAACCAGGGCTGCACCGATAGATATAACAGGTTTTATCATGCTGCAAATGTAAGGGGATCGCTTTTCGGATTCAAATTCCTGCCATACAATTATTGAGAATAATAACCGGTATATACTTTTCACTTATTTATTCGAACATGAATACCGTATACCCAAAAGTTTTAGCAATTGTATCAGTCTGGTTATAATAATTTATAATCCCTTCGGAATTATCCTGTTCTTTGATTTCTGCCTGTTTGAGAAAAAATGTAATATTACCTGCCCAACGGGGTAATCAAAGGATATGACAAGCAGTATTCAATCAATAAGATCGGTTAATGTTACCCGTTATGTTACTCCCTTACGGGAAGGAGGATCCTTACCAGCGATTGCTGAAGCCGATGATGGATTTCTTTATGTTATAAAATTCAGGGGATCCGGACAAGGAATAAAAACTTTGATTGCTGAATTGATAGGCGCTGAATTGGCAAGGACCTTAAATCTAAAAGTACCTGAAATTGTTTTTGCTCAAGTAGACACTGCATTTGGACGTACAGAACCCGATGAAGAAATACAGGACCTTTTAAAAGCAAGTGTAGGGTTGAACCTGGGATTGCATTATTTATCGGGAGCCATTACGTATGATCCTGCCGTGATACAACCCAATGCACTCCTATCTTCTATTATTGTATGGCTGGATGCTTTTATCATCAATATGGATCGTACAGCGAAGAATACCAATATGCTCTGGTGGAGAAAAGAATTGTGGTTGATCGATCATGGTGCTTCATTGTATTTTCACCACAACCTGAGTGATCCTGAAAAACAGGCATTGCAAGGTTTCCCGATGATCAGGGATCATGTGTTGTTACCCTTTGCAACTGCTATGAAAGAAGCAGCAGCATTCTGTAAAGAAAAAATTACTTTCTCTGTTATCACTCAAATACTGGATTCAATCCCGGATGAGTGGCTTGAATTAAGTTTCCCGGAACTGGGTGCAGCATCGGGAAGGAATGTTTACAGCAGGTTCCTGGAAACAAGGCTTAACCATGCTGATTTATTTTTAAATGAAGTGGAAGATGCAAGAAAAGCACTTATTTGAATATGCTGTTATCAGGATAGTGCCGAGGGTTGAAAGAGAAGAATTCCTCAACGCCGGTGTAATCCTCTACTGCCAGAAAAAAAAATTTCTGCAAATGCGCTTTCATATCAACAATGAAAGGCTTCAATGCTTTTGCAATGAACTGGATGCGGTTGATTTAAAAGAAAACCTGATCGCAATGGAAAAAATCTGTTCCGGCACCAACGACAGTGGACCGATTGGCCGACTGGACCTGGCGGAAAGATTCAGATGGATTACCGCTACCAGGAGCACTGTTCTGCAAGCTTCTAAAGTACATCCCGGATTCAGTGAAGACCCTGAACAGACATTGAATAAACTGTTTGAACAACTGGTTTTATAATTCAGTTATTTAAAATAGTTTTCTAGCTTTTACATTCAGATCAAATCAATTCCAGGAAATACAACAGTTACCCGTTACCGCTATTTAAAATGCTTCCTGATAAATTCCCATCCATTCATACGGAATACACGGCTGACAATTTCATCGGCATCAATCTGGTTAAATGATTTTAGTACCTGTTTGCCTCTTCCCTGCATGTAATTGTAAGCATGTCTTTCTACATACTCCTGTAAAGAAGGTATGGTTTCTTGTGTAAGAAATCCATTCAGCGGGTTGATCACTCCATCAAAATCACTACCAATGGCTATACAATCCCAGGCAAAAAGGTCGTGGCTGTTCAGCAGTTCTACAATGTGTTGTATCTGGTTCCACATCAATTCGGAACGGTAATGCCTGATTTTGTTCATAAAAAGCGAGTGGCGTATATGCTTCAGCGTTGCATTACTGGCGATTCTTCTTTCATCCAATTGAAGTGCAAAAATACCCTGGCTACGGGCAATTGCAACGATCTCATTGTCATAAAAATTAATGTCTTCTGCCAGTAATTTATGTGCTGTTTCTTTTATATCGGTCACAGGCTCATCCATAGAACGGAGACCATTTGCAGCGCCATGGCTGACAATGATAGGAATATTTTCCTGAGCATATTCTTCGTTCAATAAGGCCATATATTCCTTCCTTGCGACAGCGCTCATATGTTTGATATCAATGAGCATTCTTTTTCCGTTGCTGTTTGAAAGAAGTTCTTTTACAACTTTTTTACCCAAAGCAGTGAACGGCTCTCCTAGTCCGAGTGATTGATCCGTAGTATTGCCAACCAGACCTGAAAGGCTTTTCGCATGACCACACAAATGATTGTAAAAATGATGGGCAAATGTTACAAAAAACGGAGGATGTTCCCATTTCTTAACCTGCCGGAGATTTGATAAGATTGTTTGTTCATTTGGTTTTCCGCCGAAATTATTCAGCAATGTATGTAAGCCTTCAATCGTAAGAATAATAAATATTACATTGTTGTCGTTGGGATTAGCCTGTGTATAAGCTTCAATATCCTCAAAACCTGAAACCAGCAGGTAATGGAAAGTACCACCATCTGTTTTTACAGGTACGCCGTTTAATTGAAGATAGAAATCATATTCGCCAACAAGGTCTTCGAAATAATCTTTGATCTCCTGAATATAATCTACCCTTTCCTGCCCTACTCCTGTAACAAAAGCTCCGGCAAGATCACTCAACATCCCATCTCCCAATTCATTACCGAAAAAACCTCTCTCTATAGGATATAAAGAAGCACAAACAACCCTTACATTTCCATAAGCAAGCGTAGTACAATCGGCCTGTGTAAACTTATTGATACCGGTGGCTAATTGCAAGCCTCTTTCAAACAAATCCGGCGAATCATAAAACCAGATACTGCTACGTCTTTTCCTGTTGGCATCATTCGTACCTGGATTATCCGTCGAAAAACTTTTTCCGTAAGGTTTAATGGAAGGATGACAATGAAAATCAACAAAAAAATTATTCATAAAAGGATTGATTTGTGTAATAGAAAAGCAGAGCAAGAGCCCATACCACAAATCAAACCATAATTGATGAATTATAAAACAGGAAAAGCACTCATTTTATGCACCGTTTTTCCCTGTACAGACTTTTTAAAGAAAATGTTATTGTAAGACAATCAGAGGCATTCACACAGGAAGCCTCTCTGTTTCATAAACAGCACAATATGTGCAGGTTTGATTTGCGCACTTTCTACACGAAGTACATGATCACAATCTTCCAGGTCGAAATTGATCCTGGATTGCGGAATAAGGAAATCAAGTTCCTTAAGTAATTCACCTGCCAGTACAGCATCGGTGATATTGGTTCTAAAAATTTCTACTGCCATCCTGAAACTGATCAATAATTTTTAAATGCATATTGACTAATCGTTTTCTGCTAGGTCTTTCACAAGCTGCAAGGCCTGGGGAAATACTTTCAGAAAATAATCTTTGTACTCATCATTCATATCCATTGAAACCTCCAGCAATACAGATTCTCCTGCTTCTTTAAGTGTATAATTCTCCAATGCTCCTGCCCATTTTTTCACTTCTTCACTTTCTGTATCTTCTATCCCATTTTTTACAAATCCAAGGTGTTTAATAGAAAGAAATTCAAATGGAATATTCTTTGCAATGGTACTTACCATTCCCGAACCATCGGATGAAAGAAACAATGTTTTACTTCCTTCCTGCCAGTCGGTAACTGCATATGATCCGGGAGAAAATACGGCTGTCCATTTTCGGTAAGTCTCGTCATTCCACAATACATCCCAGATTTTATTTCTGGATGCGTTAATGCTTATCTGAAAATTGAGTTTTTCCATTTTTTTAATTTATACTATAAATGTAAAAACTAACTTTTAAAAACAACTGTTGAAAAAACGACAAAGCAGGGGTCGATTGCGACAAACCAGTGATTAATAAATTTTCAACTGAAATTTAAAACTAATTGATTGTTGAAATCCAGTCTGCAATAAAATCACGTGCCGTTTGAACCACATCCTTTCCGGCCCTGAATGCCATTTTCCAGTATTTGCTTTTCCTTTCGTAATCGATGTTCACAAAGTATTTCTTATCGTTCTTAACCTGCAATGCAGCATCAAAATCAATATCTTTTGTTTCTTTCATAAACTGTTCGAGTCGAACTTTAACAAACAACAATTGATTATCAGGAAATTCTTTTTCCCACTGTTCCATTTTTGATTGGAATTGCAAATCATTCATTCTTTTCATCTCCGGATAATTTTTGGAATAGCTTGCAATCATTTTGTTATTGGGGTCTTCCACTTCCTTCAATTGTTTTCCTGCATCCACCAGTAATTTCTCAAAAACCGGCTTCAGTGATGCATCCGCTTTTTTAAGTGAAACTTTTGTGTCGGCTATTGATTTCTTGTATTGTTCAATCATATCCCGACGCATTTCTTCTGGTGTTTGAATCCTTGCTGGCTGTGGCTTGCGGGATTCCTTCATAGCTTTGTATTGCTTTACAAAGACCTGAGATTGCACATGCTGTTTTGTATATACCAACAGATCGGCTACAAGTTTTTTGCGGTTACCAGTAGCAATGCTTTTGATATTCTTAACACCATAAGTATCCAGGTAACCGCCCAGTATGCTGTTCGTGATTTTCTGTTCAGCTTCGTTTGGCGCTATGCCCAACTCTTTTAGAAAATCGTTACTTAAACGGTGCAGCGTAAAAGAAAAAAGGAACATACTGATCAGCACCATTATCAATATGATAATACTTGCCCTCAATAACCTGATACAGGCATTTAATGAAACATGCTTCATTTTTATTGAATTTTTAAATTCAGAAATATATTTTCTGAACAGGACCACTTACTGAAATTAACTTCAGCAAACCTGTTGATGATCTGGTTTCAATTTCCGCTGTTGATTGTTTAACAACTGATGTACCGGAATTGCTGTTATTAATTTTACTTACTGGCTTCACTTCCTGCCGGTAAGTACATTGAATCAAAATGGCCATCAGCAGGATCAACATCATTCCGAATACCTCTGCTGCGAATCTTATCTTTTGCATTTTTCTTAATTTTATTGTTGAATAATTACACTGCAAAAATGTTCAGAATTCGAGAGCCATTCAAGGACACAGTGCATCAAATGCATTTTTTACAACATGAATTGAAAGGGCAAAAAATGGCAGAAAACCCAGGCAGAATAGCTATCCGTGAAACCAATTGAAAATATTCCTGTATCAATTGAGGAAATGAGTACATGAACAGCGCAGGATTACCATAAGCCTTTGCTAATTTTGACAACTAAAAAGCTAAACATTGTACAGGCAGATCATTTTATTGATTATACTAACCTGCATTGGGCAGGCAAAAGCCCAGCCTGGCAAAGAATTTACTTTTACTCATTTCGGCGCATCTTCCGGATTATTATCGAACCAGATCAACACAGTTGTTCAGGATAAAGAAGGTTATATGTGGATCGGCGGAACTGATGGACTACAACGCTTTGATGGAATCCGATACAAATCCTTCCGGCATAAGAAAACCGATACCAATAGTATTCCCAGCAATCCTGTATTACAACTACTCACAGATATTCATCAGAATTTATGGTTGCTTACTGCATCCGGGCAACTGGGCATCTTTGATACCAAAAACTTTGTTTTCAAAAAGGTCAGGATCAACAGCAGATTTGAATTTGATATCAAGAGTGCAGGCAAAAGACTGATTACAGATGCATATGGAAATATTTATCTGCTAGTGCTAGGACATGGACTGCTTACCTACAATAAAAAACTCAATGAGTTATCGGAAAAATATAATTTCTTTCAGCTTCCTTCCGGATCCATTTATAGTGATTTTATTCAACAACCCGGTACCCGTAAATATTGGGCCGGCTTATCCAATGGTGGCGTTGCGATTTATAACCAAGACACCCGACAGTTAAGCTATCCGGGTCACAATACAGAAAATGAACCCGCTGTAAACAATCTGTCACAGATTAAAAGCATTTCGAATCTTATGTTCGATAGTAAGGGCAGACTATGGTTCGATAACTGGGCAATTGGCATACCTAATTTCTTTTGTTATGACCTGAAGCAGCATTCATTTAAAATCAAAAACGGTGAATTCCATTCTACACTTAAAACCTATCATGAAATAAAAGGATTCACAGAGCAGAAAGATGGATCAATTTGGGTAAAAGGATACCTGGTTTTTGGTTTGTTCGATGAAAAAGAAAATAAATTCAACCTGATTTCCAACAAATATCACAATGAAAGAAGCATTTCATATCAGCTGATCACCTGCCTTTATGAAGACCGGGAGAAAAATATCTGGATAGCAACCGGAAATGAAGGCTTATTCTTATTTAATCCGGCTGAAATATTTTTTACCAATATTGGTCATACGGAACGCAATACAGGAAAAATTGGCGAAGGAGATGCAATGTCGTTTATGCGTTTACGTGATGGCAGTTTTCTGGTTGGCATCTGGGGAGATGGAATATACAGGTACGACAGCAATTTCCAAAACATTCCCTTAAACATTAAAGGAATACCAGATAAGAATACCATTCCGATCTGGAGTATGTGTACTTCGGCCGATACCGATATCATCTGGTTTGGGGCTCAACCCGGATTTTACAGGTATAATCAAAAAACCGGCATTGCGGATTTTTTCAATCCTCCTGTACTCGAAAACAGAACCATACACAAAATCGTAGAAGATAAAAAAGGCAATCTCTGGCTGAGTGTTTGGGGCAAAGGCTTATTTAAATGGACTTCGGATAAAAATGATCCCCGCTTTGAGAACAATCTGAAGCTTTACAAAGAGATCGCTCCGCAACATAGCAAAATAATGGCCCTTGATTCAAAATCCAACTTATGGGTTGCAACTTCCAGAGATGGTTTATTTGTGATTAATACCAATACCGGTAAAATTATTATGCACTTTGGCGACAAAGAAACGGCAGATAAAAAAATTCCTCAAAATGAAGTATCAGCTGTATTGGAATACAACGACAGTTTAATTGTTATAACCACGCTTAACTATCTGACACTATACAATACCATTTCAAATGAAGTTAAAGTAATTGGGGACGATGAAACCATTTCCGGTTTCATAGCTTCACTGGAAAAAGATCAGCAGGGATATATGTGGATGTCGACCACCAGCGGATTGTATCGGGTCAGTTTAGACAAAAGAGTATTTGCACTCTTCAACCGGAACGACGGCATAAAGAATGATTTTTTTACGCACAGCGCTTCTTATAAACTGAAAGATGGAAGAATGATTTTCGGTGCAGCCGGACAATTCATCGTATTTAATCCTGCCAGCATTCAGGTTAATAAAAGATTTCCTATTGCTGTTCTCACTGATTTTAAAGTGATGAATAAATCGATGCTGGTAGATTCATTGCTTAAGCTGGAAAGAATTGAATTGTCTGACAAACAAAATTCAATCGAAATCGACTTCGCACCACTTACTTACCGGAGTAATTATATCATCCGGTATAAACTTGAAGGGCTGGATAAAGACTGGAAAATTGCCGATAAAAATTACAATGCACTATATTCTTATCTGCCAGCGGGCAATTACACTTTTATTGCGAATGCGGAAGATGCTGAAGGCAGAAGCAGTACCAGTATTATTCGTTTAAGCATCACTGTTATGCCGCCTTTCTGGAAAACCTGGTGGTTTTATAGTTTGCTGATCCTGGTATTATCTGGTTTATTGTTCTGGTATGACAAAGAGCGCATGAAAAGAAAAGAAGCGATTCAGAAAATGCGTAGCAATATTGCAGACAATCTCCACGAGGAAATCAATACAGCACTTAACAATATCAATATTCTGAGTGAAATGGCGAGGATCAAGGCTGATAAGGAACCCGTTAAGTCAAAAGAATATATAGAACAGATACATCACAAAAGCCACCAGATGATCATTGCTATGGATGATATGCTCTGGAGTATTGATCCTTCAAATGACAGCATGCCAAAAACCGTTGACCGGATGGCTGAATTCCTGGATTCACTGAATAACCGGCACAATACAAATCTGCAACTTGATGTAGAAAAGAATGTTACAGAACTGGAACTGAACATGAAATTGCGGCACGAGAGTTTCCTGTTGTTTAAAGCATTTATGCGAAGCCTGGTAGAAACTGGTATTACCGCCTGTAATATCCAGGTATGTTTGGAAAAGAATATCCTTAGTTATAAAGCCGAATCTTTCAATACCGTTTCAACACCCGAAATGATTGATCATCTGCTTGAAAGGACAGAACTCAGAAAAAGATGTGAATCAATAAATGCAACAGGAAAAACGGATGTGAATAAAAAAAATATCCTGATTACTATTGATATACCTATTTAAAATATCAACCAGACTTTTTATTTCCCCATCCACTTTTTAAAATCAGTCACTTTCTCCCTGCTAACCAGTGCTTCTTTATCCACTTCAGGTTTAAGCTGAAGAATCAACCTGTTGCCAAAATAATCTTCAATCTTATCTATGCTCTCTACTGAAACATAAAATGAACGGCTGATGCGGAAATATTTTTCCGGATTGAGCATATCTTCTAGTTCATCCATTGTATAATCGACAACATACTTTTTGTTGTCTTTTGTTTTAAAAAAGTTTAACCTTCCATCGCTATAAAAATAGGCGATATCATCTACTTCAATACTAACCAGTTTCTGCGCAAACTTTACCAGGAAACGCTTGCGGAAATCTTTGGGCTGAAGTTTTTGCTGCAGTTGTTTAACCAGGCTATCTATATTAATACCATTCTGATCCTCTGATCCGGAATGGGAACCCTTCAATTGCCTGAACTTACTGAGAGCAGCTTGTAATTCTTCTTTCTGAATAGGCTTCAGCAGATAATCAATGCTGTTCACTTTAAATGCCTTCAATGCAAATTCGTCATATGAAGTAGTGAATATGACCGGACTTTTAACTTCCACCAGGTTAAAAATTTCGAAACTCTGACCATCGGCCAGTTCTATATCCATCAGAATGAGATCTGGTTGTTGATTATCCTGAAGCCATTCCACAGCAGAACGGATACTGTCTGCAATACCTGCCACTACTGCATTTGGTTCTACGGAAGTAAGTGTTTTCTGTAATTTTTTTACTGCGAGATCTTCGTCTTCAATAATTAAAATTCGCATATGATTAAATTTATTGTGATTAATTGTTGATGGCTACTCCGGGTTTCTGATTATTATTATTCCAGATCAGGGGCAATACAACAGTAAAGTTTTTTTCATCTTCCATTACCTGGAATCCTTTCTGATTCAGCAAATGATACTTCATTTTAATATTCTGTAAACCCACTTTATTACTATTTACCCTTGTATTACGGTACTGACGATTATTGTTAACAACGAGTTTATTGCCAGCAGGTGTAAAAATATCTATCACCAGGGGTTTTGATTTAGAAACGGCGTTGTGTTTTACTGCATTTTCTACCAGCAATTGTAAACTCAATGATGGCAACAGGTATGGCCCATAACGCTTGTCTGTTTCAATATTCAGCACAACCGCATCCCCATGCCTGGTTTGCAATAACTGAAAATAAGAATTAATAAATTTTATTTCATTGTCGAGGGTACTCAATCCATCTTCATTGTTTTGTAACAGGTACCGGTAAACTTTACTGAGTTCATTTAAAAACTTTTCGGCCTGGTTTTTATCTTCCGTAATTAAGGAAGAAAGCGTGTTGAAACAGTTAAAAAGAAAATGAGGATTGACCTGGTTTTTTAATGTGTCGAATTCCTGATAAGCCGACATCTGTTGCAACCTTTGCTTTTCTTCCACGCTTTCCTTGTATTTTTCCAAAACATAATCGGCTTCGTACAATGTTTCAAAGATCAGGTTTACACAAAAGCCAACCAATAAACCAAGCTTGAAATCTTCCATACTGAATTTGTATGACAACATTCCAATCGCATCATACAAGAAAAAAATCATGGTTACGGAGAATGACATAAAGGGTACCAGGCAAAATATCTCCAACAATATTCTTTTCCGGGTCTGATTGAGTTCGGGATATCTATTTTTAATATAGTTCCCGATTACTGTATGTCCTCTCCAGGAAGCCATGCCGATAAAAAACAACAGTGGAAATGAAAACAGCCAAACTGAAATATCTTTAAATATCCTTTCATCATAAAGAATATAATTCAGCAAAAAATCTATGAT
>Ga0075163_10004708_pt1 | contig 18281 bp, 11 predicted proteins | sample JI1023141ADNA_FD_71478 | JGI IMG/M metagenome (GOLD analysis project Ga0075163, IMG submission 71478) | Wastewater effluent complex algal communities from Wisconsin, to seasonally profile nutrient transformation and Carbon sequestration -... | ecosystem: Engineered > WWTP > Effluent > Algae...
CCGCAGCCGCCGGTGTTCAACCCGCCGCCGCCGCGTCCGCAGCCGCCGGTGTTCAACCCGCCGCCGCCGCGTCCGCAGCCGCCGGTGTTCAACCCGCCGCCGCCGCGTCCGCAGCCGCCGGTGTTCAACCCGCCGCCGCCGCGCCCGCAGCCGCCGGTGTTCAACCCGCCGCCGCCGCGCCCGCAGCCGCCGGTGTTCAACCCGCCGCCGCCGCGTCCGGCTCCAGCGCCGCCGCCGCCGCGTCCGAGCTTCAGCCCGCCGCCGCCGCGCCCGGCAGCTCCAGCGCCGCAGCCGCACCCCGGCCAGCCGAACAACCATCACCCCCGCTAGCCCCTCGCCCTAGAATCTTCGATAATTGAAGCCTCAGAGTCCCCTTGGGGGAGGCTAGGTGAGGGGGCAGCGACGGCTGGCGCTGCTGCCCTCACCCGGCCTATCCCAAAGGGAGAGGGGAGCGCTGGACAGATCTGGCCCCACCACAGCGCTGCGCGCGCTGGCTCAGGCGGCCGATTCGTCGGCCTGGCGACTCAGCGAAGAGTTGAGGTGGGACTGGGCGCGGTGCAGGCCGCTGGCAATGATGTGCCGCAGGAAATGTTTATGTCCCTCGGGCTCGGCATCGAGGATCAGATCGGCGTTGCCGAATTGCCCGATAGGATAAAACAGACCGGGGTTTGTATTGCAGTCGAGGACGTATAGCTCGCCCTCGGCATCCATGCGGATATCGAATCGCACATAACCCGATGCATGGATGTTCTTGAAGGTCCGGGCAGCCAGCTCGCGAAGCCGCATATCGAGCTCGGTGTCTTCAACCGGATGCAGCCTTATGCTGTTATATTCAACCCACTTGAGCTCAAAGTGCTTGAACGACTCGCCCGATGGAAAGCCGATCTCCATCGACTTGTAGACCGTCGGCATTTCATCTTCGCCGATGGGCTCGGCCGCCAGCAGCGTGAACTCGCGTCCGACGATGAACTCCTCCAGCAGCGCCTCGCCGAACTCGGCCACCGTGCGCTCGACCCGATCGAGCAGCGTCTTGCGCGTCTGCACCACCGAGTCGCGCTCGATGCCGACGCTGGCATAGCCGTGGGCCGGCTTGACGATCACCGGCAGGCGCAGCGCCGCCGCGGCCTTGGCAGCCTCGGCGCGGGTGCGGACAAAGCGGTAGTGCGGGGTGCCGATGCCGGCCGCGACATAGGCATCTTTCAGGGCCCGGCGGGGGTTGGCATAGAACTGCGAGTTGGTGCCGGTAAAGGGCAGCCCCAGCCGCTCAAGCTGTTGAATGGCTTCAATGCCGACCAGATCTTCGCCCGGCTCGCCATCGCAGAGATTGATGAACAGATCGAAGCCCTGTCTGGCCAGCTCGCTGATCTTAGATTGAACATTATCCTTGGTCAGAAATGCCTTTGACCAGGAATGCTCGGGCAGCCAGATTGAAGGATCTGGATAGGGATCTATATCACGATAAGGGGAGGACGAGTTTTCGTAGGAGGAGATTAAGGTACAGATCCGCACGATCGCTCTATTGAGCTATACGCGATAGCTCGCTTATTGGGTTATAAAGCTGCGCTAGCGGACAGAATGCTAACTTTGGCTGCCAGGCAAGTCAACAAGAGTGCATGGGAGACGGCGAAGGCTGCCAGGCCCCTGCACGAGGGTGGGATGGCCACCCTTACCCTTGAGTCGGGTCCAGCTTCTTGGCGTGGGGGGGATCTTCGCCCAGCCACTCGGCATGCTTGGCGGTGGAGTCGAAGTGCGCGGTGGTCTTGAACAGCTCGTACATTCCGTTTGCGGCCAGCTGCTGGGTCTTTTTGATCAGCGCTTCGACCTGCTGCTCGCTCATGAGCTTGAAGCTCTTGGTGATGTTGAAAGCCTGATCCAGGACCGACTGCTTATCGATGCCGCAGATCACGACCGAGGTCGGCAGGTTCAGCGCGTAGCTGATGCACTCGGTTGCGGTGGCGGTGCCGGTCTTGAGCAGGATGCCATCGCCGCCGCACAGCGTCTTCATGCCGAGCACGCCCACGCCTTCGCGCACCAGCCGCGGCACCACGCTGCGCGCGAAGCTGCGAAAGTGCGCGTCCATCAGGTTTAGCGGCATCTGCGCCGCATCGAAGTGGAAGCCGTTCTTCGCGGCCACATCCAGCATGTAGAGGTGGATGTGCGGATCCTTGTGGCCGGTAAAGCCGATGAAGCGGATCTTGCCCGCCTTCTTGGCTTCGATGAGCGCCGCCATGGAGCCCTCTTCGGCAAAGATGCGGTCGGGCGCGTCGAACTGGATGATCTCGTGATGCTGCAAGAGGTCGATGTGGTCCACCTTGAGGCGAGTCAGGGACTCATCGATCTGCTTGCGCGCCAGCTCCTTGGTGCGCGCATCGAGCTTGGTCATCACGAACGCCTTCTGCCGGTAGCCGCCCTGCGCCAGCGCCTTGCCCATCAGCTGCTCGCTGCGGCCTTCGTGATAGTCCCACGAGTTGTCGAGGAAGTTGATGCCGCGGTCGATCGCCTGATGGATGAGTCGCACCGCTTCGCTGTCCGTCAGCTCTTTGTTGCCAAGGTGGAAGCCGCCAAGACCAATGGCCGAGACCTCGACGCCGGTCTTGCCCAGCTGGCGGTAGAGCATCTCGCCGCGCAGCGTTCCTGCGGAGGCCGCGCGCGGAAGCTTGCCGGCGTCCCCATCGGAGCCCGCAGCAGCGGACTTGCCAGCACCAGCTGCTGCTGCGCTGGCCGCGCTAATCGACCCGCTGGCCGCTCCAGCCAGCGTTGCGGTGGCCGCGCTCATCAAAAAGTTGCGTCGCTCCATGGCGTCTCCTCGCTTTCAATAAGGATGAAGGGAGGAGTGCGACGCGCAAAGTAGGGATATCGCTAGAAAACACGCTGCTGCTCAGGTCGCCGGGCTGTGCTTGGGTCGCGCGGCCTGACTGGCTGCATAGGTGGCGTGACGGATGGAGTGCACAAGGCCAACCGGCTCGATGCCGCGTCCGCTGCGGAACGGCGAAAAGCGCAGCGCTTCTTGATCCAGCTCAGCTGAGTCGATCGGCGCTACCAGCCGCACGGCAGCGAGATCCTGAAACTCTGCTCCAGGACAGAGCCGCCGCGCTTGCAGGATGAACACAGCAGTGCCCGCTGCAACGGCCTTGGCCAGCGCGACCTCGCGCCGCTCGCCTCCGCTTATCAGGTGTGGGGAGCGCAGCCGCAGCTTGACGCGCCCGAGCTCGGGAACCTGAAACGGCGACACGCCGTGATAATTGTTGTGCAGGAAGCTGTGCTGATCCGTTGTCAGCGGTGCCAGCGGCGTTGTCACCGGCCAGCGGATGGTCGCAAACAGCAGATCCTGATCTGCGGGTCCCGGCTCGCTGCTGGCATGCGCATCGCGGCGCAGGCGCATGGCCAGACCCAGCACATCCAGCCACTCCTTGCCCCCCTTCCACCACGCGCTCGACAGCCGCACCAGCGCTGGGCCGGCAAGCGCAGCCGCAAGCCTGGACGCGGCCGCGTCATCGGGAGCAGCGGCGACCGTGACCTCGGCCCGATACACCGTGCCATCGGGATGCAGAAAGCGCGCCCGCCGCACCAAGCTGCCCACCGCGACCAGCGGCGCCATGGCCACGCCGACCGCATATCCGAGCCCTTCGAGGATTCGCATCTTTAAACCAGATAGCGCAGATCCTGGGCCTTGGGTACTGCGCCGCCTCTTTTCTAGGGTAACTCCCAGGCGCGCTGCGCATGGATGCGCGTGCGTAAAGTGCTAGCGTAGCGCGCGCATGAGCGACCTACGCAACCGGCGGCGGCCCCGGCATCATGGAGGCGGGCAATCGCGGCGCCGTCGAGGGCGGCGGCGTCTCGGTGGGCTGCAACATCGAACTGCCCTTTGAGCAGGCCACCAATGCCTACGTGAAGATCTCGATCAACTTCCGCTACTTCTTTGTGCGCAAGACGATGTTCGTCAAGTATGCGGAAGCGTTCGTGATCTTCCCCGGCTTCGGCACCATGGACGAGCTGTTTGAAGCGCTGACGCTGGTGCAGACGCGCAAGATCCACCACTTCCCGATCGTGCTCTTCGGCTCGCGCTACTGGCGCGGGCTGCTCGAATCGCTGAAGGCGACGATGCTGGCGGAGAGCAGCGGCAGCCCCCTCGGCCAGCGACGGGAGGCCGCGCTGAGCCGGGCTTGATTGCGACATAGGTTGGGCGCTGTTGCGATATGCGCCTGGCCGCTTATGCGAATGAAGGCAGCGCCGCTCTGGCCATATGCGGGACCGATTTAGAGGCTGTTATGGCAGAGGCTGGCGGGCTGTGGCGGGGTTCGAGCGGGCGAGGCCTGGGTGTGCGTTTCCGTCACGCCGCGCGTCAGCGCACGACACGTTCGGGCGACAGGGTCGATTTGCGAGCGGGAGCAGGGGCCAGGCTGTGCACGGTCTCGGCCAGACCATCCGAGAGCGTGGTCAGGGCGAAGAAGCCCAGCTCCTCCATGGCCCGACGCGGGTCGCCCACCGAGGCGCGGATGTCGCCGTCGCGGCGCGGCTCGTGAAGGATGACCGGCTCCTGCCCGAACTGGCTGGCGATGGTGCTGGCCAGCAGCGTGATGCTGGTTGGCTGCCCGGTGCAGACGTTCATGACGCTGCCGGCCGGCCGCTCTGCGTGCATCGACGCCCACAGCGCCCGCGCCACATCGCGCACATAGACGAAGTCGCGCACCTGCTGACCGTCGCCGAAGATGGTGATTGGCAGGCCGCGGCTCAGGCGGTCGCAAAAGATCGAGATCACGCCGGAGTAGGGCGACTTGGGATCCTGCCGCGGTCCATACACGTTGAAGAAGCGCAGCCCCACCGTCGGCACGCCATGCACCATGGTGGCGACGTAGGCGTGCAGTTCGCAGCCGAGCTTGTCCGCGCCATAGGCCGACAGCGGCCGCGGCACCGACTGCTCCGAGATGGGCATGTTCGACTGGTCGCCATAGATGGCTGCCGACGACGCGTAGACCACCGGAATGGCGGCGCGCGAGGTGCGCTTGCGCGCACAGTCGAGGATCGTGATTGTGCCCGTGAGGTTGGTGCGATGGGTGCCCAGCCAGTCGCGATTGCAGCGCTCCACCGACGCCACCGCTGCCAGGTGGTAGCAGCCGTCCATGCCGTGCATGGAGTGCTCCACTGCTTCCGGGTCGGCGACATCGCCGATGATGAGCTCCGCGCGCATGCTCAGATTTTCGCGCTTTCCCGTCGACAAATTGTCCAGCACCCGCACGCTGTGGCCCTTTTCCAGAAGCAGGTCCACAAGGTGGCTGCCGATGAATCCGCAGCCGCCAGTCACTAGATAATGCGCCATGATTCAAGCCTCCGTTTTCGCGCGCTTATTCAACAGTTACGCTCTTGGCGAGGTTGCGGGGACGGTCCACGTTGCAGCCGCGCAGCACTGCGATGTGATAGGCCAGCAGCTGTAGCGGCACCGTCGCCACGATCGGCTGGAGCGGCTCGGGCAGGTGCGGGATCTCGATCACGGCGTCGGCGAGCTTGGGCAGCTCCTTGTCCCCCTGCGTGCCCACTGCGATCACGCGACCGCCGCGCGCCTTTACTTCCTGGATGTTGCTCAGCATCTTTTCGTACTGGCTGCCGTGCGGAGCCAGCGCCACCACCGGAGTGCCGTCGTTGATGAGCGCGATGTGACCGTGCTTCATCTCTGCTGCGCTCAGCCCTTCGGCGTGGATGTAGCTGATCTCCTTGAGCTTGAGCGCGCCCTCCAGCGCCACCGGCAGGTGATAGCCGCGCCCCAAAAAGAGCCAGTTTTCGCGCTGATACAGCGTCTTGGCCAGCTCCTCGATCCGCGGCCCCTGCTTGAGCACTTCAGCGACGTGATCGGGGATCTTCGCCAGCGCATCCACCAGCTGCCCGTAGCGCTCGGCGCTCAGGTGGCGGCGGCGCCCCATCCACATCGCCAGCATCGTGAGCACTGCGACCTGCGCCGTGAAGGCCTTGGTGCTGGCGACGCTGATCTCCGGACCTACGTGCAGATAGATGCCGGCGTCGGTGCTGCGCGCGATGGTCGAGCCCACGACGTTGACCACGCCCAGCGCCAGGGCGCCTTTGTCGTGCACCTCGCGCAGGGCGCCCAGCGTGTCGGCGGTCTCACCCGACTGCGAGACGGCAATGACCGTGGTGCCCTCGTCGATGAGGGGGTTGCGGTAGCGCAGCTCGCTCGCGATCTCGACCTCGGTGTGGATGCGCGCCAGATCCTCCATCAGATACTCGCCCACCAGGGCCGCGTGCCACGCCGTGCCGCAGCCGGTCAGGATGAAGCGGCGCGTGCGCGCAAGCTCGCGCTCGACGCTCTCAAGCCCTCCGAGCAGCACGCGGTGACCGATAGAATCCAGACGGCCGCGCAGGCAGTTGCGCAGCGAATCGGGCTGCTCGCAGATCTCTTTGAGCATGCGATGCGCGTAGTTGCCAAGCTCGATCTCTTCCAGCGCCGCGGCGATGTGCTCGACGGTCTTGGTCACCGGGACCGCGTCCAGCGTGACCGTGCGCAGGCCCTGCGGCTTGATCTCGACCGCCTCGTTGTCATCCAGATAGATGACGCTGGAGGTGTGCGAAACGATGGCAGCAGCGTCGGAAGCGATGATGTATTCCTGATTGCCGATGCCGACCAGCAGCGGGCTGCCGCGGCGCGCGGCGACCATGCAGTCGGGGCGATCCAGCGAGATCACCACCACGCCGAACGTGCCCACCACCTCGGCGAGCGCGGCCAGCACTGCTTCGAGCAGGCTCAGCTCTTTATCTGAAGTCTTTTCTGGGGTCTTGTCCGAGGTTTTAACTGCGCTCTTGTCGTCGGCCTTGGCGTGGCCGAGATGGCCGCCGTGCAGGTGGTAGGAGATCAAGTGACCGAGCACTTCAGTATCGGTCTGACTCTTGAAGACGGCGCCGGTGCCCTCGAGAAAGTGGCGCAGCGCCGCGTGGTTTTCAATGATGCCGTTGTGTACCACTGCGATGCGCCCCTCCATGTCCAGATGCGGGTGCGCGTTGACCTCACTAGGGGCACCGTGAGTTGCCCAGCGCGTGTGCGCCAGCCCCAGGTTGCCGGCCAGCAGCTGCGCATCGCTCTCGGCGCGGACCTTGTCCTCCAGCGCCGAGATGCGCCCCAGGGACTTGCGCACCTGTAGACCGTGCCCGTTCAGGATTGCCAGGCCCGCCGAGTCGTAGCCTCGATACTCCAGGCGCTTGAGGCCCTCGATGAGTATGGGCAGGCACTGTTGGTGACCAAGATAGCCAATGATTCCGCACATTTAGATTCCCCTATCGGCCCTGCGCCTATATGCCTTCATGGCTCGGGCGGGCCTGTAAACCTTATGATTACCTGACCTTATGTCGATCAGCCCAATCTGCCCCACAGTTTGGCATCAGTCTTGCCTGTCAGAACGAACCGTGGGGCCAATCAACCAATCGCAAGTGTCGACCTACGTCAGTGTGAACCGCATTTTTTTATGCGCTAGTAGGAATATCCCATATTTTATTAATTGGCCCGCTATAGCCAATCTAGAACCGAATCTCCATCGTCAGAATGATAGCTTGTTCAGGGATTATGCCGGGGGTGCGCTTCCGCTCAGATGTGCGCTAAAGCACTCGGCTCTATGCGTGTAAGATATTGCCGTCATATGCACGACTCGGAATAACCCCAAATATAGTTTATGTAGAATTGACCAGATCGCGGAAGTACTTGAAAACAAAAAGAAAAAGATGCCTTCTGGTAGCGCATTGCAGGTTGTTTGTGGAAATGAATGGCGTAGTCACAATGCTGATTAAATCTAAAGGACAGAAGAACAGAGGGGCTCTCTTGCGGCACATCCTTCTTTGTCTCTGTTTACTCACCGAAACGATCGCGCAGGGGGAGGCGGAAGCTGGCGGTGGCCCGCCGGCGAATCCCGGGCCCAGCACTGCGTTCTATTACACGGGCGAGCTGCCCGCCGATTCGCTGGCGCAGTTTGAGCGCGTCGTGGTGCAGGCCGATCAGGCGGATGCCGCCGGGCTCTCCACCCTGCGTCGCCGCGGCACCACGGTGTTTGCCTATGTCAGCCTGAGCGAAGTGAGCGGTCACCAGGCCGGCGCGATCGATGACCGGTGGCGGCTGGGACAGAACCCGGACTGGCAGACGATCATCATGGATGCAACGCATCCCGGCTGGCGCAAGCACCTGCTGGAGCAGATCATCAAGCCGCTGTGGGATCGCGGCTATCGGGCGTTCTTCCTCGACAACCTCGACAGCTACCAGCGCGCGGTGAAGTCCAAGGATGCTCTGGCGGCGCAGGTGCATGGACTGGCGCAGATCATCACGGAGATGCACGCGCGCTTTCCCGGCGTGAAGCTGCTCATGAATCGCGGCTTCGAGCTGCTGCCCGAGATCGCGCCGCTGGCCGCAGGGCTGGCCGCAGAGTCGCTGTTCCGCGGCTGGGACACCACCAAGAAGGTCTATAACGAGGTCGGCGAAGCAGAGCGCACCTGGCTGCTCAGCGAGCTGCGCACCGCGCGCGACAAATATCACCTGCCGGTCACCGCCATCGATTACGTGGATCCCAAAGCGCGCGAGCTGGCGCGCACCACGGCGCAGCGCATTGCCGCGCTGGGCTTTACGCCCTGGGTGACCGATCACGATCTGACCGGTCTGGGCGTGGGCACGGTCGAGGTGGTTCCGCGGCGCATCCTGGCCATGTACAACGGCGCCGAGCTGGCCGAGCGCAGCCAGTCCGATGACGTCGCCTACACCCCGGTGCACAGCCGGGCAGCGATGGTGCTGGAGTACCTGGGCTACGCGGTCGATTATCACGACGTCCGCAACCCGCTGCCCGGAGGTCGGCTGCGCGACAAGTACGCGGGCATCGTGACGTGGTTTACCGAGAACCGGATGCCCAACGAGACCGCGTATCGCGACTGGCTGCTCGCGCAGATCGATGCCGGCATGAAGGTCGCGATCCTCGATCACCTGGGCTTTCCGCCGGACCTGCTGCCGGCGCGGCGGCTGGGCTTTACGATCAGCGATCGCACGATCGCGGGCGATGTGAGCCTGGTCATCGCGGATCCTGCGGTCATCGGCTTTGAGACCAAGGCCGCTGTGCGCCAGAACCTGTTCTATCCGCTCAAGCTGGAGGAGGGGGCGGGGCGCCGGCTGTTCAGCGTGCAGGATCACAAGGGCGCGCGCATGGATGCCGTATTCATCTCGACGTGGGGCGGCATGGCGGTCAATCCCTACGTGCTGTCCGAAGGGTATGCGTACAGCTACCGCTGGTTCATCAATCCCTTCGCGTTCTTCAAGCAGGCGCTGCGGCTGCCGGATCTGCCGGCGCCGGATGTCACCACGCTCGATGGCCACCGCATGCTCATCGTGCACATCGATGGCGATGGCTTCCCCAGCCGCGCTGCGATCCCGGGCAACGATTACTGCGGCAAGGTGATCCTGGATCAGGTGCTGCGGCGCTATCGCGTCAAGGCCACGGTCTCGATCATCGAGGGCGAGATCGGCGCGGCCGGCAAGTGGCCCAAGCTCGCGCCCGAGCTTGAGCCCATCGCGCGCGACATCTTCGCGCTGCCAAACGTCGAGGTGGCTTCGCACTCCTACAGCCATCCCTTTGACCTCCTGCATCTGGGTCACGATCAGGAGGACGGCGATGTCAACGGCATGTTCCGCTACAACTTCTCGCTGCAGCGCGAGATCGCGGGCTCCGTGAACTACATCAACAGCCGGCTCGCGCCCAAGGACAAGCCGGTCAAGGTGTTCCTGTGGCCCGGCGAGGCGATTGCGCCCAAGGACGCGCTGACGCAGGTGCGGGCGGCGGGGCTGCTCAGCATGAACGGCGGCAACACCGTCATCTCCAGCCGCAATCCCACGCTGACCGCGGTCTCGCCGATGGGGCGTCCGATCGATGGCCAGTATCAGACCTACGCCCCGGTGCAGAACGAGAACGTATTTACGAACCTGTGGCGGGGGCCCTTTTACGGCTTCCGCGATGTGATCAGCAGCTTCCAGATGACGGATCGGCCGCGCCGCCTCAAGCCCATCGACATCTACTTTCACTTCTACTCGGGCAGCAAGGTGGGGGCGCTGAAGAGCCTGCATCAGGTGTTCGACTGGGCGCTCGGCCAGGATGTGGTCTCGGTCTACGCCAGCGAGTACATCCGCAAGGTCGAGGACTTCCAGCACCTGACCCTGGCGCGGCGCCTGGACGGCTGCTGGCAGGTGCGCAGCGATGGCAGCCTGACCACGCTGCGCCTGGATTCAGACTCTCGGATCGGCGCGATCGACAGCGCGCGCTCCACCAGCATCACGTCGGTGCGCAGCCTGCCGCAGGGGCGCTACGTCGCGCTTGATGGCAGCGGTCGCGCCGTGCTGTGCGCAGCGCCCGCGGGACACTCGAAGACGGCTCTGAGCAGCAAGCGAGGGGAAGGGCAAGATGTCCGCCACTTCTGAATCTAGCGTCAGCCCAACCCCGCCAAAGCGTGAGCGGCTGCTCAGCCGCTGGCACCTCGTGTTCGTAGCGATGGTCGGCCTTCTGGCGCTGGCCATGGTGGCGCCGTCTTCGCGGATGCTGGAAAATACCTCGGTCCGCCCGGATCGGCTGTCGCTCCAGTACCTGCGCTTGATGACCGCGATGCGCCCGAACGACATGGGGCTGAAGCTGCATCTGGCGCGCGTGCTGCTGGCGCTCAATCAGCTGGATGAGGCCAACAAGCTGGTCGATGCCGCGCGCGCGACCACCGACCCGCAGCTGCGCCTGTGGGCCTGGCGGCTCGGGCTCCAGATCCACATTGCGCAGTTCACCGGCGATCCGAACCGCGCGACGCGCGACCCGCAGCTTGTGCAGGGCGTGGCGCAGGACATCCAGTCGCTGCTCGGCGAGCCGCTGTCTCCCGACGAGCTGTCGGGCCTGGCGGCGTCAAGCCTCATCATCGGTCGTCCGGATCTGGCCGCGCGGATCTATCTGCGGCTGGCCGAAGTGGACCGCAAGCAGCGCAGCAAGTGGCTGGCGGCAGCGGCCCAGCAGACCCTGGCCAGCGGTCAGCCGGCAGCGGCCGGCGTGCTCTATGATGAGCTGGCGCAGAGCGAGCAGGATCCAAGCGTCAGTCGCCTCTATGCGCTTCAGGCACTCAATGCGCTCACCAGCGCGAATCAGAGCGAAAAGGCGCTGGCCGTGGCCAATCGCTATGCTGTGCGCTTCAAGGACGATACCGAGATCCTGGATGCCGCTGCGCAGCTGGCACTGGCCAACGGTCAGCCGCTCGCAGCCAGCCGCCATTACGACAACCTTGTTGACCTGACCAAAGATCCGGAGAAGCGGCGGCGCTACGCCAAGATGTCGGTGATGGCCATGACCGCGGCGAACCATCCCGAGAGCGCGCTGCCTTCGCTCCGGCGCTATGTGCAGGAGATGCCCCAGGATGCGCAGCTGCTCGATATCGGCGTCAAGCTGGCGATGGCCGGCAAGCAGCCGCGGCTGGCGCAGGAGTGGGGGCGCGAGCTGCTCAAGCAGGATCCGAACAATGGCATGCGCATCGCGAGCCAGCTTGATATCGAGCTGGCCGCGGGCGATCAGGCTGCGGCGCTGGCCCTGGCGCGGCGCATGGTGGCGCGGCGGCCGGGCGACCTCAAGGCGCGCGAGCGGCTGGCGCAGCTGGCCGACTGGAACAATCACCCGCGCGAGGCGCTTGAGGCCTGGGCCTATCTGGCGCTGCACACGAACAACCCGAAGTTTTTCGATCGGGCGCTCAAGATGGCGCCGCAGCTCTACGAGCAGGAGCTTCTGGCCAAGCTGCTGGCGCGCAAGGCGGAGCGCGGTCGCATGACCGATGCCGAGCTGCTGACCTTCGTGCAGGTCTTTGAGGACATTGGCGATCCCGAGCAGCTGGTGCAGCTGCTGGATGCCTATCTGGCGCGCTTTCCGGATCACCTGGAGGCGTGGCAGGCGCTGGCGCTGGTGCACGAGCGGCGCGGCGATCTGCCCGGCGCAGTCGCAACCTGGGAGCGCATCAGCCGCGACTTTGGCAGCAATACCAAAGAGACGACCCATCGCGCCGAGCTCCTGTGGGAGCAGAACAAGACCGAGCAGGCCTATGTGCTCTTGCGCGATACGCTGGACCACGCGGGCGTGGCCACCACGCACGAGCTGCTGACGCGCACCGAGATCGCCCTGATGCCGGCCAGCCCGCTCGAAGAGGAAAAGCCGGACCCAAAATCCAAAGACGAAAACGGGCGCAAGGCGTTCCTGAAGCTGCTCGGCCAGCTGTTCTGGTTTGCCGAGCCGCGGCCCGAGACCATCGACAACTACCGCACGCTGTGGCGCGAAGAGGCGATGACCATCGAGAGCGCCGAGCGCTACATCCTGCTGGCCAAGACCGAGGGCAAGTTCGAAGAGGCGATCAGCATCGGTGAGGCGGCCTTCAAGCGCTTCAACAATCCCGAGTTCCTGATGACCGCGATGGACCTGGCCTACAACAACCAGCGCTGGGCGGATCTGGGACACCTCATCGATGTCGCGCACAGCCACGCGGCGCTGTTCGCCGAGAACAAGCACTACTACCTCATCCTGGCGGAGTACTACTCGCACCTTGGAGATTACGAGCGCGCGCAGCAGGTCTATCTGCGCATCATCGCGCTCGATCCAAACTCGGTGGCGGCGCGCGCGAACCTGCTGTGGCTCTTGATCGAGCACGCCGATGATCGCCCCCATCAGCGCGGCAAGCGCCATCGCCGGCTGCTGGCCAATCTGCTGACCAACTGGCGTCAGCTGGCCGTGGACCAGCCGTCGCTGTGGCTGCCTTTTGCGAACGGCTATTCGCTGCTCGGGCGCTCCAAGGACGCGGTGTCCTGGTATGGGCGCGAGTGGACGGAGCGTCCCACCGATCACCTGTGGCTGGTCGGCTACGTCTCGACGCTGGAGGCCCTGAGCCGCGACAGCGATGTGCACCGCCTGCGCCGCTTTGCGCTGGAGTCGCTGCGTCCCCAGGCGCTGCGCGCCGCGCACAGAGGCGCCACCCCAGGCGAGCGCGAAGTGCTGAAGGCCTATGTCGAGCTGGTGCGCGATGTCTATGGCGCGGGCAAGGGCTCGCGCTGGCTGACGCAGGTCTTGCACAGCGATCTGGATCCGGCGGTGCAGAAGGGCCTGTTCGCGGTCTGGCGCAACAATGGCGAGAGCGCCGAGCCGAGCTACTGGGTCAACGACACCAGCAGCGAGCCGCGCCGCAATCCCTGGGGTCGCTTCCCCAAGGCGCCCAAGCCCGGTCAGGATCAGCAGCAGGCCACGATTGCCGATGCCAGCGCCTCGCCGCAAGAGTCCGAGGAGCCGGCTCCGGCGCCGCTGCTCGTGCTGGCGCAGGATGCAGCGGCCGGCGAAGACACGGTGCCTGCCAACCTGATGACCGCGAGCGTGGATGCCGGCGTGCAGAGCGTAAACGATCTGCTGATCATGGCGACCTCGGTGGCGGCGCAGCTTGCGCACGGGGCCTGGGCCCTGGGCGGCCACCTGGGCGTGCACCATCTGTTCTTCGGGAATGACGAGGATCCGCAGGCCGCGGCCACGGATGTGGACCTGGGCGCGTATGGCATGTATCGCCACTCGCTGGGTCGCCTGGAGGTCGGCATTGGCGGCAACCTGCGCGCCGATGCCAGCATGTTTACGGGCTATGTTAGCGAGTCCTTCAGGCTGTGGAAGGGCGGCACGCTGCAGCTGGGCGTGCACATCAACGAGCTGGCGTTTGATACCCGCTGGCTGCGCATCTACGCGGCCCGCCACCACGCCACCATGAGCCTGTCGACGAGCTTTCTCACCGACGGAATCTTGAACATCAAGACCGACTTTTATCACTATCACACGCGCACCAATGAAGAGATCGGCGCCGGCTTCAGCGCGGATGCGGATCTGGGATATCGCATCCGCCGCGTGCAGCCGCTGTGGACGGTTCGCCTGAGCGGCAGCTGGACGCGCAACTTCCACCTGACGGATCGCCTGCCTTCGTTCGGCAGTGGCAGCAGCTCGGGCGCCACGCTGCTGGATGCGCTGCCGCTGGAGTTCGCGGCCGTTGGAGTCGGCACCCGCATCGAGCACCGCTTCCCCGGTGTGACGCCGATTGGCGCCGGCCGCTGGCGCTATCTGGGCGATGTCTGGGTGGGCTGGATGTGGCCGGTGAACATCGTTGGATTCGAGATTCACGGCGGTGTGGGTCTGGCGCTGCCGCGCAAACAGGAAATCAGCTTGACCGGTTTTGTCGCCAACAATCGCTGGCTCGGTCCGGGCGTGGTGAACGCCGGTCTGAGCCTTCGCTATCTATTTCATTAAAGGGTCCTTGGAGGTCGCCATCATGTACGCGCACAACTCAGATTTCTTTATCGCACCGGTGCTTCCTGCGGAGCGCCAACACCATCCGCGCTTCAGCCTTGCCCTGTGGTGGCTGACCGTTGCCGCGCTGTTCTTTCTGGCCGTCATGGCCAGCTGCACCTCGGTGCTTGAGGTCAAGGGCAGTATGCCGCTGACCTCGGGCGCCAACTGGGTGCTGTTGCCTTTCGGAGATTTCGGCGAGACGCCGCAGGCCGGAGAGCGCGCCGAAGAGCTGACCAGCTCGCTCATGCGCGTTCGCCTGAACCTGGATCTGGAGCGCTATCCGGTCACCAAGGAGTCAACCGCCCTGGTGGATCTGGACGAGCGGCAGCGCTATGACAAAGCGCTTCAGTGGGCGCGCGATCAGGGCTTTGTGTATGGAGTCGCGGGCAGCGTGCAGGAGTGGCGCTACCGCAATGGCTCTGAAGGTGAAGCCGCGGTGGGCATCAGCCTGCGCGTCATCAATATTCGCACCGGCAAGCCCGAGTGGGTCGCGACCGGATCGCGCAGCGGGTTCGGCGCCCAAACCGTCAGCGGTGTTGCCGAGCAGCTGCTGAGCAAGATGATCGATCAGATCAAGATGAAATAAAGACCCATGTGGAAGCCACTTCAGACCACGGTAGAAGACCTGCCGGCGCCTCGCCCCTCGCTGATTATTTTGGAGGTGGCGGTCGTGACCCTGCTGCTGCCAGCGCTGGGGCTCTGGCGTCATTCTGCCGATCCGTTTTTTCTTCACGCCAGCTTTCCCTGGCTGGTGCTGGGACCGCTGCTCCTGGCGCTGCGCTATGGCTTTGCGCAGGGACTCACCAGCGCGATGGTGCTCAGCCTGCTCATGTATGGCTTTTACCGCGCGGGCCGGCTGGGCGTGCAGACCTATCCGGGCAGTCTGGCGCTGGGCCTGCTGCTCACCGGCATGCTGGCCGGCGAGTTCTGCGATATGTGGCACCGGCGACTGGAGCGCCTGAGCGAGCTCAATCGCTATCGTCAGGATCTCGTTCAGAAATTTACGCGCTCCTACCAGCTGCTCAGCATGTCGCACGAGCAGCTGGAGCGGCGCGTGCTGGCCAACACCCGCAGCCTGCGCGAGACCATGACTTTTTTGCGCGAGCGCGCCCTGGCGGTAAAGCCCAACCCTGCGGACAGTCGCGAGCTGCACCACCTGATGATGGAGGTGCTCAGCAGCTTTGGCTGGCTTCAGGTCGCGGCGCTCTACCTGGTCGATGATCACGGCATCCTGATCCCCAAGATCGTGGCCAAGCTGGGCAACCCCAAGCCGGTGCCCATCGACGACCCGATGCTGGTGCATGCGATGCAGAAAAAGCGGCTCGCCTGCATCCGGCCCGAGTCAACGCCCAAGCTGCCTCCGGTCAACGAGGAGTCCGGACCGGTGCCGACCTACGACATGCTGCTGGCCGTGCTGCCGCTGACCGACATCCACGGGCGGATCTGGGGCATGGTGACGGTGCAGGCCATGCCGTTCGAGGCGTTCAGCCCCAACCACCTGAACCTGCTGGCTGTGATCGGCGGCCACATGGGCGACCTTCTGGCGCTGGGCGCGGGCGGCGGCGCCTATCAGTTTCACACTGCGCTCATGCGTGGCCACATCGATGCGCGCGACCACAGACTGGCTGCGATGCTGCTTGGAGTCCGCGTGGATCCGGCACTGGCGCCCCCGACGCTCATGCCCGAGCTCCTGGAGCTTCATCGCGGTCTCGACCAGCAGTGGCTGACGCAGGATCGCAACGGCCAGCCGGTGCTGCTCCTGGTCATGCCGCTGACCGATGCCGAGGGCGGGCGCGGCTTTGTGCAGCGGCTGGAAAACTTCTGCCAGAACCGCTACGGCAAGACGCTCGCGGATGTGGGGGTGCGCACCTATCAGTCCGCGCTCGACGGCGTTGGTGGGGCAGAGGAGAAACTTCGAGCCCTGAAGGAGGCGTGTGAGATCCATGTCGCATGAGCAAACCAAAGCTCCGCGCCTGCCCGTGCCGCCGCCGCAAGCCAGAGGTCCGCGCCCGTCGGGTCTGCTGCTATATGGCTTCGGTCTGCTGCTGGATGTGCTGGCGTTCGCCGCAGCGCTCATGCAGCGGCTTCATGCAGGAACGGCAATCGTCATTATTTTCATGCATATAGCTGCCTGCGCGATCACCGCGATTGCGCTGCACGGCATGATGCCGCGGACGCAGCAGATCGGCCGGCGCGCGGGGCTCTTGTTCCTGTTTTCGCTCAACTTCTTCATGCCGCTGTTCGGCGCGCTGGGCATGTTTGGCGGCCTCCTGGCCGAGCACTACTATCCCAGCCGTCCGCCGCCGCCCTCGCCGTGGCTGACCGTGGATCTGCCCGAGCTGCCGGCGCGGCCCTCCCTGATTGCCGCCCGGCCTGAGTATGGCGATGGGGCGCTGTCGGCCATGCTGCGCTACTGCCCGAGTCCGGAGCGGCGTCTGAGCGCGGTGCTGGCCGTGCGCCACCTGCGCGATCCCAATGACACCGAGGTGCTGCGGCTGGCGCTCACCGATGCGGTCGATGACGTGCGGCTCTTGGCCTACTCGATCCTGGATCGCAAGGAGCAGTCCTTCAATGCGCAGCTCCGGATCCTGCTGGGCCAGCTTGCGACCACGCAAGACGAGGGCGTGCGCGCCAAGCTGCACAAGCGCATCGCGCAGACCAACTTCGACATCGTGGCCATGGGCCTGGCGCGCGGCGAAGTGCAGAGCTACCTGCTGACCGAGGCCCGCCAGCACGCCAGCGCCGCGCTGGAGTTCAAGGCCGACGATCGCGAGAGCCTGTATCTGCAAGGCCGCATCGCCCTGCGGCAAAACGAGCTGGAGCTGGCGGAGAAGGCCTTCTTGAAGGCGCAGGTCCTGGGCATGGCGCTGGAAAAGGTGCTGCCCTATCTGGCCGAGCTCGCATTTCGGCAGCGCCGCTTCACCATGATCACCAACTACCTGCGCGCTATCGATCCCATCTACTTCCGCACGCAGCCGCGGCTCAGCGGAATCGCTGCCCACTGGCTTCCAGAGGAGTCCGTATGACGCCCCCAAAGACGGCTAAAGACCCTGCCGAGACCACCGCCGATGTCACGCTGCTCCTCGAAGGAACCTACCCCTATGTGAGCGGCGGCGTGTCGAGCTGGGTTCACCAGATCATCCGCGGCCTGCCCGACATCAAGTTCTCGCTGGTGTTTCTGGGCGGCGCTCCGAGCCTGTATGGGGACAAGAAGTATGTGCTCCCGGACAACGTGGTGGCGCTGCACACGCACTACCTGATGGAGGCGGGGCAGGCGCTCAAGCCGCACACGCGCAGCGGCCATGCCGCCTGCTTCAAAGACAGCCAGCGCGTGCACGAGTTCCTGCGCGACCCGCAGAAGAAGGCGCCGGCCGAGCTGCTGGAGCGCGTCCTCGACAGCATCGGCAAAAAGGATGGCATTCCGGTCGAAGACTTTCTGCTCAGCACCGCGTCCTGGGAGAGCATCTGCGCCGACTACCGCCGCTTCTGCACAGACTCATCTTTCGTGGACTATTTCTGGACCGTGCGCATGATGCACGCGCCGATCTTCAAGCTCGCCGATATCGCGCGCACCCTGCCGCCAAGTCGCACGTACCACTCGGTGTCCACCGGCTACGCGGGCCTGCTCGGGGCCTTTCTGCACCACCGCCACGGGCGGCCGTTCATCATGACCGAGCACGGCATCTATACAAAGGAGCGCAAGATCGATCTGGCGCAGGCCGAGTGGATCAAAGAGTCGAGCGATGAGCAGCTCGGCGGTCTGCGCGGCGGCGTCGGCTACATTCGCAGGCTGTGGATCCGATTCTTTGAAGGCATCGGCCGCCTGTCCTATACAGCTGCCGATCCCATCATCTCGCTGTACGAAGGCAACCGGCAGCGGCAGATCAAAGATGGTGCGGAGCCAGAGCGCACGCGCGCTGTGCCCAACGGCATTGA
>Ga0075163_10004709_pt1 | contig 18278 bp, 15 predicted proteins | sample JI1023141ADNA_FD_71478 | JGI IMG/M metagenome (GOLD analysis project Ga0075163, IMG submission 71478) | Wastewater effluent complex algal communities from Wisconsin, to seasonally profile nutrient transformation and Carbon sequestration -... | ecosystem: Engineered > WWTP > Effluent > Algae...
ATGGCGACTCCTTGATCAAACCTGACCAAACGACAAAACCCCAAGCACACTCAGGCACAGGCAAGCCACCGTAGTCAGGTGAAAACGCAGCGGCAGATACCAGTCCGGCAAAGTCTGGCTGCGAGCCAAGCGCTTGTCCTGAAGATAGTGCGCCACAAAACCCGGTACCAGCAGAAAACTTGCCATCGTCGCATCGACCAACAGCGCCGGCCAGGCGAGTAAGGCCGGCATCACACTCCAGACAAAGCGTGCGGTGCGCTGCTGCTCAGTGAGATCTGGCAAGGTCATGGCAAACGCCCAGTGCAGCGCGCCGACAAAACTCAGGATCAGCGCGCCATAACCAATCAGCGCATCGCTCCACAACATACCGTGATGGTGGTCGACCAGAATGGCGGCGGTCAATGCCACAAAGGGAATCAGGCCGCCATAACCCAGCCAGGCCACACTGCGTGGGAGCGGGGCACTCATTTGACTAATGGCCGGATGCTGGAAAAACCGCCATCCAGCGCCCAAACTTGCCCGGTGACGCGCGCCGCGTGCGCGGAGAGCAGCCAGACCATCAACGCAGCCAATTCATCCGCCGAGCCGATGCCGGGCAAAGGGTACTGCCGTGCTGCCGCCTCGCGCCCCATGCTGCTGGCCAAAATACCGGTAGTGGCCGGGGTTTCCATAATGCCCGGTGCCACCGCATTAACTCGTATGCCATTGGCCGCGTAAGTCGCTGCTGTACCGCGCACCAGCCCTTCGACGCCGGCCTTGGATGCAGCAATCGCCTCATGATTCGGCGTGCCAATGCGCGCCGCCACCGAAGAAACCAGCACCGCCGCCCCCGGCAATTTGGCCTCGCGCAAGGCACCAACGAAGGCCGCCAGGGTATGGAATGCGCTGACCAGATTGGCGTTCAGGCATTCGGTGAAATCCCTCTCGGTCATGCGGTGCAGGGCGCTCAGGCGAATATTGCCGACGCAATGGGCCAGGGCAGTCGGCAGCAAGTCATGTTCGCGTGCCGTCGCCAGCACTTGGCGCGCCCCGGCAACGGTGGACACATCAGCGGCGATTTGCAGATGCTGTTCGCCATAGACTGCCTGCAGCCGCTCAATATCACGGCTGACCAGGACAAGCAGGCAACCCTCAGCCGTGAGTTGGCGGGCAACTGCCTGCCCCAGCCCGCCGGCGGCGCCTGTGATAAGAACGGTTTTTTCCATGCCAACTCCAGACTTTGTTAGGGTTCGCCAGTGTTGTCATGGACAACGGTGTGCGAATTGAGCAGAAGTCTGGATTGTAGGTGCAATAAATAGTTTTGTCTAAGACAAAACTATTTATTGCCTGGGTTTGTTTTTGTAAACGGTGGAGTCAATCAGGGCCGTGCGTGCCTGTTGTTGTCTCGTCAATACAACCGAATAGCCGAATCAAAGTGCCAGGTTCGACGGATTTCGATCACGTCGTATTCGCGGGCCAGCGCCGGCTGGAACGGGAGGTAAGGGGTCTGGTCTTGCACGATGCGGCGTATCGCATCATCAATGGCGGCCACGCCGCTGGAGCGCACAAAGGTCACCGACTCGACCGAGCCGTCGCTGCGAATCGCCACCGTCACCATGGCATCAGTGTGCGGTTGCTTGGCCGTTTCGCGCACCGTCTCAAACCCCATGCTGAAGTGAATCTTCCGGCTCCAGGCATCCGCGTACTGGATGAGTTCGCCGTTGGGGTCGGTGCGCCCGAAGAGCCGGCCTCGGCGCAAGGGGCTAGCCGAAGGTGACCTGGGGGGGGCCTGCTCTGCCGCCTTACGGCGGGCGGCTTCCTCGTCCAGCTGTCGTCCCATCGCCCGACGTGCCGCATCCCGTCGCGCATCCTGTTCCCGTTTGGCCTCGAGCTGCGCCGCCTCGGCCCGTGCTACATCCTGACGAGCCGCCTCTTCGCGACCTGCAGCTTGTCGAGCGCCCGCCTGATGTTCAGCCTCAATCCGTGCAGCCTCAGCCCGTGCCGCTTCCTGACGCCCTGCCTCCTGCTGAGCTGCGGCTTGTCGTGCATTCTCCCGGCGTTCGGCCTCAATCCGTGCAGCCTCAGCCCGTGCCGCTTCCTGACGGGCAGCCTCCTGCTGAGCTGCGGCTTGTCGAGCGTTCTCCCGGTGTTCAGCCTCAAGCCGAGTCGCTTCGGCTCGCGCCGCTTCCTGACGCGCAGCCTCCTGCTGGGCTGCGGCTTGGCGAGCATTCTCGCGGCGTTCGGCCTCAAGCCGTGTCGCTTCGGCTCGCGCCGCGTCCTGACGCGCGGCCTCCTGCTGGGCTGCGGCTTGGCGAGCATTCTCGCGGCGTTCGGCCTCAATCCTTGCTGCCTCCGCCCGCGCTGTTTCCTGACGGGAAGCCTCCTGCTGGGCTGCGGCTTGGCGAGCATTCTCACGACGTTCAGCCTCAAGCCGTGTCGCTTCGGCTCGCGCCGCTTCCTGACGCGCGGCCTCCTTCTGAGCTGCGGCTTGGCGAGCATTTTCGCGGCGTTCAGCCTCAAGCCGTGCAGCTTCAGCCCGTACCGCTTCCTGACGGGTGGCCTCCTGCTGGGCTGCGGCTTGGCGAGCATTCTCACGACGTTCTGCCTCAAGCCGTGTCGCTTCGGCTCGCGCCGCTTCCTGACGGGTGGCCTCCTGCTGGGCTGCGGCTTGGCGAGCATTCTCACGGCGTTCAGCCTCAAGCCGTGTCGCCTCGGCTCGCGCCGTTTCCTGACGCGCGGCCTCCTGCTGGGCTGCGGCTTGGCGAGCATTCTCACGACGTTCTGCCTCAAGCCGTGTCGCTTCGGCTCGCGCCGCTTCCTGACGCACGGCCTCCTGCTGAGCTGCGGCTTGTCGAGCGTTCTCGCGGCGTTCAGCCTCAATCCTTGCTGCCTCAGCCCGTACCGCTTCCTGACGGGTAGCTTCCTGTTGAACTGCGGTTTGTCGGGCATTTTCCCGGTGATCGGCCTCAATACGCACAGCTTCAGCCCGCGCCGTTTCCTGACGAGCCGCCTCCTGCTGGGCTGCAGCCTGTCGTTCGCCCTCCAGCCGTACAGACTCCGACCTTGCCGCTTCTTCTTCGGCGATGCGTTCCCGAGTCTGCTGCTCGATTCGGGCCTGTGCTGCTCTGCCTGCATCTGCTGGTGCCGGTGATACGGCAGGCGCTGGCTCCACCGGTGCGGGCGGGACGACGAACTCGATCTCTTTCGACTGCTCCATGGCAATCACGGACGGAAACGGCTTGGGCGGGGGCGCCGTATCAGCAGGTGCTGCCGTCGGTAAGTCAGCCACTGCCTCGGTAGGCAGATCAGCCGGCGTCTCAGCAATCACTTTGGCCGGGGCGGCGACGGTTGCCGGCTTTGGCTTCGGGTTGGCCTTCGCCAGCGGCGGCGTGCTCCGTGGTTTGGCCGCCGGGGCTGGTTGCACTGGCGGCGGTGCCGGCGCTTTGAAAGACACAATCACCGGCCCAGCGGCCAGGCTTTGCTCCATCGGTTCCGGCGGCAACGGCACGGGGTCAGCGCCGAGGGCTGGCTTCGTCTCCATCAGCGGTGGCAGGGTCAGCACAGCACGCAGCTCAGGCACCTCGACCCGTCTATCCTGCCAGGGAAGGGCGAAGCCCGGCAGCCCGAATTCCTGGCTGCCGAATTGCAGGCTCAACAGCAATGCATGGGCGACCAAGGAAAGCAGCAGCGGAAGGGAGAGCCGCCGGCCATGGGAGCCCGTGTGACGAAACGGCGGCTGGCCGGAGTCCACAGCAACCACCACGGGTACCAGCAACGAATCGTGTGGCAGTTTCGCAGTGACGGTGGACTCTTTGGAATTCAAGCGCACACCGCCAGCGCGACGGTTTGTTCAGATGAATGAATACGGCCCGATGAAACGCTCGCACGGACGAGGTTTGTCATTGGTTTATGAGGCCTGGCAGCGCTTAAGCAGACGCCATGGTCCGTGGATGAGTCGGTATTCATGGTTCAATTATGTAGTCAGAATCAAGCCGCCTGCAACGAAACCATGCTGGCGGGGTTCGCGTTGCACGATATGCACCTTCGCCTGATGCTCGTGGCTTCCGCCATTGCCATGCGATACGCCAAAGGTCATCATCGATTATTTTGGTTGTGGCGTGTAGCGCACCGCACTACATTAATCTAATGATCAAGCACTTTAAGCACAAAGGTCTGTCTCTGTTCGAGATAGGCAGTAAGTCAGGCATTCGCCCCGATCACGCCGCACGACTGGCTCGGCAATTGCGCCAGTTGAATGAAGTTCGGTCGGCCAAAGAAATGAACATGCCTGGCTGGAAATTGCATTCACTGGCTGGCGAACTGGCCGATCATTGGTCGGTTACGGTCAACGGTAACTGGCGCATGACTTTTACGTTTGAAGGCGAAGATGCCATCCTGGTCGATTACCAGAACTATCACTAGGAGAATCGTATGGGACGAATGTTCAATCCGCCGCACCCCGGCGAAACCTTGAAGGACGATATTTTGCCGGCGTTGGGCCTGACGGTTACCCAGGCTGCAGAAGAACTTGGCATCAACCGGGTCACACTATTGCGTGTGCTCAATGGCAAGGCTGGGGTCAGCATAGATCTTGCCCTGCGTCTGGAGTCATGGCTGGATGGGCCGACCGCGGAAAGTTGGCTGAAAGGGCAACTGGCCTATGATCTGTGGCAGGCAGAGCCGCACCGGCCAACCGTCAGCATCAGGCACGCACAGGTTGGATAACGAACGGGCAAAGCTGTGCATGAATATTAAGCGATCAAATTTTTTCGGCTTTTTGGGCGTTGACCGTAACAGTTTTGCAAATCGCTGATAAATCCTGATTTGGTGAGGGAAACTGTGCGCAATTCATAGCCGTTCTTGCATTAGCGACTACTCTAGCCCGAAATAATCTGCGTCCAGCCTTTTAACGGCGTAGGTGGCAACATCTGATACGCCAATCCCGAAGTCAATCATCAGCCCAGCGAGCATTGTCCCGTCAATAAGAACGACTTTTTGAGGAATGCGCTTGGCGTATTCGAGTGCATCCTTGGAAAACCGAGAGGTTGAAATCAGGACGCCCTTGTTTGCCGAGTGGCCGACGAGGCTACCTACGAAGTCCCTCACCACTGGGCTACCAACAGTTCCTTCCCAGCGTTTTGCCTGAATGTATACGGCGTCCAAGCCCAGCCTGTCTTCCTTGATGATTCCATCTATTCCACCGTCGGCGGTCTTGCCAACCGCTTGACCGGCATCCTTGCGGGAACCGCCATAGCCCATTGCCAGTAGCAGATCGACCACCAGTTGTTCGAAAAACTCTGGTGGGCACTTCATCACTTGGGCAACCAAGTCCTCTGACAACTGGCCCCTGATATTTTGATAGGCAGCTTCGAGCTGCTCTTCCGGGGTTTGTGCTGCAGCTTCGCCTTGGAGCAACAGTCCTTGCTCGGGGAAATTGTTACCAACTGGCCGTTGCGTGCGGGTTACACCATTCGCATCCTCCTGTAGGCCACGGAAAGCTTGGAACTCTGGGTACTGGCTTAGAGTACGGTTGTCGATTCTGGCATGGCCAACCGCGAGGAGGTTGCGGCCCCGCTGTGTTATTTGGAAGCGGTTGCGGCCTGTGTGTTCGATAACAAGGGCTTTGCCCAGGAAGCTCTTGGCCCACGCCACCCGGTTATGGAATTTTGTTTGCCGGCCACTGGGCAAGCCTTCGGCAATTTCTTCGGGAGTTAGCTTGAAATGAGTTGCCAAGTGCCCGGCAACATCCTGGGTCGAGTGCACCTTGCCATCTGCGGTGTATTGCAGGAAAGGTAAAAACAAGTCTTGGAACGGCGGAATTGGCATGGCATTGTCCTGTGAGGTTCTGAAATTTTACAGGAACCTGTTATGACATCGGAGCGAGTTGCCTAGCCTCTGGCCAAAAACCACCTCACTCCAAATACTCAACCATCAACTGCGGGCTCTCAACGCCCATATATTCATTAATCGACAACCGGAAGGCGGCGCGGGTTTTGTTGCCGGGTTGGGTGCTGAAGTTGAACTGGATGGCTTCGATGCGCGTGTTGCCTTTGCGCAGTTTGAGTTTGAGGTGTTTCTCTTTGAGCACGCGTTGCTGCTCAACCTCGAATTCGTCGAGGAAGAGCGGGGCGGGGAAGCCTTGGCCCCAGACTTCGTTTTCCAGCAGGCGGGCGGTTTCCAGCGAGATGTAGCCGCCTTCGAGCGGGCCGTCGGTTTCCAGCGTGCGGGTGAGGTCGGCGGGGGCGATCAGTTCGCCGGCGACTTGGGCGAAGAGTTCGCGGAAGCGTTCAAAATTTTCAGCTTTTAGCGTGACACCGGCAGCCATGGCGTGGCCGCCGAAGCGCACCAGCAAATCCGGGGCGCGTTTGGCGACGAGGTCGAGGGCGTCGCGCAGGTGCAGGCCGGGGATGGAGCGGCCAGAGCCTTTGATGATGCCGCCTTCGCTGGGGGCAAAGGCGAAGACCGGGCGGTGCAGTTTTTCCTTGATCCGTGAGGCGAGGATGCCGACGACGCCTTCGTGCCAGCTGGCGTCGAAGAGGGCGATGCCGGGGGCGGCTTCATTGAAATCCAGCGATTCGAGCAGGATCAGGGCTTGTTCCTGCATGCCGGATTCGATTTCGCGGCGGGTACGGTTGAGGGTGTCGAGTTCCTGGGCGATTTGCAGGGCGCGTGCCGGGTCGTCGGTGAGCAGGCATTCAACGCCGAGGCGCATGTCGGCGAGGCGGCCGGCGGCGTTGAGGCGTGGGCCGATGAGAAAGCCGAGGTCGAAGGCCGAAGCTTTTTTCGGGTCGCGGCTGGCGGCTTTGAAGAGGGCGGCGATGCCGGTTTGCAGGCGGCCGGCGCGCATGCGTTTCAAACCCTGGCTGACGAGAATGCGGTTGTTGCGGTCGAGTTTGACAACGTCGGCAACGGTGCCGAGGGCGACCAGATCAAGCAGATCGGCAAAATTGGGTTCGGGGTGGTCAGCAAAGAAGCCGCGTTCGCGCAATTCGGCGCGCAGGGCGAGCATGACGTAGAACATGACGCCAACGCCGGCGATGCACTTGGAGGGAAAGTCGCAACCCGGCTGGTTGGGGTTCACGATGCAGTCGGCGGCGGGCAGCGTGGCGGCCGGCAAATGGTGGTCGGTGATCAGCGTGGCGATGCCCAGCTCATTGGCGCGGGCGACGCCTTCAAGGCTGGCGATGCCGTTGTCGACGGTGATGATCAGGTCGGGCGATTGTTGCGCGGCAACATCGACGATTTCAGGCGAGAGACCGTAGCCGAGCTTGAAGCGATCCGGCAACAGAAAATTGACGTTGGCGCCGAGTGACTTGAGGGCGCGCATGCCGACGGCGGTGGCGGTGGCGCCGTCGCAGTCGTAGTCGCCGATGATCAGCAGGTTCGCTTCGGCCTCGATGGCGTCGGCCAGCAATTGCGCGGCGGCGCTGGCGTTGGTTAAAGCCGTCGGCGGGATCAGCGATTTGAGTTCGTAATCGAGTTCGGATTTGTCGGTGACGCCGCGCGCGGCATAGAGGCGGGCGAGCAGGGGGTGCATGCCCTGTTGCTCAAGTTGCCAGACGGTACGCGGCGGGCTGCTGCGGGTGGTGAGACGGGTCATGGCGTGGCTTGCTCGGCGAGGCTGTGGGCGATTGCCGGCAGCGCCTGGGCTTTTTTCCAGAATTTCCAGCGGTCGTTGCTGGTTAATGTGTAGTGGAGTTCGCCATAAATGGTGGGGGCGATCAAAGTGATGCGGTCGACGCGTTTTCCGAGTGCATTTTTTAGCGGGGAAAACCAGTCGTTTTCCAGCGCGGCAAAGGCGTCGCGCCAGCCTTCGCTGTCTTCGTAAAGGATGCGGGGCAAAAGCTGGTCGAGGATGATCAGCGGGTTGTCACCGGCAGCGGGCAAGATTTCGTTCAGGCTTGCCAGGCGCGGCTGTAAAGGTGTGGCGCAGACGGCAGCCAGGCCGGCGGCCAACGGGTTGTCGCTCCACACGCTGGAGTAGGTCGCTGGCTGCGGTGCCGGTTGCGTCCCGCCGCCCCATAGCCACAGGCTGTTGACCACCGGCTTGCCGTTGGCCTCGCGGGCTTCATTGACCGGGTGACCGTGCAGGAACATTTGCACTTCGTTAAGCCAGCGGGTCAAGGGCAAGGTACTGCCAGTGAGTTCGCCATCGATACGACGCCCGGCAACGGAAGAAATTGGCTGTACCGGGTGGTCGACCGCAACATTCAGCCGCAGATACCAGCGCCGGGCGGTAGCGACGTGGAATTGGCCGATGTCGGCAAATTCGGCATTTAGTGAGGTGGCGAGTTGTTGGGCTTCGTCGTCATTAAGCTCAAAGGCACCGGCGTCGGCGAGGATGATGCGCTCCTGATGAAAGCGCAGGTGAACCGGGTCGGCACACAGCCAATGACCATCAGGCGCCGGGCTGGCTGCCTCGCCAAGCAGGCGCAGGGCGCCGAAGGGCGCATCCTGGAAAGCAAAGCGTTCAGCGAGAACGATTTCAAACGGGCGCCGTGGGCGCTGATCAAGCAGGGCATGGGCAAGCAGCCATTCGAGGCCGGGTGCGGCAAGCTTGCCAAGGGTGAATTGGTCAGCCGGTTCGGGCCAGATCAGTTCGGGTACAAGCAGAGTGAGATGCACGGGAGGCGGGCGGAATGCGGCGAGGGGAGAGCGCTTGAGTGTACCATAGCGGTTTTTCACGCTCCCCCACCGCCGCATGGCCCTGCCTTACGAATTACTGATCGGTTTGCGCTACACGCGCGCCAAACGCCGCAACCACTTTATCTCCTTCATTTCTATGATTTCCATGGCCGGCATTGGCCTCGGGGTCGCCGCGCTGATCGTCGTGCTGTCGGTGATGAATGGATTTCAGAAGGAACTGCGCACGCGCATTCTGGGCGTTGCTTCACATATACAAATCTCCGGCATCAATGGTGAGTTGAGTGATTGGTCATCAATTGCCGCGCAGGCCGCCAAGCATCCTGAAGTTCGCGCGGCGGCGCCTTTTGTGCAGTCGCAGGCGATGTTTACCTTCGACGGTGGGGTCAAAGGTTCTCTGGTGCGCGGCATTGACCCGGAAATGGAAGATCGCGTTGCTGATTTTCGTGCGACGATCAAGAGCGGCAGCCTTGATGACTTGCGACCGGGCGAGTTCGGTGTCGTGCTTGGTGCTGATCTGGCGCGTTCGCTACGGGTTTTTACTGGCGACAAGGTAACGCTGATTGCGCCGCAGGGCACGGTGACGCCGGCTGGTGTCTTGCCGCGCCTCAAGTCCTTCCGCGTCGTCGGAATTTTTGAAGTGGGCATGTATGAATACGACAGCGGCCTGGCGCTGATTCATATTCAGGATGCGCAGCGCCTGTATCAGATGGAAGACCGCGTGACCGGGGTCCGCCTCAAGGTGGAGGATCTCTTCAAGGCGCCGCGCATCGCGCGTGAGCTGGCCGGACTGGTCAATGCCGATGCCTACATCAGCGACTGGACCAAGAGCCACGCCAATTTCTTCCGCGCGGTGCAGATCGAGAAAAACATGATGTTCATCATTCTCTCGTTGATCGTTGCCGTGGCAGCATTCAATCTGGTTTCCACGCTGGTCATGGCGGTCACTGACAAGCAGGCCGATATCGCCATTCTGCGTACGTTGGGCGCGCGGCCCTTGTCGATCATGGCTATTTTTGTCGTGCAGGGCGCCTTGGTTGGTTTCATTGGGTTGGGTTTGGGCATTGTTGGCGGTGTCGCGCTGGCGCTCAATATCGATGTCGTCGTGCCGTTCATTGAGCGTGTTCTGGGTGTGCATTTCCTGTCGAAAGAGGTTTATTACATTTCCGATCTGCCGTCCGACTTGCAATGGGGTGACGTCTGGGGCGTTACCGGTATTGCCTTCGTGCTCGCCTTGCTGGCGACGCTCTACCCGAGCTGGCGCGCGTCGCGGGTCAATCCGGCGGAGGCGCTGCGCTATGAATGATCTCGTGTTGCAGGCGCGCAATTTGAGCAAGGCATTCCGTGGTGGCGGGCTCGATGTCAATGTGTTGTCGCAGGTCAACCTGAGTATTGCGCATGGCGAAACCGTCGCCATCGTTGGTGCTTCGGGTTCAGGCAAGAGTACCTTGCTGCATTTGCTGGGTGGCCTGGATGCGCCAAGCAGCGGTGATGTGACCTTGATGGGCCGCGATTTTTCGGCCCTCGGCGAGGTTGACCGCGGCGATTGGCGCAACAAGCATCTTGGTTTTGTTTACCAGTTCCATCATCTGCTGGCCGAGTTTTCAGCGCTGGAAAACGTCGCCATGCCGCTCCTGATCCGCCGCACACCGCGTGATGAAGCCCTGGCTCGTGCCGAGAAAACCTTGCAGGCCGTTGGTCTTGGTCATCGCGTTGAGCATCGACCGGGTGAGTTGTCCGGCGGCGAGCGCCAGCGGGCGGCTATTGCTCGCGCGCTGGTCAGTGAGCCTTCCTGTCTACTAGCCGATGAGCCGACCGGCAACCTCGATCGCCAGACCGCCAACACAGTTTTTGACCTGTTGATTGAGCGGGTGCATTTGCAGAATGCCAGCCTGGTCATGGTGACGCATGATCCGCAACTAGCCGAAAGAGCTGATCGGGTACTCAGTTTGAACGATGGCGTGCTGGTCAATTGACCGGTAATGTCAGATTAATAAAAACAGGATTCGGAGAAGTTTATGAAAACATTGTTTATTCCAGCGATTCGGCTGATGAATCAAATTCGCTACCCGGGCAAGTTTTTACTGCTTGGATCGGCCGTTTCGCTGGTCATCCTGTTGTTGCTTTTCTCGGTATTCCAAAGCCTGAGCCGGGATATTGATGTAGCTAACCATGAACTTTCCGGTGTGCAGATATTGAAGCCATTCAATCACACAGTACAGTATCTCCAGCAGCATCGTGGCCTGTCGGCTGGTCTGCTCGGTGGTAATGAAGGAATGCGCGACAAGCGTCAGGCCAAGGAAAAAGAGGTGGCTGATACGATGCAATTGACCGATGCGGCGTTGTCTTCGACGCTCCGCGAGAGCGCTGGCTGGAAGAAAATTCGCAGTGACTGGGAAACATTGCGCGGGCAGGGGCTGAGTTGGCCGGTTGCGGACAATATCAAGGCACACAGCGCACTGATCGACCAGATGTTGCTGTTCATGGTCGAAGTGGCGGATGCCACTGAATTGACCCTTGATCCAGCAATGGATACGTTCTATATGATGGACACCGTGGTCGTTAAAATGCCGGCAATGCTTGAGAGCCTTGGGCAAACTCGGGCGCGCGGGACGGGCGTCTTGGCCAAGAAGGAGATTTCGCCGCAAATGCGGATCGAAATGGCTTCGACCTTGGCCGAGATGTCCACCACCCTGCGTGCACAGAATATCAATATGGCCAAAGTGATGCGCTTTGCGCCAGCCATGTCTGGTGTTCTGAGCGGCCCAAGCAAGGAGTTTTCCGACAATATCGGCAAGGTCATTACGCTAGTTCGTGAAGATATCCTGACCGACCGTTTCAGTGTGCCGTCGCAGGACTACTTTAATCAGACGACAGGCATTATCGATGCCGGTTACAAAACGATGTTTGAAGTGCTGATTCCCGAGTTTGAGCGGCAACTCAATACGCGCCGGATTTCTGAGGAAAGGATACGGATGCTGACCTTGTTGCTTTCCTTGGGCGTGCTGGTGGTGGTCACCTATCTTGGCATCGGCATGTACTACTCGGTCATCGATAGTGTCGGGACGTTTTCGCAAGGTGCCAGACGTCTGGCGGATGGCGATCTGACAGTGCAGTTCGATAGCGCCGGGCATGATGAGTTACATAGCGCGGGGGGAGATTTCAATGCCATGGCCCAATCTTTCCGCAGCCTGCTTGGCAACATCCAGCGTGAGGCGCAGGAGTTGAAACATGCCTCCGAGGAACTGGCGCTCTCCAGCCAGCAAATATCGAGCAGTACCGGTGCGCAGAGCGACTCCGCCTCAAGCATGGCGGCTTCGGTCGAAGAAATGACCGTTGGTGTCGATCACATCGCCAGGAATGCCCAGGACGCGCAAAATTACTCCCGACAGTCTGACGAGGTGGCGGCCGAGGGAGGACGCATTGTGCAGGGCGTCGTCAATGAGATACAGGGCATTGCTGAAACCGTGAATGATTCGGCGGTGGCCGTTGAGGCGCTGGGCCAGCAGTCAGACAAAATTTCGGCCATCGTCGGCACGATCAAGGAAATTGCCGACCAGACCAACTTGCTGGCGCTCAATGCGGCCATCGAGGCTGCGCGAGCAGGTGAGTCCGGCCGAGGCTTTGCCGTGGTGGCTGATGAAGTGCGCAAACTGGCGGAACGTACAGCCAAATCAACGCAGGAAATTGCCAGCATGATCGGCGCCATTCAGTCCGGAACGGCAACCGCAGTGAGCAGCATGAAGCGCGGTGTTGGCAAAGTGGCGAGCGGGGTCGAGCAGGCCAGGTTGGCGGGCGATGCCATTGTGCAGGTACAAAAGCAGTCGCGTGAGGTGGCTGATGCCGTTGCTGAAATTTCTGTCTCGTTGCGCGAGAGGCAACTGCGAGTACAGAGATCGCACAGAACGTCGAGCGTATTGCCCAGATGGCCGAAGAGAACGATGCGGCAGCCAGTGGCAATGCGGCAACCGCAGGTCGGCTACGTCAGCTGGCCGAAAAACTGACCAGCGAGGTTTCGCGGTTCCGAACCTGAACCCCTGAAAACACCGACAGGCGGCCGTGAGCCGCCTTTTTTCTTGATGCCGAACAGGTTTTACAGTTACAGTGGCCGCTACTGTAAAAAATTGTAATGGAGCCCGTCATGCAAGTGCTTTTCGCCCCGGCAATTTCCCTGATGAATCGCTTGCGCTACAACAGCAAGTTTTTGCTGCTTGGTCTGGCCATGGGGGTTGTCATGGCGGTGCTCTTGTTCACGGTGTTCGTCAATCTGAGTCGCGATATTCAAACGGCCAACAACGAGCTGGGCGGACTGCAGATGCTCAAGCCGGTGAACAAAATGGCGCAGTTCATGCAGCAGCATCGTGGTCTTTCATCCGGCGTATTGAACGGCAACGAGGCCATGAAAGACAAGCGGGCGGCCAAGGAAAAAGAAGTTTCAGATGTCGTCATGACAAGCGAAGCGGCGCTGTCGCCCAAGCTGCGTGATTCGGCAACCTGGAAAAAAATTCGTCAGGACTGGGAAGATATTCGTGCCCAAGGGCTGACCTGGACCCCGCCGGAGAACATCAAGCGCCATACGGCAATGATCCGCAATGTTCTGGTCTTGATGGTCGACATCGCCGATGACTCCGAGTTGACCCTTGATCCGGTCTGGATACCTACTATTTCATGGATACCGTGGTCAGCAAAATGCCGGCCATGCTCGAGCCGCTAGGCATTACCCGTGCTCGCGGCACGGGCGTGTTGACCAAAAAGGAACTGACGCAGCAGATGCGTATCGACATCGCCACAGTAATTGCCCAGATGGACAGCACCCTGAGTGCCCAGAATGACAATATCGCCAAGGTGGTGCGTTATGCGCCAGGTTTGCAAGCCGGCTTGAGCGGCCCGGCCAAGGAGTTTTCGGATGGTGCCGAGAAAATTTTTGCCTTGGTGCGTAACGATATCCTTGGTGAAAAATTCGCCACCGACCCTAAGGATTACTTTGCCCAGACGACCCAGATCATCGATCTCGGCTACAAGGTTATGTACGAGGTGCTGATTCCGCAATTTGAACAGCAACTTAAAGAGCGCATGGCCGCAGCGCGTAATGCCCTGATTTTTAATGTGGGCGTGGCGCTGCTCGTCATGGTATTGGTTGGCTATCTGGCCATTGGTACTTATTACTCAGTCATTAATAGTGTAAAGATTTTTTCGCAGGGCGCGCGTCGTTTGGCAGATGGTGATCTGACGGTACAGTTTTCGACTGATGGTCATGATGAATTGCATATGGCCGGCAATGACTTCAATGATATGGCTACTGCTTTCCGTACCTTGCTTGGCAGAATTCAGAGTGATGTTCAGCAACTGCGTGGTGCAGCCGATCAGCTCGCCACCTCCAGCCAGCAGATTTCAACGGGTACCGGGGCGCAGAGCGATTCGGCATCGAGCATGGCAGCCTCGGTTGAGGAAATGACGGTTGGTGTCGATCACATTGCCAAAAATGCTCAGGATGCCCAGGGCTACTCTCGTGAATCGGATCAGGTTGCTGAGCAGGGTAGCCGTATCGTCGAAGACGTGGTCAAGGAGATTCAGGGTATCGCCAACACCGTCAATCAATCTGCGGCAGCGGTCGAAGCACTGGGTAAGCACTCGAATCAAATCTCGGCCATCGTCGATACGATCAAGGAAATCGCCGATCAGACTAATCTGCTGGCCCTCAATGCGGCGATCGAAGCGGCGCGCGCCGGTGAATCCGGGCGTGGTTTTGCCGTTGTCGCCGATGAAGTGCGCAAGCTGGCAGAACGTACCGCCAAGTCAACCCAGGAAATTGCCGGCATGATCGATGCAATTCAGTCAGGCACGGCAACCGCTGTTTCCAGCATGAAACTGGGCGTGGCACGCGTGGCGAATGGGGTTGAGCAGGCGGAAAAAGCGGGGGGCGCAATTGCGCAGGTACAGGCGCAGTCGCGTCAGGTGCGCAATGCCGTCGACGAGATATCTACGGCCTTGCGCGAGCAATCAGCTGCCAGTACCGACATCGCCCAAAACGTTGAACGGATTGCCCAGATGGCTGAAGAAAATAACGTGGCGGCCTGCAGTAATACCCAAACAGCAAATGGTTTGCGGCAGTTGGCTGAAAATCTGAACACAGCAGTTTCCCGCTTCAGGACCTGAGTTTGCGCTGGCGCCAGGCGCGGATCAGATAAAAACGCCAGGCTGCCTTGGTCGCCAGATAGCCGAGAACAGCCAGAGTACAGGCCAGGACAATCAACCCCAGACCTAGTGGTTTGGCAGCGTGGATCATCCAGCCTTGCATGGCGCTGGTCCATGCGACAAAGGTCGTTGGATCGAAGGCCGGCGGCGTGACAAAGCTGGAGTTGTCACCCAGTATCAGGCGGCCGATCTGGTAGGACAGCACATAGATGGGCACGATGGTGAATGGGTTCGTATAGAGCGTGACGAACATCGCCAGCGGCAGATTAACGCGAAGAATCAGGGCACAGATCGCGGCACCTATCATTTGCAGCGGCCCGGGGATCAGCCCGCAAAACATACCGGCAGCAACAGCGCCCGCCGCCGAGTGACGGTTCAGGTGCCAGAGTCGTGGGTGCAATAGCGAAGAGGCAAATGGCCGCAGCCAAGGGTTGCTGCGTATGCTCTCGTGACTCGGCAGGTATTTTTTCAGATAGCGGCGCATGGTTGGCTATTATTGCAGGATGCGTCTCAATATTCTTGCTTTTGCCGCTGGCGTGCTGCTCCTGCAGTGGCAAGCGGAGCTCCCTGTCTGGGGGCCATGGGCGCTTTGCGGGGCGCTACTTTTACTCCCGTTAGTGCGCTGGCCAAATCGTGCCGGACGGACCTTGGCTATGTTTGGTTGCTTGCTGCTCGGCTTCGGCTTCGGCTTTGCCTGCTGGCGGGCCGAGATTCGACTGGCAGATGAGTTGCCGCTCGCTTGGGAAGGTCGCGATGTCGAGGTGATTGGTGTGGTGGCCGGCTTGCCACAGGATTTCAGTCACGGTACACGCTTTGAATTTGACCTTGAAAAGCCGTTGACCGCAACAGCCATGCTGCCGACACGGGTGATGATCTCCTGGTATCAAGGGCGCGCTGATGATGAAAAGGCTGAACGGCAGCCGATCAAGCCGGGTGAGCGCTGGAAGCTGACTTTGCGTCTCAAGCGTCCACATGGCAATGCCAATCCGTACGCCTTCGATTATGAGGTCTGGTTGCTCGAGCGCGGTATTCGTGCCACCGGCTACGTGCGCAATAATCCGCCGCAGCGTCTGGACGATATGGTGTGGACGCCCGGTTACGTAGTTGAACGTCTGCGTTATCGAATGCGCGAGCGTCTGCTGGCGGTGTTGCCCGCCGCGAGTTATCCGTTGACCGGTATCCTGGTGGCACTGGCGATTGGTGACCAGAAGTCGGTGCAGGGTGACTTATGGACGACTTTCAACAGGACGTCGACAACACATTTATTTTCCGTCTCAGGAAGTCATATTACGCTGGTCGCCGCCCTGATCGCCGGACTGGTCGGCTGGGTCTGGCGACGTATTCCAGCGCTTGCCTTGCGCCTGCCAGCTCAACGGGCGGCTTTGCTGGCGGGGTGCCTGATGGCTTTAGCCTATGTCTTTCTGGCCGGCTTTGGGGTACCCGCCCAGCGTACGCTTTATATGCTGTTGGTCGCTGCTGCCGCCATGCTTTCAGAGCGGATTCTCGCACCCAGTCGTATTCTTTGCCTGGCGTTGCTGGTCGTGCTGGTGATTGACCCGTGGGCGATACTTGCCGCCGGTTTCTGGCTTTCATTTGGCGCGGTTGGTGCGTTGCTCTATGTCGCTTCGGCGCTGGTCGGCGACGGGCTGGGCTGGAGGGATAGGGTGCGTGCCTGGGGTGTCATGCAATGGACGGCGACGCTGGCTTCGTTGCCGGTTTTGCTGTTGATCTTCCAGCAATTTTCGCTGGTTTCGCCATTGGCCAATGCGCTGGCAATTCCAGTCATTACCTTTATTGTCACACCACTGGCTCTGCTCGGCGCCGTGATTCCGTGGTGGCCAATCTTGCTGGTTGCCCACACTGTTTTGGGCTGGTTGATGCTCTTCCTTGAATGGTGTGCCCTCTGGCCGGTCTGGCAGATTCCGGCACCGCCGTTGTGGGCAGCAATCGTTGCCGCCATTGGTGTTGCTGTTTGTCTGCTGCCGCGCGGCATGGCTGGCCGGGGTTTGGGATTGCTGATGCTGGTGCCGGTTCTGTTCTGGCCGGCTGAGCGTCCGCCGGAGGGGGTTGCTCAGGTGACGCTGCTTGATGTCGGGCAGGGCTTGGCAGCGGTGATCCAGACCCGGCAACACACGCTGATCTATGATCCGGGGCCGCTTTACAGTGCCGAGTCGGATGCCGGGCAGCGCGTTGTTGTTCCGTATTTACGAGCGCTTGGGGTCAATCGTGTCGACATGCTGGTGGTGACGCACCGTGACACCGATCATTCCGGCGGCCTGGCTTCCGTGCAGTCGGCACTGGATATTGGCGAGTTGCGTTCGTCACTGGAGGGCATGGGCGGTACGCGTTGTCAAAGCGGTCAGCAATGGACTTGGGATGGCGTGCTCTTCGAGGTGCTGCATCCGACCGGTGACGATTACGCTAACAAACGCAAGAGCAACAACTTGTCCTGTGTCTTGCGTGTGACGGCGGGGGGGCGGCGGGTTTTGCTCACCTCCGATATTGAAGCGCGTGATGAAGCGGCGCTGCTCGAACGCTATCCGGGTGATCTCGCGGCGGATGTGCTGCTGGTGCCGCACCACGGCAGCAAAACCTCGTCAACACCAGAATTCATGGCCGCCGTTGCTGCTGCCGATGTGCTGATACCTGTCGGTTACCGCAACCGCTTCGGTCATCCCAAGCCGGAAGTGCTTGAACGTTATACGGCGAGTGGCAGTCGTATCTGGCGTACCGACCGTGATGGCGCACTACGCCTTAGGCTAGCAGCCGATGGCGTGACACCGGTTGCCTGGCGTACAGAACACAAACGCTATTGGCATGGGCGGTGATACAGTGCAGGACGAGGAGAAAAAATGCAAATGAGAAAAAATAGTGTGCAATGTGTCAGCCCATCCGGTATTCATCGCATGGCCTATACCGAGTGGGGGGCGCCGGACAATCCTCGCGTGTTGATCTGCGTTCATGGCCTGACCCGCAATGCACGTGACTTCGACTATCTGGCCGGGGCGCTGGCTCAGCATTACCGTGTCGTTTGCCCCGATGTGGTCGGGCGCGGTCAGAGCGGTCGTTTGCGCAACCCGGCTGGTTACGGCATTCCGCAGTATGTGGCGGACATGATGACGCTGATTGCGCGCTTGAATGTCGAAAGCGTGCATTGGGTGGGTACGTCGATGGGCGGTTTGATCGGTATGGCGCTGGCCTGCATGGAAGGCTCGCCAATCCGCAAGATGCTGCTCAACGATGTCGGGCCGTTGATTACGGTCGAGTCGTTGCAGCGAATTGCCACTTACGTTGGTATTGATCCGACCTGGCCCAGCTTTGATGAGGCGCTGGCCTTCGTCAGGCTGGTCAGCGCGCCCTTTGGTCAGTTGAGTGAGGCCGAGTGGGTTCATCTGACTGAACACAGTGTTGCGCAGCGCAGTGACGGCACCTGGGGCTTCCTTTACGACCCGGCAATTGCC
>Ga0075163_10004710_pt1 | contig 18275 bp, 16 predicted proteins | sample JI1023141ADNA_FD_71478 | JGI IMG/M metagenome (GOLD analysis project Ga0075163, IMG submission 71478) | Wastewater effluent complex algal communities from Wisconsin, to seasonally profile nutrient transformation and Carbon sequestration -... | ecosystem: Engineered > WWTP > Effluent > Algae...
CTCGAAGAAAAATATCAGATCGAAGCCGGACAAACTGCCGACTACAACGAAGGCGTTACAGCTTTCATGGAAAAACGCAAACCTGTTTTTAAAGGACGATAGTCGCACTATCCCAGATTATAACACAGACAACAAAAACTCAACATGGAAAACAATCCCGAATTTGCAAATATTTATCCTATAGGAAAATTTCAGGAACCTGAAAATTTCACTTCCGAGATGCGGAGAGAATATATGCTGAGACTCGACAGCTTCCCCAATAGATTGGCGGAAACAGTAGCGCATCTCAGAGAATTTGACCTGGGCAAAAGATACCGTTCAGGCGGCTGGACAATTCGCCAGATCACCCATCATTTGTGTGATAGTCATCTCAATGCGTACACGCGATTTAAGCTTGCACTCACCGAAGACAATCCCACCATCAAACCTTATGATGAAAACAAATGGTCGGCGCTGGAAGAAGTGAATACATCGCATCCAACGCTCTCTATACAACTCCTCACCTTCTTGCATCAGCGTTGGGTGAACCTGCTCGATGAGATGAAGCCCGATGACTTCGAAAAAACATATTTTCATCCGCAGTATCAGAAAGCAACGTCGCTGAATGCCGCACTGGCGCTTTATGCATGGCATAGCGACCATCATCTGGAACAGATCAAGGTTGCACTGAAATTAGGAAAATAATATGTCGGAATACACCTGGAATAAAGTCAGCGAAAGTTTGCCTGAAAACGACCAACGAGTGCTTGGATACGTTCCCGGCAACCGTGTTTTTTTACCCGGTAAAACTGGAGAGTCAGAATTGCGTGAAGTAATAGTGTTGCGCTTTTGCAAAGACTTTTATCCTGCGGGTTCTGAGAAGCACACCAAACACGGACCGCATTTCTGGCAAGGCGAAGGCAACAGCAATCACTTCTTTGCGGCCGTGACGCATTGGATGCCGATACCAGAAAAACCCTGATCAACCTAATCTCACTGCGCGCAACCACCAATACTTTTACCCGACCATCACCACGCGGCGGCATCGACGAACTAGCGTTGGTGTTTTATAAGATTGAGTAGTGAGAGGTGCGTGGTTGAGATTGAAATAAAAAAATAAATTAATGCCTCCTTTGTGTTCTCTGTGCGCATTTTCTCAGTGCTCTCCGTGGTTTCAAAAAAATGCGGTAACCACAGAGAGCACAGAGAAATAACGCACGGAGAGCACTGAGCGAGGAAGACCACATCAACATCAAACTTCCAGTATGCGAATCTCAAATTATAGAATCATATCAACGCCCCCTCCGTGCTCTCCGTGCGCAATTCCTCCGTGCTCTCCGTGGTTTCAAAAAAAAATTCAGTAAACACTGAGAGCACAGAGAAATAACACACGGAGAACACCGAGCGATGAAGTCTATTCGCACATCAAACTTCCACTATGCGTATTCCAAATTTGAAAATAAAAAGAACGCCCCCTCCGTGCTCTCTGTGAGCATTTTCTCAGTGCTCTCCGTGGTTTCAAAAAACTTCGGTAACCACGGGAAAAATGCAGTAACCACTGAGAGCACAAAGAAGATACACACGGAGAACACCGAGCGCGGCAGTCTACAAGAACTTCGAACAACAAGTATGCGAATTTTAAATTATTGAATCGTATGAGCGCCATCTCCGTGCTCTCCGTGAGCATTTTCTCTGTGCTCTCCGTGGTTCCAAAAAACTTCCGTAACCACTAAAAGCACTTCGTTAAAATCTATAACAACAAAGCTTTGCGTTAAAAAAAGCTCGCTACAATAAAGGTCCTTCTCCACAATGAGGTTTAAAAAGCTTTTGCATTTAACACTTCTTCCGCATTGAATTTTTATTATATTCGATTAAAATTTTCCACCATGAAAAAAACACTACTCCATTCCTTGCTTTTTGTTATGTCGATTGCATCCGGCAAAGCGCAGTTAACATGTGAAACGGCTATACCATTGACGATAGGCGACACTATTCATTTGGTAGACAATCCGGATGCCTTGTTTTATGTTGATGACCTAGGATACAACAGAATAATTGTAAATCCAAATTGGTTTGTTTTTCAAACCTGTGATGCCCCTATGTATGGTTATTGGGGCAATAGCTGGTCGGGACTCACTGACTATTTATTCACCCCAAATTTTGGCAGCTTTCAAGAACAAACAGGAACCCTTGTCACCACAGGTGGTCCATTCACTATTATGGATGTTGACAATGCTTGTGCAACCATAACCAATCAAGTTCTTAGCTATGCCAGTTCAAATTCAGGCACTCTGCCTTACACGCAAACGGCAGAATACTATTATGTAGTTGCAGGGATACCTGATTTTGGGATTGCCGATTCATTGATAGAAATTCTGGATAGTTGGGTATATTTTAATGAGTCCGAAGATGTATCCATAGGCTTAGATTGTGTGAATTGTAATCCACTTCCGAGCAATGAAATATGTGTCATCACAACAAACGAAAACAACCAAAACAAAGTCATTTTCACCAAACAACCAGATGACAGCAATGTGGCAGAATACAGATTGCTGCGTTTTGGTTTCGACCTTGAGAATCCGGATCTTGTAGCCACAAGCACAGCATCGGACAGCAGCTTTATTGTTGATACGCAGGTGAGCGCATCTGAGCAGGCATACAGTTATATCATAGAAGCCGTTGACACATGCGGAGTCGAGATAAGAGGCACAAGTCCGCATACTACAATGCACCTCTCTGCCAATCTTGGCACCAATGGTTTCAACAACCTCATCTGGACACCTTACAACGGCGCATGGGAGAACACATATGATAGATTCTATCTAATGCGCGGAACTCAACCGGATAACATGGAAGTATTCGACTCTGTTGCCGTGAACATTTTCGGTGGACCGATATACAGCTACACCGACGTTACAGCGCCAAGCGGCACCGTTTATTACCAGGTCGGTTTTGTGTTAGAGTCGACATGCGAAGTAACGCGCGACTATATGCCATGGATGGTGAAGTCGAACTATGCAGGAGCGAACATCATCATCAGCATGACCGATGAAGAAGCTACGAACAAATTGCAAGTGTTTCCTAATCCATCAACTGAAATGTTCACCATTGATTATTCAGCCTTCAAGGCGATACCATCCAACATACGATGCATCGATGCCACCGGTAGAATGCTCGAGAACATCAAACCATTCAACAGCACACAAACGACCATCAATTGCAATCATTGGGATGCCGGAATTTATTTTATTCAAATAGAATATGCCGACAGGGTAATAACGAAGAGTGTGGTGGTAGACTAATAACACCTTCCGATAATATTGATCATGCGAAGCGGGCGACTATTGTTGCCCGCTTTTGTTTTCTTAAAGCCATTCGCGTGCATTATAAAGAACATTCCCTCCGTGTTCTTCGTGGTTTCAAAAAACTTCGGTAACCACGGGAAAAATGCGGTAACCACGGAGAGCGCAGAGAAGATACACACGGAGAGCACTGAGCGAGGAAGTCTATTCACACATCAAACTTCCACCATGCGTATTCAAAATTTGAAAATAAAAACAACGCGCCCTCCGTGCTCTCCGTGGTTCCAAAAAACTTCGGGTGGATTAGCAAAATTGACTCTCACAACAGTGATTCAGCCAATAGCGATAACACTATTACCAGAAATGCACAAGGGTAGTTTTTACACCCATTGAGCAAACGAGAGTAATTTTCCTCTATTTTTACACTCGTATTGACAACAAGAGTAAAACTGACATTTGAACATAATGGCAAAATTTAACCGAAAAACACCCTTTAACGATTTGCCATTGCTGCCGCCTAAGGCAGACATAGAAACGAAACGTATACTTCGAAAAACGATTTCAGCAGGAAGGGCATTGGCTCAACTAAATGGGACTTTGAAGAGTTTACCCAACCCTACTATATTTCTAGATACAATATACTTAGACGAAGCGAAAGCGAGTTCAGAAGTAGAAAACATTATTACTACAAACGATGAACTTTATAAATCAGTAGTATCTGATAGAAAGATAGAAAACGCGGCGACGAAAGAAGTTCTATACTATAAGGAAGCACTTTGGTTAGGATTAAAAGAATTAAAATCCAAACCATTTATAACAACCAACCTTTGTATCAAAATTGTTCAGTGCATTAAACAAAATAATGCATCAATACGAAATATACCCGGAACTGCTTTAAGCAACTCAAAAGGCGAAATCATCTACACTCCGCCCAGTGGTGAATCAGTTATCCGCAAGAAACTAGCAAATTTAGAAAAATTCATAAATGATGATGACACGTTGGATCCGCTAATAAAAATGGCATTATCACATTATCAATTCGAAGCCATACACCCATTTTCAGACGGTAACGGAAGAACAGGAAGAATCTTATTGTTATTGTACCTCAAACATTCAGGTTTGTTAGAAACACCCGCCATCTATTTAAGTGAATATATCATCAAAAACAAAATTGAATACTACAGGTGCTTGCTGAACGTAACCGAAAAAAAAGAATGGGAAGACTATATATTCTATATGTTGGATATGATTGAAGAAACAGCCAATAATGGGTTGAAAAGACTAAACAAAATCACTATAGCGATGGAAAAAACAGAAGCCGAGATTAAGAAGAAACTGCCAAAAGTATATTCCAAAGACTTGGTGGAGATTTTATTCCGTTTACCCTATACCAAACGACAACATCTGATAGATGAAAAGATTGGTAACCCAAAAACTGTTGGAAATTATTTGATAGCGCTAGAACAAAACGGCTTTTTGAAATCAGAAAAAGTGGGAAAAGAGAAACTATATCTGAACAAAAAACTTTTAGAAATCCTGGAAAACAAATAATAATATGCGCAATCAAAGAGACTGAGTTGCGATTTCGCGTTTCTCATGGTTCCAAAAAACCTCGACAACCACAGAGCGCCCACAACCCCAAGACCAAACAACACTTATATCGCCTCTACCCTATTTAGACTGAGCCGCCGACACCAACTCCATTTTGCGATTCTCCAAACAGGCAATGATCTCATCCATCGCTTTTACCGCGAGTTGAACCTTTGTAAGCTCGTGTTCAAGCATTATTATCTTGAGATCAGGAATTGCGAGCAATGACTTCTCAGAGCCCAGTCTCGCACTGTCAATCTGAAGACCACCTTTCTTATACTTCTTCATTCTGCCCGACTCATTTGTTCTTTGAGCAAGAGAATGATACATGTTCAGCAGATCTTTTTGTCGATCCATTGCCTTCACAATTTTTTCTACAGAAGCATCCAAGTATTTTATTTGTTCGCTTAGCATGTTCTTTCTACGATCAAAACCTTCACGCTTGGCGATGGATTCTGCCAGGATAATATCACAGTCCTCCGGTAATGTGATCAGATGATAACTTAAAGTCATTGTTTGTTGGGGTTTAATACACTTATTATTATTGTCAGACAAAAGAGCGACAAGAGCACCATACCAAACAACATGTCTTTTTTCGCCATCTTACACGAAAACCCTACTTTTTTCGACCGGAAAACGGCACCGACTCGAGCGCTGAAACACTCATCATCATTGAGAAATTCCGAAATTTCACGTCACTTCTTACCCCCCCAATAATCTTACACCAAAACACACCAAAAAAAGTTTGATATTGGGGCTTAAAAAGTTTGGGTTGGGGGAATTTGGTATCAAAAAGGGGGATAAACAGAGCGGGTTAAAAATGCAGAAACCACTAAGAATTGTTTTTCCTTTTTGTCATGAGTCTGATTTGGTATCAAAAAGGGGGATAAAAATGCAGAAACCACTAAGAATTGTTTTTCCTTTTTGTCAAGAATCCGTTTTGGAATTGAACTAATCTCATGAATTGACGCACCTTTTAAGGCCTACGGCTACAAAGGGCGCAGAGCGAGGAAGTCTAAACTTTCATTGAACTTCCTACATGCGAATTTCAAATTATTGAATCGTATGATCGGCCCCTCCGTGCTCTCCGTGCGCATTTCCTCCGTGGTCTTTGCGGTTTCATCGCCTGCGAGCATACAGTGAGCGCCGCGCATATTACTAACCACGAAGATTCTGTTTTCCCTTTTTGTCAAGAATCGGTTTTGGAATTGAACTAATCTTATGAGTTGACGAACCATTTAAGGCCTACGGCTACAAAGGGCGCAGAGCGAGGAAGTCTAAACTTTGTTTGAACTTCCTACATGCGAATTTCAAATTATTGAATCGTATGAGCGGCCCCTCCGTGCTCTCCGTGGTTTCAAAAAACTTCGGTAACCACGGGAAAATGCGGTAACCACGGAGAGCACAGAGAAATAACACACAGAGAACACCGAGCGAGAAAGACTACCAGCAGATCAAACATCTACCATGCGTATTACAAATTTGAAAATAAAAACACGTGCTCTCCGTGCGCAATTCCTCCGTGCTCTCCGTGGTTTCAAAAAACTTCGGTAACCACGGGAAAATGCGGTAACCACGATGAGCACAGAGAAATAACACACAGAGAACACCGAGCGCGGAAGTCTATTCGCACATCAAACTTCCACCATGCGTATTACAAATTTGAAAATAAAAACACGTGCTCTCCGTGCGCATTCCCTCCGTGCTCTCCGTGGTTTCAAAAAAACCCGGTAACAACGAACGCCTCCCTAACTCTCCCCGAGCAACACCTCCAGCTCAGCCGACACACCCGCCAACTTCGCCTTCAGTTCCAATTGCCGACCGGGAGTCACCGCCTCCAAATCACGGAAACAATTGTCGCGATTATTTTCGATCACATGCAACTGCCACGCTGAGAGATGCTCCGGATGATTGATCACCCAGGTAAGTCTGTGAATAGCCATCGAAAGCCGTTCATACTTTTTCTCCATGTCAGCCAACTGCCGCGTGAGCGTCATTTTTTTCAGGTGCAACGAAGCCCTCTTGATGTTGAGGTCCTCCTCGTGCGCGTTTGTGAACTGCAGCATTTTCGGAGCAAATTCCGGATCACGAAAATCCGACTGAGCAAATACCAGCGATTTTTCCTCGAACCTCAGGAGCAGCATTTCGATCTGATCCGCCGCTTCATTCCTTTTCGAGAGCGTTTTGAAATAGTGAGATTTCGACAAGTTGAACATGCTCGCCAATTCGCGCCACGACAAATTGAATTCGTCCTGCACACTTTCTAAAATTTCGCGGTTTACCATAACCCAAAATTAGGGCGAACAAATTGAGCCACCAATTTTTTGTCCACCAATTTTTGGTTTCTGATATTTGGTCTCATAATTTGGGTCGCGAAAATCACGCTACATAAAATCACCCTAAAAATGCGGATCAAGAAACAGACATTTACCTCATTTCCTATTATTTCAAGCTCAAATACTACAATTTTCCGACACCACTTTCGGTATTCCCATGATCACCCCTCCACGATTGCCCTCGAACTGAGTTCGTTAAAATTGAACGCCAAAAAGGACAACAGCTCACCGATAAGATAAAACAAGCCCGAATTTTAACAAATTCAAGGGGTGAAAAATTTAACAGTTTAGGGGGGTGAAAACACGGGTCTGCCGGAATTGGCGAACTAATACATTTGGCATGATTGAGGAGATGAATTTTGAAGTTGGCGATTTGGCTCTTCGAAATGATTCTTGTGCGAAGGGGAATTTTTGACAAATGAAAAGATACGTGATTAAAATAGATAGCAATGAGACTACTGCCTACCGACACACGGAGTGTCTAAATTGGTGATGGCGGCGCACTTATATATAAGTTGGAAGCCAGCTTAAAAAGACAAACAAATGGCAAAATTATACTATTCAAGATACCATATTTCAACAGGAAAGGACCTGACCGACAAGCTTGACTTTATTCTGACAGGTTTGAGAAATGATGCAAGCGTTTCCGACAGGGGTTTTTTATACAAATTCTTTAATAGTGAAATTGTAGAATTCAACAATGTGGAGTACGTGACTGGTGAACTTGTAAAATATAATCCTGACGACTCAGAAGAAGTTGTAGATGACGATACGATGACAATCAAAAATGAAAGTATTCATAACAAGGTTGTTGCAAGAGCCAGATACATAATTGACCCAACATCAAGTATACTAATGCATTTTGATGTTCCAAACGTCATAAGTATTGCAAACTTTAGACGAAAATTCTCTCGATTGTTTGAGCAAAACCACGACAACTTCTTTACAGAGTTTTCGCTTTCCCCAATAAAGGAGCAGTATTCATTTATTGAAAAAATAAAGTTATTCAAATCTGTCAAGCGAATTTCAATTACTCTTTATCCATCAAATCCAAATTATGCTGACAGATGGAAAGATATAGATGAAAGAATGCGAAGAGTTGGCATAGACAAGTATAAGGAAACTCAAGAAACCAAAAAACCAAATGCAAGCATAACCGTTGACAATGACACAGAAAATAAATTTTTAATGTCTGAAGATGGTTATGGAGAATGTGATGCATTCGGTATAACTGAGAACGGAGAAGAAAGACTAATAAGCACAAAAGACAATCAAAAAAACATAAACTCTAATTTGCCAAATGATATGCATAAAGCTATCGACATATTATTAAATGTTTCAGAGACACTAAAAGAAATCATTAAGAGAACCTCAAAATGAAAATTAGTAACATAATATTAAGTTGGGACTTTGTCATTGCTATTATTTTGACGCTGGTGACTGCCTTAATTCTTCCAAGTTACCTTGAATTGGAATTTAGTAAATCATTTTATAGCACAGGCATAACAGTTCTTTCAATAGTTTTCTCAATATTCTTTGCTGCACTTGCTATAATTATGGCTTCATCAGACAATGACTTTATTGAGTTTTTGGAAGAGAATGGAGATTTTACTGCATTATTAGACACATTTAAAATTACGCTGGTCATGTTGTTTGTCAGTCTTATTTACTCAATAGTTCTATATGTAATAACAGATTACAAATTGACAACTATAAAATGTGAACCCGTTAAACAGCACAAGACATACTTTTTGATATTTGAATTTTTGTTTTGCTACAGTCTTTTAGCAACAGGACTAAGTGTAAAGGACACAATAATATTTTCAAACTTAAGAGCAAGGTATTTAAGTAAGAAAAGTAAAACTAATAATGACAAAGAATAGAAAGCCAGCCACCAACATCGGTTTTGCGTCAGGTGGGGTGATGTGCTTCTATTGACAATTTTGTGTATAATTGAAGTGCGGTTCTTCGTATCGAGTCCAGTGCTATAAATCCCGCCCGAACGCAAAACCGAAAAACGTTAGCTGCAAACGGACTATGAAACAAAAAATAGACAATGGAAAATAGAACCAAAAGAGTTAAGTTTTCAGTAAACCTGATTAAACAAGGAAAACATCAGCTTTACACATGCACAATGCCAACAAATATTTTGGCGGAGTGTAGCTTTGTATCGACAAGGGACGAAGACCCAAAGGAAGGCTTTCAACGTTTGCTCGACAAGAAACGGGCACAAGAAATTGCCGATTACATAGACACAGGCTTAGGAACAATACCCAGTGCAATTGTCGTTTCTGCCCAACCTGAAGCACAATTCAAGTTGATCGGAGGAGGAAAGACAATAGAATTTGAAGTTAATCCTAGATCCCTCCTTATTCTAGATGGTCAGCATCGCGTATGGGGATTTTTACTTGCCAAAACAGCCGTGCGTGTTCCTGTAGTTATTTACAATGGTTTGACAAGGGTTGAAGAATCACGGCTATTCATTGATATAAATACAAAACAAAGACCTGTTCCAAATGAGCTATTGCTTGATATTAAAAATTTGGCTCAGTATGAATCTGTCAACGAAGCTTATCTTAATGAGCTGTTTAATTTGTTCAACTCCAAATCATCCAGCCCCCTGTTGGGATTGCTTAGTCCAGCGAAAAGAAGTAGTGGAAAGATAAGTCGCGTTTCATTCAATACATCAATAAAACCAGTCTTGGCGGCATTCGCTGATAGGCCATCAAGTGAAGCCTACCAAACTCTTGCACCGTATTTCTCCGCATTCATTGCAGGTCTTAAACGACTTAAGTGTGAAGACAGAATAACAAATCCAACAGTTTTGCGTGCTGTTACGTTGTTCTTTCCTGAAGTTGCGCAACGTGTTAAAGACAAATTTGGAACGTACAACTCAAAAGCCTTTGGGGAAATACTAACTCCCTTTTTTACAAAGGTTAGTGCGACAAAAGTCAAAAACTCAGGTTATTCCCATAAAGAACTATACGACTATTTTTCAAATTGTTTTAGAACAACATTTATCATTTAGTTGTGGAGTCCCTATTTGCCAATTCACTTAGACCATTTTGGGTTGATGGACTGATCACCATAACAGGTCCCCAGAAAACTCTTCTCCTCGAAACATTTGAGGAGCAGAAAGGATATGTCTTCTATCATCCTTTACAGCCACAATTTTTTAAAGCTAAATTAACAGACTACGAATTATTCCTCCGTGCATTTGCTGCAGACATAAATCGATTTGGCTGTGCCGCCATTGAAAGTATGAATGAAGTTCATTACAAACCCCTTTTCTCAAAATCTCATTCCTGGAAATGTATCAAAGCTTACTACGCGGCATATTATTCAGCACATGCTATTCTGAGAATGAACGGAATTTCCTGTACAAATTTTGAAAGAGAAAACCTTAATTCAGTTGAAGGGATTGCCGACATTTGGGGAATGCAAAATGGTGTTTCGATCGAAAAAGGATATTATCAATGTACAATCGATTCCACAGCTAAAGAAATTCTCTGCAATAAAATTGTGGCAACAGGTAGCAAGGGTTCTCACGAGCAGCTTTGGTCAGTATTCTTGAAACACATGGAGTATATAATTTCTGAAATTTCTAATTCCACAGTAACTCCAGAACTTCAACGGATTTTAAATAAACTGCTTGATCTTAGAAATACCCTCATTGCATATGGATCAAATGGAGGAAATTGGCTCTCGAAAGTTCGAAACGAAATAAACTATAAACATGTTAATGGTTTGTGGTATCCGTATAAAGATTCTGAAAGGTATTTTGATAAAATCGAAAACATGCTAGAAAATTGGGAAGAGATTCCGGATAACCTTGATCTTTCTGCCAATTACGCTAAACCCGTTCTTCGATTTTTAGACGCTTGCATTTTCATTGTTTCACTTTATTTAAATTCAGCGAAAGACATGTCAACTTTATGTCCGAAGGGCATGTCGTTTCAAAAACAAGGTGTGCTATCGTTAGTAAATAAAATAAATACCTGACCTGTCAGCAGCAAACAGCATATTTGCAATTGACGGGGTTACGTGCTCCGCAGTCAGTTTTGGTGGTTAAAGAAAGTTCAGTTCTCCGGATCAATGCTTGCACTGAAAACCTGCCCAACGCAAATCTGCAAAACGTCAGGTTGTGAAAAAACTTCCCTTCTCAACTACTTAGCCCATTTCCTGACTATATCATTCGAAGTGGTTTGATTACAGACCGATTATTCTATTCGAAATTTTATGTGCAAATATGCGATGACAAAAATTGACCTCGCCATTACCAAACTAAGGAAGACTGTTTTGAAAAAAGCTCTCGAAACTAAGATGCATAATACCTCATAATTTGCTTCTAAAAATTGTCAACAGCATCTCGCCATGATGAAGCCTGTTTGGAAAAATGGCCAATTGATGCTTACACCTCCCGGTATTCTTTATTAGTATCCCAATTCTAATTTTTTGGTATATTTATCCTGAAAAAAAATCTGATACGTTGCGCAGTATTTTCACGAGCTATCATGCAGTTAATTCAATGACGGAAATGCAACATTAAACAACAGCACAAAAAAATGGACAACAGAAAAATCTCAGATAGGCAGTATTTGTTCGCTTTGAAAAAACATAATCAACCCACCAGTATTGTGGTCGCCTTCAACAACTATGACAACTAACCTTTAGAACAATATATGGGTTCAGTAATAGCAATCGGTCTCATAACTTTCATAATTTTTGCTTTAGTGGGCAAGAAGAAAACTACCTCTCCCTCACAAACACCGTCTTTAAAAAAGCAGAAAACCACAGAGGAATTGAAAGCGGAAATGATTGAAAGTATTGCGAAAAACATCAAAATCACGGTGACAACTTCCAATTCAACCTCAAAGCACAATGACGATTCAATCATAGACGTGACAGGTGAAAACGAAAGAATAAACACAACTGGCAACTTGAAAAAGCACATTAATGGTGTACCCAAATGGGCACACCAATATGTATATTCCTATGCTGAAATTAACGATGCTACATTAGAGCAAAAAAAGTTTTACGCTTTATTCAAGAACAGCTTTATAAATGGTGAATGTCTTGACTTAGAGGGAAATACCAATTATGCTTTCATTCTACTTTTTGACCTACTGAATGAGTATGATAGAGATCTATCTAAGTTAGAGAAATTGCTTCAAACTTTGGGACAATACTATCCTAAAACAAAATCTTATGGAATTTCATTCCTCATAAAAAAAATGGAAGCCAAAGGTGATAGTGAAGGAATTTCAAGATTAAGAACAGAGGATAGATATGGCTACCAAAATCAAAATACTGAATATGACTATTGGAGATTAGGAAGCAAGTATAAAACCAAGCTAAACCTTAAAGAAGACGAAGTAAAACTTCTTAATAAGCTTTGGTATCCAAGCAATAACTTTTGCAGCGTTGAATTCTGTTGTCTTGAAATTCTAAAACTATACATCGCAACAATTGCTGAGTTAAAAGAAAAATACATTCAAGAAGGAACAACTTTAGATGCAACATTTCTAGATGTTGCAGATGTAATTGCAAGAAAGCATTTTAAATACAAGGCAGGTAGTAACAACTATAAATACTGCATTGATTCAACAACCAATGAATTGTATTCAAATATTTTCAAGCATTGCGAAAATGCCGTTCGAGAGCACTACGGACATAAGAGAAAAATAAATACCGATACATACTACACCGCCGTTGAAGCGAAAACAGAATTTGAAACTAAAATCATTTCAAAAGTCACGGCTTTACTTTCAACCTTAATTTCCAAAGTAACACCTCCCGATGAAACAACAGAAATAGAACTCTTTTCACAAAACACAAACCGTTGGAAAATAAAATTTGAGCAGCTCACAAATAATTACAAAGACAACCCAAAGCAATTTGTTGAAAGCATTGAGTCGCTCGGTAATTTGAACAAAAAAAATCCTTCAATAGAAAATATTTTCTTTGAAGCATCAAAATTCATTTCAAAATATGACAAGGAAGCCGCTCTATCTCTATATGTTCATTACTTGTTTCACGACTTAAAATCAACCTCCTTTGACAATAAACAGTTAACAAAGACAATTCAGAAAAATTTATTCAAGACCAACGAACAACTGCGAGAATTTGAAATTGTCGTTAGTAAATTAATTAACGACAAAAATTTGGATAACGCGCTGCAAGGCGTTTCTAAAATCTATACCGTTAAGAGAAAGAAAATCCAGTTGGACACTGCTTCAATCAAAGAAGTGCAGCAGCAACATTCAGGAACAGTCGAATTGTTGAATGAATATTTGAAAGATGATTATGAAGATGAAAATAACACCATTAAAACCCAGGAAATAAACAGCGAAGAAGTAGCAATAGAAATTATTCAAAAGACAGACGAAGTTCACAAGTCCAACTATATAAGCGCGTTTGCATTTACTCAAATCCACATAACAGTTTTAGAAATCTTTGTAAAAAGTAATTTTTCAGTTTCTCAAAGCGAACTCGAAACTTTTGCAAAATCCAAAGGCGTTTTTAAAAACCAACTCATAGAAAGCATCAATGAAATTTGTTATGCTAACTTAGACGATGTTTTGATTGAAGAAGAAGAAGAATACTACACTATAGACCCAAATTATTATCAAAGACTTTTAGCAAAATGATAGACAATATAAAACCTAAAGAAGCGACATCAATTATCAATTCACTGATTGGTGGAGTTGTTCCCAAAATTGGAGTGCAACACATTACAGTCGGCCGATCAGAAGAAATCAATGCTTTCGTGGCAGCATTAGAAGATGTCAAGAATGGCCACAGCATGATAAAGTTTTGGATTGGAGATTTTGGATCTGGGAAATCATTTATGCTACACTTGCTGAACACAGTCGCATTGAAACAAAAATTTGTTGTTGCCAATGCAGACTTTACACCAGACAATCGTTTATATTCAAATGACGGCAAAGGTGTTGCGCTTTATTCAGCAATCATGGACAATATTGCAATCCAGACAAAGCCAGAGGGCGGGGCATTACCTACATTATTGGAAAAATGGATTGAACAAATAATTGCGAAGACGGCAGAGGAAAATCAAATTTCCTTGACAGAAATTCGTGATGAGAAATTTTTAAATCTAATTCAAACAAACATTATGAAAACCATAAATCAAATTACCGATGTTGGTGGTTTCGATTTTGGAACGGTCGTAATGAAATATTATGAGGGCTACATCAAAGACAATGAGCAATTGAGAAGAAGTGCATTGAAGTGGCTAAAAGGAGAATACAGAACCAAGACAGAAGCCAAACAAGATTTAGGAGTAAGAGAAGTAATCAATGATTTGAATTACTACGATATGATCAAAAACTTTTGCAAGTTATTTGTAAGTATGGGCTACAGTGGTTTCATGGTGAATTTAGACGAGGCGATAAATCTTTATAAAATTTCTACCTCTGTAATGAGAGAAAAGAACTATGAAAAAATATTGACCATTTATAATGATTGTTTTCAAGGTAAAGTAACCCATTTGTTTTTCAATATCGCAGGTACAAAGGAAGTTTTAGAGAATGAGCGCAGAGGCCTTTTTAGTTATCAAGCCCTTAAATCAAGACTTGAAACGAACAAATTCGAAACAGTAGAAATAAGAGATTTTGCACAACCAGTAATTCGCTTGATGCCTCTTGACCATAACGAAATATTTGTATTGCTCAAAAAACTTAAGGCTATTTTTGATTTTAACTACAAAACAGAAATAAACATTGATGACAACGATATTCATCACTTCATGGAAGAGTTATTCAATAAGCCAGGAGCTTCTGAATTTTTAACTCCAAGGGAGGTAATCAGAGATTTTCTAAACATCTTAAATATCATAAGGCAAAACCCAACCGTAGATAAAAACAAACTTTTTGGAGAAATAGAAATTTCTGACGAAAGACCAGATGAAATTTCCTTAGATAGCATTGAGGAATTATAATGTCATTTAATCTACTTTCAGAACCAATACGAAAATACATTCGTGATAAGGGTTGGGAGCAGTTGCGACCAATTCAAAAGGCGGCCATTGAAAAAATTCTTTCCACAGAAGAAAATTACATTCTTGCTTCTAGAACAGCCTCCGGAAAAACGGAAGCCGCATTTCTTCCAATACTTTCTAAAATAGATTTTCGAGAAACAGGTATTCAAGTGCTTTATATTTCACCCTTGATTGCCTTAATCAATGACCAGTTTTCTCGCATTGAAGAACTATGCAAATACCTTGATGTAACCGTTACAAAATGGCACGGTGAAGCAAATAAAACACTCAAAGACAAAATAATAAAACATCCGAATGGAGTTATTCTAATTACGCCAGAATCATTAGAAGCGATGTTTGTAAACAAACCCTTTAATGTAAAGCAGCTCTTTTCAAATCTCAAATATGTTGTCATTGATGAAATACACTCCTTTATAGGCACAGACAGAGGCACTCAACTAAAGTCAATTTTCTCAAGACTGCAAAAGGTAAATGCCAAACCGTTTAGCATTATTGGTTTATCAGCGACAATTGGAGATTATGCTGAGGCAAAAAAGTTTACCGGAAATGAATTGAACACCAAAGTGTTGTTAGACAGAACTGCGAAAGAAATAAACGCCGTGTTTCGCTATTTTAAAAAAACGAATGAAGAATTGCCCTTAGAACTTTTGAAAGATCTATACATCGAAACAAAAGACAATAAAGTTCTAATTTTTCCCAACAGCAGAGGACGAGCCGAAGAAGTTGCAGTTAAACTCAAAAAGATTTCAGACCGAGTGAACGGGCACTCTAACTATTTCTCTCATCATTCCTCAGTTGACAAAGAAGTGAGAGAGTATGTAGAGTATTTTGCCAAGAATAATAACCGTCAAAATTTTTGTATTTCGTGCACATCAACATTAGAATTAGGAATTGATATTGGAACAGTTGATGAAGTCATTCAGATAGACGCAACTCACAGCATTGCTTCATTGATTCAAAGAGTTGGAAGAAGTGGTCGCAAAGACGGAGAAAGCAGTAATTTGTTTCTATACGCAACTAACGATTGGAGTTTGTTGCAATCCTTAGCTTGCTGGTTGTTATATAAAGAAGGCTTCATTGAGCCGCCAGTATCTGCGGTAAAGCCGTATGACATTCTACTTCACCAAGCATTATCTATTACCAAAGGACATTCAGGAATTCTCTTGACCGATTTGGTGCAGCAACTAAAAGAAAACTTTACGTTCAATCAAATAGAAGTAGCAGAAATTGAAGAAATATTAAATCACTTAATTCGAATTGACTTTTTAGAGAAGCTTCAACGCGAAGTTATCATAGGAATTGAAGGAGAAAAAATCGTAAACAGTAGAGACTTTTACAGCGTGTTCAAGACAGAAGAAAATTTCAAAGTAATAAACGCCGGAAATACAATCGGAGAAATTCCTTTCTCGCCACAAATTACTGAAGATGAAAACATTCTGTTGGCTGCAAATATTTGGAAGATAAAGTTCATTGATTTTAAATCAAAGAAGATCGAAGTAACACCAGCTAAGGACGGAAAGAAGCCTATGTTCTTCGGAGGAAGCGCAGCAATTCATCCCAGAATCAGAGAGAAAATGCTCGAGATTCTTTACAGTAAAGTTGACTACGATGTTTTAGACCAACCAAGTTGCGATGAAATTGAGGCATTGCGCAATGCCTTTTCAGTTTTCAGTATTCAAAACTTGAAAACTGACAGACCATTTCACTTAAAAGAAAATCACTTACAGTTCTTCACATTCGCAGGAACAAGAATAAACCGAACATTTCAAATGCTACTTAATATTGCTGGAATTAAAAACCAACTTGACGACAGCAACAGTTCGTTTGACATAGAAGTTCCAAAACAAGAACTTTTAACAAAGTGGAAATCATTGTCAGAGCCATTAGCTGACATTGACTCTCACATCAGTAAGCTATTAGAGACAACACCTGCTCTTTTGGACTTTTCTAAATGGGGCCTTTATCTCCCCCAAACATTTCAAGTAAAACTTATCAAAGAAAAATATTTTGATATCGCAAGCACAGAGCAACTTCTAACTTCTATTCGGCTAATAGAAAACAAACAAACTTTTGACACAAAATCAAAGACAATATGAATTGATAAACGAGCTCTATCAATGGACTTTACATTGTTTTCGATAATTCTTGTCTGCACTGCCATTTATGGGGGCTGCATCTATGTCCTCTGTCTCCCGCTGAAGAGAATATTGGTAAATAAAGGGCACCTCAATAGAAACTTGAGCAAACGCATAAATATCATCTATGCGTGTCTGATTCCTCTTGTTGCAACGATTATCTATTATCTCCACTCGAATCCTTTGGACAGTTATTATGAGAAATTATTCTTGAAAAATTCAGGAATTCCGTTGCCAGAAAATGCGGAAATTATCAATGACTACTATTCCGGCTATGGATTTCATAGTGATTATGTGGCTTGTGCAATAGTAAGCCTTGATTCCGCTGAGTATCACGAGCTAAAAACACTCGTCAAAAATGCACCAACCCTTGAACCGGATAGCAGCCGCTACGGAATGATGCTCACCTCTGCATCCGATGGGACATTCTCGTATGATGAATCTGCGTTAGAAGAAATTTATGTGAATAAGCAAAAAGAATCGTTCAGAATAGGTTTTATGCGTGATCAAAGAACTTTTGTGTTTGAGTATATCCAAAATTGAACGAGCCACCGGCATCAGCACTTAGCATAAATTTCTTTTCGGTATGGATTTCAAGATTCGTATGAAAACTCAGCCCCTAAAAAATAAGATTCGAAATACTTACGCCTTCCCTTTCTGAGCTGGTGATGCTGTTCAGTAAAAACTGTCCGATCTAATTATCATCAAGTTCCTGTCTTTGATGGCACGTTTCAAATCCTCCGATATATTTATCCAGAAAAATTCGAACAAAAACCCTCGCAAGTGTTTTCAATATCTGACACGAAATACATCGCCAACGGCGATACCTCCGAAGCCACCACATGCAATAGATGATAGAAGTTCTACGACAACATATTACGAGCAGACTGGGAAATGACCTTGAGAATTTGGA
>Ga0075163_10004711_pt1 | contig 18265 bp, 16 predicted proteins | sample JI1023141ADNA_FD_71478 | JGI IMG/M metagenome (GOLD analysis project Ga0075163, IMG submission 71478) | Wastewater effluent complex algal communities from Wisconsin, to seasonally profile nutrient transformation and Carbon sequestration -... | ecosystem: Engineered > WWTP > Effluent > Algae...
TTGCGAAGGGCGGGGAGTGCCGACTTGCCGGTGAGCGTCCCCGGGCGCACGACGTCGGGATCGGGGACGTCGAGCACCGTGTCGGGGTTGCAGCCGGCGATGAGGAGCGCGGCGGCGAGCAGTGCCACGCGCGCGAAAGCAGATGAGGACATGCGGATCTCTCCGAATCGAGTCATGGCGATCACCACCCGAGCGCGATGCGCGCCGTGAGGTAACGAACCGGCGGCTGGGTGAAGAACTCGGCGGTGCTGTAGTTGGAGGTCCCGTTGAAGGTGATTTCGGGATCGAAGCCGGTGTAGTCGGTCCAGGTGGCCAGGTTGCGCCCGGCCAGCGTGAGCGAGAGCGACGAGGCGCGCAGGCGGCGGGCCCAGTCGGCCGGGGCGTCGAAGGCCACCGAGACTTCGCGCAGCTTCCAGAACGAGGCGTCCTCGATGTAGCCGGCGCTGGTGCCTAACAAGCCGGCCACCCGGCGCGCCTGCAGCGACAGCGACGACCCCGGCGCGTAGGCTTCCTCGCAGCGCACGAAGACGGCGCAGCGAAACTCGCTCCCCGCGTTGTACACGCGGTGGCCGCCGCGATAGTTCATCAACGCCGTCATGCGCACCCTGCCGAAGAGGGTCAGCGACGGCGAGATGGAGAACTCGCGGCTCGGCAGCGGCGAACCCAAGTACGCCGAGTTCTCGCCGAGGCTGACCTCGCTCGCGCGGATGATCCCGTCGCCGTTGGCATCGCTCCATGTGTACGGAAGCTGCCAGTACCCGCCCACCGGATGCCCTTCGGCGACCCGCTGCGAGAAATTGCCGTCGAGCGCGCCAAGACCGAAGAAGATCGTGTCGACGCCGGCGCCGAGCGTCACGAGGCGATTGCGGTTGGTGGAGCCGGTCACGCTCAGGTCCAGGCGCAGCGGACGCGTATCGACCAGCGTGGTGAGGAGCGAGGCCTCGAAGCCGCGATTGGTCACCTCACCCAGGTTCTCGAAGCGCGTGGCGGCGCCGGTGGACGGCGGGAGGTTGCGCTGGATGAGCGCGTCGCGCGTCGTCTTGTTGTAGGCGGTGAGTTCCAGCGAGGCGCGCCCCTTGAAGAGCCCGATGTCGAGCCCCCCTTCGAACTCGGTCGACTTCTCCGGCTTGAGCGTCGCGTTGCCCACGTTGTTGGCCAGCTCCACTCCCCCCAGGTCGCTCCCGCTGCGGCGGTAGGCAATCGTGTTGTAGAACGTCACCGCGTTCCGGAAGCCGGGGCGCTGCCCCGACTGGCCGGCAGCGGCGCGCAGCCGCAAGGACGAGAGCCACCCCAGCTGCGGGAACCACGACTCCTCGTTCACCACCCACGAGAGCGAGGCGGCGGGATAGGTGACGAACTCGAGGTTCGTCCCGAAGTTGCTGTTGTCGTCACCACGCAGCGATGCGGTGAAGAAGAGCTTGTCGCGCCACGCCACGCGCTGCTGCGCGAAGACACCGAGCGTCACGATCTCCTGGTTCTGCTCGGCGACAGCAAAGCCGCTCGTCGTCCCACCCAGCGAGCCGGTGCCGGCCGCCAGCCCGCGCCCGAACGCCTGCGTCCCATGCAGCACCTCGCGGTTGAACTGCGTCCCTAACGAGGTGTTGGCTTCGATGCTGGCCCAAGGGCGCCACTGGGCGGTAGCCGAGGTATTGCCCGTGAAGGTCCAGAGGCCGTAAGGATTGGACGTGCGCGAGCCGATGTTGCGATTGTCGGGACCGGGGATGAGGTCCGGGGGGATGATTGCCTGATCGCTGCGTCCGGCGTAGTCCACGCCCCCAAGGCCGGTGAGCGAGAGCCAGAAGAGCGGGCGCCACGTGCCGTTGAGCGATGCAGTCACGCGCTCGACGTTCTGGTCCACCCCGATCTGATTGAAGAGCGCCGGCGGATACAGGAAGTAGCCGCGCGTCGTGGGGTTGTCGAACGCCGACCCCAGGACGCTGTTGGCGATCGGGCTCAGGTCGTTGTTGTCGTTCTGCGGGATGCGCGCACGCAATTGGTTGTAGCCCAGCTTGGCCGAGAACTCGGAGGAGGAGGACAGTTGGCCACCCACGTTGGCGCGCACCCCTTGTTTGCGCACGCTGTTGTTGGAGTACACTCCCTGTTCACGCGTATAGTCGCCACCCAAGTAGTACTGCACGCGATCGGTCCCGCCGGCGGCACTCAGCCCGTAGTTGGAGCGCCAGCCGCGCACGAAGACCGAGGCGTCCTCGATGGGTGTCCACTGCACGAGCGAATCGGTCTTGGGGGTGCAGGTCGCGGCCGCGACGTCGAGCAAGGTGCACGCCGTGGTGCGCGCGCCGTTGGGGCGCGTCCCCACGCGGGCGAAGTTGGCCGGATAGTCGAAGACGTCTTCAACGCGCCCGCCGTCGCCGAAGAAGCTCCAGCGCGTGCGCCCCGACTTGCCGCGCTTGGTCGTGATCTGCACGACGCCGTTGGCGGCAGCGGTGCCGTACAACGCGGCGGCGGCCGGTCCCTTGATGATCTCGATGTTCTCGATGTCATCGGGGTTGAGGTCGTCGAGGCGCGTTGGATTCTGTCCGCCCACGCTGATCGTCGACCCGCCCGGATCGGAGACGGAGCGAATGCCGTCGATGATGATGAGCGGTTCGTTGGAGAGCGAGACGGAGTTGGAGCCTCGGATGCGGATGCGCGACCCGGTCCCGCTGGTGCCGCTCGTCTGCGTGACCGTCACGTTCGCCGCGCGCGACGACAGCAAGTCGTTCACGCCGCTCACGATCATCGTGGGCAACGAGTCGACGGTGAGCGCGGCGATGCTGTTCCCCGTCTCGCGCTGGCGTTCGGAGGCGCCGGTCGCGCTGATGGTCACCTGGTCGAGGCGGGTGACGGTGGCGGTGAGCGACGCGTCGAGCGTCGCCTCCTGGCCTGCACTCACCTGCACACTGTCGAGCAGTGCGGCGTAACCCAGTCGGAGCACCCGCAGGCGCACCATGCCAGCGGGGAGACTCGTCAGGCGGTACTGCCCGGCTTCGGTGGTGCGCGTGTCGCGTTGCGTACCCACGACAATGACGCGGGCGTCGCCGAGCGGCGCGCCGGTGGCGCGGTCGGTGATGCGTCCGGCAATGGTGCCGGTCCCCTGCGCCACGGCCGCGGGGGCGCTGGCGACAAGGAGGGCGACGAGGGTGGAGCGCGAACAGAAGCGATGCATGGGACCTCCTGCGAGGAAAGGGCACGAGCACAGCCGCGTGCGGCTGCAGTGCGCACGTAGGGCAGGCGGATGCCAACGCATCAAACGATCTGGGGTGAGTGGCGAGCGCGGACGGATAGACGGTGTCGGATCATCCGGAGGGTGTCCGACCGTTTGTTGCGGCTTCCGAACGACTCGTCACCGGCGCCGATCGCAGGAGCGCCTCCCCGACGTGCGCTGTCGATGGGTCATGCGACCCTGTCTAAGCGACGCACGGCAGAGCGAAATTCCAGCAGCGCTGCCCTTTCCCTCGACCCTTCGCGAAACCGGACTCTTCGCATGCCGAGCTACATCGTTTCCTCCAGCGCACGCATCGCCGCCCCCGCCGCCCGCTGCTACGGCGTCATCGCCGACTACCGGGTTGGGCACCCGGCCATCGTCCCCCCGCGGGCCTTCGGGCCGCTGGTGGTGGAGCAGGGAGGGGTCGGGGCGGGGACGCATATCCGCTTCACCATGAGGGCACTCGGGCAGACGCGCACCGTGCGCGGACTTGTCACCGAGCCAGAACCGGGGCGCCTCATCGTCGAGACGTATCGCGAGTCCGGGGTGGTGACGAGTTTCAGGGTGGACCCGTTAGGCGATCACGACTGCGACGTCACCATCGCATCCACCCTGCCGTCGGCGGGCGGGGTACGCGGAGTCCTCGAGCGCTGGTTCACGCGCCGGTTCCTCCTCGGCGTGTATCGCGAGGAGTTGGGACGGCTCGCGGCGTACGTGGCCAGGACGCCGGCGCCGGAGCGCGGGGCGCACGTGGAGTAGCTGGCTTGGGTGAGATGGGGGGCGGGCGCCGCGTGCGCCCCCCGCGCTACTGCTTCGCCGCCGTCCAGCTCCCGCCAGGGACCGTCCCCGTCACCAGCAGGTTGGGCGGGCAGAGGTAGCGATCGAAGGTCACCGTGCCGTACATCCCCTGCGCCGACTGCGTGCTCAGGAAGTTGCCGCTCACCGTCGCCGAGGCGGTCCCCCCCGAAGTCGTGAAGGAGAAGGCGTTTCCGCTGATGAGGGTGAGCGGCGAGGCCGTGTAGCTGAGGGCGCACGGCGATCCGAGCGGCGTGCCGAGGGCGATCGTGACCGCGACCACGCGCCCTAACGAGACGGTCATGGCGAAGGTGCGCCCGCTCCCCGCGCTCCCGCGCCAGCTCCCGTCGAAGGCGCTTGTCGTCCCCGTGTAGACGAACGCGTTCCCCGACACGCCGTCGACTGTTGCGATGATCGATGCCAAGCCGATGGACGCCGCGGTCACGAGCCCGGTGGCGGGATCCACGGCGGCGACGGCGGGGTTGGAGCTGCTCCACAGCACGGTGCGCCCGGTGATGATCGCCCCGGCGGCATCACGCACCACCACCGTCATCGCCTGCTTGGCGCCGAGCGCCAGGAGGAAGGTGGCCGGGGTCACCACGACCGCCGCAGGGGGGGGCGCCTGCACCGTGAGAGTGACCGTGACAAGCTGCGGGGAGTTGGAGGCGGCCGGGGCACTCACCGGGACTGAGGCGCTGTACGTCCCAGGCGCCAGCGCCGCGATGATGGGCTGGAGCAGGAGCGTGGCCGTCGGCGCCGCCGAGGGGGAGGGGAGCGTCGCCTGCAGCCAGCCCGTGGCGGGGCCGGTGTAGCTGACGGGGCCGGCGGTGAGTCCGCCCAGCGTCCCGCCGCCGCCATTGGTGATGATCACCGAGCGCGCCGCCGGGTTAGCCCCGCCGGCCACCGCGGTGAACGCCACCGCCGCGCTGGACAGCTGGATGCTGGGCGGCGGAACGATAGTGATGCTGGCCACGCCGCTGCGCTGTTCGCTGGTGGCGGTGATGGTCACCGGGCCACCGGTGGCGACGGCGGTGACGAGCCCCGTGGGGGAGACGGTCGCGAGGGTGGCGTTCGACGCGCTCCACGTCACGTTGCGCCCGGTGAGCGTGCCCCCCTGGGCATCGAGTGTGGCGGCCGAGAGCTGCAACGTGGCCCCGGGAGCGAGCGTGGCGGCGGCCGGGGTCACGACCACCGACGCGACCGGCGCAACGACGGCGACGTCGGTGGTGCCGGCGACGCCGAGGATCGTGGCGCGCACCGTCGCCAGCCCCGGCGCGAGCGCGGTGACCGCGCCAGTCGCGGAGACCTGGGCGACCGAGACGTCGCTCGACGACCAGGTAGGGGTGAGGGCGCTGGCCGCGCAGCCCTGCGCCGTCGGCGTTGCCGTGAGCGCCAGCGTCGCCCCTGGGGCCACGCTCACGCCCGAGGGATCGACCCGCACGCTCGAGACGGTGCACCGCGACGCGGCCGGGCCATCCGCGCTGCACGAGGCAAGCACGGACAGGAACGCGAGGGCGGTGGCGAGGCGTGCCTGACGAGTGACGGGCGCGATCATGTGGGTGGAAATCTACAACTCACGGCCGTCGGCGGCGCATTCTGCCGAGTCGCCGGGCGCTCGTGCGGGGCCCCCCGCAGCCGCCCGGGGGCGCAAGCGGCCTCCGGCTGATGCTGGTGCGGGCTTTCCGCGCAGACGCGCGCGGTGCAACGCGACATCGTTGGGAAGCGGCCGCTGGCAGCGGTGCCGAGCCAGCGTCGCCGGTTGGTCGTTGCGCGGAGGTACAGATGCGCGCGCCCGTCCCGCTCCAGGTGCACGAGGTGGTGACCAAATCGGTCCCCGCCGTCGTGACCTGCGTGACGACGACGACCGATGCCCTCGCCATCGCGGCCGCCATGACGGTCGGCTTTGGTCGCCTCACGCAATACGTGCAGCGACACGGGCTCGAGGTGAGCGGCGCTCCCCGCGCGATCTATACCGCCTACGGGAACCACCGCACGACGTTCACCCTCGCCCTCCCGATCGCCCCGCCGGCCCAGCCACCGCTCCCGTGGGGAGCGGTGCGCGTGGACGTGCTGGCGGCGTTCGACGGGTGGCGCTTCGTGCATGTAGGGGCGTACGACACGCTCCCGGCCATGTACGCCCGCATCACGCAGTGGCTGCTGGCGCGCGGCGTCCTGTCGTCCGAGAGCGACTGGGCGCACCTCCTCCCGATGTGGGAGGAGTATCTCGGCGATCTGGTGCACACGCCGGCGGAGCGGCTCGTGACCAACGTCTACGTGCCGCGTCCGCCCTAACGAGTCGCGTGGTTACGGCACCACCACCAGCTTGATGTCGTCCATCACGGCGCCGTCCTTGCCCCTCTCGCCCAGCAGCTCGAAGCGCACCGTGCGTTCGGCGCGCGGCTTGAACTGCCAGAGGCGCATCTTGCCGTCACTCAGCGAGTACCACCCACGCTCGCGCGGTGGTGCCGTCGCCGACTTTTCGGCGGTCTCCACGGCATGCGCGAAGGTCCCGTCGGCGAAGAACTCCCACGTGTGCTCGAACTTGAGGTCGTCGGTATAGCTGAAGAGGCGGGCGAAGGTCCCGGCGGGCTCAAACGGGGGAGAGCCGGGCGAACCGGCCGAGCTGGGGCGCTCACCAGAGGCCGCGGACCAGGCCTCCATCGCCTTCTGGTTGCAGACGTCCTCGAGCTGCTCCTGTCCGCGCTCCTTGTAGTACTGCGCGAGCTTGAGGTGGATGCGCGAGGCGTCGGTGTAGTCCCCCCGCTTGTGCGCACGGAGGAGGACGAAGATCTCCTTCTCGATTTGCGAGGCCGGCGCCTTGGGCAGCCCGGTGACCTCGAACTTCTCCACGTCATTCGCGCGCTTCGGCGTCTGGGCGCTGGTGAGCGTCGGGACCACCAGCGTGAGGGCGAGCAGCAGGAAACGGGATCGCATGGGACCCTCCTGTCCCCGGAGTTCGTGCGACGCTACGAGCGGGATCGCGGCAAGTCTGTAGGTGTGCCGCGGGATTTTCGCCCTCTGATGCCGGACACGATGGCGCGGAGGGGGCTGGACGTGGTAGGCCGCGGTGCGTCGACCACGTGCGCCCGCGTGCTGCACTCCCGCTCCGTGGCGCCGAGCGTCATTCTTCGCGAATGATGCAAGCACTCCGCGTCGCCGTGCGCGCGCGTGTCACCGCTGGTGGTCGGTCGAAGCGCGTGCCACCGCTCGCGCGCATCGCGACGCTGGCTGCCCAGGCGACACTCGCGGCCTGCGCCACCGGCGACGCCCCCACCGGGCCGGGGATCACCCCCCCGCCGCCAACGCCCAAGGACACCGCCTTCGTCGTCCCCGCGGTGGTGCGCGAGTTTCGCGGCGTCTGGATCGCGACGGTGGGCAACCTCGATTGGCCGTCGCGCAATTCGCTGTCGTCCGCCGAGCAGCGCAGCGAGCTGGTGGGGCTCCTCGAGCGCGCCTCGCAGCTCGGCGCCAACGCCGTCGTCTTCCAGATCCGAGTGAACGGCGAGCGGATGTATGCGGGCGGCGCGGAGCCGTGGGCCACCGCACTCGCCGGCCGCACCGACGTCGACCCCGGCTACGATCCCTTGCAGCTGGCCATCGACTCGGCGCGCGCCCGCGGGCTCGAGGTGCACGCCTGGTTCAACCCGTTCCGCGCCGGCAACGCTAGCGACACCGCGCGCCTCGCCCCCACGCACTTCGCCAGCCAGCGCCCCGACCTGCGCCGCGTCCCGCGCGACCGCGTCACCGGAGGCGGCGTGGGGCTCTGGTTCGACCCGGGAGAGGCGGAGGTGCAGGACCACACCATCGCCGTGATGGCCGACGTCGTGCAGCGCTACGACATCGATGCGCTGCACATCGACGACTTCTTCTATCCGTATCCCAACGCCAACGGCGCCCTCACCTTTCCTGACGATTCCACGTACGCGCGCTATACGCGCGCCGGCGGGACGCTCACCCGCGGCGACTGGCGGCGCGACAACATCAACCGCTTCGTCCAGCGGATGTACACCGAGGTCAAGCGCCTCAAGCCGTGGGTGCGCGTCGGCATCTCGCCGTTTGGGATCTGGCGCCCCGGCAATCCGCAGGGGGTCACCGGGCTCGATGCCTACAACGACCTCTACGCCGACTCGCGCCTCTGGCTGCAGCGGGGGTGGGTCGACTACCTCGCGCCGCAACTCTACTGGTCCATCGCCTCGACGGGGCAGCCGTTCAATGCCCTGCTGGACTGGTGGCTGGCGCAGAACAGCATGGGGCGCCACATCTGGCCCGGGCTCGCTGCCTATCGAGTGGCCGACGGCTCATCGAGCGCCTACAGTGCGAGCGAGATCGTCAACCAGGTGAAGACGGTGCGGCAGCGGGGCGGGGCATCGGGGACGATCCTCTTTCGCGCCGGCTCGGTCTTCGACAACCGGGACAACATCTTCGGCGCCCTCGTCAACGATGCCTTCGTCACAGCAGCGCTTCCGCCGGCGCTCACCTGGGTCGACAACACTCCGCCAGCTGCACCGACGCTCGGCGTCACCGCCGCTGGCGCCGCCACGTGGCAGGTGGCGGTGACGCCAGGCGCTGGAGAGCTGGTGCGCTGGTGGTGGGTGCAGTGGCGCACGCGATCGACGGCCGACGACATCCGCTGGGCCTCGCGACTGGTGCCGGCCACCGCGACGGCGATCAGCGTCCCCGCCGTGAACGCGGCCGGGCGTGTGGACGGCATCGTGACGTACGCGGTGGACCGTGCGGGGAACATGAGCAGCGGCGTCACGTGGCGCGCACCCTAGCGGCGAAGGTCTCGCGCCAACAGGGGCGCTGACCGCGTCCCGCTCACTTCATTAGGGAGTCACCAATTGCAGGCGTCTGTCGGAATCGTTGGCATGGGATGGGTCGGGTCGAGCGTCGCGATCTCGCTGCTGCACGCCGGGGCGGCGCGCGAACTGCTCGTGTACGACCTGCGACAGGCGTTGGCCGAGGGGGAGGCGATGGACCTCGCGCAGGGCGCGTCGTTCTATCCGCCAGCGACCGTACGCGTCGCCGACATCGCCGAGATGAAGGAGCGCTGCGACGTCATCGTCATCGCGGCGGGACGTGGCGCCATCCCCGGCGGTGTGGACCGGCTCGCCGCCCTGCAGCACACCGTGGGGATCGTGCGCGACCTCGGGGCGCAGCTCGCCGGCTACGGCGGGTTGGTCATCATCGTGACCAACCCCGTCGACGTCCTCACGGCGGTCTTTGCCGACGCGGCGCATATGCCCCCCACGCGGGTGATCGGGACCGGGACGATGCTCGACACGGCGCGCCTTCGGCAGGTGATGAGCGTAGAGTTGGGACTCGAGGCGCAGTCGATCCACGCGTATGTGGTGGGCGAGCACGGCGACTCGGAAGTCGTGCTCTGGTCCACCGCGCGCGTCGGGGCCACGGCGCTCCGCACCTGGCCGGGATGGGACGGCTCGCGCGAGGCAATCCTCGCCGAACAGGTGCGACGCGCCGGCTACGAGATCGTGAATCGCAAGGGGGCGACCAACCACGCCATCGGCCTCGTGACGGCTCGGTTACTGCGCGGCATCCTGCGCGGCGAGCGGCAGGTGCTCGCCATCAGCAAGGTGCAGGAGGAAGGACCCTACCGAGGGATTGCGCTCTCGCTCCCCACGGTGGTGGGAGGCGATGGTGCGACGCTGGTGGTGACGCCGGAGTTGTCGCCGGAGGAGGGGGCGGCGCTCGATCGGTCGTCGGAGGTGTTGCGGAAGGCGTTGGCGTACGTGGGACATGCGACCTAACGCCATCCGCCGCCTCTGGCGCGCGCTCGGCCCCGGCGTCGTGACGGGAGCGGCCGACGACGATCCGTCCGGCATCACCACCTACTCCATCGCCGGCGCCCAGTTCGGCACCTCGCTCCTCTGGACGGCGCTCATCACCTGGCCGTTGATGGCCGCCGTTCAGTCGATGTGCGCGCGCATCGGGATGGTGACGGGGAAGGGGCTCACCGCAGCGCTCCGCCATCGCTTCCCCCGTCCGCTGCTCGTCGTGGCCAGCTTCGCGCTGCTCGTGGCCAACACGATCAACATCGGCGCCGACCTCTCCGGAATGGCCGACGCCGCCGAGTTGCTGTCCGGAGTTGGATCGCACGTCTGGGTGGTGATCTTCGCCGTGGCGATCGGATGGGCGACGATCTCGCTGCGCTACGCCGCCGTCGCGCGCGTCCTCAAGTGGCTCGCGCTCGCCCTCTTTGCCTATGTCATCGCGGCATTACGCATCGGCCCCGACTGGGGCCCGGTCCTGCGCGATACGTTCACGCCGCGCATCCCCGGCGGGCGCGACGGATGGGCGATGCTCGTCGCCATCCTCGGCACCACCATCAGTCCATACCTCTTCTACTGGCAGACGTCGCAGGAGGTGGAGGAGGAGAAGCTCGGCGGGCGCGCGTCCGAGGCGTCACGTCGCGGGGCCACGCCCGACGAGTTGACGAACCGCCGATGGGACGTCGGCCTGGGGACGCTCTTCTCCAACGTGGCGATGTACTTCATCATCCTCACCACGGCGCTCACGCTGCACCGCGCCGGCATCACGCAGCCGCAATCGAGTCGCGAGGTGGCGCAGGCGCTGGAGCCGCTGGCGGGACGCTTCTCCGCGCTGCTGTACACGGTTGGTCTCGTGGGGACCGGCGTCCTCGCCATCCCGACGCTCGCCGGCTCGGCCGCGTATGCGCTGGCCGAACTGTTCGGGTGGCGCGAGGGGATCGACGAGCGCTTTCGTGGCGCCCCGGCCTTCTACACGGTCTTCGGGCTCTCGCTGGCAGCCGGAGTCGCGCTCGACTTCGCGCACGTCAATCCGTTGCGGGCGCTCTTCTGGACCGCGGTGATCAACGGCGTCCTCGCCCCCTTCCTCCTGCTGGGCATCCTCATCGCCGCCTCCGATCGCACGCTGATGCGGGGGCAGCCCAGCCTCGTGATCACGCGCGTGGTCGTGGCGCTGGCGATGCTGCTGATGTTTGGGGCCGCGGGGGCGATGTTCCTGCTCTGAGGCCGCCTAACGCGCCCCGGTTCCCGCACTCGAACCGTCGCCCTTGGCGGCCGCCACGGGGCGGCGGGCGGCGACCACGCCGGTGACCGGGGTGGGGGTCTGCCAGCTCGCCGCGTCCATGGCCGGCGCCGGGGCCTGCGCCACCGCCGCGTCGCGCCGTGACCCGCCACGAGAGAGGAGCGCCGCGCCAAAGCCGGCGGTCACCGCCACGTAGGTCACCAGGAGCGCAACGATGCGCAGCGCCGCACCGGCCGCGGGGATGTCGCCAACGGCGGTGGCCACCAGCCACAGTCCCATGTACAGCGTGACGCCGACGAGCACCGCGCGAAGCGCGCCGCCCCTCGCCGACAGGCGCTCGACCGACTTGCCGCCGATGCTCCCGCCGGTGAGCTGCGCGACGGCGATGAAGCCGAGCGTCGCCAGCCCCGCAACCGCCAGCACGAAGGCGACGACGGCAAAGGGGATGAGCAGGGCGCCGATCACGGTGATCGCCAGTCCCAGCACCAGCAGGAGGATGGCGGGGAAGATGCCCAGCTCCCCGGCAATCCCAACGAAGAACGACCGCCAGAACGACTCCTGAAGGACGTCGACGACGCCATCGAGGTAGCTGCTGGCGAAGACGAGGACCCCGAGGCCGATGAGCAGCATCACCCCGAACCAGCCGAAGGCAAACTGAAGCGGGGAACGCTTGGTGGGTTCGAGGCCGTCGCCACGGAGGGCGGTCCGCATACTCTCGCCCCAGCGCCCCGTCATGGAACGCATCGCCCCGACCACGGTCCCGCCGTTGACGTAGACCGAACCGAAGGCGGCAATCGCGTCGCCGGTGATCTTCCCGCCGGCGAGGACATCGATGTCGCCGGCGATGGCGACCGCGGAGCCGTTGATGGTCCCTCGCACGACGAGGTCGCCCCCGGCGACGACGATCGGACCGGCGACGGACGTCCCGGCCGGGATCACCCGACCACCGAGGGTCAGGCTATCTGGCGTGGCGCGCCCGGCCAGCGAATCGCGCGAGCGAGCCAGCTGGCTGCGCGCCTCGGCGGTGCGCCCCTGCACGGCGGCCGCACCGGACGAGACGGTGACCGAGTCGTGGTCGGTGACGATGGTGGCGCGGGCGCCGCCGATGTTGACGACGCTGGTGTCGCTCGCCTTCTGGGCGGTGAGTGCCACGGGCAAGAGCGCCGCCAGCGCGAACTGTAGAAGGGCGGCGGGAGTGAACAGGGACGACCGCACGCTAGCCTCTCCGGCTGCGCGCGGCCGAGGCCAGCGTCTTGAGACCGAAGGCGGTGCCGAGGATGGCGACGGCGAGCGCGGAGAGGGCGATACCGACGCCGACCAGGCCATTGGAGCTGACCGTCGTGGCGGCCCCCTGGCCCACCGTGGCGACGACCGCATCGTGCACCCCGCCGGCGACGAACTCGCGCAGGCGTTGACCGACGAGCGCCCCGAGGAAGAGGACCGCATCGGCGCGGTGCGCCAGCCAGACGGTGAGCAAGGTCATGGAGACGGCCATGACCCCACCGGTCCCGAAGACGAGCGTCCGCCCCACCTGCGTCGTGGGGAGGGCGCGCCGGATACTGTCGCGGAGGGAGACGTGCCAGGGCTCGAAGACCTGGACGTTGGCCATCACCTTGTCGGCGAATCGGAACGAGGGGGCGATGTGCGGCAGCCCTTCGAGCGCGAGGGCGACCTCGCGCTGCGCCTCATACTCGGCACGACACCCCGCACACTGCGCGAGATGCGCCTTGAGCGGGTTCACGCCGAACCCCTCCTCGCCATCGAGGAGGAGGTCGATCTCTTCAGGGAGTAGATGCCGATGATCCAAGTGAGTGCCTCCGGAAGCCCTTACGCCGGTACGAAAGCGACGGTTTCAGTCATTCCCGCAATCCTTCAAGCGCGTCCCGGAGCTGGTGCCGAGCGCGGTGGATGTATGTCTTGACGGTTCCCAATGGAAGGTCGAGCGTGGCGGCGATCTCCTCGTAGGAGCGCCCCTCCACATGACGCAGCATGATGCAGGCGCGGTACTCGGGGCGGAGCTTCTTGATGGCCCGTTCGATGGCCGAGCCGAGTTCCTTGGCTTCCATCTCCTCGAGGGCCGACTCCTGTCGCGCCACGACGTCGAACGACGTGGCTTCCTGTTCGGCGGCCGACATGGCGTGCGGCGAGCCGTCGATGGAGACGGTGTCGAGCTGCCGTTTCCGGAGGTGATCGATCGCGACGTTGTTGGCGATCTTGAAGAGCCAGCTGGAGAGCTTGAACTCCGGCCGGTACTTGTCGATGTGGTTCAGGACCTTGATGAAGGTGTCCTGCGCGAGGTCTTCGGCGACCTCGCGATCGCGCACCATGCGGAAGATGAGGGAGAAGACGGGGCGCTCATACCGTCGGACCAACTCCCGATAGGCCGCCTCTCGCCCTTCCTGGGCCAGCGCGACGAGATCGGCATCCGGGAGGTTGCGAAGATCGAGGAGAGGCGCCATTCCGTGGTGTGCGGAGCGCCAAGGGAACGCACCCCGGGCTCGCGAGGTTGGGAAGCTAAGGAGTGCGCCCAAGAGGATCTAGGACAAGCGCTTGTGTTGCGCCGGCCAGCGGCGGGGTGTGCGCTGGTCCTGGATCGGTGGGCTGCCGGGGGGGCGCATGGGGCTCACACGCCCGTGCGCTTGCCGGCGGTTCGGCCCGCACCCAACTTTGGCATCTCATGACCTCGACCGATCTCGATGCGGTAGAGGCGCGCGCCGCCGCAGAAGGGGGCGCCGTCAAGCGGGCCTATGTCCGCCGCATCTTTTCGGAGATCGCCCCGCGCTACGATCTCCTCAATCACCTCCTGAGCTTCAACGTCGACAAGCGGTGGCGCGCCAAGGCCATCCGCGAGTTGGGGTGGACCCGTGTCCCTGACGGGACGTACCTGGATCTGTGCGCCGGGACGCTCGACGTGGGGACGCAGCTGCTCAAGGAAGCGGGATTCCGCGGCTTCGTCCTCGGCACCGACTTCGCCCTCCCCATGCTGCAGGCGGGGGTGGGGAAGGCGCCGCGCGAGCGCCTGTCGCCGGTGAACGGCGACGCCCTGGAGCTCCCGTATCGCGACAATGCGCTCGACGGCGCCATCGTCGCCTTCGGGATCCGCAACCTGGCCGATCTGGGGGCGGGGCTTCGTGAAGTACGCCGCGTCCTCAAGCCCGGCGCGCGCTTCGTGATCCTGGAGTTCTCCACCCCACGGAGCGCCCTCGTCCGCACCGGCTACCACGCCTACTTCCACAACATCCTCCCGTGGATCGGCGGCGTGATCAGCGGCCACAAGACCGCGTACAAGTACCTGCCACAGTCAGTGGCCAACTTTCCGGTGCAGGATCAGCTCGCGCAGAAGATGCGCGACGCGGGGTATGTCGATGTGCGCTATCGCGACCTGACGTTCGGGGTGGCCGCGATTCACGTGGGCACCAAGTGAACAGATCGGTCGAAGTGGTGAAGATGCGATCGCTCTCACTCGTCTTCTCGTCTTCCCGTCTTCCCGTCTTCTAGATCATGGCCCTCGACGACTTCCAACAATTCCTGACCGCCATCGAGTCCGCGGGCGAGCTGGTGCGCATCAAGCACCCGGTCAGTGTGCACCTCGAGCTCTGCGAGATCGCCGATCGCGTCTCCAAGAGGCCCGGCGGCGGTCAGGCGCTCCTCTTCGAGCACCCGGTGCTGCGCGACGGGACCAAGGCGTCGATGCCGGTGCTCATCAACGCCTTCGGCTCGTACCGTCGCATGGCCCTCTCGTTAGGGGTCGACGACCTCGATGAGATCGGGCGACGCATCACGCAGATGATGGACCTCAAGGTGCCGGACGGATTCCTGTCGAAGCTCTCCCTCCTCCCGCGCCTCCTCGAGATCGCCAAGTTCCCGCCGCGGATGAAAAGCGGGAGCGCCCCCTGCCAGGAAGTGGTCTGGAAGGGGAAGGACATCGACCTCGACAAGCTCCCGATCCTCACCTGCTGGCCAGAGGACGGCGGTCCGTACATCACGCTGACCGCCGTGACCTCCAAGGATCCGAAGCGGGGGATTCGCAACGTTGGGATGTACCGCGTGCAGCAACTCGGCAAGGACACCGTCGCCATGCACTGGCAGCGCCACAAGGTGGGCGCAGCGCATTGGCGCGAGATGGCCGAGCGTGGCGAGAAGATGCCGGTCTGCATCATCGTCGGCGCCGATCCGGCGTCGGTCTTCTCCGCCTCGGCGCCGCTCCCGCCCAACATCGACGAGTTCCTCTTCGCCGGCTTCCTGCGCAAGGAGCCGGTCAAGCTCGTGAAGGCGCTCACCTGCGACCTCGACGTCCCGTGGGACGCCGAGATCGTGATCGAGGGAGAGATCGACCCGTCGGAGGCGCTGGTGGTGGAGGGGCCGTTCGGCGACCACACGGGCTTCTACTCGGAGGCCGACCTGTACCCCAAGGTGCACGTGAAGGCGGTGACGATGAAGAAGAACGCCGTCTATGGCACCACCATCGTCGGCAGGCCGCCGATGGAGGACTTCTATCTCGGCCACGCCACGGAGCGCATCTTCCTCCCGCTGCTCAAGCTCACCACGCCGGAGATCGTCGACTATCACATGCCGGCCGAGGGGATCTTCCACAACCTCGTCTTCGTGTCGATCGACAAGCAGTATCCGGGGCACGCCTACAAGGTGATGAACGCGTTGTGGGGGGCGGGGCTCATGTCGCTGGCCAAGGTGCTCGTCGTGGTCGACAAGGAAGTGAACGTGCGCAACCCGCAGGAAGCGTGGTGGATCGCGCTCAACAACATCGACCCCGAGCGCGATACGCGCTTCACGATGGGGCCGGTGGATGTGCTCGATCACGCCTCGCGCGCCTTTACCTACGGCAGCAAGATGGGGATCGACGCCACGCGCAAATGGCCCGAGGAAGGGTTCACGCGCAACTGGCCCAAGATCATCGAGATGGACGAGGCGACCAAACGCCGAGTGGATGCGATGTGGCCGAAGCTCGGGCTGGGAGACGGGAGGTGACGGTCACGCCGGGGCGGGTGCCGGTGCGCGAAGGGCAGACCTTCGGCGGGACCACGCGGTTGGTGAAGTACGCCAACTTCGTGAAGCTGCCGCACACGGTCTTTGCCCTGCCGTTCGCGCTCGTCGGCGTCACGCTGGCGTCGTATCGCGCACCGGTCACCTTGGGGATGCTCGGCTGGGTCATCCTCGCCTTCACCTGCGCGCGCTTCACCGGGATGGGGTTCAACCGCATCGTCGATCGCGAGATCGACGCGCGCAACCCGCGCACGTCCATGCGCGAGATCCCGAGTGGGGCGATGACGGTGCGCGAGGCCACGGTGTCCGTGGCGGTCGCGTCGGCGATCTTCGTGTACAGTGCCTGGAGCCTCAATCCGCTCTGCGCCTGGCTCTCGCCGGTCGCGCTGGCCTGGGTCTGCTTCTACTCGTACACTAAGCGCTTCACCCGCTGGTCGCACCTGGTGCTGGGCGTGGGGATGTCCATTGCGCCTGTCGGTGGGTACCTCGCGGTCACCGGTGCGTGGCCGGACCCGTTCTGGATGCCGCTCGTCCTCTCGCTGGCCGTGACCACGTGGGGGGGCGGCTTCGACATCCTCTACGCGCTGCAGGACGAGGGGTTCGACAAGGCGCACGGACTGCACTCCATCCCGGTCGCCCTCGGGCGGGTTCGCGCGATCGCCCTGTCGCGCGCCTTGCATCTGACGACAGTCGTCTCCTTGGCGGTGGTGGGATGGGCCGCCAATGGCGGCCTGCTGTACGTGGCCGGCGTCGCCGTGGTCGCCGCACTCCTGCTGTACGAGCATTCGCTGGTGAAGGCCGACGACCTGTCCAGGCTCGACGCCGCCTTCTTCACGATGAACGGCGTGATCTCCATCGCCTTCTTCCTCGTCGTGCTCGCCGAGCGCGTGTTGTTCGCGCGGGGCTGGGTCACGACCTTCCCGTTCCGGGGATAGCCGCGCGATGACTGCTGTGCTGCCCATCGTCGTCGCCATCACCGGCGCATCGGGTGCCCCGTACGCCGTGCGCCTGCTCGAGGCGCTGGTGGCCGCCGAGCGCCCCGTCTGGCTCGTCGTCTCGGGGCACGGCTACCGCCTGCTGCAAACGGAGATGGGGATCGCCGATGCCGAGGCGCTGCGGGCGCACATCGGCGCGGCGCGCTGGGATCGTTTCATCACGCCCTTCAGCGACCAGGATCGTGGGGCGTCGCCGGCGTCTGGCTCCACGCGCATGCAGGGGATGGTGATCTGTCCCTGCTCGATGGGGACGATCTCGGCCATCTCGCAGGGGACGTCGCGTTCGCTGGTAGAACGCGCCGCCGACGTCATGCTCAAGGAGCGGCGGCGCCTCATCGTCGTCCCGCGCGAAACGCCGTACAGCCAGATCCACCTCGAGAACATGCTCCGCCTCACGCAGGCCGGAGCGGTGGTGATGCCGGCATCACCCGGTTTCTATCACCAGCCGACGAGTATCGACGACCTCGTGAACTTCGTCGTCGCCCGCATCCTCGACCACCTCGACGTGGAGCATGCGCTCGTCAGGCGGTGGGGCGGGGAGCCGGACGCCCTCAACGCCTGACGATGCCGCCGTCGCCGGACGCACCGCTGGTCATCGGCCTCATCTCGGACACGCACGGGCAGGTGCGCGCCGACGTGCACCGCGCCCTCGCCGGCGTCGACTTCATCCTGCACGCGGGCGACGTGTGCGGGGACGAAGTGCTCATGGAGCTGGAACTCATCGCCCCAGTGGTCGCCGTGTTCGGCAACTGCGACGACCGCGACCACCCGCAACTCGTCAGGCAGGTGGAACGCACGGAACGTGGCGTGCGCATTCATGTGAGCCACGGCCACGAACTTGGCGCGCCCACCGTCGAGCGTCTGCTCGCCGCGTACGACGCCGACGTGATCGTCTACGGCCACACGCACCGCCCGCTCATCGCCCGCGCCGGCGGCCGGCTGGTGGTGAATCCGGGAGCCGCCGGGCCGCGCCGCTTCGATATCACGCCGAGCGTCGGTCGGCTCACGATCTCTCCGGACGGGGCGGTCGACATCGAACTCGTCGACCTCGCGTACTGACGGCCCCGCAGCGCGCGCGGCACGATCGTCGCGCGCCGCCGCGTGCCACCTTGCCCGCGCGCGGTGCCGGGCGCGCCGACGATTCGCCTAACGCTTCTCGTCGCGCCAGCGTGAGAGGCTCGGGTACACGCTGAACAGGAGGGTGTGATTGCGCTCAAGCTGGCGCCCGTTCGCCTTGGCG
>Ga0075163_10004712_pt1 | contig 18258 bp, 13 predicted proteins | sample JI1023141ADNA_FD_71478 | JGI IMG/M metagenome (GOLD analysis project Ga0075163, IMG submission 71478) | Wastewater effluent complex algal communities from Wisconsin, to seasonally profile nutrient transformation and Carbon sequestration -... | ecosystem: Engineered > WWTP > Effluent > Algae...
GCCGCCCTCGGCGCCGGCGAGCTGGCCGTCGCACAGGGTCGCGAGCAGATCGCCGTCGGTGAGCGCATGGCCGCTGGTCTCCTCGAGCGCGCGCCGCGCGGCCGTGAACTTGCCCAGCACGGCGGCCGGCACCAAGAGCCTCAGCTCGTGCAGCCGCGCGGCGGGATCCGGCGGATCATCCGGCAGGGCGCCGCGGTGCCGCCCGCTCACCATGTCCTCGATGTCCCGCACGGTGTGCTTGGTCGCCACCGCCAGCCACGCGTCCTCGGTGTCGACGGTCGCGACCCGCGTCAGCTCGCGCGCGGCGCTGTACGCGACGTCGCCCGCGGCCATCGCGGCCTGCAGCTTGGGCAAGGCCACGAGCGCGTCGGCCACCCGCAGCCGCTCGCGCGCGGCCCCGGGCGCGTAGCCCAGCACGCGCTCGACGTACTCGACGAACGTCGCGAGGCCGAGCTCGCGGTGGACGCCGAGCGACCGCCCGCGCCGCAACCACGCGGCCTCATCGCTGTCGAGCGCCGCCCGCCGCCGCGCGATCCCGCGCAACATCCGGTCGACCTCGCGCCAGTCGCCGCAGCTCGCCGCCACGGCCGCTACGGCCGCCGCGGCGGCCGCACCTGGCGCCGCCCCATCTGCCTGCTGTCCGCTCTCGCCACCGTCCATCACACCTCCGCACCAAAGCAAGCCACACGCCAGCCGCAACCCCGCGACGCCTGGCGCGGCGTGTCCGGCTCTCGGACACGACGGCCGGATCTCGGCCGTTTCGTCCGGATTCCGGCCGGCAACCGGACAGCCGCGTCTGTCCGGCCCCGGACACGCGGCCACGCACGTCGGCCAGCGCTACCCAGCCCCGCGGTCGCGCACGATCGCAACGCCCCCGGTCCTCCAGGCGGTGGGACGCCGACCACCTGGCCCCCCCCGCGCACCGACGAGCGCGGGGCCTGCCGCCACGCCGCTACTCGCGCCTTCTCGCCCGCGACGCCAACCTCGACGGCCGCGACCGTGGCTCGCCGACCTCTCGACCTGCGACTTGCCGCTACGGCGAGCACGGCATCACCACCGGCGAGAACCGCTTTTCCACGCTGGCAGCCCGATCGGAGGCGCCGCCGGTCCCGGACTCCACGCCGCTCCAGTCGGTGAACCCGCAGGGGCGGCCCGGTGGTCCAACGCGAAGGCGGTCTAACGCCGCGGCGCGCCCAGACGCCAGGCCGGGTTCGCCGGCTCGAAGGCCGCGCCCTGGAGCGCATCCTCGACGCGGTCCTGGTCGGACGCGAGCATCGCGGGGTCGGCGACGACCTCAACCCAGCGGTTGTAGCCGGGCTCGGCGGGTACCGGGGAGCGCGCCGCGAGCCATGCGACCAGCGCCGCGGTCCCCACGGCGTCGGTGGCGAAGCGCCGCACTTCGGAGGAACCCAGGCCGGCCTCGACGCGGGCGACGCCATCGCCGAGCGTGACCCGCGGCGGCGCGAGCGGCTCGACGCTCGAGGCCCACGCCGGCGCCAACCACGGCCCGTTGAAGCTGGCGTGGTCGGCGGCCTCGTAGGCGCGGATGACGTCCCGGTACGGTACGCCGGCCGTCGGGTAGACCAGGATCGTGCGAATCCCCTCGACCACCGGGTCGCGGCGCAGGTCCGATAGGACCGCGGCCAGCGCGGCCCACTCGCCACCGTCCCGCGCGACCTCCCAATCGATCGGCGCATGCCGCACGATCAATACGATCCGGTCCGGCGTCACCATCAGCTCGGGAACCGGCCTGCCGCAGCCGTCGTCGGCGGCGGGTGCAGGTACACCCCGGAGAGGTAGGCGGCCTCGCGTCCCAAGGTCGAGCTCGGCGGCTGGCGAACCGGACGCGGCCGATCGTCGGCCAGCACCGCCGCCACCACCACCGCCGGCACCAGCCCCGCGACCACGCCCGCGATCGTCGCACCTCGCGCCATGCCGGGTGGACACGCGACGCCGGGCGCGGTTGCAGCCTCGCTGGCCGATCAGAGGTCGCGCCACGAACCTGGCGACGCCGGCGCGAGGTCCGCCTCATACAGCGCCTTCTCGACGCGATCGACGTCGGACACACGCGTCGTGGCATCGCCATCGACCTCGACCAAGCGGACAGGGCAGCCGGGACACATGGGCGCGGCAGGCATCGGCGAGCGCGCCGCCAGCCACGCCGCGAGCGCGGCGGTGCCGGCGTCGTCGGTCGCGAACTCCGCGGACGTCGACGCGCCGTGGCCGGCCTCGACCCGCGCCACGCCAGCGCGCAAGGTGACCCGCGGCAGCACCGGCGGGGCGAGGTGCGAGGCCCACGGCGGGAGCAGCCGCGGCGCGTCGAACCCGGCGTGGTCGGCGACCTCGTAGGCGCGGATGAGGTCGCGGTAGGGCACCCCGGCCTTCGGGTAGACCAGCACCTCGCCGAACGCATCCAAGCCGGGGTCGGCGCGCAGGCGCGTCATGACGACCGCCAGCGCGTCCCACTCGTGGCCATCGCGCGCGATGACCCAAGGGTCGCCAGGCACCCAGTGGAGCCGCACGAGCAGCCGGCCCGGCGTCACCATGATCTCGGGAACGGGCGGAGCGCCGCACCCGCGGTCGTCGGCGAGGACCGACCGGATCCGGGTCGGGAACCCGCCTTCACGGCCGAGCGATGTGGTCGGCGGCTGCGCGCCGCGCGGCGCCGCGTCGTCGGCGAGCACCACCGCCGCCACCAGCACGGCCGGCACCAGCCCCGCCACCACGCCCGCGATCGTCGCACCGCGCGCCATGCTCCCGGGACACACGCCGCCTGCCGCGGTTGCGCCCGCGCGCCAGGCGGTCGCGCCGGGGCCCAGATCGCGGCCGACCACGCGGCGATCAGAGGTACGGTTGGGCGACGCTGGCGGCGCCGTCGAGGACCCGCCGGTACCAGCGGCGGCCGTCGAGCTCGGCCCGCGTGAAGCGGCGGGCCTTGGCGATGCGCGCGTCGATCAGCGCGTCGAGGGCGACCACCAGCGCGCGATCGTAGGCCTCGACGTCGAGCTCGAAGTTGAGCCGCATCGACCGCGGATCCCAGTTGCTCGAGCCCAATAGCGCCCAGGCGCCGTCGATGGTCATCAGCTTGGTGTGATCGAACGGCGGCGGGGTCATCCAGATTCGCACGCCGTGATCGCGCAGCTGCCACAGGCCGCCGCGCACGGCGGCGTCGACGAAGCGGAAGTTGGTGCGGGCCGGGATGACGACGTCGACCTGCACGCCGCGCAGGGCGGCCGCGTCGAGCGCCGCGACCAGCGGCGGGTCGGGCAAGAAGTACGGCGACACGACGCACACGCGCTGCCGCGCGACGCCCAGCGCGGTGAGGATGGTCCACGGCACCGGGTCGCTCTCGTCGTCGGGGCCCTCGGGCAGCGCCCGGGCGTGGACCGCCCCGCCGGCGATCGGCGCGGCGAACCACGGCGCACCCGCGAGCGCCTCGCCGGTGGCGAAGCCCCAGTCGTCGACGAACACCTCCTGCAGCTGCGCCACCACGGGGCCGGTCAACCGGAAGTGCAGGTCGTGGGTCGGCGCGGCCGGCGCCAGCGCGAACCAGTGGTGGACCCGCAGGTTGATGCCGCCGGTGAACGCCAGCGCACCGTCGACCACCATGACCTTGCGGTGGTTGCGCAGGTTCCAGTAGCGCGGGAACGCGCGGCGCATCGGCAAGAACAGCGCGCACGGCACGCCGGCCGCGCGCAGCAGCTTGTGCGCCGGCGGCCGGTGGTAGCGGACCCCCGCGGCGTCGATCAGCACCCGCACCTCGACGCCGCGGGCCCGGGCGGCGGCGAGCGCGTCGACGAACCGCCGCCCGACCTGATCGCCGTCGAAGATGTAGGTCGCCAGCGTGATCGACCGGCGCGCGCCGGCGATCGCCTCGAGCATCGCCGGGAACGCGGCGTCGCCGTCGACCAGCGGCGCGATCGCGTTGCCGCCGACCAGGGGCCGATCGACCAGCCGATCGGTGGCGGCGACCAGCGCGGCCAGGTGCGGGACCGCGGCCAGCGCGGGCCCCGTGTCGAGGGGCGCGCCGTCGCTCGGCCCGGCCGCCGCCGCGGACGCGTCGCCAGCCGCGCGCTCGCCGCGCAGCCGCCGGCCCTTGCGGGCGATGCGGTTGATGCCGAGCAGCACGTAGATCACCGGCCCGACGATCGGCGACAGCCAGATCACGGCGAGCCACCCCGCCGCGCTGCGCGGCTGCCGCGGCACGATCAACACGTGCAGCGTCGTGGCCAGCGACATCGCGACGCCGAGCGCGCCGACGAGCAACGCCCGGTGCGCAGCCAGCCAGGCGAGCGCGGCCATGCCGCATCGTAGCGCGTCGACGCGCGCGGCTCAGCCGCCCAGCCAGATCTCGACGCGGCGGTTGCGCTCGCGGCCGGCGGCGTCGCGGTTGTCGGCGACCGGCCGGGCCGCGCCGAGGCCACGCACGACCGCCGCGCGGACGCCGCGGACGGCCAGCGCGCGCGCGACGGCGTCAGCCCGGGCCTGGGCCAGCCGGCGGTTGGCGTCGCGGCCGCCCGAGCTGTCGGAGAAGCCGAACAAGCGGACCCGCGCGTCGGGGTGATCGTGGAGGAGCTGCACGACGCGGTCGAGGTCACGGATGCCCCGGCTGTCGAGCGCGTCCTCGCCACGCCGGAAGCGGAAGTCGAGCGACAGCCGCCGCGCGCCGGCGATCTGCGCGGCGTAGTCCCGCGGGCACGACGCATCGCACGGCGCGGCGTCGACCAGCGCCACCGCCAGGTCGACGAAGCCGGCGCGCGCCACTACCTCCTGCCCGGCCGGCGACAGCGCGAACGCCAGCAACTCGGCGGCCAGCGGCGTGGCCGGGCGCGGCGCGCTGTACGCGAACAGCCGGCGCGCCAGCAGGTAGGCCTCGGTGCCGACGGTGACGCTGGTCGGCAACAGCGGCGCGGCGCCGGCGTCGCCGATCGCCACCGCCCGCGCGCCGCGGACATACGCCAGCCCGACGAAGCCGATCGCCTGCGGGTCGCGGGCCACCGCGTCGGCGAGCGCGGCGCTGTCGGCGAAGCGCCCGGCGGCCGGCGCCAGCGGCGTCGCCCCCAGCACCAGGTGCTTGAAGGTGTCGAACGTGCCCGAGCGATCGTCGCGGGCCAGCACCGCGATCGGCCCAGGCGCGCCGCCGAGCGCGGCCCAGTCGGTGATCGCGCCAGCGAAGACGTCGTGCAGCGCCGCGCGATCGAGCGTCGCGATCGGGTTGTCGGGGTGGACGATCACCGCGATGCCGTCGAGCGCGACGACGTGCTCGATCGCGGGCCGCCGCGCATCGCCGAACCCGGCCGCGGCCAGCCGCGCGGCCTCGTCGTCGCTGATCGGCCGCGACGCCAGGCCAATGTCGCAGCGCCCGGCGGCCAGCCCGGTGAACGCGGTGGCGCTGCCCTCGGCGCGGACGTCGACGATCACCTCGCCGGTGGGCAAGGTCGCGCGCAGCGCCTGGCCGGTGGCATCGACGGCGCGGGCGACCGCGGGCGCGCCGCGCCGCCGCAAGAACGCCTCGACCAGCGCCGGGGCCAGCTCGGCGCCGACGGTGTTCGACCCGCACAGCCGCAACGTCGGGGGCGCGGCCGCGGGCGGTGACGCCGGCGCGTCCCCCGACGCCGGCCGGCTGACCTCGGCGGGACGCGCGCCCGACGGCGCGGCGCGCCCGCGCCAGCCGACCAGCGCGGCGATCGCGCCGATCGCGGCGATCGTCGCGACCAGCGCCCCGACCCGACGTCCCCACCCCCGCGGCGCGCGCGGCGTCGCCGGCCCGACCGTCGCCGACGCCGCCACCTCGACCGGCGCGGTCGGCTCGCGATCGCTGCCGACCGGCAGCAGGTGCGCCGGCGACGACGGCGCCGCGGCGACGATCGGCGACGACGCGGTGACCGGCCGCGATCGGACGATCCGCGCCGCTCGCTCCTCGCGTGCGGCGGCGAACAGCGGCGCGATGAACGCCGCCAGCTCCTCGCGCCGCGGCGCGCGGCCACCGAGCACGCGCTCGACGTCGGCCCGCATCAGCGCCGCGCTCGGGTATCGCCGCACCGGATCGCGCTCGAGCGCGCGCTCGACCACCGCGACCACCAGCGGGTCGAGGCTGGGCCGCACCTCGGCCAGGCTGGGCAGCGGCTCGTACAAGAGCTTGTGCATCGCGCCGGCGTCGCTCTCGGCGCGCAGGAAGCGGCGCCCCGCCAGCAGCTCCCACAGCACGATGCCGGCGGCGAACAGATCGGCGCGGTGATCGAGCGGCTCGCCGCGCGCCTGCTCGGGCGCCATGTAGCCGAGCTTGCCCTTGACCGTGCCGGCCACGGTCAGGCTGGCGCCCAGCGCCGACCGCGCGACGCCGAAGTCCATCAGCTTGACGTCGCCGGCGTAGGTCCAGAAGACGTTGTGCGGGCTGACGTCGCGGTGGACCACCGCCAGCGGCGCGCCGTCGTAGTCGCACAGCGCGTGGGCGTGGTCGAGCCCGGCCAGCACCTCGGCGACGACGTGCAGCGCCAGCCGCACCGGCACCCGCTGCCCCGCGCGCAGCGCCGCCGTCACCACCTGGGTCAGCGGCTGCCCGTCGAGGTACTCCATCACCAGGTACGGCGCGCCGACGTCGTCGTGGACCTCGTGGGTCTGGACGATGTTGGGGTGATGCAGCCGCGCGGCGAGGTTGGCCTCGTCGAGCAACAGCTGCCGGTAGTGCGGCCCGTCGGGCGACATGAACAGGTCGACGCGCAGGCGCTTGATCACCACGAGCTTGGTGAAGCCGCCGTGGCGGTGGCGCGCGGCCAGGTAGACGTCCGCCATCCCGCCGCGCCCGAGCGTGGTGATCAGCTGGTAGTCACCGAGGGTGTCCGTCATCGCCCGCGCACCGTAGCCGCCGCGCGTGATCGCCCGGTGACGCCGCCGTGCCGTCTGCGCCGCGCGTCAATGGCCGCGCCGCGGCTCCGGCCCCGGCGCTGGCGGCAGGGCCGGCGGCGCGTCGAACGTCGCCGACCAGATCGCGGTCGTCGCGTAGTCGAGTTGCCACAGCGGCGCCTCGCCGCCCGGCACCGCGCCGCGGGCCAGCGGCTCGAGCAGCCAGTCGAGCCGCCGCAGCTCGCGGCGCAGCGCCAGCGGCGCCGCGGCCACCTGGCCGAGCAGCTGCGCGGCGCGGTCGCGCACCGCCACCGCGGCGATCGCGTCGTCGAGCGCACGCCCCGCGTAGACCCCGCCGGCGTCGTAGCCGGCGTCGACCAGCGCCCACAGCGCGAGGCCGATCTCGACCTGCCACCAGGCAGCGGACTCGCCGTGGGCGGCGCGCTCGGCGGCCTGGTAGCCGCGGAGCTCCTCGCGCAGCGCCGGCAGCGTGCGCGCCCGCAAGGTCGCGATCACCGCGCGCCGGCGCGCGATCAACGCCCGCGCGTCGGTCCACAGCCGCCGGGCGCCGCGCAGGTCGTCCTCGACCCAGTCGCGCCCGTGGTAGTACTGCGTCAGCGCGGTCGCGATCGGCGCCAGCGCGGCCTCGACGTCCAGCCACTCGCGCAGCTCCGCGCGCACCGCGGGCGCGGTGGCCGCGTCGGCGACCAGCGCCGCGGCGCCGCCGGTGCAGTTGCCCGCGAGCTGATCGAACGACCAGCCGGGGAACGGCTGGGTGCGCGGGTCGTAGCGCTCGGGCGCGAGGTGCTCGACGGCGACCGCGTCGAACGCGACCTTGCGCAGGCACGGCTCGACGTCGACCAGCGCCCGCCAGCGCTGCTGGTGGGACGTCCGCGCCGCGGTGGCCGCGCGCCAGCGATCGTGCGCCCGCCGACGGGCGCAGCCGTCGGAGGCGGCCGAGCCGACGAACGCGCCGGCGATCGCCACGCCACCCACGACCAGCGCCACCGTGCCCCACACCGATCCACGCCGCGCGGCCGCCGGGGCGCCGGCCGGCGCCGCCTTCGCCCCACGCCGTCCGCGCGACGGCTTCGGCGCGGCGGTGGTCGCGGTTGACGCCGCGGCCACGGCCCGATCGCGCTCGGCTACCGCCTGATCGCGCTCCGCCACCGCCTGATCGCGCTCCGCCGCCAGCGCCGCACGCTCGCGTCGCAGCTGCTCGAGCTCGACTTCGAGCGCGTCGGCGCGCGCCAGCGCCGCCGCGTGATCGTCCCGGAAGGTCACGCCGCGAGCGTACGCCGACCGGGCCGGCACCGGCCGGGGATCACCGCCCGACTGCCGCCGCGCCGCGCTACTTGCCGGGCGGCGGCGTGCGGTGGGCCATCGGGTTGGTCGGCCGGGCGTTCTTGAGCGCCCGATCGGCGCGCCGCAGGCAGTCGGCCTCAGTCTCGGTGCCGTCCTTGACGAACACCAGCGGCGCGGCGACGGCGGCGTCGTACTCCTCCTGGGTCAGGCGCTGCCGCTCGAGCATCTTGGCCAGGATGCGGCCGATCTTGTCCTCGGTCTGCCGCCGCAGCTCGCCCTTGCAGTACTGCTTGTAGCGCTCCTTGGGGTTGGGCAGGATCGACGAGAAGAACGCCGCCTCCTTGGGCGTGATCTCGCCGGCCGCCTTGCCGAAGTACGCGCGCGCCGCCGGGCCGATGCCGTACAGCGCCGGGCCGTACTCGATGGCGTTGACGTAGATCTCGAAGATGCGGTCCTTCTCGAGGAAGTTCTCGATGGCCCAGGTGAGGAACAGCTCCTCGAACTTCCGCACCAGCGTCTTCTGCCGGTAGAGCAGCACGTTCTTCACCGTCTGCATCGTGATCGACGACGCGCCGAACTTGAACTTGCCGGCCTCGAGGTTGCGCACCAGCGCGGTGCGGAACTCGCGCGGGATGAAGCCGCGGTGCTTGTAGAAGCCCGAGTCCTCGGTGGTCTGCAGCGACAAGAGCAGGTACGGCGACACCTGCTCGATCGGCACGAAGTCGGGGTTGTCGGGGCCGATCCAGAACGACAGCCACTCGCCCTGCTCGACCTCGACCCAGTGCTCGAAGCTGTCCTTCAGCTTGGTCATGTCGGGCGACACCCGGCGCGCGCGGCAGCCGTTGATCGCCACCGAGCCGCCGAGCTCGGTCGCCTGCAGGTTGGCCCAGTCGATCGCCAGGTGCAGATCGGTCGCGAACATGCCGGTCAGCGAGAAGCCGGCGAGATCGGCGGTGACCTGCGGCGGCAGCGCGTCGAGCACCTGCTGGCACGGCACGGTCGGCACGACGAAGCGGCCGGTCAGCCGCGTCGGGCGCAGGCGCGGCCCGACGGTGACCTCGCCGGTCAGGCCGAACGGCAGGCCGCGGGTGCCGAACTCGCCCTTGGTCAAGGTCAGCGTGCGCGTGCCGCGATCGTAGGTGGCGGCGACGTCGCCCGACAGCGACTCGATCTGGATCGGCTTGTCGGCGACCATCGCGTGGTTGACGGTGAGGTCGGCGACGTGGAAGCCGCCAGCCAGCGTGCCGACGTCGCCGCGCCGGGCGATCGTCAGGTCGACGTCGACGGTGGTCTTGGGATAGTCGACCAGCACCGGCTTGCCCTCGAGGAGCGGCCGCAGCTTCTCGAGGCTGAACGCGTCGGCCTTGACCCGGACCTGCCCGGCCTTGGCCGCGGGCTCGACCCAGCCGCGCGCGGTCCACAGCTGGCCGGCGACGCCGCCGTAGCCGCCGGCCAGGTCGATGACCAGCTGGCCCGGGGTCGGCGCGTCGCCGACGGTGCCGCCGATGCCGGTCAGCGACAGCCCGGCCCAGATCGCCAGCTCGCCGCCAGCCACGGTGGCCTCGAGCTTGCCGTCGGCGCGGGTCACGTCGACGCTGGCGGCCCGGGCCCACGGGCCGGCCGCGCTGGTGGCGGCCAGCTCGGTCATCGCGATCTCGGTGACGCCGTCCTTGCGGGTACCGCTGACGCCGCCGACCGAGCCCCGCACCGCGCCGTCGTCGTCGACGAACTCGACCGCGAGGTCCTGGAACCGCACCGGCGCCGCGCCGCCGCCGCCGCCGCGCGTCGCGCCGGGCTGGCGGCCCAGGCCGTCGAGGTTGGTGGTGCCGTCGGCGCGCCGGTGCAGCGCGACGGTGCCGCCGCGGATCTCGATCGCCGCCACCACGGCGTCGCCCAGGAGCGACGCGGTGCCGTCGAAGCGGACGTCGATCCGCGCGAGCCGGGCGACCTCCTCGGTCCCGCCCTTGGCCCGCACCCGCACGTCGCGCAGGGTGGCGTGGCCGAACGCGACGTCGATCGACCCGACGGTCACCTCGGCGCCGTAGCGGGCGGCCATCCGCGGGATGGCCTTGGACCGCAGGTACCAGGCGCCGACCCGCGGGTACGCGAGCACGGCCGCCAGCACCAGCACCACCACCAGGCCGACCCCACCAACCAGCCAGCGCTGGCGTCTAGACAATCGAGGACGGCGCACGGATCGGCCGACAGCTTACTCGATCCCCTCCCTCGCCGCCGCTCACCGCTACCCCACCGCGATCGCGACCTACTTGCAGGCTACTTACAGGTGACCGCGACCAGGTGGCCCTTGTCGCCGGGCAGCGGCCGCGCCGGGATCACGTAGTCGCCAGCGTCGACGCCGACCTTGATGTCGACGACGCGCTTGCCGTTGGTGTCGTCGATCGTGATGCCCAGGCCCAGCCGCGGCTTCTTGCCCGGCCGCTCGTTGACGTCGCGCAGGAGCAGCCCGAGCTTGCCGTGGACCAGCGTGGTCGCGCCGGCCTGCTGCGGCGCCAAGGTCAGGCTCGCGCCGCCGAGCTTCTTGAACACGTTCCACGACGATAGCGGCGGGCGCTTGAACTTGCGCTCGAGCGCCTTCAGCTCGGGATCGATCGACGGCGCCGAGCCCGACGACGCCTCGATCTCGACGATCGAGCAGGTGACGTCGGCGCGGGCCGCCGCGGGCGCCACCACCACGCCGAGCCCCAGCGCCAGGGCGACCGCCAACATGGACTTCTTCATATGCCCTCCGTGGGGTCGGCCTCGTCCGGCTCGACCCAGATGACCGCCGCGTCCCCGTCGCCGTCGTCGTCGCCGATCGTGAACACCGTGCCCGAGCCGCCGATCAGCTCCATCGACTCGACCTCGGGCGGCGACCCGGTCATGACCGCCGGCGCGACCGCCGGCACCTGCACCGTCTTCACGACCACCTTCTCGCGGGGCGCGGGGCCCAGCGCCATGGCCAGCCCCGCCACCGCGCCGGCGCTCACCAGCCCGGTCGCGATGTGGCTGCGGTGGCCGGTGAGCCAGGTCCAGATGCGGGCTCCCAGCGACGGCGCGGCCGGGGCGACGACCGGGGCCGGGGCCGCGGGGGCCTCGGCGACGTCGAGCCGGCGCTCGATCAGATCCCACAGCCCGGCCAGCCGCGGCTCGGCGTCGTCGGCCGACAGCTCGAGGCTGCCGCGCACCAGCTCGCCGAGCTCGCGGACCGCGGCGACGGTGGGGCGCGCCTCGGGGCCGAGGTCGGCGGCCGGGGCCTCGCCGTCGGCGGCGAGCATGGCATCGAGTGAGGTCGGCTTGGACACGGTGGTTCGCGGTTGGTTAGCGGTGGCGCGGTCTGGAACTATGACGCGGGAGCCAGGGGGCAGAATTCAATCGCCCGGCGAATCTTCGGGATCGGGCGCGGCGCCGTCGGCGTCGGGCGGCGGGCCCTGGTACAGGTCGGCGAGCTGGCGCTGCATGTTCTTCCGGGCGTGGAACAGCCGCGACATGATGGTGCCCTTCGAGCACTGCATCACCGCCGCCATCTCCTCGTAGGACAGGCCGTCGAGCTCGCGCATGACCAGCACCGCGCGGTGGTTCTCCGAGAGGCTGTCCAGGGCGGTCGAGATGCGCTCGCGGATCTCGCGGTCCATCAGCGCCCGGCCGGGATTTCCCCCAATGATCTTGGGCAGTAGCGCGTCTTCGGAGACCGCGTTCTCGACCGCCTGGTCGGTGAAGTCGACCGGCTGCTGGCGCTTGTGCTTGCGGAGGTGATCGATCGCCAGGTTCATGACGATCCGGTAGAGCCACGTATAGAAGGACGCCTGCCCCTCGAACTTGTCGAGGTAGCGGTGGGCCTTGATGAAGGCGTCCTGGACCACGTCGAGGGCGTCGTCCTGGTTGCGGACCACGCCGAACGCCAGAGCGTAGGCCCGGCGGTGGTAGCGCTCGAACAGGGTGCGGAACGCCGCGCGATCTCCCCGCTGCGCCGCGGTGACCAGCGCCCGGTCGTCCGCGGGGACGGCCGGGCTGGCCGCGGGCACACGCCCGGCGTCGGGGGCCCCGGCGGCCGCCGCGGTCGCCAGGCCGGCGCGCTTGCTCACCGGCTGGTTATACCTACGTCGCCACGCCACCGCCACCGCCCCTGCGCGATCGCCGCCGCCGCGCTACAATCGCGGCGGTCCGAGCGCGCATGCGGCGATGTGCGTCCGAGACCGCCTTGTGCCTGCGTACGACTTCATCCGAGCCTATCTCTCCGACGTGCGCGTCCGCGTGCGCCGCCTGTTCGCGACCTGCGCGCTGTACGTGCTGCTCGCGGTGTGGATCGCGATCGCGATCGCGCTGCCGCTGTGCGCGCTGGCGTTCGCGCCGGGGCGCGCCACCTCGGTGGCGCTGCTCGCGAGCGGCGGGCTGATCGCGCTGCTCGCGCTGATCGCGGCGATCGTCGTCGGCGTCGTCGTCCCGCTCAAGCGCTACGCCAGCGACGACGCGATGGCGCGGTGGATCGGCGCGCGCGCGCGGCCGATGGCGTCGGATCTGCTGTCGACGATCGAGCTGGCGCGCGACGGCGCGTCGAGCGCGGCCCGCTCGCCGGCGCTGATCGCGGCGCTCACCGACGCCACCGCCCGGCGGCTGCGGGTGATCCCGCGGGCCAGCCTGGTCGAGCGCGGCCCGGCGCGCCGCGCCGCGAGCGCGCTGGCGGCGATCGCGCTGGTCGCCGGCGCGACGCTGGTGCTGTCGCCGCGGACGTTGCGCACCGGCTGGCGGCAGCTGCTGGTCGCGCCGGCCAAGCCGTGGGACGGCGCGACGGTGTCGCCGGTGCCGCTGGTCGGCGACATCACCGTCACGCTGACGCCGCCGGCCTACAGCCGGCGCGCGCCGACGACGATGCCATCGACGTCGGGCGACTTCCGGGCGCTCGCCGGCACCAAGGCGCGGATCGTCGCCAAGCCGCTGACGCCGGCCGCCAGCGCGGCGATCATCGTCGAGCGCGGCACCGCCGACGCGCCCGCCGCGCCGGAGCTGGTGCCGCTGGTGCCGACCGTCGACGGGCTCGAGGCCGAGCTCCTGGTCAGCGGCCCGGCGCGCTACCGGTTCCAGCTCGAGACCGCGCAGAAGCACCGCCGGGTCGAGATGGGTGCGCACGTGATCGACCTCGAGCCCGACGCGATCCCGACGGTCGAGCTGTACGCGCCGGCCGACGAGCTCGACGTGACCAACATGAAGCGGATCGAGCTGGCCTACGTCGCCGAGGACGATTTCGGCGTGACCGCGGTCGAGCTGGTCTGGGACATCGCGGGCAAGATCGACAAGAAGCCGATCGCCAGCCTGGCCGACGCGCCGACCCGCGCCCAGGGCAAGCTGGTGTGGGACCTCGCCGAGATGACGCTGCCGCCCGGCGCCGAGGTGAGCTACCACCTCGAGGTCGTCGACAACGACACCGTCGACGGTCCCCACCGCGGGCTGTCGCGGCCGTTCAAGCTGCGGGTGTTCTCGCCGCGCGAGCGCCACGAGCAGAACCTCGCGCGCCAGGCCGAGCTGGCCGAGCACCTGATCGCCCAGCTGGGCCAGCGCCTGACGGTCACCGACGGCGAGGTGCCGCGCGAGGAGCTGCACCGCGGGCTCGACGAGCTGACCGTGCTCGCCGGCACGCTGGCGGCGGCGTTCGCCGACGATCCGCTGGCCGACCCGGCGCTACGCAAGGTGATCGCCGAGCTGCGCGACCGCCTGACCAAGCTGCTCGGCGCCGAGGAGCGGCTGCTCGATCCGCCGGGCAAGAAGCCGGCGCGTCCGGGCGCCAAGCTCGGCCCGCTCGACAAGCAGCTGGTCGCCGAGCTCGAGGACGACGCGATCCTCCTGGCCGACTGGCTCGAGCGCGAGCAGCTCGAGGGCCTGCTCGACATCGCCGACGAGCTGGACGCGCACCAGAAGCGGCTGGCCGAGCTCTTGGCCGAGTACGCGCGCACCGGCGACGACAAGCTCAAGGCCGAGATCGCGCGCGAGCTGCACGCGATCGATCAACGGCTGGCCGAGCTGGGCCGGGCCCGGGCCCAGGTCGCCGAGGACGTGCTCGATCAGTTCGTCCACGCCGACGCGATGGCCGAGAAGGACGTCGGCAACTGCATGGACGAGGTCGAGGCGCTGGTGGCCAAGGGCGACGCAGCCGGCGCGACCGCCGCGCTCGAGCGCTGCCGGCAGCGCACCGCCGCCGCCGCGCAGTCGATGGAGGGCGCGCTGCACCAGCTGCGCGGCGATCGCATGAGCGACGCCGAGAAGAAGCTCGACGAGCTGATGGACGAGCTGGCCGACGTCGCCGGCGATCAGGCCGACATCGCCGCCGAGGCCGACAAGATCTTCGAGCGCTACGCCGAGCGCGCCGACGAGCTGATGCGCGACCTCGGCAAGGACGCGCAGCACCGGCTGGGCGGGCTGGTCGACAAGCTGAAGGATCGGCTGGCCGCGGTGCCCGACAGCGGCCTGACGCCGTTCGCCCGCGAGGAGCTGGAGATCGTCGACAAGCGCCTGGCCGATCTCGAGCGCATGCTCGACGATGGCGACGTCGCCGAGGCGCTGGGCATGGCCAAGCAGGCCGCCGACAGCCTCGACACCGTCGCCGGCGAGCTCGACGCGGCGATGGCCGACGATCCGTCGTCGCCGTTCGCCCAGGCCACCACCGACGCGATCGACGCGGTCGAGCGGGCCCGGCCGCTGGCCAAGCGCCTGGTCGACGAGCTCGGCGACCTGACGCCGTCGCCCGATCGCATCCTCGGCGACGACGACAAGCGCCGCCTCGACGCGCTGCGCCGCCGCCAGGCCGGCAACCGCGATCGCGCCAAGGCGCTGGTCGAGAACGCCAAGGGCGCCGACGGCGTGCCCGGCGACGCCGCCAGCGCGATCGAGGATCGGGTCGGCGAGGCCACCGGGCCGATGACCCAGGCCGAGAAGCGCATGGGCGGCCGCGATCCCTCGGGCGCGCGCGACGCGGCGCGCTCGGCGGCCGACGCGCTGGCCAAGGCCCGGCAGGAGGCGCAGAAGGCGGCGCGCCAGGCCCAGGCCCAGGGCGACGGCGCGCTCGGCGAGGAGCCGGTGCGCATCCCCGGCGCCGATCAGTACGTCGCGCCCGAGGAGTTCCGCCAGGAGCTGCTCGAGGGCATGAAGAAGAAGGCGCCGACCGGCTACGACGAACAGCTCCGCCGCTACTACGAGGATCTGATCCGATGAGCGGGCGCGCGCCGATCGCGGTGGCGTGCGCGCTGGCCGCGGCGCTGGCGACGCCGGCCGCGGCCCGCCGCGATCACTCGCTGTCGGGCGACGCGACCAAGGCGGCGCGGCTGATCGCCGAGGCCCGCCTCGACGACGCGCGGCCGATCGTCGACGAGCTGAGCCGGCGCGCGCCCGACGCGGCCGAGGTGCGCTGGCTGGCGTCGCAGGTGGCGTTCCTCGACGGCGACTACCCGACCGCGGTGGCCAAGCTCGACGGCGTCGCCGACAGCGAGGTCGGCGGCGAGGTCGGCGCCGCGCGCGTGCTGGCCACCCGCACCCGCGACCTGACCGCGGGGTTCGCCCGCCGCGACTCACCGGCCGGGCGCTTCGAGCTGGCCTACCCGCCCGGCGTCGACGAGGTGCTCGTCGACCTGGCCGGCGAGGCGCTCGATCGCGCGTGGGAGCGCATCGGCGACGACCTCGGCTACCGCCCGACCCGCAAGGTGCGCGTCGAGATCCTCGGCGCGCCCGCCGATCTGGCCAAGCTGTCGCCGCTGACCGAGACCGACATCGAGACCACCGGCACGATCGCGCTGTCGAAGTATGAGAAGCTGATGCTGGTGTCGCCGCGCGCGACGCTCACCGGCTATCCGTGGCTCGACTCGCTGGTCCACGAGTACACCCACTACGTCGTCGCCCACGCGTCGCGCGACACCGTGCCGGTGTGGCTGCACGAGGGGCTGGCCCGCTTCGAGCAAACCCGGTGGCGCAGCGACGCCGGCGGCGGGCTGACCGCGATCGAGCAGCAGCTCCTGGCCACCGCGCTCAAGACCCGGCGGCTGATCGATCTCGACGCGATGCACCCGTCGATGGCCAAGCTGCCGAGCGCCGAGGCGGCGGCGCTGGCCTACGCCGAGGTGCTGACGCTGGTCGCGTGGCTGCACGGCAAGGTCGGCTACGCCGGGCTGCGCCAGGCGCTGGCGCTGCAAGCCGGCGGCAAGAGCGCGCGCCGCGCGCTCGCCGAGGTCACCGACACCACCTGGATCAAGTTCGAGAAGGACTGGCGCGCCCACCTGCGCACGCTCGATCTGTCGGCCGGCCGCGCCACCGGCGTGCGCAGCGCCAAGCACGCGCGCATCCGCTTCGCCAAGGGCGGCGCCGCCAGCGACAACGTCGGGCTCGACGACATCGCCAGCGCCAAGGCCCGCAAGTTCGCCCGGCTCGGCGGCATGCTGCGCGCACGCGGCATGACCGCAGCCGCGGCCGTCGAGTACGGCAAGTCGATGGCCGCCGCCGGCAACGCCGATCCGATCGTCGCCGGCAAGCTGGCGCGGGTGTGGGTCGAGCTCGGCGAGTTCGACAAGGCGATCGCGCTGGCCGAGCCGCTGGCCGCGGTCGACGACACCGACGCCGTCCCGGCGGTGACGCTGGGCCTGGCGCGCGCCGGCAAGCACGACGACGCCGGCGCGGTCGCCGCCTTCGAGCAGGCGGTGCGGATCTCGCCGTTCGACCCCGCCGTGCGCTGCGGCCTGGCCGACGGCTACGCCGCGCTGTCCGATCCCCGCGCCGCGCGCGAGCGCGCCGCCTGCAACCGCGTCCGCCCATGAGCTCCCCGCCGATGAACCAGCCCGCGTCCGACTTCGATCCGCTCCCCACTCCCGAGCTCCCCACCGAGCCCGTCGCGCTGGTCGCCGCGCCGCCGTCGCCCGAAGATCAGGTCGCCGCCGACCTGCGCGCGGTGGCCGACATCGCGCGGGCCCACGCCGACCTGTGCGCCGAGATCGAGAAGCGCATCGTCGGCCAGCGCAAGGTCGTCGAGCACCTGCTGACGGCGCTGTTCGCGCGCGGCCACTGCCTGTTCGTCGGCGTGCCCGGGCTGGCCAAGACGCTGCTCATCTCGACGTTGGCCGAGGCGCTGAACCTCACGTTCCAGCGCATCCAGTTCACGCCCGACCTGATGCCGGCCGACATCACCGGCACCGAGGTGCTCGAGGAAGATCAGGCCAGCGGCCGCCGCTCGTTCCGGTTCATCAAGGGGCCGGTCTTCGCCAACCTGGTGCTCGCCGACGAGATCAACCGCACGCCGCCCAAGACCCAGGCGGCGCTGCTCCAGTCGATGCAGGAGTACCGGGTCACCGCGGGCGGCGTCACCCACGACCTGCCGCTGCCGTTCCTGGTGTTCGCGACCCAGAACCCGATCGAACAGGAGGGCACGTACCCGTTGCCCGAGGCCCAGCTCGATCGCTTCATGTTCCAGATCGACGTCGACTACCCGACCGCCTCCGAGGAGGAGGAGATCGTCCGGCTGTCGACCTCGGGCCAGACCGCCGAGCTGACCCGGGTGCTGTCGCCGGCGCGCATCCTCGAGCTGCAGGCGCTGGTGCGCCGGGTGCCGGTCGCCGATCACGTCGTGCGCTACGCGGTGGCGCTGGCCCGCGCGACCCGCCCCAAGGACGGCGCGGCGCCGGCGTTCGTGAAGGACTTCGTGCAGTGGGGCGCCGGCCCGCGCGCGTCGCAGTTCCTGATCCTGGCCGGCAAGGCCCGGGCGATCCTCGACGGGCGGTTCGCGGTGTCGATCGACGACGTCGCCGCGCTGGCGCGGCCGACGTTGCAGCACCGGCTGATCTTGAACTACCGCGCCGAGGCCGAGGGCGTGCGCCCGGGCGACCTGATCGATCGGCTGCTCGCGGTCGTCGCGCCGTAGCCCGCTGGCGATGAAGCTCGATCCCGCCCTCCTCGCTCGCCTGGGCACGCTGCCGGTCAAGGCGCGCGTGATCGTCGAGAGCGCCCTGTCGGGCATGCACCGCGCGCGGCTGCACGGCTCGTCGGTGGAGTTCGCCGAGCACAAGGAGTACTCGCCGGGCGACGAGCTGCGCCACATCGACTGGAAGGCGCTGGCCAAGCTCGATCGCTACTACGTGAAGCAGT
>Ga0075163_10004713_pt1 | contig 18258 bp, 13 predicted proteins | sample JI1023141ADNA_FD_71478 | JGI IMG/M metagenome (GOLD analysis project Ga0075163, IMG submission 71478) | Wastewater effluent complex algal communities from Wisconsin, to seasonally profile nutrient transformation and Carbon sequestration -... | ecosystem: Engineered > WWTP > Effluent > Algae...
TATTATTTTTTGGGATTTTGGTAGCGGTAACGCCTCAACGGTAGCCGCAGTAGCTGTTGTAGCTGCCGCAGTAGCTGCCGCCGTAGCTGCCGCTGCCGCCGTAGCTATGGATGTATCCAAAGCTATCGGTCTAGGTTCTAGCAAAAGAGGTTCAAGCATCTTCTTAGTTTCGGGTATGTTGGGAAGCGTATTAGGTAACCTAGATAAAATATTAGCTAGCTGCTCTAGGTTCTCTTTACTTAATTTCTCTCCACCAGCCTGGATCTGTCTCCTAAAAGTCTTAATACTATTATGACTCTCAAGATCTGCTGGTATGTCGTCTTCTTCGATTTCTTCAACTTCTATTACATCTTGACCTTTTTCTTCATATGCATTTTCCTCATTTTCCTCATTTTCATCCGCATCTTCATTTTGATCTTCCTCACTTGGCTCTTCGTCCAACATTCCTTGAATCTGAGCCATTTCCTCACTATTTAGATCGTCCATCCATGCAAATTCATCTTCATCTTCTTCTCCTGGTTCTTCACCTGGTTCTTCTCCTGGTTCTTCACCTGGTTCTTCATCCGGTTTTTCTCCTAGTTCTTCTCCTAGTTCTTCTCCTGGTTCTTCTCCTGGTTCTTTTCCTGGTTCTTCTCCTGGTTCGTTTTCGGTTTTACCTACATCTCCTTTTTCCTCGCAACTGGTAGCCGCAGGCGCAACACACCTGCGAGTTGCTAGCTCCAAACTGGTAGCATCTGTCTTACTTCCTTTTTGGTCATTTTTTGATCTTCCAACTTCGGGTCCCTTAGGATTTGGATTATCTTCCAAGACTATTTCAATATTACCAGATTTTAAAGCCTCTTGTGATATTCCATCCATCACATCCTCTTTGTGTTCTTCCGTCTCTCTGTCTTCGTCTTTATCAACCTCTTTCTCTTTATTCTGGTCTTTGGCCTTAGTCTTTTCTTTTTCTTTTTCCTTTTCTTTTTCCTTTTCTTTTTCTTTTTCCTTTTCTTTTTCCTTTTCTTTTTCCTTTTCTTGTACCTTTTCTTGTGTCTTTTCTTGTACCTTTTCTTGTACCTTTTCTTGTACCTTTTCTTGTTCTTTTTCCTTTTCTTGAGCCTTTTCCTTTACTTGTCCCTTTACTTGTTCCTTTACTTGTTCCTTTTCTTGAGAAGTTTCTGAAACATCATTAAGCTCTTGTGCTTTATTTTTCAATGTTATTTTAACAGGAATCTTGCCATCTAATCCTCTTAATAATGGCTTTAGTGGTGTTCCATTAGCCGAATGTGTTTGATCAATTATACTGTCTAAAGCTATATCAAAGGCTTCATCTATTTCCTTTTCTTCTTGTTGGTTTCTATTTGAGGGCAATCTATCTAATAACTCGACCTCTGGACCAGATACTAAGTCTGGTACGGTTACACTACCAGGTCCACTAACGGATCCATGTAAGGACATTAGCATCTTATCCTTGGGCTTTTGTTCGATTTCTCTATCTAAATTTTCTGACTTTGTTGATGTCGTAATTTTAGGAGTAGGTATATTGATTATAGGACTTTCGATCGGAATCGCTAGTTCCTCTTCTATATCAAAACTATCCGAACCATAATTCTCATGGTCTAAACCATGTGAAACCGGATTACTACCTTCGGAGTTAGCATCAAGGTGACTGATAGGATCTATTTGATCGATAGATGCCAGAAGACGTCGAATGTTACTTCTTTTTTCTTCCCTCTTATTTCTAGAATGGTCTTCCTTGGATCGATCTTGTCTTAATCTAATATCATTCTCGATCTTATTAAGACGGTCCTCTATCTCTTCCAGTGGAATGTATTCTCTAATAGTCTGATAGATAGATTCAGTAATCCAGTTCTTAGCTGTAATTAAATTTTGTTGTTGCGTCATACGATCCCATTTATCAGAAAATAAAGCAGGATTCATCCAAAATCTACGGCATGCTTCTATATAAACACGATGTACAAAGTCCTCTGATCTCGGAACATCTAAATCTTCAATCTTAATCGAATATTTTGATGCTTCATTAGGTAGAAGAACATTAGTCCTAACATAATTCAAAAAAATATCATTAATTATTTTTTGTAACCATTCCATTGGTCTAGGAATACCTCGCTTATTTATGGCTGTCAAAAGAACCCTAAAATCTTCGTTTAAACGAGTACGTGGTAAATGTGGTATACGTTTCATACACAATTGAAACATTTTCAACGGATGATCTGATCTTAGTTCTTTAGCTGTCTTGTATAGCTTGGATAGACCCTGGTAAATATGAGGTACTAAAATAGCCGATAATTTCTCCACTCTCTCTTTACCATGAAAAAACACAGGTGATTCTGCCATATTTTTGAACTATATATTTTATGTAAAATAACGCTATATGTTATAATGTTATTTTTGTGTTACCTTAAAGACGCAAGGAATGGCACTTTAGTGCTATTGCAGGGTTTAATATTTTTCATATAAACTTTTGACATCATAAAGTGGAATTTTAAGAGTTTTGAACCCTGAAAATGACCATTCCTTTGGTAAAATACCAATCAGCAATGAACCACTGTTAAATAATCTATTTAAAGTGGAATAAAGCTAACTCCTGTCTGTAAATCGCATTCATTAAAACGATAACTAAGACCAGAGTCTGGAGAATTTCTTGGACCACATCCGAATGTATCATTCGCAAAAGGAGCACCAAAAGTACCCCCTCCCGTTTGTGTTTGTTTCATTGGTAAGCCACAACTCCCACCCTTTTGTAAGTTAGCTGCCGATTGTCCACAATTTCCTCCAACCTGTCTTGGATCATATCCAATTGCACTAACACCATTTCCTCCAGATTTAACAACCACACCTTGAGGAGCCACGATTGATCTTTCTCGTTGTCTTATCTGTTGAACTGTGTTTCGGGATCCATCATCATATGGGGGAATCGCATTTGGTGCTTGCCATCCTGTTAAGGTCTCTCCCTCTGGATTAAAAGGTTCGAAATCCATAAAAGCACGCGCATTGTTTCTTGCACGTGGTCCACGATACAAGTAATCTATATAATTATTTGGTTCACCACAAAAGAAACCTTGACATTGATTTGCCGCAATAGGATTATAATAAGTGTAAGGCATGGGAGTCGCGTCTCCTCCAACTTGATTACCAGACATTATGGATCCACCCCTTTGTGGATAGAATGCACCTCCTACCGGAGTAGCAACTGGTACATTTGAGGGAAATGAGCCTGCCAGTGGGTTGTAAAATTCATATGGTAGACTAGTCGCATCACCACCTTTCTGATTTCGCCTTACAGGAATGACTCTTCTTGGTCTAGTTTGAAGCATATTGTTCTATATAATAACTCAGAATATTTGTTTTTCGTCATAGTACTTTAGTAAAATTAAACCAACTATATAATGTCTAAAATTGATAAAATTTATTGTTTTTAAATATCTACTAAAAAACCACCAAACAAATCAACAATACTATGTTTAAGATTCCACGCAAAGTACCAAGTTTTGCGCCTAGTACTCAGCAAGTAGTCGCTCAGCAAGTAGTCGCTCAGCAAGTAGTCGCTCAGCAAGTAGTCGCTCAGCAAGTAGTCGCTCAGAACTCTAGCTCTTCCATTGCTACCAATTTGACTAATGTCGGCGTATCACCCACGACCTCAAAAACGAGTCAAGCATCTACCGTAACGAATTCAACTTTTGCGCCAAAGTTGAAGCTACCACCATCCATGCCTTCAAAAAAGAAGACACTTGGAACTCGAAGTGTGCTTCCTCTTCCTCCTCCTATTCTTTCACGCAAACGCAAGTCCGAAGCTTTATCTGATAATGATGATTTTGTGGAAACCACAAAATCCTCGTCGACTCTTGTCCCCGAACCTTACTCAACCTCGATCCTACGTACAGTCAATCTTCCTGTTAGTGCCGCTGTTGGTGCCAGTGCCGCTGCTGGTACCAGTGCCGGCGCTGCTGGTGCCGGTGCCGCTGCCCGTGTTGCCTGCCGCACAAAAATTTCTATCCAAATGATAGAAACAGAGATGCAAGCTATGGCTAACCATTTGGAAGCTGCTACTGTTACACATACCAAGCTCGTACAATTACTTCAGGATTTTTCCAACGGCCCAAGTGACCGGGTGTGTCACCATGACCAATAAACAAAACCCAAACAACAGGATTAAATATTATACTTTGTCATATTTGTTAGTACTGATATGGCTAATTTTGCTTCACACAAAAAATTTGATTAATCCAATTATTATTACTAGTTCATCTAGTAATCATCTACCTATGACCCAGAACATAATGGGATTTAAGACGGAAATTAATTACATTCTTAAGTCTTCAGATCAACAAGAATCTGAAAAACTCACTCACTTAGATCTAGGGTCAACCTTCAAAATTACCAAGAATGGTATAAGAACCTATGTCCTTAATGCTTCGATCATGTTTGCCGATTATAACTGGAATATCTTAGGTATGTGTGTGATAACTAATTCAAGTGTTACATGTCACAGGGGACAAGGTATTACAGAATTAACTGCTAAAGTTCTTACCAGATTTTCACCTGAAGAGTCACGCATAGTTTCCAAGGTAGTCTTGGAAGCTGAAAAAGCGCGAGATACCCTACAAATTTAATAATGCCTTAAAAATCTGGCATTCCCGTAAAAATCTCATCATCAACTGCTGGTATATACTTTGAACCAAAACCAGGTAAGCTTTCCACACCTGCTAACCAGATGACAAATGCTGTAATAGTTCCAGACATAGCCATTCCCTTAAGATAAGTGGACTTCGTCTTTGGATTGTCACCTATCTTTGTATCCAAATACATTAATATTAGTGCTAAGAATGCCCCCAGAAGCGCGTAGATTATGATTGGCGAGATCATTATATACTATACATATAAAATCTATTTATAATTGACACGCCCTTATCCAAGTACACAATCATTGAAATATTATATATTGCTGTAAGGTTAAGCAATATTATTCCATCTCTTATTTGTTCAAAACGCCATAAAGAAATATTGCAATATATTAAAGTAAATATGGATGCAATTGGTGCTTTGGCATTGGGTTTACTAGGAGCAGGTCTCTATTTAGATGATTCTGACAGTGGTTCTAATTCTTCGGGAACTTCTGAAACATCAAAAACCTCCTCCAATACTTCCAATCATAAATCTAAAAAAATATCTAATAAAGCAAATAAAACTACAAATCAAGATGGTGGATTAATCCCAGTAGGACCCGGCCCTGACTTGTTATTATCTCAAGGAGCTACGGAACCTATAAGTAAAACCTTGGTGGGCCCAGTGAAAGAACAACTAGATGGAAGAGATTTAACTGCTCCAGGGACAATAGGTTATGAAGGATATATGAATCAAGTGGGTCCTATACCAGATATGCCTGAAGCTTTTCAATTGGAACTTTATAACACTTTACAATTATCTGAATCTGAGAGAAAGATTAAGAATCCTAATTGGGATCCAAAGGCAGTTCTCTTAGGTCTCCCTAATTGTTTATTACAATCAGGACAGGATGTACCCAGTGAACAATACAAGAATGAGTTAGATACCTGTCGAGGGACTAATCAAGTTGTCCCCAAGTATCAGCTTGCACTTCAAAGTCAAAAGTTCTGTGTAGAACCGAATAATGCTATGGCAATACCTTATGATGATTCTGATAGAAATAGACCTGAATCAATGACTCATACTAACATGGTTCCATTTTATAAAGGTACTATTACCCAGAGTTTGGATCCCGATAATAGATTAGGAGTACATAAGTTAGAACTTTTTACTGGTAATTACAAACTAAGACAAGACAATAAACAAGAAATTGGTCAGTTCTTTGCACCTACTACTGGACTTAGCTTACCTTATGGTTCTCATGAGTGTAGAGATCTTACTCGATATAATCCAAATAATACAGGTAAGAGAAGTAATGAGAAACCTTTCCAAGATATTCATGTAGGTCGTGGTCTCAATAAAGGTTTTACAAATGAAGGTAGTGGCGGTTTTCATGATATGCTTCGTATCTTACCTAAACGTGGTGACCAAATTTATGTTAATCCTAAGAGCGAAAATAAGGGGCTAATAAATCATGGTAAATCTATTAACGATAATGGTACACTTAGACCCGTCGTTTATAAATATAAGACCAATCTCTTGGTCGATAACGAAGCTGGTCAACGCAACTTCTCCTCTGTTGGTGCAGTGACTGGTCGCAGATTAAGACCCGATATCGTCCTTAAGGATACAAATCGTGTTACATCTAAGCCTTTATATGGTCCTCGTAACCTTGTTAATAAGACGCTTAGTACTTCGTCTAATTTAATTGCCAAAACCAAGGTCAGTAGTAAACAAAATTTTGCTAACAGTCCATGGCGTAATCTTGGTCAAACTACGGGTAAGAGACATAATGACTACGGTCAATCTGGTATAGAGAATAGACCCACTGAAAGAACTTTATATTCAGATAAAACTTATTGGGGACATTTGAAGACCTGGGTAAATCGTGTTATTAACGATTATACAGATAAAGCTCGTCATACACGAAAACAAGATCATTTGTGTGCACCACGAAGAACCGGACCCACTTCTGGTAACGTTGGTCAAGGTAATTCTAAGAAGGCCGGAAAAGTTTATGATCCTGCTGACGTATTAAAGACTACGATCAGAGAAACAACAGAAAATCTCGATTATAGAGGTCTAGCCAAGGGACAAGCAAAGGGTATCGCTTATGACCCTACTGATGTAACAAGAACCACTATCAGGGAGACCACAGAAAATTTAGATTACAGAGGATTAGCTAAGGGACAAGCTAAGGGAATTGCTTATGATCCTACTGATGTTACAAGAACGACTATTAGAGAAACGACGGAGAATCTTGATTATAATGGTCAAATAGGAGGTGGAGGCACTAATGTAACGAAAAAGGGAAAAGCCTATGATCCAACTGATGTTACAAGAACAACGATTAGAGAAACGACTGAAAATTTGGATTATAGAGGATTAGCCCAAGGTCAACGTAAAGGTAAAGCATATGATCCCACTGATGCTACTAAAACTACGATTAGAGAGACGACTGAGAATTTGGATTATCGTGGGGCTATTGCCTATGTTACAAAGAAAGGAAAGGCTTATGATCCGACTGATGTAACTAGAACTACGATTAGACAGACCACTGAAAATTTGGATTATCAGGGACCTGTTTCTAATGCTACGATCAGAAAAGGAAAAGCCTATGATCCAACAGATGTAACCAGAACTACGATCAGACAGACCACAGAAAATTTCGATTATCAAGGAGCGGTTTCAGGACCTGGTGTTACAAAGAAAGGCATAGCATATGATCCTACAGATGTTACAAGAACAACCATCAGACAGACCACGGAGAATTTAGATTATCAAGGCCAAGTTGGAGGAAATCCAGTCAAGAAAGGAAAGGCATATGATCCTACGGATGTTACAAGAACTACTATCAGAGAAACGACCGAAAATTTGGACTATCAAGGACAGGTATCTAGTTCACCCATCAAGAAAGGTAAAGCATATGATCCTACGGATGTAACCAGAACTACGATCAGACAGACGACAGAAAACTTCGATTACCAAGGGCCTGTTTCAAGTGTTCCAGTCAAAAAGAGTATAGCCTATGATCCCACTAATGTCACTAAAACAACAATAAGAGAAACTACGGCGAATTTTGATTATCAAGGACAAGTATCGGCTAACCCTGTTAAGAAAGGTAAGGCATATGATCCTACCGACGTGACTAAGACAACAATTAGAGAAACTACCGAACAAAATGATTATAAAGGCAATGCGAATCCTGTTATGCATAAGAAGAGTATCGCCTACGATCCAACCGATGTAACTAAGACTACTATCAGACAAACTACAGAGAATAATGACTACATTGGTGGACCATCTAGTGAAACATTTCAGAATGGTGGCGCTTATGCTACTACTGCAGCTTGTGCGCCGGCCACACAAAGACAGTTCAGTCTACGCGCCTATGCTGGTGGTGCAGATGCAGTTAATCCTAGCATGACAAGCTATGATTCAAGTTATAATATGAGGTTCAATCCAAATACCGAACTATTGGTAACTGATTATGCTCAACAACCAGCAAAAGTCATTCCACTTAATAACAATAATTCTCCTGGACGTTATGAGGTTAAGAAGTTGGAAGATGATCAGGTTAATCGTTGGATGGGACCTAAACAGACTACCTTAGAAAATTACTTCAATCCCAATGCAATTACGGCATGTACAAATACTAGTTTAAAGAACAGATTACCAGAAGATTTTACACGTTTAGATACTAGAATATTGGATGCATATAAAAATAACCCATTGACTCAAAGTTTGAATTCCTATGCTTAAGTCTTCGGTTTTGTCACGTTAACAACGTTTAAACGTTTAGACGTCTAAACGTTTAAGAGTCATATTCTTTCTGTAAGTTGTATTTTTCGATAATGAGATCGTTTATGATCTTTTTTAAATTAGTATATTCTTGTGACATATGCCAACAACTCCTTACAAGACACCTGATAGATAATCATATATTCTTATAAAGGAAAAACATAGGAAATATTCTAATATAAGATATATGAGCAGATGCAAAGCACTAACAAAGGGTGGAGCGCCATGTTCTAGGATAACCAGTACTGCGTGCACTAATTGTTGGCAACATCGGCCCTATGATGCTGATGCTAACCAGCCTGGGCGTGTGAAAAGGTGTAACTTTACTTACCCCCGTAGCACATCCGAATTTGTTTATGTCAGATCACCTGACAAAAATAACTTAGGGGAAGACGTAGACACCATAACTGATATATTTACTACTCCTAATTACCTCAGTAACAGAGTAAATCTAATCAATAGGTATATCCATAAGCTGACTCTTAAAAAACCACTTATGGATCTAGGCATCACCGACGAAATCCCTGACGAAATTTCTCCCTCTCACCTTAGATTGTATTCAGGTTATTTAGGTAAAGAGGTAAACGACGGCATATTCCCACCAGAATATAGTCATTATAATTTTGTCGTAATTAATCCAAAGGACATCCTATCAGATACAGTCGTCTTTGATTACATGGATACAAACTACAATGAAGATAGACCTAGTGAAAACATAGACGAAAGTGAGTTACGGGGACGCAATGATATATTAGAGGGATATATGAGTGGTAATGATAAATCTGGCTTGAAACTATTGAAGGCTTTCGTGAACGAGCCAATCGTCGATCCTAGCCGGGATTATACCCTGTATCGTGGTCTCTCCTGGAACAACAAAAAGGATTATACCAGTTTTCTGCAGAAATGCGGTACGACTGGTAAGATCGGCAATGAAACGGAAATTAGCAGCTGGACCTCGAATGCCTGTATGGCCGAACAATTTGCTACACCTGGAAGGTATGGTGTCGTTCTGAGACATATATTTCATCCTCGGGATATTTTAGTTGATACAAGACTTATTCCCGAAGAATTGTTGCTGGAAATATATCCAGAATTACAACATGAGGTTATAGTTAGACCTGGCTCTTACTCCTGCGAAATTGTCACAAAGATAGAGAAGGAGGCCAATGGTGCTATAAAGGCTTACAAAGACAGTGGTGATGATGTTATTTATAAGGTCTTGGATTAGAATTTTAAGGGTGAGACGTAGTCAGAAAATGAAATACAAAGAATGGTGGGTGTATTTTTTTGGTGATTTTGTGGTTGGTTGTTTGGTGGTCGGAGGATTCTTTTGGGCTGAGCTCAGTTCCATGCTTGGCGAACGCGGGCGATTCGGTTGATAAGAAGCTGACGCTCTTGTTTGCGTTCAATCAGTTGTGCCGTGAGAGAATCAATCTGGTTTTCAAGGCCAGAGATCCAGTTCTGATTGTCCTCGATTGTCTGCAACAAGCTGCTGTAGTTGCCGATCATCTGACGAAGATGATCGGTCAGGTCGTTTTGCGGTTGCAGCTGTGGTTGCGGTTGCAGCTGTGGTTGCGGTTGCGGTTGCGGCTGCGGCTGCGGTTGCGGTTGCAGATGTGGTTGAGGTTGCAGCTGTGGTTGCTGTGGTTGAGGGTGCAGCTGTGGTTGCGGCTGCGGTTGCGGCTGCGGTTGCGGTTGCTGCGGTTGCTGTGGTTGAGGTTGCTGTGGTTGCTGTGGTTGCTGTGGTTGCTGTGGTTGCTGTGGTTGCTGTGGTTGCTGTGGTTGTGCTTGTTGGCGATTCTGTGGTTCGTCGGCCTCCAAGACTAAACGGCGCGCCGCTCGTTTCTGTGGCTGCTTCGCTTCCTCATCGTCATCGTTGTCATCGTTGTCGTCGTTGTTGTCGTCATCGTCCGAACCACCAGAAAGAGTAGCGAGAATTTGTTCGGCGCGAACGCGCTTTTTTCGATTCTCAGCCGTTTCTCCTGCGATCTTAGAACTATGGCTAGGACATTCGATGAGCTCATCGTATGTGTTCGAAAAAACATTGCCAGTCTTGTCTTGGACGACCAAGACACAAAACATCCTGACTGAATCAACTGAGCTCCAATTGCGCTTCTCGTTGGGCAGACCGATGAAAAGCGACGATCCATTGGGCGGAAAAACAATGGATCGAGCATGCAAGTTATCAAATCGTGCACGAGCACGGACTTCTCCGGCAGGAACGACGAGGACACATTGCGTTTTGTCAGGCTCATTTTCACGAGCACGAGAAATGGACACACGACCATGTTTGATGGTATAAGAATCACTGACACCGAACTCCACACCCATCAAACGGACAGAAGTACCCGTATTGAGGATCTCACGGTAAGTGATAATCAGTTCGCACTTATCAGTGTTGGAAGACATTTAGTATTTGTAGGATTTGTAGTTGTTTGTTGGTTTACTACCACTTTGGGACCCTAACAAATTATATCATTTTTTAAACATAATATATAAGCATTTTATAGTATAATATATAAACATTTATATATTATACTATAAAAATGATAATTTTTTTATGAGCTTCCTGGCTCTTAATTCAAAAAAAGGAAAATGGATAATTTAGATTGGAAGGCGATAGCTAACTACGAAGAGGACAGTTTTACCTTCGTGGCTTTCAACAAATCACCTTGTAAAAAAGTGTTTTGTGATCATGAGATTGATGATCACAAAGAGTTAGTGTCTGAGACTCTCGAAGCATGGCGGCCAATCTTGACCGATTCTCGTTGGAAAAGTTCCAAAAGGATTGACGTTAGTCACCTGATAAATCCAGATCTCATTGAGGAGGGCCGACAAGTAGAAATGTGGGAATCCGCTGTTGGTAAATTAATGAAAATGCAGAGCACCGATGGGAGTTTTATGTGTGTTGTGACAAAGACCAACTTTTTCGTGATTGGTAATCAACAAAATCATCCCTACTTCGCAACACTCGAATTCGAATTTGATAACAGTGATGGAAGCACCATTAGTTATGACGTCTCTGATCTTAATCCCGACAACCTCGAAAGACTCATCTCCGATGCCCAAAATTATCTCTTTAATCAAAGGCATTAGCCAAGTCGCGCGATCTCGTAGTCATTGGCCTGACCGGCGCCTTGCTGCTGCTCAAGCGGGATGTCGACCGTCTGGTCGGTGGTGCCAAAACAGGCTGGGGGCCGCGTCGATCAGAATGTGAAACAATGCTAGTTTCATAGACATTTCGAGTGTTCGAGTATCTGGCACAGAGCAGGGCCTGGAATGCCTGAAATCACACTTTCTCTAAACATGCTTTGGACAAGTTCTTTGTAAAGCTCTATTGCTAGTGTATCTTTAAAATCATAGGAATTAGCTATTTATCGTAATAATCAGCCTTTTTGGCTTCACACAAAAAAATTTGAATAGATATCACCTATTTATAGAAGTCTTACTCATCAAGTGATAACTTATAATGCCCACTCCAGTCCAACCATCTGATAATCTTCTTGCAAACCTAGGTGTATCCATTCCTACACTCGAGATCATGCTTAGTTCTCAAGCCAAGAATGGGTTCGACCTAGTTTGGTCTATCTTAAAGATTACCATCATTAGCTTTCTGATGGGTATAATAAATCAAATAAGTTCTTCTTCTATTATATCATATATTAAAGTTCTACCTAAGTATTTTGAAAAACCGTTGAATAAATTAGTTCTAAAAAGTAAGCATAGTACCAATGTAAATGGTAATCCTCGAAACTCATGTGCGGATCTAGACAGTGAAACTTTAATGTCAGCTATTCTAAATTACCTTGGTAAGAGTAAGGAAAATCTCGGGGAATCGGAACTTCTAATGGTAAAGGGAATGGATGGCTGTATGAGTGAGAAATATCTTTCCCATATTAGTTTTGGTTTCAAACCTATGATTAGGTTTCAATTAGGAGATTATTTTTATACCTATTCTGAAGTACAAGAAACTCATTCATCCAAAGATGATATCGTTCTCTTCAAAACGATGAAAACGATGGTTATTGAAAGTCATTTCAGTTCTGATACAATTAAAGAACATGTAGAAAAAATTCATGAAGACTATATTAAACAACAGTATCCCTATATCAAGAAAGAATACCCTTCACATCTTTATCCTTCTAGAGATTTAACTCAGAAGCTTGTCAGAGATTCCGAAAATGATAAAGGTATGAGGGAACTCGAAAAACATAAAGCAGCTAGGTTAGTTTACCAGAAACATATCCTTAATAATCGTACCAATTTCAACCAACTCTTTTTTCCTGGTAAGGAGAAACTCATGAGACGATTAAGAGAATTTTTGGATCCTACAAATCCTATGAGCAAGTTCACTTTATTACTTTACGGACCACCTGGAGGTGGTAAGACCAGCATTATTAAGGCAATACAGCAAATGTGTGGCTATGACGTCATATCAGTGAGACTAAATGACTTTCGAAGTTATGAAGATTTCTTCGAACTCTTTCATGGTTCAGTCTTAAAAGTTAGTGAGAGTGGTTCCATTAGTAATTATGAACTACCCTCCAGCAAACGATTAATCGTTATGGATGATGTAGATGCGGATAATACCATCGTACATGACAGGAAGAAGAAAGATAAGGAAAAACAGCTTATGATGAAAATAATAGGTAAACGCCTAGGTATTGATTCTGACTCTTCCAATTCCTCTGACAATTCAGATTCTTCCATGGATTCTTCTAAAAAGAAGAACAAGAAAAAATCTCAGAAACGTACAACTACTCCAAGTACTGATTCCTCTGACGAATATGAGACCGATGATATGTCTGAAGATTCACATGGAAGCTCTAGCGACTCCGATGCCGAAGACGAAACTTCGAATAAGTTAGACAAAGGTAAAAGTCAAACTTTAAAAAATTCAAAAGATTCGAAAGATTCGAAAGAAACTACTAAAGGAAAAAGTAAGAAAGAGATTCAACCCATCTTGTCAGTCGAGGAGAAAAAAGCAAAAAAGAGGAGACATAAGAATAGAGCAAAATTTCCGATGGGTTTTGGTAGAGGTCCACTATTTAACATGCGAGATGAATTACAACTCTCTGATATTCTCAACATTCTTGACGGAATCAATGAACTGAATAAGACTATCATTATTATGACTACGAATCATATCGAAAAGCTAGATCCTGCACTGATTAGACCTGGTCGTGTTAATTGGAGACAGGAAATGACTTACGTTAGATACGAAGACATGTTAGATATTATGAAACATTTCTTCGGATTAGAAGCTGTAAATAAAGCCATAAAAGATAAAAACCTAGATGAATACTTGCATGCCTTGTATGATAAAAAGATTATGGTATCTAAATTCACAGAATTCTGTGTTCATGAAGACGAGATTACAGATGCTATACAAAATTTCGAAATATTCTTGTCCCAGAAAAACTAACTTTCCGATTTTGTAGTTCGTCTTGTATTGATCCTCGACTTATCCTATCTTTATTTTAGCATCAAGTACTTTAACTTTTACCAAAGTGTATTCTTACTATATACAATGGGCGATTAGGAAACAGGTGTCGGCATTAACCTTATATTTTTTATGAACAGATTTAACCCTGAGTTTGTCTCAATCAGAAAATCTTTTAGATCTACTTATTATATATAGTGATCTCTTAATGTCGTCACTTCTTATTGGAAAAGTTCTAACACGAGAACAACTTAAAATATGTTGGAGACATGACCCTAAGAATAATAAATTGTACATTAGGTCTGTTTTGGGAGCATATTTCTTCGCCGTCCCAACTAATTGGGAAATCAAGAAATGGTCACCTGCCCTCAGAAAATTAGCCGAAGTCCTTATTTTCCAACAATTTTGGGAACCAAAAGACCTTAGAAAGTTCTTAGATGCTAATTGGACTCCCTGGTTACCCAAGAAAACTAAAGAAAAAAATAAAATAGAAATAGCAGCTGAAGACTCTAACAAATCAGAAAAGACAGATGAGACTACAGCTACAATAATAGATGAACAGATCAGCGAAAAAGACCAACTGAAAGACCAACTGAAAGACCAACTGAAAGACCAACAAAAAGAGAGCAAAGATAAAACTAAATCACCAAAAGAAAAACACGACAAGGATCAGATCCAGGTAGAGACTGGTACTGGTACTGGTGCTGGTACTGGTATTGGCATTGGCATAGGTATTGGCAATGGAAACATAGATAACGAAAGCGATAAAGAATCAACAGATAAAACTAAAAGTCATGATGTAAACTACATTAACTGGAACCTCCGTAGAGAAAAAAACATTTCTGCGATCTCCTTTTCAGGTGGTCTTGATAGTTGTGCTATCGTTCCACTACTGGATCCCGGCTTCTTTATGGCATATCTAAAACGTGTTATACCTCAGCCTACGATGCTACGTCATAAACAGCAATTAATAGCATTAGATCATATTCATAAGAATTTTGATTGCTCTTCTTTTGTTATGGAATCAGATATTGAGATGCTCTCTATGAAAAGTGTAGGACGGGTTGGCTTTCCTTCCGAATATGCATGTTGCCTTCCTTGTGTAATTCTAGCTGATCATATAGGGATTACCGCGATAGCTACTGGTACGATTGGTTTATTTTTGAAAGGAACTAAATTTCATCATTTCCAAAAGACGGGTTACTTTAAGTTCTGGAAATCTCTCTTTGCTAAAGCTGGTATTGATTTGTTCTGGCCAGTTGGTGGGGTTGTCGATCGTGGTACTGCTATCATATGTGAAAAAACAAAAATACCTGGTCAAAGTTGCGTAAGAAATGATAATGGTTTCTGTAATAATTGTTTCAAATGCTTTCGTAAGAATACGTTGATCCTAGGAAGACTACCTTCGACCAGATTATCTAATAGCTCGACAGCTTCTTTACAATCTGGTAATCGTATTCCCACAGGAAACCTTAAGATTATGAGTAAAAGTCTCAATCGGAATTTTTCTAACACCAAAATTAAGATCCCTCCCGATGCCAAACTTAAATTAGCTAAGAAACCTCTTACGCTGATTGAGCTGTATCAGATGGGTATTCTCAAAGATCGTCATTTAGAACCTTTTAAGAACTTAGATCTAAGTTATCAATCACGCTATATGAAAGAATGTTATGATTATATGGTTCCTGAAAGGTTAAAAAAGCAAATTTGTCGCAGATTAGACAGATTATTAGGTCCCATGACTGATAAACAAATCAATGTTGTTAAGACACTTAACTTGAATGCTTTGAATAAAGTAAAAATTGACTTAGAAGGAGGTTATTAGACAAAAAATGATGAACTTAATTTTTAGTTGACCTGAACTCTAATTCAAAGTACAAATGTCTGTGGAAATTCTTAAATATGTTACTGAAGCACATCAAGATGTGTACATGCGATATACAGTAACGCTTACAGAGTATTATGTCGATAAGTACGGTTTTTGCTTCAATTTGTTTGAAGATAAGCTAAATGTCTTTAAATCGGAACCTCGATTTTCGGACAAAGATAAGTATAAGGATAAGAAGGAAACAATTTCAATTGATTCCAGTATTATTGAAGGATTATATGAAATATTGCTACAAGAGGAGCATATTAATAAGTTAAAAGAAACAGAGAAGCATTTACTTAAGAAAGCATTACCAATCCTGACTAAAAACCTTAGTGATAGTTCGAGTTCAGATGACGATTCATCTGAAAAAATACAGCATAAGAAGATTGAAAAGAAAGTTTTACAAGAATACATCCAGAAAAATAACTTAAGTCCTAAAACATGGATAGGCATAGAGAACGGTGAAATAATAGGACATGGTGATCTCAAGAGTTTTAAAAAGTTCAAAATACACAAAAATGGACGTACACTATATCAGGTCAGAGAGCTGTTGGATGTGGAATAAACACCCCCAGTTCTCACAGTCAAGACTGACCAAGTCTAGCTGACCTAACACTTACCGGTGCAAACCGTGTTTGCGGGACTGTAGCGCGATCGAGCCCACCCCCTTAAAACCAAAGTAGTGTAAAGTGAGAAGTTAGGCTCCACTAACTAACGTCCATAACTCCAGGACATGATAGTGTATTTGCTGTCTTCCTCACTAATTTCCAGTTTCACTTCCTTCGACTTGTTATAGCAGCTTCTTCCTTCGTATACTTTGTAGACACGATCTTTGTCGACTTTTTCCAGATAGAGTAGTACACTATCTGGATGCTCGTAAAACGGATCATCCTTTGTGTTTTCTGACTCATTACAAGTACATTCTCCACCTTGAGTGCTTGCACAACTGTAGTAGAGAGCATAACAGGGCATGTTTGTATTATCACCGAAAACACTAAAGAGCTCTCCAAGAGTATTGTAGACAGTATCTCCCACATTTAGACCAAGGATTGCACTGCAATGACCCATATTGCATCCACAAGTACTTTCGAAGATCATCTTAATTCCAGGTTTGAGAGGATAGCTATAAATCCATTTTCGAATGTCACGATTCTTTTCGTCCCGGCGCCGGGCACGATTCTTTTCGTCACGCTTTTGTTCATCCCCGACACAATAAAGGTCATCTTTGCTAGTTCCTGTAAACATGAAAAGAGTTTGAATGTCTTCCGGACTGGTGGGATCAAATGGACGTCCTTCCGACAAATTATTGTTTTTGGACAGATTCTGGTTTTCTCCAGTATTTGCCTTGTTATCATCAGAGATGCCTTGTTTTTCTCCAATGAACCGGATAAGCTTATCACCATTGGTATCAATGGTTAGATTTAGGATGAGCCCATTAGAGAACCAATGATGCTTACTTTTTACTTTGAATGTTTGCATGAAAGTTTTTTTGTTTATTGTCAGATAAAACATAATAAAATAATTATCATTTTTTAATCATAATATAACTCCTATTGTTGTTCCAACAAATCCAACTAGTTTTTTCTTCGTTCGTCGCGTGCTGTCCAGTCTCTATTTGACGATTCGCCAGTCTCTCATATGATCAACTTTGCACTTGTACTATTTTAAGTTTGCATTCATTTTTATGGTAACAACTTTAAAGCAAAGTTGTTGTTTTTGATTTTTAACTTTTTCGATTAATTTACGATTGATTTTATTATTGTTTACTTTTATTCTTTGGAAAAGTAGTTCAAGTTAGGGAATAAACACCAGCCCGATGAAGAAGCCCAGGGGTGCGCTTGATTTGCACGGGGACAACGACAATCTGCTCAAAGCATTCAAATACTAAAATTGATTAAATATTAGACCTACTCTTAGATACTAATTCAAAAGCAAAATAAAGTAAGGAAGGAATGCCACGTAGTAAGCTGTCTCGTAACAGTCGTCGACAAAACAATTACATCACCGTCCCTAATCCATTCATACTTGGCATGAGTCAGGAAGACTATGAAGTTTGGGGTGATTACTTCGATGATTTCGTCATCCTCGATCTTACACCAACTATTGGAAATACTCCTTTCTATGATGCTGAGCTCGAAGAATGGCAAGAGACAGTACCTTTCTTTCGTGACTCTCGTCGTGAAAGAACCATTCTATTTTGATTTTTCTAGTTCTATGATTTTTTACTGTAGGACTATTACTTTATTACATTCTTGAATATCTCTAACTGCTCTTTTCTGCTCTTTGGTATCGCGAAGATTATATATCTAAAATATTGCTTGTAAGGTTTAATAACCTCATTAAATACCTTCGCTACAGTCTCGGTATTTCCTCCAAAAGCTCCACAACCCCAGGCTCCTAACACTATGCTGTCGTGTCTATTCTCTACCCCTATTGATAAGATTAACCTTATCTTGTCTTCTAATCGTTTCTTTTCCGCTACACTATTGACGCTATCGGCGTTACGAAGTGCCGATGCTATAACCGATAGCCATGT
>Ga0075163_10004715_pt1 | contig 18250 bp, 11 predicted proteins | sample JI1023141ADNA_FD_71478 | JGI IMG/M metagenome (GOLD analysis project Ga0075163, IMG submission 71478) | Wastewater effluent complex algal communities from Wisconsin, to seasonally profile nutrient transformation and Carbon sequestration -... | ecosystem: Engineered > WWTP > Effluent > Algae...
TATTTAGGGTCCGCGACCAAAACGGGGCCAGATTTACCATTCCTTTCCCTTTAAATTCAATACATTAAAAACACATGCTTTAGCTCCTTGCTTCATAAAGGAAATTTCCCAATAAAATTCGCGCAAAAAATTAAGTATCTATATGTTTGATTTTGTGGTCCCTTGACCAAAATTCATATCTACCAGGCGCTATTACATTATTAGGATCAAATAAATGCTTAAGCTTAGATAAGATATCTTTATATTCATCTAGATGTAATTTAAATTGATTCATTTGAAAAATACTTAGCCTCATTGGAAAATATTCATTTTCAATTAACTCATTAAAAGTACATGATATTGTATCTTCGGCTAGGGCGACAGATTTCGCACAAGTGTTATTAAATAATAAATTTATTACTCCCTCTAAGTTGTTATGTCTAATAAGATTAAATGTAATATATGGCTTAAAACCATTATCATAGAAGTTTTTATTTATTATATCTAATGCTTTATCAATATCATGATTTGTGAAAGGTATTACTGGTACTAAAAATAACGTTCCTACTTGTCCATAGTTTATTTTTTTTGGATCTATAAGTTCCTCTTGTTCAGCGCCTAAGCTGTATATAGAATCATTGCTTGGTATACCTAGCGAGTGATTGAATATCCCTCGTGTAGCCAACGTGATCTGAGTTGCTTCAGCGTAAGTGTTATTGTCAACATAGGATACATTTGCTATATCATTTAAGTCTTCTTGTAATATTCTTTTCGTTGTATCAATCATCCTACGGTCTATATCAAAAGATATAGTAGCAAAGAAATCACCTTCGCAATGATCATAAAATAGCATTTCTGCATCTTTAGCTGTAAGGTTCAATTTGGTTTGATATAAAGTTCGTAATAATGAATATTTTCTATGAATATTGGACAAATGCAAATTATTAGTAATAATGTTATTTTCTTTTAGTTTTATAAGCTTATCCATAAGATAGGATTTTCTAATATTTTTTTTCAATGCTAGATTTGCCACAAATGTATTGGGATTATACCTGCGTAATTGAATTGTCACTTTGGTTACTATAGAAAATGATGATTGAAAAAACAATCCTTTTAAATCAGGACCCAATCCCAATGCATAATTATATTTAGATTTAAAATTTTGTATTGACGAGCTACCACTATTTATTACATCTCCATTACCAAGAATACATCTTAATGATATTAGGGTAGATTCACGTTCAGCATAATGAGCAACACCTCGCTCTACCATGTTACCAACTATACTAGAGTCAGCAGTTGATCCTGTTACATCTAAAACATGCTCAGAACCACTATTGTTAAGATACTCATAAAGCTGCTCTTGGGTAACGCCCGCTTCAATTGTAATTACGCCTGTAGACTTAATATAATTATCAATTTTATTTAAATATCGCAGATCTATAATATAGTCTACATCCATAACCGGAAGATTTGAACCTAAACCATAATTTTTACCTCCACTTACCGGATACACAGTAAAACCATATTTATTAGCATTGATTATGATTTGTTTTATTTCATCTTCTGATTTAGGGTATAGTACTTCTTTGATTTTGCGTTTTGCATTATAAATATTTTTAAGATAACAATTATTCTCTATATACTTTATAACATTAACTGAGCCAGAAGCTTTATTGTATTCTTCTTTTATTGTTTCTATGTTCTTCAGTAAAGCGTGATCTTTTTTAAAAGAACTTATTGCATTTATAGCAAACTCACAAGAAAAGGAACCAGGAAGGCAAGTAAAGCCACATTCCATTTTTTTAAGTAATAGCGCTTGCAGTGGTTGATCAATAGCTAATGGTATTAAAATTTGTTTTGCCCCTAGTCGTAGTGCCTCAGAAAATGAGTTGGCACCTCCATGGTGGAAAAATACGGTAGCCTTATCTATAACTCCCTTGAATGGAATATACTCATATGCTGTAACATGGTCAGGTAATATATTATTGTGCTTTTTATACTTTACTGATGAGATCATTAACTTCATATCCAGATACTGGGTGGCTTTAATTATTTCATTAGTAACACCCGGGAAGTCATAAGGATCTTGTACACTACCAAAGCTTAGTACAGCAAATTCGTTTTTAGGGATCTTGAAAGTTGCAGTTTCATCGTAGTCTTTTCTATCTGAAATAGGCAATGATCCCACATAATCGATATCATTATTGCTAAAATATTCGGATAGCTCTTTAGGGAAAAAAACAAAATTACCATAGCCAGAAATAAACTCTAGGTTCCTAATTTTGACACCATTACTTTCTATTTTTTCAACTGGTTCTGATAATTTTTTGTTGCAATTGGCATAGAATGGTAGATCTTTTTCATTAGCCGCCATTTTTAATCCAGCACAGAAACTATAACACGGTATATTTAACTGATGAGCAGATAATGCCGCTGAGAACACTAAAGAATCACATAGTATAATATCTGGATTAATATCATTAAATATTTTATTTATCTCTTTTATTTGATGTTCAATTGGATCAAACATAAATAATTTATAAGCTAGGTGAGCTGTATTAGCGTCTTTAGCTAATTGTGCAAGTTTTGATTGTTCGATTTTCCAAGGCAATTTAGGTGGGGCAATGTAATTTATATTTAATTTATTTATTTGCTGTTGATCATTAATACCTAAATTACTAGGCAATGGTAATATTGATACATCATGCTGTCTGTTAATTGCAGCTTGTGCTAATTCTATAGCCGGATGTAAATGTCCCTTTGAGGCTGATTCACATACTTGTAGAGACACAATTATGATCTTCATGTTTTATTCCTAGTTTTATTTGATTAGCATAATGTAAACAAAGTTTATCATACAATAAATCATGAACACATGCTGAAGACGGAAGATTAGGCTTGTATTCAAATCTTGGTATTTCAAGCTTACCAAATAGAAAAGCATTATATGGTTTACAGTAACCTGATGTCAGTATTATATTTGAGTTGGCTATTGACAATATCAGATTTATTAAATTAGCAACACCGCTATATATTGGTGGTTTATAGCCTGTGAACTCAGATGTAACTTGCTGAATATATCTTTGTTCCAATAATAATATTTCATTATAGTTAAAATTATTATTGGATATAATTGGGTTTAGATAGTGTATTCCGATGAGCTCAAATCTATCGATATCATGTATGTACTTACGTAATATATTATTGTACCTTACATAATCATAGTAATAACCTAATGAATAAATATTTTTATTATTAGTATTACTATAAATATATTCTGCAACAAGTTCAGATGGGTTTGTTAGCACAAATATGCATCCGTTATCTAAATTTACACTGCTAAGCAGTTCTCTAATTAAACTAATATTCTCTCTTGCGACTATATCTCTACTTGTAGACTTGTTATGCTGTATTATTTTACTTTCATTAGCTGATAGCGCAATTATTATTATATCATTGGTGCTTGTAACTAACTTTTTAACATTTTTAAAGGCAATATTTGGCAGTTCCTCGTACGTAAAATATTTCTTGATATCCCTAACATATATTTCCAGGTAAACAGCAATAGACATTTGCAAAATTTCTTTTATAAATGCTTTAATTACAGCACCACAGCCTATAATTTTATAATTATATCTGTCAATATTATTTTTAGGTTTTGTATTTAATTCCATGGCACTATAGATAGACTTTAAGTTACTTCCTCATGGTCAATTTGTTTTCGCTTAGCAGAGCGATGCCTCTCTCGTTTTTCTACATCGATATATTTATCAGTAATAGCACTAGAAGAATGTCCCGCATCATCTCTAACATGCTCTCTAGGTCTAATTTTAACATCATCTGATATTCCAGTATGACGCAACCAATGAACTGTAGCTTGAGCTAAAGCTTCAGCATCATCAATAAAACCGTCAGTATTTAATTTCTCTATTGCTTTATCAAAGCAGTATTGTACTATAAGTCTAATCAAATTGGTGCTACTAACAGGCACACCATTTGACTTTGGTAATAGTGGTGAATTATCTGAAGGAGAGGGTAATGCTGGTAAACCAAGATGTCTACGCCATCGTCTAAGAGCTTTTATCATGGCTTGACTTACAGCAATTTCTCTTTCTTTATTGCCTTTACCAACTGTAGTGAACCACCAATTATCATCACTATCTTTTGCAAAATGACTCATAGTCGGAGTCCAGCGCTTTGATGCAGACAACTCTGATATCCTAAGATACATTGAGTAAAGAGCAGACATTATAAATAATGTGCGCTCATGTTTTTTAGGATCTTCATCTGCTAAGCTTTGTGCTGTTTTTATTACATATTGCCATTGTAACTCTGATAATCTCCTTATTTTTGGCGCACTTTGTCTGGCTCTAATAAATTTGCTTTTTTGTCTTACTAAATATATTGGATTTATATGAACATATTCTTCTTGCATTAGATAGTTAAAGAAGCTAGCTAATATCGAGAAAATTTCCTTAACGGAATCATTAGCTAGCTCGAATTGATTTATCCTTGGAGTTTTACCGCTTTTTCTATCTGACTTTGAAATAGTAACAATAAATGGTCGCCATTTCGGATTAGGAACACGTACGCCATCTATATTTTTAAACTTATGAGGCTTGGTTTTACCAAGCCATTCTTTAGCAGGGTTCCTGCAGAAATTTATATATTCCTCAATATCATCTCGCTTTAGCTGTTTAAGGCTCTTGTTCTTTATTAATATACCCCAATGTAATAATCGCTCTATTTCTCGTCTATAAGAATCAAACGTTCCTCTACTACCTATATATGATTTTAGAAATGATTTTGATATCAAAATGTCATTTAAGTTGTACTTGCTACTTAAATGTTGAAAATCATTTTGTTCATTAAAGTACTCAATAGAGTCAAATATTGGCGCAGGGGATTGCGTTTTATTCACCATGAATTTAGCCTAAAATTATCCATTATTTTTATAAATTTGTATTTTGTTATTATAATAGTAATTACTAATTTTTGCAATATGTATAATACCTTCTATACTTAAATTATGTTTAATAATATCAAATCAACATATACAAATTGACAGGATAATTTAATCTTTAGGAAATTCAAAATAAAAAACAACAATACCGTATAGGATTTGCATAGTTGTTAAGGGTGCTGACAGTTAGAATTGTATAGGGTTATTTATGTTTTTTTAGAAATTTTGAGGCAAAGTAATGGTAAAACCAGATAATAGACGGATCTATCCTGTGCAGGCTAAATTCACTGAAAAGCCAAGATCTTATGTTTGCCCATAAGTTGTGATAGGTTGTTAGCATACTTAAAGCCTATAAGTAACATGACAGTGTTTTTGCAGCATGGACACGCTAAAGGATCTTTACCAAAGTTTTTGAAGAATAATTCTCGCCAAGATAGTTCTTGCAGTTTTTTAACAATTTGATTGAGTGCTTGATATATAAATGGGAGGTACTGATTTCTGGTTCTAGTGCTAAGCCAGTTATAATATCTAACCATTCTAAAGTATCTGTCTGGTATATGTGTAATAAGTCTCTTAATAAAGTCAAATACAGACAGTGCCATAGAGTGTAGTGATTTGTCATGATGGTCAAAGTATGAATAAGTGACATTACTGCCATCGTAGTCAGTGATGCGGGTTTCACCAATGGGAGGACGTTTCAAATAACGCCCCAGGTAAATGATGGTTCGATAATGATTGTCTGAAGGTTTTGCAAAGTGTACAACCCATGATGGTCTGTGCTTATAGCTATCAAGGTATTGAAAAAATTGTTGCTCAGTAATATTTTTCGGTAAGACCAGGTTACCACTGTTGTATTCATTGCGTAGCAAGGTGATGATAGTGCTAGTCCATTGTGCTTTAATTATTGCCAGTTTTCTACGATTGAACCTAAGTTTAGGCATCCAAGTGGTTTTGTCTATAGACAGTCCGGACAGAGTAGTAGATAAATGAAAGTGCAGATTACGCTTTAGATCTCTACCAAAGGTATGCACGGCAACAAATATCCCTGGAATAACTCCCATGCTCATAGCATGTTTAGTAATAATTCTTGCAGGTATAGGAACCATCTTGGTAATGAGGTGTCGGTTGAGCCAGAAAATTGGTTGCAGCTGCTGTGGGAATGTAAACGTTACGTGCTGCCATGTAGTTTGTGGTAATAGTTGCAAGTGTTTTTTGATCCAGGCTTCAGTTGCTTTTTTGCCACAAGATACGCAAAACCTGGATTTGCAGGTGTGAAAGACTACTTTGGTGGTATTGCAGTTGAAGCATAGATATGTGTGGCAACCCATAAACTGAGTGCCGCAGGCTAAGATCTTGATGATGTTAGTAAGAATATCTACACGAATGAGATGAGCATAAGCGATATAGAATAGCCACCAGTTTTGGTTATGAAGGAGAATCTCCCTAATTTTTCTACCTCTGACTAGCTCCATCAATAATCCTTAAGAAAATTAAAAGATTATACTAGCAAATAAGGAAGCAAGTTGGTAGACTGCTTGTTTGGCTGTGAGTTAGATTAGGTCTTAGTTGTGATTCTAATTTATTTATATATTGAATTCCATTTACCAAAAAATACCGGTAGATCCCTCCAGGGGCAACCAACTCGCATTCGGTATAATATTGCTTCTACTGTTAGTCGAAGATTAGACTTGTCATATACTCCATTTTGGCGCATTATTGTCCTTAACTTCGACCAAAGCTCGTCGCTGAGCATTAGTCGGACCATAGCAAACTCGTTTTTTATATTTTAGAAAACTTAATAATACGAGTTTGCTTTTTTATTTCAAGACCCTTAGGAATCCCCTCATTTTAGACCACAAATAGGTCAGTTGAGATGAGTTTTAGCCCCTGGCAATACTCTATAAAGTATGTGGCAATCTTTGTTTTCCATCCTTGGGCTAGGTTGGCTGCCAATTTAAAAACTAGTCGTCCTTGGCTAAATAATGAATGGGTGCGTGTTTTGACAGTATTGGCTTTGATGTATCTGTCAAATCCGGCAGCTTCGCTAGCTGCGCCTAGCAGCGTCAGAAAAATAATAACAATGGCACTTATTAATAGTAGTCGTTGGCGGCGAGCAATTTTTTTGACCCTTGCCTTTTTCAGCCCCATGCCAAAGTACAAATCTTTTTCATCCCTATAACTGCACTCGGTCGTCCAGCGCTTACCATATAAATTTAATACCGTTTGGGTTGAAATATCACTGATGCTACATGCTAAAACCCACATTTCCTTCATGGCTGGCTCTTTACAAATAATTACTTTTTTCACCGGATAGTTCTCTACAGTTATTTTAGCATCATCAATGCATGTTGCTACTTGTGTATTAAGCCATTCGTAAGCTAATTTCTTAGTTAATTGTTTGTCTGTCACTGTAAAGTTGCGTTTTACCCTTAAAATATAGTCAAATTTTAACTCTTCTTTTAATTTCTTCATATTGTTGAGTGTGCCAAACTCTCTATCTGCCACAACTATTACCTGACAATTATCAGGAACTAATAATCTAAGTTTTTCTAATAATGCAAATACGTGATTATTTTTATTACCCTTTAATCCAACTACACTAACTGTCTGCCACAAAAGTGGCGTAGCTCTGCCATGGGTTGTGACCAATCGCAGCGTTATTGTCATCTGGCCATCTTTTGCAAACACTGTCCAATCCATAGCAACTATTATGCGTAATCGGATCCCAATAAGTAATTTAGCAAGCGTATTTTGGCAAGAATCAACATCTATTCCATGGTTTGAGACTAATCTATCTATTTGCTTACGTGCATGTTTTGGTAACAACCCTTTGGCGACAGCCAGACCATCGCCCATTTTGGACGGTTGTAGAGATTGACTTGTCAAGCTGCCCAACACAGCATCTCCTAGAGAAGACAGACGTTTGGAGTGGAGCTGAAAATTATTAAATAGAAAGGTATTAACTTGATTGTTATTTGATGGTACTATGGCTCTGGTCATCATGTGCTTTCTCCTTAGGGGGAACGGTTTAAGATCCGTACATGATGATCCTCTTCTAGATTTAAATCAAGCCCTTACAAATTCTAACTTAGATTATTTTCCTATTTTGGACTAAAAAATGAGGGGATCTTTGAGCAAGACCTTACTGTCAATTGTCAACAGCCCCTAGGATTAAAAGCTTTGGTAAGGTTGAGCTATCTACAAACTTCTAGCTAGATCAGCTTTATTTATTATAGTTCCTGATAGAAAAGATAATGTGCTTACAAATCGTTGATAAGCATGCTTTGACCTGATGTGGCAGCGAGCATTTTAGTAAATGATGTTTTGCCTACCTGTCTTGCACCTATTATGCATAAAACTGGAAATATTTTTAAGTATTTTTCAGCTAAGTTATTGTAATTACGTTGTAGAATTGGTTTTTCCCTCCATTTTCTGAGTATGGCATACAGAAATTGGAGTTAAAAATGAGATATTGTTCAATAGACCTCTTTAGAGATTCGAAATTAGGATACTTTAGCAACAGTTAATCTAATATTAATTCTTGTTAGTTATAATTATTAATATCTAATATTTAAATAAACTAATGAGGAAATGAATATGACGACAGATTATATGTACCAGGATATGGCTGATGCTGCTGTAGAAGCTTTTAGAGAAGTTAGTGTAAATGATGCTGTTGATGCAGTTTCATCAGCTGTGGCTTCAGTTGCTGGGATAGCTTCTGAGACTGGTAATAATAATTTACCAGGCGGTACGGGTCATACTGATGTAGCTAGTGGAGGAGCAGATAGCTCTTCAAGCTCTTCTGATGATTCTAGAACAGAGAGTCAAGGAAAAACCTGGACAGAGGTAAAAGGCGACGTAGCATCAGTTGTTGCTAACATTAGAGCAGGTGCTTCTAGAGTTAGCAGTTTTTTCTCTCGTAAAGCCAATGAGCCTGTGGTGCATGCTGATGCACCAACTCAAAAAGCGGCAGAAGCAGCTCTAATAAAAGCTGCAGGTACTATTCCTGCTGACTTGCTTCCTGGTAAAGGTGCGGGATTAGTTATAGCTGGTGCTCTTGCTCGTGGTTTAACTGCAGGATCAGAAGAAGGTGAAGGTGCTACTTCTAAAGGTGGTACTACTCATGCGGCATCAGGAGAAGTTATCGCTAGTGGTGCAGGGGCTATGGCTGCTCATTTATATCCAGGAAAAGGATTGCCACCAGCTGTTGCAACTGTAGTAGCCACTGCCGCATTAACTGCAGCAGGACCATACGAAACGTTTTCGGTTCATGAATCACCTTTTGGTGAGATGGTTGCTAACGATCCTGCTCGTCAATACGCAGCAGTTGAGGGTAAGCCAATTTCTCCTGAAACTTTAAAAGCGGGTGGATTCGCAGCTCTAGATGTAGCTGCTACTGCAGCTTGTTTCGCTTTCATACCACTAGCGGCATTTGCGTTAGGGGGTTCTGTAGTAGTTCATGGGTTAGCTGCAGAGGAAAAATTACAAATTAAACAAGGATTACATGAAGGTGATGGGAGTGCTTTAATTAGACCAATTGGTCACTTAACTACTATGCATGAAGTAGCGCCAATTACTGGTGCAGCTGGTACAACTGGCCTATTAAACCCAGTAATTGCTACTCTTGCTACCAGACCTCAAGTTAGAGCAGCACTTGCTGTAGGTAGTACAGTTGTTACACCAATGTTGATGGCTTATAGGACAGCCGTGGTCGACCAAACTAGGCTTGCAGATGCTATGCCGGCGGATGTAAGACCAACGGGGGCAGATTCACCTACTGGGGAACCGGGTAGTCCGTTTGCCCCGGCTGTGTAGTTTAATCTCGTTATTCTGACCTGTTTATATGAGTACGTAATAGACAGGTCATAATACATATTGATTATTTTGCAGGTTTAAGTCGTTGCTGACACTGTTCGAATGCTTGAGAAGTCTGAAATTGCGGATCAAATTGCGCCAAACGTAAACAATGCATTGTGCTAAACTGACTTGAATCTTTTGTTCCTGAAGCAGCAAGGTTTTTGAGGTTCTGTTGTGTAGATTGGTCTAGGGCCATTTCACCAAAAGCGCCATCTAATCTAGTCTGATCAGGCACAAAGGTTTTAGTCCAATTATTAATGAAACGAACCATCATCATCTCCTATTATCTAAGGTTTTTACTGAGGGGAATGATAACATAAACTAGGGGCTGTTGACAATTGCCAAAGGTAGCCAGATAAAAGCACATGCTAATGCGACCATCGAAGCATAATTCTCAGCTAATTTATGACTAAACTTGTAATCTTATCAAATAATGAGCGCGCCCTATTCGATTCACCGGCTAAATTTAATTTTGATCAGAGAGCTATTTATTTTGCTTTAGATCAAAAGATTTTAGATATATTACAATCTATACGGACGTCAACTAATAAAGTAGGGTTTATGTTGCAATATGGTCACTTCAAGTCAAATGGTAAGTTCTATACCAATGAGCAATTTAGTACACAGGACATAAATTATGTTATACGGCAATTAAACATGGATTATAGAGATGTTAACATTGAAAACTATAGCACAAATATGCAAGCAAAACATCGTATCAAAATATTGGCTTATCTAAAGTGGAAAACGATAAATAGATTAACCTACGATAAATTATTTAAATATATCTTATTGCAGGCACAAAACCAATCATCACCAAAAGAATTATTTTATATGGCTATTGATTATTGCTGGCATAATAAAATAGAGGTCCCCTCCTCTAATCAATTAACTTTGTTAATAACTAATGCCTATAACGAACATGAATCATTAGTAATAGAGAAAATAAAAGCTAATATTGATAACAAAACCAAGAAATCCCTAGAGCAATTATTAAGTCCTTCTGAACAAGATCAATTTCAAAGAACACCTATGGAAATTCTAAAGAAAGTGAATCAGTCCTTAAGACCTATGCATATTAAAGAAAATGTAGATGCCTTCTCTAAAACACAAGATCTTTTTCATGATTTAGAAAATACAATCGAAAATTTGTCATTATCAGACAAGGCTCTGGAATATTACGCCACCTGGATCCAAAAAGCACAATTAACCCAAATAAAAAGCCTAGCAGATTCAAACAAATTATATTTATATCTTATGGCATTTACCAAACATCAATATGTCTATAGAAGTGACACTTTGGTTGATATATTTATGAAATCAGTGCAAGAGACCAAAAACAAACTGAATAAAATGTTACTAGAAAAAGATAAATCAACAAGATCAGATAGAAATAAATCTATCAATAAAGTCGTTAATTCTAGTCAGGATCAACGTATTGTCCTCGAAGCAATGAATGAAGTTGTAAAATCTCCTGTTTTAACCGACAAAGGTAAAGTAAATGGAATAATAAGCATACTTGATGAATTTAATAATAAGTATGATAAAAATTCTACGCAAAACATGATTGATATAGAAAATTCATTGAATAAAATAAGCAAAAATTATGATTATTTTGATTTGTTAGAATCTTTATCTACCAAATTGCAGCGCAAAGTATCAAGCATTATTAAACTATTAGACTTTAATCCAGCCACATCAGATAATTTAATTATTAATGCCATTGAATATTTTAAGTTGGTAGATGGTAACATTGATAATAATGCGCCTACAGATTTTCTAGATCAAGATGAGATGGCTGTGTTGTTTGTTAATGACAAAATACGCGTTTCATTATATAAAGCATTATTATTTATTCATATAGAAGATAAATTAAAGGCTGGAAAATTAAATCTTAAATACTCATATAATTACAAAGCTTTTGATGAGTATTTAATAAATAAAGATACTTGGAATAATCATCGAGATGAGCTGATTGTCAATGCTGGCCTTTGTGACTTCAAAGATTTTAAAGATGTAATTAAAAATATAAAACAGCATATCAATGAACAATATGACCAAACTAATAAAGAAATTTTATCTGGTAAAAACAAACACGTTATTATTGATGATGATAGTAAAGCCAAGGTTAAAACACCATCGACCAGCAGTGATGATAGTGAATACATATCAACTTTATTATCAAATTTGGGGTTTATGCCTATACTACAAATATTATCCATTATAAATAATATTACTAATTTTACAGACGGGTTCAAACATCATAGTAATAAATTCAAAAAAATGAAGCCATCTTCTGAGGATATTTTTGCTGGTATATTAGCCAAAGGTTGTAATATAGGCATCAGCAAAATAGCTAATATTTCAGTCGGAATATCTGAGAAAGTTTTGAGGAATATTGTTAACTGGTGCTTTGAGCTAAAAAATATACAAGCTGCAAATAATATGATACTCGCCATGCTTAATAAGCTATCTTTAGCCGATGCATTTAAAAAAGAGCTCAATAAAAATCATACTGGTAGTGATGGTAGTAAATATAATACTGCAGTTGACTCTTTAAATGCGAATTACTCATTTAAATATTTTGGCAAAGGTAAAGGCTCTACTATGTATACCTTTCTAGATGAACGTGGAGCCTTATTCTACTCCACTGTAATCAGCTCATCCGATAGAGAAGCTGCTTATGTAATTGATGGTCTACTGCAAAATGAGGTAATAAAAAGTTCTATTCATTCTACAGATATGCACGGATATACTGAAATAATGTTCGGAAGTATGCATTTTCTAGGCACATCATTTGCTCCTAGATTTAAGAAGATCCATAACCAGCATATATATTCTTTCAAATCACGATCCTACTATAAAAATAAGGGGTATAAAATATTGCCGAGCAGAACTATTAACACTACTCTGATAGAGAAACACTGGGATGATATATTAAGATTTATGGCAACAATTAAATTAAAACATACAACTGCATCAATATTATTTAAAAGATTAAGTTCTTATGCCAAAGATCATCCTTTATATAGGGCATTAAAAGAATTTGGCAGAATAATTAAATCGCTCTTTATTTTAACCTATTATGATGATTTAAAACTAAGACAATCTATCGAAAAACAACTTAACAAAGTTGAATTGTCAAATAAGTTTTCTAGAGCTGTATTCTTTGCTAATAATCAAGAATTCCAATATGGTGAAAAACATGCTCAGGAAATCAATACTGCTTGTATGTCACTGATACAAAATGCTATAGTGTTGTGGAATTATTTATACTTGTCACAATTATTAGTAAATAGTAATAACCAAGAGCAAAAAGATCTAATGATAAGATCTATAAAATCAGGATCAGCTATTACCTGGCATCATGTTAATTTGCATGGCGAATATGATTTTACTAAAAACAAGGCTAATGACACAATGTTTGAAATGGCAAAAATCCTAGAATTAAATGTAAAATAGTGACTATTTTTTGGTTAAATTTTATAGCTTATTTCTATTTGTGGATCAAGCATTTAAATGGCTGTTTTTAATGTGTTGAACTTAAAGGGAAAGGAATGGTAAATCTGGCCCCGTTTTGGTCGCGGACCCTAAATAATAAAACACGGATAAGACTTTCTACCATCATTTAATTCAACCGCTCGCGTTAATTATCATAAATAGAACTTTTTCTCACAGCGCAGGGTTAACGTTTTTCTTCATAACCCGTTCATTGCCTTGAACATTTAAGTAACATCTAGTTACAGCATATAAAATGGGTAAAATACCAAATATGATGAAAACTAAATCGCCAGGTGTTCTTAACCATTCAATTAATCTTGCAGTACTTTGACCCGTGTAAGCTAAACTTCGTGCGTGCCAGTAACCATTTTGTAAAACATCTTGTAACTGTAACACGCCACCTGGAAAGAGACTAAATGCTACCATCATGAACAAACCTAAATTTAACCCGACAAATGAAATTTTTACATATTTTTCTAAATGTCTCCACTGTAAATCTGTAGAAACATGTCGCATCGAAAAAACTATTAAAGTCACTGCTAACATTCCAAAAACTCCCATCATTGCAGCATGACCGTGATTAGGTGTTAGCATTGTACCGACTTCAAAATAACTAACTATTGGTAAGTTTATCAGAAAGCCAAATACCCCTGCTCCGATAAAATTCCATGCACCTACTGCCATTATAAAATAAAATGTCCATTTGTGAGGAACTGCGATAGGTAATCCTGATGGAAGTTTATGTGCTTGGGTAACTTTAATGAAATCCCAAGCATCTAAGGTAAGCAAAGTTAAAGGTACAACCTCCATCGCTGAAAAAATTGCACTTAATGCCATATTTGCTTCACTATGACCATTAAAATACCAGTGATGCCCTGTTCCAATTAAGCCACCACCAAAATAAAGAATGGCATCCAAATAAATTACTCTTAATGCCGTATGTCGCGTTACTACATTCAGGCCTAATAAGATTACAGCTACTAATACAGTAACGAAAAATTCAAAAAACCCTTCTACCCATAAATGAATAATCCAGAATCGCCAGGTGTCCACAACTGAAAAATGAGTAGCACTGTTAAAAAACATTGCTGGCAGATAAAATATTGGAATTGCTAGAGCAGCAAATAAAAAAAGACGTGATATTTCAGACAATTCGGGGTTTTTAAATACGGGTTTAAGGCTAACTACTAACAATGTGAACCAAAAGATCAATGCAAGTGCCAACCCTATCTGCCATGCACGTCCAAGTTCAAGGTATTCCCAACCTTGCTGACCAAACCAAAACCAATATTTGGTCAACCATTGAAAGGTTCCCAGCCATTCACCAATAAGGCTACCGATAACTACTATCAATAAAGATGAAAACAAGATATGGATAAATAATGAACTATATCTCACTGTTCGTCCGCCAAGCTCATCTACTAAAATTAATGCACCAGCAACGTAAGATGTGGCAATCCAAAAGATAGCTAATTGTAGATGCCAAGTTCTCGTAATATTACTCGGAAATACCCACGATAAATCAAAGCCAAAAAAATTGCCTGGCTCAGCACGGTAGTGAGCAGTAAGGCTGCCAACCAATGATTGTGCTAAAAATAACAAAGCTACAATGACAAAAAACTTCATAGTGGCGCGCTGATTAAGTGTTGGCTGCCCAATTTTAAAGCTAGGTGATATAGTATTGGGGTTACGCTTCCAACCCAAGTAATCAAATTTCCCAAATGCCAGTAGAACTAGTGCTATACCACCTAACAATGCAATAAGGCTGGCTGCACTCCAGAAAACTGCAGTTCCAGAAGGTAAGTTGCCGGCATCAGGATCATACGGAAAATTATTAGTATAGGTTACGGAGCTATCGGGTCTATTAGTTACTGATGCCCAAGCTGTCCATGCAAAAAAAGCTGTTAAATCCTTAATTTCATCGTCATCTTTAATAAAGTTTTTTGGTAACCCTCCATTCCCTGAGGGAGAAGTGAAGTAGTTACCCCAATTATTAATTTGTTGATAATAAGATGCTGTTTCTGCTTCCGTAAATACTAAAGAATTTGTCTCTAGATCATAGTAATTTTTTTTTAAGGAACTTCGTACTAATGCGCGTACAATATCTTGTTCATCATTTTCTAAATCAATTAACAATTTGGCATATCTTTGTTGAGCAATAAAATCACTCATTTGTTCCGTCAAAGTATGTAGATATTGTGCTGAAAAATCTGGGCCTAAATAAGCTCCATGTCCCCATATACTTCCATTGTTCATTAAACCGTATTTAAGAAATACCGCTTGTCCTGACAATATATTATCTTTGCTGAATATTAATTGCCCTTTACTATCTATAACACGTTCAGGTATGGGAGGCGCATCATAATAGACCTTAGAAGTTAGCAGTATTAAGATAGAAAATCCAAATACCAATACAATTGCTACTGCTCGTCTCCACCATGGTGATAAATCATCAGCGGTAGTAAGCATGCTTCCATTGTTGTTCATAGATTCTTTCTTAATCATGTGTTGATGCTTAATAATTATAAAATTGATAAACAATTTATCCTAACATAGTTCAAACAATTTATAATGGTAATATTGAAAAATTACGTTTGATAACAATACTAATTAATTATTATATCAGGTCACACAGATTAATTATCATATTATTTAAATAGTAAAGAAAAAATTATTTTGGATAATAAACTTGAATGGGTCTTTTCTTTCTATTTATCACAGCAAAGGTAGTTAATTTATGTGGATGAAGAGAAGTTTTGCTCATAATATCCCAAACAATATAATGCCGAACTATTTCTGCATCCGCGATAAGAGATCGATGACACCGCCAAGGAACAGCTTCAGCGCACATAATAGCAACATTATAATTTTTTTTTATTAAGGCATTTAATTCCTTTAGCCCCTCAAAAAAATCAGGTGTTTGCATATAATCCGCAAAACCTCGAAAACTAGTATTATTCCATCCCATATTGATAGATTCTTTTGTTGTGCGACGTAATCCCCCTAATTTTGGTAAATGTGTGTAATTTATTTTTTCTCGATGAAGTGATGTTCGGAGTACTTTTTGATTAAACCATGGCACATGACGAGATTTTGGAATAGTGCGCACGTCAATTACTTGCATAATTTTATGCTCGTGCAATATATCAATAAATTCCTGCAAAGTATGTGTTGAATGACCAATTGTGTAAAGCTTAGCCATAAATTATATAAAACTCCTTTGTTAAAGCAATGCTGGAAAACTGATCATTAATTAAAAAAAGGATAAATAAATGTTTGTTTAATTTACTTTTTTTAATTCTTGAAGGGGACCAAAGAACTCAAGATGAACCTGAGAAGCAGGTATACCCCACATCATTAATTCAAGGTATATGTTCATCATGAATATTTTTGGCCCACAAAAATAATAATCAGCATTACGCTGGGTTACCATACTCTCAATTAGTTCTGCATCGATAAGTCCTACGGAAGAGTTCTTATCATTATTTAACACCTTAGGATTCTTTATATCACTATATCTATAATGAATTTTGAGATTACTGTGCTTTTCTGCAAGTTCATCTATCACTTTTTTAAAAGGCTGTAATTCAGGTTTTAAAATCCCATGAATAAAAATAATTTCTCTATTTTGCATAGTTTCCACGGCTGTTTGTAACATACTCAGTATTGGGGTTATACCAATTCCTGCAGCTAATAAAACAAGTGGCTTATCATGCTGTTCTGTTATATCTAAAAAGAATTCACCACAAGGCGGCGCGACTTCTATTATTGAATTAATATGTATATTGTTGTGCAGCTGATTCGATACGTACCCTTTTGGACTATCTTTATTAAGCCCATCTTCGCGTTTCACACTTATACGAAATAATTTTTCTCCAGGCTTATTTGACAGTGAATAATTTCTCATTGTTGTGTACCCTTCCTGACCAGGAATGCGAACAGTTATGTATTGGCCAGGCTTAAATAATGGAAGGTTTAGATTGTCACTTGGTGACAAATAAAAAGATGTGACAATATCACTTTCAGGTTCTTTTTTAACAACTGTAAACTTTTTAAACCCTTCCCATCCATAAGTTTGAGATTTTTGTTCAATATATATTTGTTGTTCACGAGCTATTAGTATCTGAGCAAGAAATTCATAAGCTTCTTGCCAGGCATTTATTATATCTTCAGTTGCAGCCTCACCTAGTACTTCTTTTATAGAAGCCAATAGGTTTGTGCCAACAATAGGATAATCTTGTGGTTCAATACGTAAAGAAGCATGCTTTTGGGCAATTAACTCAACTGCATCACCTAATACATCTAGATTATCTATGTTAGCTGCATACGCACATATAGCTCCAGCTAATGCTTTTTGTTGTGCACCAGATACTTGATTAGCTGGGTTAAACAAAGACTTAACCTCAGGATTATTAGTAAATAATCGGTTATAAAAATACTTTGTTAATGCTTCACCGTGCTCTTCTAAAACAGGAGCGGTTGATTTGACTATCGATATTGTTTTTTGACTAAGCATTTAAAAAACCTTATAATATGTATTATAAATACATATTATAAGGTTAGAAAAGTGAGAATTCAAGAACAAAATGCAATTAACAAAATTTACTGACTATAGCTTAAGATGCTTAATTTATTTAGCAAACAAACAAGATGATATTGTTAGCATTAGAAACATATCAGAGTACTATGATATTTCTTATGAACACTTAACTAAAATAGCGCATACTCTTTCTTCATTAGGTTATATTGAAAGCAAGAAAGGTAAAAATGGTGGTGTTAAACTAGCAGAAAAAACTATGAGTGTTAAGCTTGGAGATTTGATTGCTAAACTAGAGCCTAATATGGATCTTGTTGAATGCTTTGATAGTAAAACAAACACATGTCGGATAACTAATACATGCAGACTCAAACACTACTTACATGAAGCAAATAGAGCGTTCATAG
>Ga0075163_10004716_pt1 | contig 18248 bp, 21 predicted proteins | sample JI1023141ADNA_FD_71478 | JGI IMG/M metagenome (GOLD analysis project Ga0075163, IMG submission 71478) | Wastewater effluent complex algal communities from Wisconsin, to seasonally profile nutrient transformation and Carbon sequestration -... | ecosystem: Engineered > WWTP > Effluent > Algae...
TATTTTATTAGTCGCTATCATCCCTTTAACACGGCTTATCGTTGGCTCATCGATTGGCATACATGCGGCCATCGTCCCACTCGTCCTTGCGGCTGCCCCATTTTATGCAAGGCTTTCAAATAATGCCTTTAATAATTTACCGCTTGGTTTGATTGAAACAGGTTTTGCCATGGGCGCAAACAAATGGCAAATGATAGTTCATATCCTCTTACCAGAGGCAATACCATCGCTTATTCAAGCGCTTACGGTGACGACGATTGCACTGATTAATTATTCTGCGATGGCCGGCACTGTCGGTGGTGGTGGGCTTGGAGATTTGGCAATTCGTTATGGTTATCAGCGGTTTGATGTCATGGTAATGCTTGCAACTGTTGTCGTCTTAATTATCATAGTGCAATTGATACAAATTATGGGCGATAAATTAACGGCCCGTTTTAGTCATTAGAGGATGTATGCAAAAAATATTATTATCTGTTTTATTCGGCTTATTATTAGGGTGCAACAACAAAGACAACCCTAACACGCTCACCATTGGGACTATCTCAGGCCCTGAAACAGCACTTGCGGAAGCAGCCCGTGATGTTGCGAAAGACAAATATGGCTTAAACGTCAAGATTGTTGAATTCACCGATTATAATTTACCCAATGAAGCGTTAAACGACAAAAGCCTAGATGCTAACGTCTATCAACATCTGCCTTATTTAAAAGCGGCAATGGCGACCCATGGCTATCAACTTGAAGCCATCGGCAAAACGTTTATTTACCCTATGGCGATTTATTCACAAAAGCACAAAAAGCTTACTGAGCTTACAGATAATGACATCGTTGCCATCCCTAATGATCCGAGCAACGAAAATCGTGCGCTACTGCTGTTACAAAAAGCAGGACTGATTACACTTGATAATAATGAAGCCTCATCTGTTCATGGTATAAAAGATAATCCCCACCATCTTGATTTCAAAGAAATGGACGCCGCACAATTACCAAGAATTTTACCGGATGTCGATGTTGCTGTTATCAATACCACTTTTGCAATTCCCGCGGGTCTTTCACCAAGTAAAGATGCGTTATTACAAGAAGATAAAGACTCACCCTACGCCAATATTATTGTCATTAGACAAAATACAGATAAGAAAAAAGCATTAGATGAATTTGTGAAGGCGTTTAATTCTAAGCCTGTTGAAGAAAAGGCTAAAGCGTTATTTGGAGATGCGGCGATTCCTGCGTGGTGAACATATTTCATATGACCTTTTAATTCAAAACGCTGATGCCATATCTATCAATAACATTTAACAATTTCAAAATTGCGCCATGAGCATGCCGCTTGCCTTGTTCTAGGCTTCTAACCATAGCTGGGCTAATATTTAAATACTTAGCAAACACTGCCTGACTCATTTTTTGGCCAAGTCTTAATTTTTGGATTTCATCCCCAGTAAATTCAATAACAGAAGGGATATCTTTACCTGTTAAATTACGCAAGGTCACTATATCTATCAAATCAGCATCGTGTAACCCTATCGCAAGGCTATTGATTGTATCTTGTAAATCATTCATCTTTATTCACCTCCAATAACTCACCATTACTAATCAATTTTTGCAAACCATCAGGCGTTAATTCCAGCAATATTTTAGATAATGTTTTTAACTTCTTAAGCTCATTTTCAGTTATATTACCCTTGTCATTTTTTGAAAAAATATGCAACCAAATCAATCTATCATTCTCGCGAAATGCTAATATGCTCCTTGATCCAGCGCTTTTACCTCGTCCATTAGAGGTTGCTATTCTAAGTTTAAATAACCCTCCTCCCAGGGCGTATTTTTGTCTTGAATCGTCATTCAACGATATAAACTCCCTCAGAAGAGAGTCAAGTAATACATCAGTTACATTGCTCTTTTTGGCTTCTGAAGCAAATTTTCTATACTTTAAATGATTCAAGGGTAAACTCAGCATTACTAATACCATGTATTATAGTACATGGTATTATGATATCAATAATTAGATTTAAAAAATTTCGTTGGTCATGTGCTATCATGCATGCAGCAATAACTCCAAAGGCGCATCACCCGCAACAAAATACTGGCGCAATTCATACTCATTCACACGCTCAACACTATTTTCATTCCATTGCGGTGACTTGTCTTTATCGACCAATAACGCCCTAACGCCTTCATAAAAATCATGATCCTGCATAAAATGATACACTAATGCATAATCCATTCTTAAACAATCAGCCAAAGTCATACTCATCGCTTTTCGTAATTGATAAAATGTGATTTTTAAGCTTTTCGGTGATTTTTGAGAGAGTGTTGCTAACACTTCTGTCGCCCAAGGTGATGATAATGTATCAAGTTTATCCATCACCGTCTCAATGCTCTCAGCACTAAAACAAGCTTCAATATCATTAATTGGTAACGCTAAGTCTTGCATGTCTACTTTAACCAATTGAAAAGGCTTTAAGCACGACTTAACTGTTTCGTGAGGATCTTTAGAAAAATCTGCCTTTATTAACGCATGATAGACATCCATCACTGAACTGCTTTCAATACGATAATCAACAAGTCCTGCAAAATAAGCCTCGTCAGCCGTAATACGATTGCCTGTCAAACCCAAATAAAGCCCTAAATGATGGGGTAATCTCGATAATAAATAACTAGCCCCAATATCTGGAAAAAACCCAATACCCGTTTCAGGCATTGCAAAACTAAAACGAGCGCTGGCAATGCGATGATGGCCATGCAGCGACACGCCAACACCACCGCCCATGGTCAAGCCATCTAATAGCGCGATATAAGGCTTGGGGTACTGTGATATGAAATGATTTAATCGATACTCATGCCAAAAAAATTGCATTTGTTCATGATGATTGCCCTCACCTGCTTCATAGAGCCATCTAACATCACCGCCTGCGCAAAAGACTTTCGGGCTATCTGACTTTATCATCACGGCTTTAACAGCCGTATCTTTAACCCATGCTTGTAATTGTTTTTGAATATTAATAATCATCGGGTAAGTGAGCGCATTTAGGGCTTTAGGTCGGTTAAGCGTTATGACACCGACTTGATTTTCAACGGTAAACAAAACGTCCTTTTGCATATTAAGCTCCTATAAATTTAGCTTGGCGTTTTTCTAAAAATGCCGAAACCCCTTCTTGCTTATCGGTGGTTGCACATACTTTTGCAAAATGTACCGCTTCAAGATGAAGCGCTTCTTGAAGATTCATATCAAAGCCTTGGTTTATAACATCCATAATAGACTGTAATGCGATAGGCGCTAATTGTGTTATTTGAGTGAGCATTTCTTTGGCTCTCGGGATAAGCGCGTCTTCTTCAACCACTTCTGACACTAAGCCCCAAGAAAGCGCCGTATTTGCATCAATAAATCGACCGGTTAAACATAAATCCATCGCACGACCCTTACCGATTAATCGCGATAACCGTTGTGTGCCACCGTAACCAGGAATTACACCTAATTTAATTTCAGGCTGTCCAAATTGTGCTTTAGTTGAGGCGATACGCATGGAAGTTGATATCAGTAACTCACATCCTCCTCCAAATGCATAGCCATTAACAGCCGCCAATGATGGTTTTCCTAAAGTTTCAAATTGATGAAAAACATTTTGACCGAGGAGCGCAAATTCATAACCTGATGTTGCATTACATTCAGCAAGTTTTGAGATATCTGCACCGGCGCAAAATGCTTTACCTGTGCCTGTCACCAATACCGCTTTAACGCTATCATTCGCTTTCGCCTCAGCCAATAGCGTTGATAAAGTTGTCAGCACTTCTGTGCTTAACGCATTTAATTTATCGGGGCGATTTAACGTTAACGTTAAAATACCATTACTGTCTAATTCGTTAATAATTAACACAAATTACTCCTTAAAAAAACCGTTACTCAAACTAAAACTCCCTTATCCCGCTTGTGGAAGAAGGTGCCTTCAGTGCAAATGAGGGCAAACCCTCACTGAATCTCATAACTTTCATTTAAACCATGTCGTGCAATAATCTCACGCATAATCTCATTAGTGCCTTCTAAAATTTGATGCACCCGTAAATCTCTAAATATCTGTTCTAACCGATAATCTTCTAAATACCCATAACCGCCATGAATTTGCATCGCTTTATCACAAATGGCGAAGGCGACATCGCTCGCTTTTCTTTTGGCCATAGCACATAACATCGGTGCATCAGCTTCACTCTTATCAAAAGCGTCAGCAGCACGATACAACAACCATCTGGCTGATTCAAATTCTGTTAACATATCTGCAAAATAAAATCGCAAACCTTGCATCTCTTCAAGTGACAAACCAAACTGTTTGCGCTCTTTCATGTATTGTTTAGTTAATTGAAGACAAGTCAATGCCCCGCCGATAGAACATGCACCAATATTAAGACGACCACCATTTAACGCGTTTAAAGCAATCTTAAAACCCTGCCCTTCAACCCCTATTAAATGCGATGCCGGAATTTTACATTCATCAAAATATACCATCGCTGTTGGCTGACATTTCCATCCTAATTTTTTTTCAGGAATGCCAAAACGAAGTCCGGGCGTTGAGCTTTCTACTAAAAAGCATGAAATGCCTTTATGCGTGTTATCGCCAGTCCTTGCCATCACTAAATAAACATCAGAAACTGTCGCCCCAGAAATAAAGGCCTTTGCGCCTTTAAGAGCGTATTGATTGCCTATTTTAGTCGCTGTAGTTTTAAGAGAAGCCGCATCAGAGCCCGCATCAGGCTCAGTTAAACAATAACTTGCCAGGGATTCCATACTCACTAAACGAGGGCCAAATCGCGCACGAATCTCAGGTGTTGCATATTTATCAATAACCGATGTCACCATATTATGTATGGTCAAATATGCCGTTGTTGGAATGCACCCTGAGGCTAGCTGCTCAATAATTAACACGCCATCTAATCTGGATAAAGAGGAACCCCCAATATCTTCTTTGGCATACATCCCACCAAGGCCTAGTGTCGCTGCTTTTCTAAGCGTTTCAACGGGTAAACGGCCCTCGCTATCCCATGTTTTGGAAAAAGGCGCAAGTTCATTTCGTGCAAATTCTGCAAATGCATTTTGAAATGCTAACTTTTCTTCTGTTAATTGAAAATCCATCTCTATCCTTTCGCTTTAAAACTGTTATTATCACTAATTTTTCGGATTCAGGAAATAGCATTGTCAGACGCCGCGCAAAAAGTTTTAAAACAATATTTTGGGTTCGACAGCTTTCGAGTTCCACAAGCGGACATTATCAACGCATTGATTGATGCGCAAGATGTTTTTGTCTTAATGCCAACCGGCGGTGGCAAATCTTTATGTTACCAAATCCCCTCTTTGGTAAGGCCAGGCGTTGGAATCGTCGTCTCTCCTTTAATTGCCTTAATGGCAGACCAGGTGGCGACCTTGTCAGAATTAGGTATAAGGGCTGCATTTTATAATTCATCCCTAAGTACGCTTGAGGCCAAACAAGTCCTGGCTAAACTCCATAACCAAGAGCTAGACTTGCTCTACGTAGCCCCTGAGCGCTTGGTCAGCCATAATTTTCTTGAACGACTCAATGAATGCGATATTGCCTTATTTGCCATCGATGAAGCGCATTGTATTTCTCAATGGGGGCATGATTTTAGGCCTGAGTATCGTGAGCTTGGACGTTTAAAAGAGTATTTTCCCCATGTGCCTATTATTTCACTGACAGCAACAGCTGATAATCAAACACGACAAGATATCGTCAAGCAACTTAATTACGCCCCAAAGTCATTTGTCGCCTCTTTTGATAGACCCAATATTCATTATCGCGTGACCCCCAAAGAAAGCCCTTTAAAGCAATTAACCACTTTTTTAAAATCAAAACCTGAACAGGCAAGCATTGTCTATTGTGGCACGCGCAATCAAGTTGAGCATTTAAGCGAGCAATTGGTTCAGCATGGCTTTAAGGCTGCCGCCTATCATGCGGGTTTACCCATACAAATTCGCTCTAAAGTTCAACATCAATTTAGACATGATGACATTGATATTATTGTTGCAACCATTGCTTTTGGCATGGGCATTGATAAACCCAATATACGCAACGTCATTCATTATGATTTGCCTAAAAATATTGAGTCTTACTATCAAGAAACGGGGCGTGCGGGTCGTGATGGCCTGCCTTCTGAGGCGCTATTACTTTATGCACCAGGCGATAGTGCAAGACTTAGAGCATGGATTAATGAATACAGTGACGAGGAAAAAGCGCGTGTAGAGACGCACAAACTTAATCGCATGATAGCATTTGCCGAGGCGACGCATTGCAGACGGATTATTTTATTAAATTACTTTGATGAGATTTGTGATAAACCCTGCCAATATTGTGATATCTGTGACAACCCCCCTGTGATGGTTGATGCAACCGTTGATGCCCAAAAAGTTCTGTCATGTATATATCGATTACAGCAACGCTTTGGTATGCTTCACATGATAGGGGTATTACGCGGGCTTGAGAATGAAAAAATCATCCAATTTCAACACCAAAAACTATCAACCTATGGCATTGGTAAAGACAAATCACAAAACTATTGGAAACACTTAACCTGGCATCTTATTCATCAAGGCTATTGTATTCAAGATGTTGAGCGTTTTAACGCGCTGGTATTAACGCCTAAAAGTGCAGAATTATTAAAAGGCGATACAACGTTGATGTTAGCAGAAGCCCCTAAAACCATCACCAAAACATTAACCAAAAAATCAACCCCCAAAGCTTCTGTTAAAAACCAAGAGCTATTCGAAGCCCTTCGCACTCGCCGACGCGAATTAGCCCTTGAAGAAAACAAACCGACATTTTTAATTTTTAGTGATGCCACGTTAATAGAAATGGCCAATGTTCATCCGCTAACAGAACATCAGCTTTTGGATATTTCAGGTGTTGGGCATCATAAATTGACGCATTATGGAAGTGAGTTTTTAGAGGTTTTGAATGCATTTGTGTAGGTTGAGCCAAGGCCTAAAACGGTAGTCAATTTAGGCCTTGGCTGCAACTTCCAAAGACTCGTTTTGCTTCAGGCGGTTGAAATATACCCATCGTATTTAAAGTTACGTTATATTTTAAACGTTCACTGATAGATAAACCCAGAAAATGGTTCACCCTCTCAAGCACGCTATTAACATGATTCACAATGTCACGATTGCTCTCAAGATAAATCCCGCCTAATGTTTTTAAATTCTCATATCTAAGGGAATGCAACGATTTAAGATTATATTCGTTTAATCTTTTATTTATATAATCAACAAGATCTAAATAAAATTTAATGGCATAATCACAAAGTGCATCGCCTAATGCCTTTGTTTTTGGCGCTTCTTGAAGCCTAATGGCTAATTGCATTAAAGGAATAATCGATAAATTTTTCAACTTACTGTTATCGTTTACTATAAGCGCTATGACTTCTTCAGGCGTTAGTTTTTCTCTTTCTACTCTTTCTTTCCTTTTACTTTCTTCCCACTCCCTTAAAAACTTTTCTTTTTCTGCCAAACGGCCCATTGAAATCGATTTCCAAAAAATGCCTTGATATAACCCACGAAAATTTTGAGCCTTACTGTGCGTTATAAATTGTAAACATTCGTCGGTGCTTAATGTTGCATTAAAGGGCTTAAACCGATTACGAAGGGCTTCTTGACGTCTATTATTTTCAACCAGTTCAGGCTCTAATAATTCAGGATTATTTAAAAGAAATAATAATAAATCAGCCGCAATGACATCTTTTTTTGGAAGTTTATCGATATTAGCATTAAATCGCTCAAAAGATTCAAAACGACAAACATTGTAATCTAATTGTTTAAAATAGATTCTCTCAAGCTCTTTAAGCTGTGATGTATTTAAAGAAAATTTGTCAAACAGCCTAATGGGTGCAAAATCGGAAACCCACACGTTGCCCTCATCTATATAAGCCTTTATAGATAGTATGAAACAAGACGACAGCGCTTTTAAAAAAGATGCTTCGGATTTATCTGAAATTTTATCGTTTTCAATTAAATAAAACATCTCATTTATGACGAGAATGATGACGCCTGGTTGGTAGAAGCCTTCTTTTTTAAATATTTTGTTTGCACTTAAAAACCAACTTAACTTATTAGCTGTAATCTTAAATTCATATACTTCTGCAAGCTGAAGTAGTATAGCCTGAATCAACTCAAACATGATTAACGGGTAGTTTTTATATTGTGGCAGCAGTATATACAATTTAACTAAAAATAACTATACACCTTAAACCCCACGTTCTCCGTGCGATACTTAGGTGCCAAGTTGTTGGGCCAAGGCCCAACCTACACGCAGGCCCCCATTTGACGCCTAATATCATTAGCCGCTTCGCTATCACTGGGTAAAATTTTTAATAAACGCTGCCCATAGCTTAGTGCCGTTTGACACTGTTTTGCTTTAAACGCGGCCATTGTCAGCATAAGCAATGCATCCGGTTGATTGGGGTTTTTCACAAGCATCGCCTGCCAATCTTCGCGTAATTGTTTAGAAAACACTTGATGACCTAGTTGCCAGCGGCTAAATAATACATTCACGACCACTTGCTCATCTTTAGGGGTAAGCTGATATGCGCGTTCAAACGCGGCATTGGCTTTTGACCAGTTACCAGTTGTTCCATAAAGACGGCCTAATAAATACCAACCTTTGGCATTGTCGGGATCTTTTAATACCTTTTGATGCATGAGGCGAATGACGCCCTCTACCCCATGCGCTTTTTGTAATATCGCCTGGGCTTTCGTTTGATTGGTCAGCGCTTGCTGATGCGCTTGCCATAATGTCAAACCGCCCCATTGATAATAGGCATAAGGCAATCCCATGGTAATTAGCAATGCAAGACTCAACGCAAGCCTTCGGTATTGATATCTTATCAATGGCAAGATTATCCAAATAACCGCGATGACACCCAATATAATCAAACCCAACCATTCAAGCTTCATGATATTTTCTTACCTTTGTCATAAATATTCCAAACCCAACGATTAAAAACATTAACGGGCCAAACCAGAGCACCCAAGTAAGTGGTTTAACTGGCGGTTTAAATAAAATAAAATCACCATAACGTGAGGTTAAATAACGGGTTATTTCATCGTCAGATTGACCTGATATCACTTGTTCGTAAATACTTTGACGTAAGTCTTCGGCTAATGGTGCTTCAGAATCGGCTAAATCTTGGTTTTGACAGACCAAACAGCGCAGTTCTTTGATTAAATGCTGGAATTGGGCGGCTTGTGCTTTTGTACTGAAATCATATTTTGGTGTGGCCCATGATAGCGGTATAAAGAATAAAATACCGAAAAAAAACCCACAGAGCCGCGCGCGTAAGCAAGCGTTCACTGTATTATCAAGCTTCTGTGAACGCTTCCTTACGGTCGCGGCTCTGTTATAAAAATAGTTCATCATTGATGCTCATATTTAACAATTAACGGAACAAATTCTTGGTTCCAAACAGCTTCAGTCAACACCCCAACATGGCGGTAACGAATAATCCCACGCTTATCAATCAAAAAGGTTTCAGGTGCGCCATAAACGCCTAAATTAATGGCGAGTGCCCCTTCTCTGTCTGTTAAAACTTTAACATAAGGGTTGCCCCACTCTTTAAGCCATGCTTTGGCTTCTCGTTTATTATCTTTATAATTTAAACCATAAAGAGGGATGTGTTTAAGCGTTAGCAAAAATGGCTGTTCTTCAAGACAGGCCTGACACCAACTGGCCCAGACATTAATCACACTCACCTGCCCTTTTAATTCAGCAGATGAAAAACGCATGCCCTGCTGAAATGTCGGCACAATAAAGTCAGGGACTGCTTGGCCAATTTTGACTGAAGCCAGTTCACGAGGATTTAATGACAAACCTCGCCATAAAAAAACCGCTAATATCAAAAACAATGCTAATGGACTAAATTGAACCAATCGTTTCATCATACAACACCTACCTCGGCCTTCTTTTTATCATGGCGTATAAACCACCTAAAAACATTAAAAGCCCACCCGCCCAAATCCAACGAATAAACGGTTTATAATAAAGTCTAACACCCCAAGCACCTTCATCAAGCGGCTCACCGAGTGCGATATAAATATCACGAAAGGGTGTCACATCAATGGCGGCGTCAGTCATTGGAACCATCCCGACCGTATAAATGCGTTTTTCGGGATAAATTACGTGCACATCCTTGCCAGAATCTATTTTAAATATCGCTTGGGTACCAGTGTAATTAGGGCCTTTTAAAGCCTCAGCCCCTTCAAAGGTAATATTATAATTGCCTAATAGTGCAGACTCATGTGGCTTTAAGCGCATATCAAGCTCAATACCATAATAACTTGAAAGACACACGCCAATCACCGTTACAGCCATACCTAAATGCGCACTCATCATACCCCAGTGCTTTAAACGGCAGGCTTTAATACTCGTTAATATAACCCAAAACGATAAACTTAAAGCGGCCAATGGTAATACCACCAATTGAATTTGATTTATCATTAAAATAGCCACCGGCAGCACCAATGAAGCTAAAATTAACCATTTAAAATTTTGATACCAAACTATAACTGTTGTTTTGCTCCATTTAAGCCCAACACCCACGCCCATAATCGCCAAAAAGGGCAACATGATAGGCACAAACACTGAGTTAAAATACGGTGCACCAACCGATAATTTTCCTAACCCCAAACCATCAATAATTAACGGATATAACGTGCCCAATAATACTGTAAACGTCAACACCACCAAAAATACATTATTAAGCATGAGGGCGGCTTCTTTAGAAAACCAATAAAGCTTGGCTTGTGACATCAGCTTTTCAGCTCTTAGGGCAAATAAAACCAATGCACCACCAATAACAATGGACAAAAACACTAAAATATATAAACCACGCAAAGGTGAGACTGCAAAAGCATGCACCGAGGTAAGAACGCCAGAGCGCACCAAAAACGTCCCAATTAAACTTAAAGAAAATGCCATAATCGACAATAAAATGGTCCAAGCTTTAAAGACATGTTCACGCTGCGTCATCATGAGTGAGTGAATCAAAGCCGTACCCACAAGCCAGGGCATAAAAGAAGCATTTTCAACGGGATCCCAAAACCACCAACCGCCCCACCCTAACTCTCGATAAGCCCACCAACTCCCAAGTGTAATCCCAAGCGTTAAACAGCACCAAGATGCCAAAACCCAAGGTCTTACCCAGGCTGTAAAAGTCGTTGTTAATTTCCCCTCCCAAAGGGCTGCCATCGCAAACGCAAACGCGACAGAAAAGCCAACATACCCCATATAAAGCATCGGCGGGTGAAATAAAAATCCAATATCTTGTAATAAAGGATTAAGCGACTGACCTTCAACATTTAAGACTTCAAATTGTCGCCAAAAGGGATTTGAGGTCAACAAGATAAATAATGAAAATCCAATGCTAATGAGGGCAAGGATAGCCATCACTTTTACTTTTAAACTTGGTGTTAAAGAACGACTAAATAAAGCAACAGCGCCCGTCCAAAAAGATAATATCATAAGCCACAATAATATTGAGCCCTCATGCCCACCCCAGACAGCACACAACTTATAAAACCACGGCAAACTTAAGCTTGAGTTAGCCATGACATATCGCACAGTAAAATCATCAACTAAAAAGCAATAAGCCAATATCGAAAAGGAAAGCCCTATAAAAACAAACTGGCCAAGCGCATAACAATTTACCAAATGGTTTGCAAATTCAGGTTTGTTTTTTAAAAAACGTGACGGTAATATCGCCAAAAGACCGGAAAATATCAGTGCAATAACCAGTGACAGCATACCCCATTCAGGAATCATTGACGCCCCTCTTTAAGTGCCGCTGATACTTCTGGCGGCATATATTTTTCATCGTGTTTGGCTAATACTTGAATGGCTACAAATTGATGTTTAGCATTTATTTTACCTTGAGCCACAATGCCTTGACCTTCTCTAAACAAATCAGGTAACAGACCACGGTAATACACTCGCATGGTTTGTTTTAAATCGGTAAGTGTAAAAGCAACCGCCAAAGATTTAGGATGATGTTTAACACTCCCTTTGACAACCATCCCTCCCACGCGAATGAGCTTATTCAAGGGGGCTGCACCTGTTTTAACTTGCGATGGCGTATAAAATAATGAAATATTATCTCGAAGTGCGAATAAAATTAATGCAATAGCCACCAAGAGCACAAAGCCCACACTCGCTATCACCATTAAACGTCGCTTTCTTAATGCGTGCATTGATTAACCTTTTTTGCCTGTTTGTTTTCAAGATAAGTTAAAAAACTATTGCCTATCAAGACGGTCAATACTAAGGCCACTGATGACCAGACGTACAAGCCATAACCACCCATTGAATATGCTCCCATCCTAAACTTCCTTCACCCACGCCTTATGCCTATCACGCGCTAACACCCGCGCCCGTCCTAACCATAAAACACTCACCAATGCATATAAACTAAACCCAACTAAAGTGAGCAATAAGGGATATAACATCACTGGCGCAATTTTAGGTTTTGCCAATAATGACAACGTCTGGCCTTGATGAAGGCTATTCCACCAATAAACAGAATAATGAATAATCGGTAAATCAATAAGCCCTACTAATGTTAATATTGCCACGAGCTTCTCCCCCTGATTAGGGTTAGCAAATGACGAAAGACTTCCTAAGATAGCCGCATACAATAAAAATAAAACCAATTCTGACGTTAGCCGTGCATCCCATACCCACCAAGCGCCCCACATGGGCTTACCCCAGATGCTACCTGTCACTAACGCAAGAACCGCCATGATTGCCCCAATCCTTGCAACCACGCCAATCATAAGACCCGCCAGTTTAATCTGCCATACTAATAATAAGATAGCTAAAAAGGCCATGACAGCATATAAACTTAACGATAAAAAAGCAGCCGGCACATGAAGATAAATAATACGAAAGGCATCACCTTGTTGATAATCAGGCGGCGTAAAAAAAAGCCCCCATATCAAACCCGTCGATAAAGTGATTATCATCAACGTAGACACCCAGGGCAAATGTCGCCCTGACCATTCATAAAATAATTTAGGTGAACCCAACGAATAGATAAATGCCCACATAGTTTTGCTTCAAAACTTAAAAGGGTTGTATATTATACCCTGATAACTATTGATGCAACTTCATTTGGATTGCATCAGTCGCTTTAAAAAAGACGGTAACGCAAACGCAAGCGGGCAGGTTCACGGGAGTGTGATATTAAATCTGCCCCTCGCGAATCACAAATGCGATTACAAAAGGCAAAATGCTTACCGCCATTAATGACAAAGCCGTTAAAATTAAAATAGTAGAAAATACTGGATCTGCTGACAATGCTTGGCTTAAAGCACCAGCACCTAAGATGATGACGGGTAATGTAAGCGGCAGCAGCACAAGCGCCATCAATACACTTTTTTGAGATAATTGCAAACTAAAAGCTGCAGCCATTGAAGCCAAACACAATATCACAGGAGAACCAACAATAAATGTTATGACTAACACGATGACCGGATATGCATTCAAGGAAAACAAAATACCTATCAGAGGTGAAAACAAAAGCAATGGCACGATAATTAACACCCAATGCACTAATAATTTAGCATAAACAATGACAGTAAGCGGCAACTTCGTACTTAACCAATACTCAAGCGTGCCTTCATCTAAATCTTTAGCAAATAAACGCTCACTTGATAGCAACATTGATAATAATAATGCAATCCAAATTACACCCGGTGCAAATAAGGACAAAGTATGGTTATCTGCAGGAACGGTTAAAGGGAACATCACCGTTACCATTAAAAAAAATACGGTAGAATTTAATATATTAGGCCATTGGCGTATTTGAATACGTGCTTCTCTTTGAACTTGTCTTTTAAATATCGTCCATAAAGAAATCATAAGGTGTATTCCTTCAATGAAAGACCAGACAAAGGCTGATGTGATGTTAGTATGACGAGGCCGCCTTGATTTAGGTGTTGCTGGATTAATCCGTTTAACCAGGCCATTCCTTGCTCATCAAGAGCAACAAATGGCTCGTCTAGTAGCCAAAGTGCCGTCTGAGATAATAATAATTTTGCGAGTGATATTCGCTTTTTTTGACCCGATGACAATAATCGACAGGGTAAATCCGCGTTTAAATTTAATGTCGTTAATATCTCAGAAATATTACCATCAGGTATCGTACGCATAGGGTCAAAATATAAGGTCTCATATACCGTCAATAATGGGGACAAGGCGAGAAGATGCCCGATATACATCAAAGGTGGCAATGTAAATTCACCACTTAAAGGCGTTAACAAACTCGCCAGTAATTTTAAAAGCGTCGTTTTACCGCGACCATTTTCGCCTTTTATCCATAAACCTTCGCCTGGATTTAACGTGAAGCTCACATCATGCAATAAAGGCTTGTCAAAATAATCAAAGGTAAGTTGGTTGACTGTAAGCATTAATCACTCTTAAGTTATAGATATCCTAATACTGTCATCCCCGCGAAGGCGGGGAACCATCCATGACATATTTCAATGCCATTGCAAAAATAGATTCCCGCCTTCGCGGGAATGACAAGTTATTAATATCGCTTGCACTTCTATCAAATCCCCTTGATAATCTCTTTTTTAACTCAAACTATCAAGACAATGGCTGAATTTTTCTCTGAATATGGATTGTTTTTACTCAAAACCTTAACCTTAGTCATCGCGATTTTAGTGACCGCAGGTGGTGTTTTTGCGTTAGGCAAAAAAAGTAAAACTGGGCTTACCATCAAGTCTCTCAGTGATGAGCTTGATGAGACACGAAAGCTTATGCATAAAGACGTGCGCGGTAAAAAACTCAAAATTAAAAAATCTAAAACACAAAAGCCAACCTTGTTTGTTGTCGATTTTGATGGTGATATTAAAGCCTCTCAAGTATCTACCCTACGTGAAGAAATCACGGCCATTTTAACGATTGCTTCACCTGAAGATGAGATAATGATCCGCCTAGAAAGCCCAGGCGGTATGGTCAATGGCTATGGGCTTGCTGCTTCTCAATTACAACGCATTCGGGACCGCAAAATTCCACTTACAGTATGTATCGATAAAGTGGCAGCCAGCGGTGGGTATTTAATGGCAGCCGTCGCCAATACGATTATTGCAGCACCCTTTTCGATTATCGGCTCTATTGGCGTGGTCGCCCAACTCCCTAATTTTCATCGCTTTTTAAAAAATCATAATATTGATGTTGAGTTATTAACAGCAGGTCAATATAAACGCACGCTAACGGTTTTTGGCGAAAACACCAAAGAAGGACGACAAAAATTTCAAGAAGATCTTGAAAAAATCCATACTGCATTTAGAACTTATGTCTTAACAAATCGCGTAGATCTGCCCATAGACGAAGTAGCAACCGGTGAACATTGGCTAGCTAGTGATGCCCTTCAATTAAAGCTTGTTGATAAACTGCAAACCAGTGATGACTGGATGCTTGAAAAGCATGCCACGCATCAACTCATCTCAATTGATGTCAAAGCACCCACAAGTTTTAGTGAGAAAATTTTAAAACCTGCGACGAAGTTATTTTCACCATTCTAAATTTTATAATAAGGAATAAACATGTCACAAAAAGGAGATTCTAGTAAGGCGCACCAACGAAGTTTTTTTAAACCCCCTACTATAAAACCTACAAAAACGCCGAAGACGAAAACGCGTTTACCAGAACACCAACCCAATTTCTTCGGTAACCAAACTGAGTTACAAGCACTTAATGTCATTCTCATGTTAAACGTAGCAGCACTACAGTAATCGCTTGATAAGTCGGTCGTTATGGTCTATTTTTAAACTATCAGACCATTGGGAGAAAGGCATGAGTGACTGGAAAGATAAACTGCCCAGTTTTAAAGAACTGTCGTCGATGACCATGAAATTTGTCAAAGATATGGGGCGTAGTGTCCACGAAATTGTTGATGAGTATCAAGATAAAAGAAAAGAAAAGACTGAGGAAGCGCCACCTAAAAAAGATGAGCCGAAAGCGTAGCGCCCTCACCGACAGCCCCTCTCCCACAAGTGGGAGAGGGGAGCTTTCTTCTACACGCGTTCAGGTCTTATTAAACCGTATTTACGCATTTTTTCAACTAAGGTGGTTCTTCGCATGTTTAAATTACTTGCAGCGTGCGCTACCACCCAATCAGACTCATCTAATGCCTGGCTAATTAAGGCTAATTCGGTTTTAACCATATGCTCTTTTAAATCTATTTTATCATTTGACTCATCTTCTCTAACAATGCCAAGAAGCGTCTCTCGCTCATCAAGCTCGAGTCCACGCTCAGGTTCTGCTAACACAAAACGCTGGGGTAAATCATCAACACACACTATACCATTAGGATATAAAATCGATAAGCGCTCTATCAAATTCGCAAGCTCTCTAACATTACCAGGCCAGGGATAATGACTTAACACCTCATAAACTTCAGGCACCAACCTCACACCAGCTCTGCCTTCTGCTTCTAACCTTGCAACTAATTCTTGAATGAGCAGTGGCATATCTTCATACCGCTCTCGAAGTGGCGGCATATCAATAGGGAAAACATTCAAGCGATAAAATAAATCTTCTCTAAATTTACCTTCTCTAATGGCCGTCTCTAAATTTCTGTGGGTAGCTGCTATCACCCGCACATTAACACTAACAGATTTATTAGACCCCACCCGCTCAAAACATCGTTCTTGTAAGACGCGAAGCAATTTTACTTGCATCGCAAGCGGCATGTCGCCGATTTCATCTAAAAACAATGTCCCGCCGTTGGCTAATTCAAAACGCCCCTGCCTGGCCGTAATAGCCCCTGTAAAAGCGCCTTTTTCATGGCCGAATAATTCACTCTCTAAAAGCTCTGCAGGGATGGCGCCACAGTTGATAGGGATAAAAGGCTTATTATTTCTTGATGATAAGGCATGAATGTTTCTGGCTACCACTTCTTTACCGGTACCAGATTCTCCTAAAATCAGCACCGTTGCATCAGTATCTGAAACCTGGGTAATAAGGCGCCTCACTTTGCGAATAGAATCTGAGCCTCCGACCAAACTTCTAAATAAAGGCGTATTATCAGAATCTCTAATTAAAGGCCGCTCGGTTTCAAGCACAATTTGGCAACGATGAAGCGCTTCTAGTAATTGCGCGTAAGTAAAAGGAAAAGACAAACAGGCATGTATGCTGTCTTTAAAATATAATTTATCGTGAGGGCCTATCAGTATGCGTGCAGCATCTGGGTGTTTTGTTTTTACTTCATCGATTAATTTTGAGGTTTTATCAATGGAATCATCCATACCAATGACCATAATATTGGCACTGGCATAAGCTTTGTCTTGCCAGTCAAGGCCTGCGACTGCGACAATTGTTTCGCCCACAAACTCAAGAATAACACCAAGCTTTGTTGCGCGAGCTGAATTTTCATCGAGGATAAAAATCATTTCATTGTTGCTCATCGCCTTATCCTTAAGAAAAGAAACCCATTAGTTATGAGTATTAATGAATCTTTAGGTAAATGTCAAATATCTGACACTAGAATTCTTTGCCGCCCAACACCGACGTGCCGCGGTTTATCCGAGGCATCCATAGATCCCGCGGACAAGCCACGGGACGTGGACAGGCATGACACTATCTAAAGCAATTAATAAAGCTAAAGCCACGACAATCTTTGCCCATGCATAGTTTTCTGTTTTGCAATGCTTCGGTCCATGATAATTTATCTTGCTGCTTAAACGTTGTGGCATTGTTATAGCCATGCTGACGACAATAAGCATTGGCAGCAACTTTTCCGCAGCCTGTTTTGCCATCATAACACCAGTCCAGCCGATAAAATTTAGCCAAGGGTATGTCAAAATGATAATCACGGTAATGATAAGTATTTGGCGTTACTGGGAAGTTTTTAGCGCAGCGGATAACTTCAAAACCCACGCAGGACAACCCTTTGCAAATATTAGCCGTATGACCTATAGCCTTGGTTTCACCTGCTTGATAGCCTTTTATTTCTTTTGTCGCGTTGGCATAACCAAGCATTTTACAATATTGATTGGCAACCGCCATACCGCAATGCACTCTTGAAGCATCGCAATAATCTAATCGCACGCCATCATGCATAGGCCACCAAGCATCTAAAGAATACTTACCACGACCGGCAGCGTTGCCTGGTAATGAGAAAACACATATCAGTAATATTGCAAGCATTCGATTCAATTGTGTCATCCTTGAAAAAGTTCTAGCTCCATATTATATACC
>Ga0075163_10004717_pt1 | contig 18246 bp, 16 predicted proteins | sample JI1023141ADNA_FD_71478 | JGI IMG/M metagenome (GOLD analysis project Ga0075163, IMG submission 71478) | Wastewater effluent complex algal communities from Wisconsin, to seasonally profile nutrient transformation and Carbon sequestration -... | ecosystem: Engineered > WWTP > Effluent > Algae...
CTGGCCACGCTGGACAACGCGCTGTCGGCCTACGCACGCTTCGACCTCGAACGGCCCGACGCCGTGGCACTGATGGCGCGCGTGGCCCACCGGGTGCAACGCTGGCGCGAGTGCTTCGAAGAACACGGCGCGACCGGCGCGCTCATCGACCAGCTGGCCCCGGCCTTCCGCCAGCTCGATGAGGTGGCCAGCGCCGCGCTGCGCCAGGCGCTGCTACAAGCCGCCCTGGCGACATAAAAAAAACAAGCGGCCCGCAGGCCGCCCTTTTCGATGGCCGACGGCCACGCCGCCGCGCACCGCCTCACTGGATCGGCTTGAACCGCACGCGCTTCGGCCGTGCGCCTTCTTCGCCCAGGCGCTTCTTCTTGTCGGCTTCGTACTCCTGGTAGTTGCCGGCGTAGAAGAACCACTGCGAATCGCCCTCGCAGGCCAGGATGTGGGTGCAGATGCGGTCGAGGAACCAGCGGTCGTGGCTGATGACCATCGCGCTGCCGGCGAACTCGAGCAGCGCCTCTTCCAGCGCGCGCAGGGTTTCCACGTCGAGGTCGTTCGACGGTTCGTCGAGCATCAGCACGTTGCCGCCCTTGGCCAGCGTCTTCGCCAGGTGCAGGCGGCCGCGCTCACCGCCGGACAGCGAGCCCACGCGCTTCTGCTGGTCGTTGCCCTTGAAGTTGAAGCGGCCGAGGTAGGCCCGGCTGGGCATCACGAACTTGCCGACGATGATGTTGTCCAGCCCGCCGGAGACGTCTTCCCACACCGTCTTTTCGGCGTCCAGGCTGTCGCGGCTCTGGTCGACGAAGGCCAGCTGCGCGGTCTTGCCGATCTTGACCTCGCCGCTGTCGGGCTTCTCCACGCCCTGCAGCATGCGGAACAGCGTGGACTTGCCGGCGCCGTTCGGGCCGATGATACCGACGATGGCGCCGGCCGGCACCTTGAAGCTGAGCTTGTCGATCAGCAGCCGGTCGCCGAAGCTCTTGCTGACGCCGTCGAACTCGATGACCTCGTTGCCCAGTCGCTCGGCCACGGGGATGAAGATCTCGTTGGTCTCGTTGCGCTTCTGGTATTCGACATCGCTCAGCTCCTCGAAGCGCGCCAGGCGGGCCTTGCTCTTGGTCTGGCGCGCCTTGGCATTCGAGCGCACCCACTTGAGCTCTTCCTTCATCGCCTTCATGCGCGCGTCTTCGGTCTTCTGCTCGACCTCCAGGCGCTTTTCCTTCTGGTCCAGCCAGTCGCTGTAGTTGCCCTTCCAGGGGATGCCGGACCCGCGGTCCAGCTCGAGGATCCACTCGGCCGCGTTGTCGAGGAAGTAGCGATCGTGGGTGATGGCCACCACGGTGCCCGGGAAGCGCTTCAGGAACACTTCCAGCCACTCCACGCTCTCGGCGTCCAGGTGGTTGGTGGGCTCGTCGAGCAGCAGCATGTCGGGCTTGGACAGCAGCAGCCGGCACAGCGCCACGCGGCGCTTCTCGCCGCCGGACAACTGGCCGATGTTGGCCTCCCAGGGCGGCAGGCGAAGCGCGTCGGCGGCCATTTCCAGCTGCAGGTCGGTGTTCTCGCTGCCGGCCGCAGCGATGACGGCCTCCAGCTCGGCCTGCTCGGCGGCCAGCTTGTCGAAATCGGCATCGGGCTCGGCGTACTCGGCGTACACCTCGTCGAGCCGCTTCTTGGCCGCCAGCACCCCGCCGATGCCCTCCTCGACCGCCTCGCGCACGGTCTGGTCGGGGTTCATCTGCGGCTCCTGCGGCAGGTATCCGATCTTCAGGCCCGGCATCGGCACCGCTTCGCCCTCGATCTCCTTGTCCACGCCGGCCATGATCTTCAGCAGCGTGCTCTTGCCCGAGCCGTTGAGCCCGAGCATGCCGATCTTGGCGCCCGGGAAGAACGACAAGGAGATGTTCTTGAGGATCTGCCGCTTCGGCGGCACGATCTTGCCGACGCGGTTCATGGTAAAGACGTACTGGGCCATGGTGGGGTGGTCCGTTGAGCGAGTGCAAACCCGTCATTATCCGGGACGGCGCGTGGGGCGGCACTGATGGCGGCCAGCCGCTGCCGCCTCGGGCACCGGCTACTTCAGGGTGGCACCGCTGGAGGGGAGCAGGTCAATGCACCGCGCCTCACTGCAACCTGTGCGCCTGGATGGCCCGGGTGCAGATGTCGCCGAGGGCGCGGTTCGGGTCGGCGTCGCTTCCGGCAGGCAGGCCCTTCCCTGCTGCGCTGATCTGCCCGTGGAACTTGGCCCAGGTCGACGCAGCATCGAATGGCTGCGACAGAAACTCCGCCAGCATCGCCTCGGGCATGAAACGCGTCACCCCGCGGTTCTGGGCGGCGGCATTGTCAGACCAGGCCGCCGTGCCGAGTTCGTCGACCGCGGCGAAGATGAGCCTGGCCACCGTCGCATCGACGCCGAAGTCGGCCATCTCGATCCTGAAGATCTCGTCCGCCTGTTTGCGCGCGCAGCGCTGATCCCAGTACAGGTAGTCGTGAAGCACGGCCGGTGACATGTAGGCGCCGGTGCGCGGCAGCGCCGACCAGAGAAACCTCGGTGTGCTGGCCAGGTCCGTGACGAAGCCGCGCGGCACGGTGATGACCTCCCTCGATCGCCCGATCCGGAACGGCAGCGGCTCCGTCAGGACCCACCATTGCGCATCGCCGAACGGGGTGAGCTGGGGCGCCCGCAAGGCTTGCTGGGCGTTGGCAGCGACGCACACGACAGCGGCGAGACAGAAGGCGATCGTCTTCATGGCACACGACTCCGCAACAAGCCTGACAAGCCTGGCAATGGGGCCAGGCGCGCTGGCCGTGCGTCGCATGATGCACCTGTCCACCGTCCAGCCGGGGTGCACTTCTGGGGGTGTCCGATGGATCGGCCTGTCAGCCGCGCGCGCTACTCCGGCGCGTAGAACCAGACCGTCTTGATCGTCGCGCCCACCACCTCGTAGACCGCGAGCGCTTGGACCTCTGCATCCTGAAGTCCAGTGATGCGCTCGTGGTCGACGACCTTGTTGCCGCAGACGATGCGCTGCTCCACCACGGCGTGCAGCCGGGTCAGGTTGAAGCGGTTCGCCGCGTAGTGCGCGGCGAAGGCCGCCTTGCCGGCCAGCACCGGCGCCACCTGCGGCGGCCTGAAGACCTGGACGTCGTCGGCGTACTCGGCGACGAAGCGGTCGAGGTCGTGCGCTTTGTAGGCGTCGAGCTGGCGTTGCACCGGGTCCACGGGGTTCAAGGCAGTCTCCTCGGCAGGTTCGGTATGGGGCGGGTTCGAATGTAGCCGCCCGTTCGGGCTTTGCGTCAGACTGTGCTTTCGGCGACTTTCGCCCCGGAGACCGCAATGAGTGCCACCACCCCGCGATGGGCGATCCTGGTGCCCGGCGACCGCGCGGCGCGCGACCGGGCCGATGGCGCGGCGAGCCGCTTCGCCGCGCTGTTCCAGGCGCTGGCGCAGGCCGGCATCGCCGTCGAGCCGGCGGTCTACCACGATGACTTCTGCGACGAAGTCGAGGCGCAGTTGCGGCCGCTGCGCGGCGTGCTGGTCTGGCACAACCCGATCGAGGGCGGCCGCACGCGGCAACGGCTGGACGCGATGCTGGCCCGCGTGGCGCAGCGCGGCGTGTTCGTCAGCGCGCACCCGGACACCATCCTCCGAATGGGCACGAAGGACGTGCTCGTCGCGGTGCGCGACCTGCCCTTCGGCTGCGACACGCACCGCGTCGATTCGATCGCGCAGCTCAGCGCCGAGCTGCCGCCGCGGCTGGCGCAGGGGCCGCGCGTGCTGAAGCAGCACCGCGGGCACAGCGGCATCGGCGTCTGGCGCGTGGCACAGGAAAGCGATGGCCGGTTTGCCGTGCGCCATGCGCAGCGGGGCGCGGACGAGGAGCACGGACCGTTCTCTCTGGTGCTGGAGCGGCTGGCGCCCTACTTCGCCGACGGCGGCCACATGGTCGACCAGGCCTGGCAACCGCGCCTGGCCGAGGGCATGGTGCGGGCCTACCTCGTGCGCGACCGTGTGGCCGGCTTCGGCCACCAGGCCGTCAACGCGCTCTACCCCGCCGCACCGGGCGAGGCGCCGCCACCGCCCGGCCCGCGGCTCTACAGCGGGCCCGACGACCCGCGCTTCCAGAGACTGCGGGCCTTGCTCGAAGGCAGCTGGGTGGGCCTGCTCGCGCAGCGGCTGGGCGTGACCGCCGAGCGCCTGCCGGTGCTGTGGGATGCCGACTTCATGCACGGCGAAGGCGGCGCCGACGCGGCGCAGGAGCGCTACGTGCTGTGCGAGATCAACGTCAGCAGCGTGGCGCCCTACCCCGAAGCGGCCGACGCGGCGATCGTCGCGGCCGTGCGGGCGCTGTCGGGTGCTGCTTGAGCTGCGGCGCACCGTCGCTCAGTCGGGCGCCATGGTCAGCGCATTCGCCGCAGTCAGCTACGACTCGATCCGCCCTTGAACGGGTTGAGGACGGCAACTCCGAACGACTTGAAGTCGGCGACATTGCGGGTCACGACCGTCAGGTTGTGCTGTCGAGCTGTCGCGGCGATCATGGCGTCTTCAAGCAAGGTGTCTGACTTCCTGTGCGTCAGGCGCCCCCACTCACGGAAGGTCTGCGCGTCCATCGGCAGCACGTTGTAGGAGGACGAAACCAACTCGAGCCACTCTTCGAGTTCCGTGGCCTTCGCCACGTCCTGCTCCCGCGTCAACTCGATGCCGGCCTGAATCTCACCGAGGGTTACCGCAGAGAGGTAGAGGGCACCATCGTCGGTCTCCTGCAGCCACGCCAGCACGGCTCCATGCGGGCGCTGCTTGCGAAGCTCGGAGACGACGTTCGTGTCGAGCAAGTACATCGCTCAAGTCGCGGTCACTTCACGGCGCTTGCTGGCGCCGCGAAGCCGCACCGGCAAGTCGCCCCGAGCACTCTCGGACAAGAGCAACTGCTTCAATGTCGGGCGTGCGGCGGCTTGGAGTCTTCGCCACTCTTCGACTGGCACGAGCACGGCAGCCTCGGCACCACGCTTGGTCACCATCTGCGGCCCCTCTGCCAGGCAGCGGTCCAGAAACTCGCTGAACCTGGCTTTCGCGTCCTGAACCGGCCATGTCTGCATGTCGCGCCTCTGAAGTGACTAGTGCGCTGACCAGTCTACCAGTTTCGATGGGGCGTCTGACCCTCACCCGATGCGTGGCCCACCGGCGCACCACCCGACCCTCGTCCAGTTCAGCAGGCAGCAGTTCTCGCGTCGAAGGCATTTCGCACGGGATCGCCGGCCACGGACATCGCCACCCCCACTACAATGCTACCCGCAGCACGGCAACCAGTCATCGCGCTGCAGTCGATTCCGACACCCTGCAGTTCTCGCGCCTACCCGACTGGTGCATCCGCAACGGATGACAGCAGGCTGCGAACCGAGGCCCACCGGGCCCCCTCCCATGAAATTCACCGACCTCGGCCTGGCCGAGCCGCTCCTGCGTGCCGTGCACGACCAGGGCTACGACACCCCCACGCCGATCCAGGCGCAAGCGATCCCCGCCGTGCTGAAGGGCGGCGACCTGCTGGCCGGCGCGCAGACCGGCACCGGCAAGACAGCCGGTTTCACCCTGCCGATGCTGCAGCGCCTGTCCGAGATGCCGCCGAAGAAGGACGCCCGCGGCCGCATCTGCATCCGTGCGCTGATCCTCACGCCGACCCGCGAACTGGCCGCGCAGGTCGAAGAGAGCGTGCGCACCTATGGCAAGTACATGACGCTGACCAGCATGGTGATGTTCGGCGGCGTCGGCATGCAGCCGCAGATCGACCGCCTGCGCAAGGGCGTCGACATCCTGGTGGCCACGCCGGGCCGCCTGCTGGACCACCACCAGCAAGGCACGCTGGACCTGAGCCACGTGCAGATCTTCGTGCTCGACGAAGCCGACCGCATGCTCGACATGGGCTTCATCCACGACATCAAGAAGGTGCTGGCGATCGTGCCGGCGAAGAAGCAGAGCCTGCTCTTCAGCGCCACCTTCAGCGACGACATCAAGGCCCTGGCCGACCGCCTCCTGAACCAGCCGGCACTGATCGAAGTGGCGCGCCGCAATGCCACCGCCGAGCTGATCGCGCAGAAGCTGCACCCGGTGGGCCGCGAGCGCAAGAAGGAGCTGCTGGCGCACCTGATCAAGAGCGGCGACTGGCACCAGGTGCTGGTCTTCACGCGCATGAAGCATGGCGCCAACCGCCTGACCGACTACCTCAACGACCACGGCATCAGCGCGATGGCGATCCACGGCAACAAGAGCCAGGGCGCGCGCACCAAGGCACTGGCCGACTTCAAGAGCGGCGACCTGCAGGTGCTGGTGGCGACCGACATCGCCGCGCGCGGCATCGACATCGACCAACTGCCGCACGTGGTGAACTTCGAGCTGCCGAACGTGCCCGAGGACTACGTGCACCGCATCGGCCGCACCGGCCGTGCCGGCTCCACCGGCGAGGCGATCTCGCTGGTCTGCGTCGACGAGGAGATCTTCCTGAAGGACATCGAACGCCTGATCAAGCGCACCATCGATCGCGAGGTGGTTCCCGGCTTCGAACCCCCGGTGGGCGAGAAGGCCGAGCCAATCGTACTCGGGCGCATGACCATCGGCATCGGCGGCACGCGCCGCAATGCCGGCGGGGGTGGTGGTTTTGGCGGCGGCGGTGGGGGTGGCCGCGGCCGCTCCGGCGGTGGTGGTGGTGGCGGTGGTCGCACGTCGCCGCAGCCGGCCTCCCGCGCCGGCGGCCCGCGGCCTGGCACCTCGAACGACCCGCGCCGTGCGGGTGGCGGGGGTGGCGGCGGTGGCCGCGGCCCGGCCGGCCCCGGCGCACGCGGGCCGCGCGGCCCGAGCTCGCCCCAGGGCAAGCGTTGACGAAGGCCGCGCCCCGCGCGGCTTAGACTTTCGGCTTCGCCTCCTGCGGCCTTCGGGCCGGCGCACCGTCGCATGGAAACCCTTTACAGCCCCGCCGCAGTGATCGCGGCCTACCTGGTCGGATCGCTCTCGTTCGCGGTCATCGTCAGCCGCCTGATGGGGCTGGCCGACCCACGCAGCTACGGCTCCGGCAACCCGGGCGCCACCAACGTGCTGCGCTCGGGCAACCGCGCGGCGGCCGTGCTGACGCTGGCTCTCGACGCCCTCAAGGGCTACGTGCCAGCGCTGGCGGCGCTGGTCTACGGCCCGGCTTTCGGGCTGGGCGACCGCACGGTCGCGCTGGTCGGGCTGGCCGCCTTCCTCGGCCACCTGTGGCCGGTGTTCTTCCGCTTCGAGGGTGGCAAGGGCGTGGCCACGGCCGCCGGCGTGCTGATGGCGCTGAACCCCTGGCTGGGCGCGACCACGCTGGCCAGCTGGCTGATCATCGCGGCCTTCTTCCGCTACTCGTCGCTGGCGTCGATCGTCGCCGCGGGCTTCGCACCGTTCTACCAGCTGCTGATCTGGGGCGTGGAGCCGGCGCTGATGTGCATCGTGCCGATGAGCCTGCTGCTGATCTGGCGCCACGAGGGCAACATCCGCAAGCTGCTCGCCGGCACTGAATCGAAGATCGGCCAGAAGGCGGCGCCGGCGGCCCCGGCGCACGACAAGCACGCGCACTCTCACTCTCACGGGCATGGCCACGGCCATTCGCACGCCAAGCCCCACGCCCAGACTCACCGCAAAGGACACAAGTGATGGTTCAACGATTCGACGTCGGCCCCCGCCTCTCCGAGATGGCCGTGCACAACGGCGTCTGCTACCTGGCCGGCCAGGTGGCCGCCGACGGGTCGCAGGACATGACCGGCCAGGCCAGGCAGGTGCTGGCCGCCATCGACGCGCTGCTGGCGCGCGCCGGCACCGACAAGTCGCGCATCCTGATGTGCCAGATCTTCATCACCGACCTGGCCGAGTTCCCGGCGCTCAACGCCGTCTGGGAAGCCTGGGTCGCGCCGGGCAATGCGCCGCCACGGGCGACGGTGAAGGCGCAGCTGGCCAAGCCCGAGTGGAAGGTCGAGATGGTGGTGACGGCGGCGTTGTAGCCGGCGAACCATCAAGTCCGGCCGACAACGGCCGATATCGGGGGCATGCAGCAAACTTGCCCCCCCTTCCGCGCCAGCGCCCTGGCAGTGATCGTCCTCCTCGGTCTTGCCGGCTGCGGTGGAGGCGGGTCCGACGAGATGCTGGCCACCGAAACTCCGGAGGTCGACGAGCTGGCCGTCGACAGCGAGCGTCAGACGGCACAGGCCGTGACCAGCTCGCAGGCTGCCGCCGCCCAGGCCACGGCGAACAGCACCACCAATGCCTGCGCTGCGATCCGGCCGTTCTACTGGGAGGTCGGCGATCGCAACGCGCGCACCGCCGGCGGCGCGGTGATCCTAGGTCGCGCCAGAGCCGTGTACGGCCCGACCACCGTTGTTCCGCTGGCATCGGCCTCGAAGTGGCTCTACGGGGCCTATGTCGTCCAGAAGAAGGCCGGCCTGCTGGACAACAACGACATCAAGATGCTGACGATGCGCAGCGGTTACACCAGCTTCGACGAATGCCAGCCCGCCGACACCGTGCAGGCCTGCCTGAACCGCGGCAGCAACGGTGCCTACACGGCGGCCTACGACAACAGCTTCTTCTACGACGGCGGCCACATGCAGAAGCACGCCAGCCTGAATGGGCTCGCGGACTCGAACGTCTCTGCACTGGCAGCGGCCGTGCGCGGCCAGCTCGGCAAGGAGATCTTCGTCAGCTACACGCGGGCACAGCCGGCCGGTGGCGCAGCTGCCTCGCCGGATGCCTATGCCAAGTTCCTGCGCAAGCTGATGCGAGGAGAGTTGCGGCTGGGCAACATGCTCGGCAGCCATCCCACCTGCACCAGCCCATCCGAGTGCGCGCCTGGCGAAGCCGCCTTCTCGCCGGTGGCGATGGTCGGCAACCTGCACTACTCGCTGGGCCACTGGATCGAGAACGGCCCGGGCGGTGACGGCGCGTTCAGCAGCAGCGGGGCCCTGGGCTTCTACCCCTGGATCGACGCCAGTCGCACCTCCTACGGCATCGTCTCCCGCTACCAGGCCAACGGCGGACCGGCATCCCGCGCCTGCGGCCAGCTGATCCGCAAGGCCTGGGCGACCGGGCGCACTCAGTAGCGCCGCCCCGGCGTCTGCCGCCTCACAGGCCCAGGCGTGACGGGTTGCCCCTGCCCTGGCGGATGAGTTCCGGCACCTCGCCGGTGAGGTCGATCACGGTGGTCGGCTCCATCGGGCAGGCGCCGGCATCGACTACCGCCTGCAGCAGCTTCTCGAAGCGCTGGCGGATCTCCTCGGCGTCGTTCAGCGGCTCGCGTTCTCCAGGCGGGATCAGCGTGGTCGCCAGCAGCGGCTGGCCGAACAGCGACAACAGTTCCTGCAGCACCTTGTGCTCGGGCACCCGCAGGCCGATGGTGCGTCGCGACGGATGGCTCAGGCGGCGCGGCACTTCCTTGGTGGCTTCGAGGATGAAGGTGAAGGGCCCCGGCGTGCCGAGCTTGAGGATGCGGTACTGCCGGTTGTCCACGCGGGCATAACTCGCCAGCTCGGAGAGGTCGCGGCACAGCAGCGTCAGGTGGTGCTTGTCGTCGACCTGGCGGATGCGGCGCAGCTGCTCGGCGGCGGCCTTGTCGTCGAGGCGGCAGACCAGCGCGTAGCTGGAGTCGGTGGGCACCGCAGCGATGCCACCGTCCTGCAGGATCTGCGCGGCCTGCTTGAGCAGCCGCGCCTGCGGGTTCACGGGGTGAACTTCGAAGAACTGGGCCATGCGGGAAACCTACGGGGAGAGGCCGGCGAGGTCGATGAAGAAGGCGTATTCACGTGCCCAGTGGCGCAGGCGCTCGTAGCGGCCGGCCGCGCCGCCGTGGCCGGCGTTCATCTCGACGTGCAGCAGCAGCGGCGCGCGGTCGGTCTTGGTGGCACGCAGCCGGGCGACGAACTTGGCCGGTTCGTAGTACTGCACCTGCGAGTCCCACAGCGCGGTGGTCACCAGCATCGGCGGGTAGTCCTGCGGCACGATGTTGTCGTAGGGCGAGTACGACAGCAGGTAGTCGTAGTCGGCGCGTTCGCGCGGGTCGCCCCATTGGCGCCACTCCTGGGCAGTGAGCGGGATGGTCGGGTCGAGCATGGTCGTGACGGCATCGACGAAGGGCACGTCGAGCGCGATGCCACGGTACTTCCAGCCGGCGCGGTTGGCCACGACGCCCATCAACAAGCCGCCGGCCGAGCCGCCTTCGGCGAAGACCTTGTCGGCCGCGGCCCAGCCTTCGCGCACGAGGCCGTCGGTGACGTCGATGAAATCGTTGAAGGTGTTGTGCTTGTTCATCAGGCGACCACCCTCGTACCAGGCCTGGCCGAGCTCGGCGCCGCCGCGCACATGGGCGATGCCGACGACGAAGCCGCGGTCGAGCAGCGAGATGCGGCGCTCGGCGAACTCGGGCTCGTAGTTGTCGCCATAGGCGCCGTAGCCCTCCAGCAGCAGCGGCGCGCGGCCGTTGCGCTCGACGAGGTCGGCCCGCCAGGCCAGCGTGACAGGCACGCGCTGCCCATCGCGCGCAGCCAGCCAGACCCGCTCGCTGCGGTAGCGCTGCGGGTCGTAGCCTTTCACCGCCACCTTGCGCCGCAGCACCTGCCGGCCGCTGGCCAGGTGCAGGTCGACGGTGGCCGGCGGCTCGGTCAGCGACTGCACGATGACCCGCACGTGCAGCGAGGCCGGGTCGTGGTTCTCGCCCAGGGTCGCCCCCCCGCCGGGCGCGGCGGCCACCTGCTCGTTGCGGCCGTCGGCGCCGAGCACGCGCACGCGTCGCTCGGCGGCCACTCGCTCCTCGACGGCGATGGCCTGGTCGAACAGCTCGACGCTTTCCAGCTGCGTGTCTTCACGCGCCGGCAGCAGCGTGCGCCAGGTCGCTCGCTCATCCGGCGCGCTCTCGGGCGCCTCGACCAGCCGGAAGTTCGGCGCCTGTTCGTTGGTGCGGATGACCCAGCGCCCGCCGAGGTGGTCGGCAGTGGCGCGCACACCGGGTCGGCGGGCCAGCAGCACGCTGGCCGCGCTGGCCGGTGCGGCGGCCGGCACGACCAGCGTCTCGCTGGTGTCGTAGCCGTAGACGTCGATGATCACGAAGCGCCGCGAGGCGCTACCGCGCAGCCCGACGAAGAGCGTCTTGTCGGTCTCGTCGTAGACCTTGGCATCGCGCGATGGCGGCGTGCCCAGGCGGTGGCGGAAAACGGCGCCGCTCTGCAGCGTCACCGGGTCCTGGCGGACGTAGAACAGCGTGCGGCTGTCAGCGGCCCAGACGATGTCCTCGAGCACGCCGTCGATGTCCGGGACCTCCAGGCGCCGGGTCTTGAGGTTCTGGATGCGCAACGAATGAATACGCCGGCCGCTGGTGTCCTCGGTCCACGCCAGCCATTGGCCGTCCGGGCTCATCGCCACCGCAGCCACGCTGTAGAACTCGAAGCCGATGGCCATGCGCGGGATGTCCAGCAGCACTTCGGCGCGGGCCTTGGGGTCCATGCCTTCGGGGCCGCCGCGGCGGCGCATCAGCACCGGGTGTTCGTTGCCGGCCTCGAACTGCCGCCAGGTCCACCAGCCCCGGCTGTAGACCGGCAAGGTGCCTTCGTCGGCCCGCACGCGGGCGCGCATCTCCGTGCCCAGCTGCTCGCGCAGCGGCTTCAGCCGCGCCAGCGTCGCCTCGGTATAGGCGTTCTCGGCCTCCAGTTGGCGCATCACCGCCGGGCGCTTGTTCTTCGGGTCGTCGTCGCGCAGCCAGTGGTATTCGTCGACACGGTCGCCGTGCACCGACTTGACGATGAAGGGCTCCCGGGCTGCCAGGGGTGGCGGCAGGCCCTGCGCCGCAACGACGCCGCAGCACAGGAACAGGACCAGGAACAGACGCCGCCACATCGGCGGAATCATAGGCGGCGACAACGCGGAACCCGGACGGTCCGCGGGCGACAGGCCCCGGTGCCGTGAAGTGCGGCCGCGGCCCGCGGGCCGCGGCACGTCAGCCCCGCGAGCTCACGCAGCCATGGGAACCAGGAAGTCGCGGCTGATGCCGACGCCGAGGTCGTTGACGCGGTCGAGGAACTGCGTCAGGTAGGCATGCAGGCCGGTGGCCAGTATCTCGTCGATGCGGCTGTAGCGCAGGTCGGACTGCAGCCGCCCGGCGCGACGGCGCGTGTCGCCGCTCTGCTGATTGGCCACCAGGTCGAGGTTGTCCACCACCTCGTTCATGCAGGCCGCCAGCGAACGCGGCATGTCCGGGCGCAGGATCAGCAACTCGGCCACCTTCTCGGGGCGGATCACGTTGCGGTAGACCTTGCGATAGATCTCGAAGCCGGAGACCGAGCGCAGGATCGCACTCCAGTGATAGAAGTCGACCTCCTGGCCTTCTTTCGCGGCGCCGGGGCCGAAGTAGTCGCCGCCGCCGAGCGCCTGGAACTTCACGTCGAGCAGGCGTGCGGTGTTGTCGGCGCGCTCGAGGAAAGTGCCGATGCGCAGGAAGTGCAGCGCCTCGTCCATCAGCATCGTGCCCACCGTGACGCCGCGGCTCAGGTGCGAGCGGAACTTGACCCACTCGAACAGGCTGGCGGGGTCGCGCTCGAAGGCGTCGTGCTGCAGCATGCGGTTGAACTCGAGCCAGGTCTGGTTCTGCGTCTCCCAGACCTCGGTGGTCAGCGCCCCGCGCACCGCGCGGGCGTTCTCGCGTGCCGCGCGCACGCAGGACAGGATCGACGACGAATTGGTCTCGTCGCGAACCATGAAGTCCATGACGTTGCGCGCTGTCGGCTGGCTGTACTTCTGCGAGAAGCTCGAGGTCAGCTCGCTGATCGACAGCAGCCCGCGCCACCCCAGTTCGGCCATGTCGGCCGACTGCGGCAGCAGCGAGGTCTGGTAGTTGACGTCGAGCATGCGGGCGGTGTTTTCGGCCCGCTCCATGTAGCGGGCCATCCAGAACAAATGGTCGGCGGTTCGAGAAAGCATGTTCAGTCCTCCAGAACCCAGGTGTCCTTGGTCCCGCCGCCCTGCGACGAATTGACCACCAGGGAGCCCTCTTTCAGGGCCACGCGGGTCAGCCCGCCGGGCACCGTCTGCACCGTCTTGCCCGACAGCACGAAGGGCCGCAGGTCGATGTGGCGTGGCGCGATGCCGCTTTCGACGAAGGTCGGGCAGGTCGACAGGCTGAGCGTCGGCTGTGCGATGTAGTTGGTCGGGTTGGCCTTCAGCGCGGCGCGGAAGTCCTCGATCTCGGCCTTGGTGGCGGCCGGGCCGACCAGCATGCCGTAGCCGCCGGCGCCGTGCACCTCCTTGACCACCAGCTCGCCGAGGTGGTCGAGCACGTACTGCAGGTCTTTCGGATCCCGGCACAGGTAGGTCGGCACGTTGTGCAGGATCGGCTTCTCGCCGAGGTAGAACTCGATCATCTTCGGCACGTAGGGATAGATGCTCTTGTCGTCGGCGATGCCGGTGCCGATGGCATTGCACAGCGCGATGTTGCCCGCGCGGTAGACGTCGAGCAGCCCGGCGCAGCCGAGCGTGGAGTCAGCACGGAAGGCCTTCGGGTCCATGAAGTCGTCGTCGACGCGGCGGTAGATCACGTCGACCCGGCGCGGCCCCTGCGTGGTGCGCATGTAGACGAAGCCGTCGCGCACGAACAGGTCCTGCCCCTCGACCAGTTCGACGCCCATCTGCTGCGCCAGGAAGGCGTGTTCGAAGTAGGCGCTGTTGTACATGCCGGGGGTCAGTACCACCACCGCTGGCTCGTTGACACCCGCCGGTGCCACCGCGCGCAGCGTTTCCAGCAGCAGATCGGGGTAATGCGCCACCGGCGCCACGCGGTGCATGCTGAACAGTTCGGGGAACAGCCGCATCATCATCTTGCGGTCCTCGAGCATGTAGCTCACGCCGCTGGGCACGCGCAGGTTGTCCTCCAGCACGTAGTAGTTGCCGCTGCCGTCGGCGTTGCCGGCGCGCACGATGTCGATGCCGGCAATGTGCGAATAGATGTTGCCCGGCACGTCGACGCCCATCATCTCGGCCCGGAACTGCGAGTTCTTCAGCACCTGCTCGGTCGGCACGATTCCGGCCTTGAGGATTTCCTGGTCGTGGTAGACGTCGTGGATGAAGCGGTTCAGTGCCGTCACGCGCTGCGCCAGCCCGGCCTGCATGTCCACCCACTCCTGATTCGGGATCACGCGCGGGATCAGATCGAACGGAATCAACCGCTCGGTGCCGGCGCCATCCTCGTCCTTGGCGCCGTAGACGGCGAAGGTGATGCCGACGCGGCGGAAGATCATCTCCGCCTCTTCGCGGCGCGAGCGCATCGCGTCGCCGGGCTGGCGCTGCAGCCACTCGTCGTAGGTGCGGTAATGGTCACGCACCGCCTTTTCGCGGGCGAACATTTCATCGAAGCCGTGCTTCATGGTCGACTCTTCTCCTCGTCAATCGGCGTAGCAACAACCGGGCCTGCCGCGCCCTCGAGCACGCGGGTCCGCACCTCCACCGCCAGGCTGTGCCGGCCGCCACCGCGGATCACGCCGCGCAGCGGGGTCACGTCGCCAAAATCGCGCCCGACCGCCACCCGCACGTGGGCGGTGTCCGGGATCATGTCGTTGGTCGGGTCCAGGTCCAGCCAATCCCCCGGCACGCCCGGGGTTGCCGGGGTGTAGACCTGCACCCAGGCGTGCGAGGCGTCGGCGCCGACCCGGTCGACGTCCTCGCCCGGCGGGCGGGTCAGCAGGTAGCCGCTGACGTAGCGCACCGGCAGGCCGAGCATGCGCATCGCCCCGGCCATCAGGTGCGCGAAGTCCTGGCAGACGCCAGCCTTCTGCGCGAAGGCCAGCGCCAGGGGGGTGTCGATCTGGGTGCTGGCGCTGCGGTACTCGAAGTCGGCATGGATGCGGTGCATCAAGTCGACCGCGCCCAGCGCCACCGGCCGCCCGGCGGCGAAGGACGGCTTGGCATAGGCGCGCAGCAGGTCCAGCCGCGGCACGTAGGGCGACGGCAGCGCGAACTCGACCGCCGGATCGAAGGTCGCCTGCGCCACGTAGCGCAGCCGCTCGGCCAGCAGGTCCCAGGGGGGAGAAGCCTCGGGGTCGAACCCGGCGTGGCGCGGCAGCAGCTCGACCCGGCTGCGCGAGCGCACGGCGAGGTGGTCATGCGGCTTCGTCAAGCTGAACCAGACGCAGCGGTTGCCGTGCGCGTCGACCCCCGTCTGCGGCACCGCGGGCTCGGGCTCGACCTGCAGCGCATGGTCGAGCAATTGCTGGTGCGAGTCGACCAGCGGCTGCAGGTGCGCCAGGTGGTGCGCCAGCGACACCGGCGCGCTGTAGCGGTAGCGGGTCTCGTGGGTGACTTCGAGCTGCATGGTGCGCCCCTACACCGCCTGGTCGGTACCACGCGCCAGCGTGAAATAGAGCGTGCCGATCTCCTCGGCCAGCTTCAGCGCGGTCGCGTTCAGCGAACGCGACAAGTCCAGCAGCGTCTGCCCGATATGTTCGTCGCTGGCCCCGCGCAGCTGCTCGAGCGTCAGGCCGGCGCCAGCGGCCGGCAGCCGGGCCAGCAGCGGCAGGTGAGAGGCCTCGCTGCCAGGCAGCTTGGTCAGCTCGGTGCGCAGGCGGCGCAGCACGCCGGCAAAGGCGCGCGGATTCGAGCTGTCGAGCACCAGCAGGTCGGTCAGCGCCAGCAGGTCCTCGTGGCGCTGGTAGCGGGCGCGGAAGGTGATGGCGCTGTCGAACAGGTCCAGCAGCAGGTCGATGCCGGAGGCGCTGCCCAGGGCACCGACCTCGAGAAAGCACTCGAAGGTGGTGGTGACGCCGACCAGCCGCTCGAGCAGGCGCCCCACGGTGAGCAAGCGCCAGCCGTGGTCGCGTGTCATGCGGTCGGTCTGCGCGCCGGTCACCGCGGCCAGCTGCAATGCCAGGCGGTCCAGCGCCGGCAGCACCTGCGGCAGCTTGGGCAGTTCGTCGGGCATCACTTCCAGCGCCAGCGCGAACGCCTCGTCCATCGTGCGGATCAGGCCCCATTGTTCCGACGACAGCCGCTCGCGCAGCGCCTGCGAGGCGCGCTCCAGCGCGGCCAGATTGAAGGCCACGCTGCTGCCTTCCTTGCCGTCGGCCAGCGCCTTCAGCACCGATCGCTCGAACAGGTGCGGCGACTGCAGCAGCGTCGGCACGCCATGCGGGGCCAGCCCGCTGCGCACCGCCAGCGTCGAGACCGCGCGAAGCACGGCCTCGGTGGCGTCGCTGTCGGCGTCGATCAGCAGCAGGGTCGAGCGCGCCAGGCGCACCAGCTGCTCGGTGCGTTCGGTGTAGCGGCCGAGCCAGAACAGGTTCTCGCCGGTGCGGCTGCTGACCGGGCGGCGGCGGTTGACGATGTCGTCGACCTGCAGCCGCTGCGGCAGCATCGAGAAGGTGTCGACCGGGCCGTCGGTGAGCACCCAGGTGTCGAGGCTGGTGCCGCCGCGCTGCATCGAGACGCTGGTGTCCTCGCGCCGCGCGACGCGGGTCATGCCGCCGGGCAGCACGTGCCAGCGCCCGCCGCCGTCGGCGATGGCGTACACGCGCACCATTGCGGGGCGCGGCGTGACCCCACTGCCGCCCCAGATCGGCGCACGCGAGAAGCGCAGGCGGCCTTGCACGGTCCAGGCGTCGGGGTCGTGGTCGATGCGTGCGTCCAGCGCCTCGTGCACCTGCGACGTGCGGCCGCCACGCGGGAAGGTGCTGCGCACGACCTTGCCTTCGAGATGTTCGCGCACGTCGGACCAGGCCGCCTCCTCGCCGCACCACCAGGTGGGCAGCGACGGCAGCGACAGCGCCTCACCGGTCAGGCGCTGCGCAATGCCCGGCAGGAAGCCCTGCATCGCCGGTGATTCGAGGAAGGCACTGCCCAGCGCATTGGCCATCACCACCGTGCCGGCGCGCGCCGCCTGCAGCAGGCCGGGCACGCCGAGCGCCGAGTCCGGCCGCAGTTCCAGCGGGTCGCACCAATCGTCGTCGAGCCGGCGCAGCACGCCGTGCACCGGCTCCAGGCCTTCGACGGTCTTCAGGAACAGGCGGCCGTTGCGCACCGCCAGGTCGCCGCCCTCGACCAGCGGCAGGCCGAGGTAGCGCGCCAGGTAGGCGTGCTCGAAGTAGGTCTCGCTATAAGGCCCCGGCGTCAGCAGCACGACGCGCGGTGTCGCGCCGCGCGCCACCTCGCGCGCCATCGCGTCGACGGTGTCGAGCAGCCGGCGGTAGCTCGACGCGATGTGCTGCACGCGCAGGTCGCGGAAGGCCTCGGGGAACTGACGCGAGATGGTCAGCCGGTTGTGCAGCACGTAGCCCAGGCCCGACGGGCCCTGCGTGCGCTGGGCCACCACCCACCAGTCGCCTTCCGGGCCGCGCGCCAGGTCGAAGGCGACGATGTGCAGCCGCAGCCCGCCAGGTGGCTGCACGCCCTGCATCGGCCTCAGGTAGCCCGGGTGGCGCAGCATCAGTGCCGGCGGCAGCAGGCCCTCGTGAAGCAGCTTGCGCGGCCCGTACAGGTCGTCGAGCATGGCCTCGAGCAGGGCCGCTCGCTGCGTCACGCCCTGTTCGATGATGGCCCAGTCGGCCGGCTCGATCAGCAGCGGCAGCAGCTCCAGCGACCACGGCCGGCTGGCCACGCCTTCGTCGCCGAAGACGTTGTGCGTGACACCATCGAGCCGGATCTGCTGCGCCACTTGCGCGACGCGGCGGTCGAGGTCGGCAGCCATGTCGAGCCCGGCCGGCGGGTCGGGCAGCAGTTCGGCAAAACCCCGCCAGGGCGCCCGCAGCGCGCCATCATCGGCGCGAAGTTCGTCCCACACGCCGGCCTCGGCCGGCAGCGCCTTGCGCCGCAGAGTGTCCAGCGCCGCATCGACCCGCGCACGCGCCGCTTCGGCCTCGGACTCGAAAGGCAGCGGGGTCTGGCTTTGGCTCTGGCTCTGCGGCAAGGGGGAGCGTCCGGCTTAGCGTTGTACCCGCAGGTCGAGGGTGAAGGGAAACTCGAGGCTCGCCTGGGCCGGCTGCACGTCCATGCCACCCGGCGTGTGGCCGAAGCGGAAGAAACGCGCCAGGCGCCGGCTTTCGGCGGTGTAGGCATTGACCGGGAAATCATCGTAGTTGCGGCCCCCTGGATGCGCCACATGGTAGCGGCAGCCGCCGATGGAGCGGCTGTTCCAGGTGTCGACGATGTCCACCGTCAGTGGCGCATGCACGCCAATCGTCGGGTGCAGGGCCGAAGGCGGCTGCCACGCGCGGTAGCGCACGCCG
>Ga0075163_10004719_pt1 | contig 18242 bp, 12 predicted proteins | sample JI1023141ADNA_FD_71478 | JGI IMG/M metagenome (GOLD analysis project Ga0075163, IMG submission 71478) | Wastewater effluent complex algal communities from Wisconsin, to seasonally profile nutrient transformation and Carbon sequestration -... | ecosystem: Engineered > WWTP > Effluent > Algae...
CTAATGGGCAGCGTGGCTGCTGCCCAGCAGCAGGCGCCGGCTGCCGATCCGGTACAGGTGGCGCGCGCCGCGTTGGCGGCGGCGGTGGCCCTGGTGGTGTTCAAGGCGCACCTGCTCGCCGAGGAACTGTCCGCCGTCGATGCGTTGCTGGGGCTCGGCGTCGGCCACGGTAGTCGCGGCCTGTTGCCCGAGGCCGCTGACTTCTATCGCCGCAGGCTGGGGATCCGCGAACGGCGATGATGCCCTCACGCAAGTGGATCTTGCCTGTATCCGTAGTTGTTGGGGTCTTGACCCTATGCGTGATCCTCACGACGGAACAGTCCCGTGGTCAGTTGGCAGTTGACCAGGGCATTGAGGGGGTCCGGCTTTGCGTTGAGCCGATCACGCGCGAAGGAATTGGGTTATGTGGCTTTCGACATCGAATCCTCCTGGAAGATAGTTTCAGAGATGGGATGTGGCTGGAAATAGATCGCAAGATTGCGTTTATCGGTAAGGAAGTAGAACTCGGAGATATTTCATGCGATATCACATGGATTTCGAGTGGTACTGGTATACCTGTCGTTAAGGCTAACGAAGCATCACTTTCGGTTTGGGGTGAGGTTCTGGCGGGAAGTCCCTTACCTGATGGAAGAGTGAGCTACACGCAGGAGTTCGAGCGCAGGGCTACCCACGAACGGCGCTCTGTTTCTACGGGATGGGTTGAGGTTCGATGATCGTCACTCTGCGCGTGCAATTGTGGCGCTATGAAGTTGGTTGTGCTTTCTGATCGGCGCTGCGGAACGTCTCGATCGTCGTGTCCGGAAATAGAGCCGAACGAGTTCCCCGCCGAATTGGCCGGTCAGGACAGGGGGTGGGAAACCGGGCGGAATGGCGTGAGGTCCGGATCGAGGATGCCGGTGATCGGGCCCGCAAGACCGTGAAGACAAGCGCAGTCACCCGGACTCGGCACGAGGGCAGGCCGCAGCTCGCGCGGGATCTTCCAGGCGGCCTTGCGCGGGAAGGTCAGCGTCGGGCTGGCCGGCAGGCGCACGCCGAACGGCTTGATGCTGCCGCACACGTGGTGGATCAGTTGCGTGCGCGAGGACGAGTGCAGACCGGGAACGGAGGACGGCGAGATCGGCACGGGTCGCCATGCCGCGGTGCGAGATCGCTGTTCCGGATCACCGGCGACACGGCGAAACGCTAGTCCACCACTGCCCTTGAGCCCAAGGCCCGCGAAGGGCCGCCGGTCAGTCCCGCCTCACCAGATCAGCAGGCCCGAGATGTTCGTGAAGGACAGTGCGGGCGGGCCCGCGTGGAAGCCCTGCATGAAGAACTGGATGCCCTGGAACGACGGATCGTTCGGAATGGCAAACGGCCGGCTCGAGCTGCCGACACCCGAGAACGTCACCGGCAGGACCAGGGCCGGATCGAGCCCGAACTCGCCGACGAAGGCCGGATTCGTGTAACCACTGCCCACCGGCACGCGACCGAACGCGAAGGTCATCATCCAGAACGTGCTGGGGCCGGTGGCCACGTCGATCGACGGTGTGCTGCCGACGCTCGTCACACCGCCCGTCTTGGCGTGGAAGTAGATGTTGGACAGCGGATCGGTCGGCGAGGTGCCATTCTGCACTTCGCTGAAGTTGACGTCGCCGTCATTGTCGAGGTCCGTGAAGGGCGCCGCGACGAGCGAGTACATGTAGGGCGTGCTGAGTGCGGACTGCGTGCCGACACTGCTGAAGCCGCCGAATTGCAGCACGCCGGGCACTTCGATGGCGCCATTGGTGCGGTTGATGCGGCGCACCTCGCAGGGCGGGCCGACGCCGGAGAACGTCAGCCGCTGGGTGACCCAGAGGTTGCCGGCCGGGTCGAAGGCGATGCCGAGCACGCTGCTCGGGATCTGCTGGTAGGTGGACAGCACGGAGCCGTTCGCCTCGTCGATCTCCAGCAGCGTGCCGCCGGTGTTGCCGGTCCAGAGGTTGCCGTCGGGGGCAACGGCCAGGTTGGCGAGGCCCGTCGCCGGCGGCAGGTAGACGTTCAGCGTGGCGCCCGAATCGTCGAGTTCGACGAGGTGCGAGGGACCGTCGCCGACGACCCAGATGTGGCTCGGTTGCAGCAGGCCGCGGAAGTCCGCGACCGCGCGCACGGGCAAGAAGGTCGACGAGGCGCCGACCAGCGGGAAGTTGGCGATGACTCCGGTCGGGTCGATGCGGGAGACGGAGGCAGGGCTCGAGCGGTGCGCAATCCACTTGTTGCCGCCGGTGTCGATCGTGATGCCGAGCGCGTTCGCGAGTGGCAGCGTGTACGACTGGATCTGCACGCCATTGGTGTCGTAGTTGACCACCAGCGAGCCCATCGTCATCCACGCGGTGCCCTGGTCGTCGAAGGCGACGTCGAAGGGCGAAGCTGGCGCCGTGATCGGGGTGATCGTGCCGGTGTGCGGATCGACGATGTCGAACGTGCCCTGGATGAATCGCACGACCCAGACCTTGCCGTCGGGTGCGACGTGGGCGCTGCGCAGCGCCGTGTTCATCGGGATGCGACGCAGGACCGAGCCCCATGGCGACACCTCCATGATGTCCTGGGAGGCGCGGTTCGCGATCCAGTAGGTTTCCTGGGCGACTGCGGTAGTGGCCAGAGCGGTGGTGAGAAGGAGGGTTGCTAGTGGTGTCTTCATGGGGGGTGTCACTTGAAGCGCGGTCCCGGACCACCCGGAACCGATCCCGCCACCATTGCAGTCCCCACCTGCTCCGTCAACGCCCTGAGGCTGTGAAGTCCGGCCGGCATTACGCCCGGATCCCGCCGCTCGCCTCGCGTCGAAAGCCGCGGCAGAGCCCATTCTCCACCTCGCGCCGTCGGACGAGCTGCACATGAATCGGCAGAGGTTGCACGCCATCCGACACTCCGTGATGCAGGAGTGTTACAGGCGCGCATCACCGCTCATGGCTTCACAGCACGGAGCAGCTTGAGCGATGCCGCATCGATGCCACCCTGCGGCATCGCGACCGTGCGCGGTCACGGACGCCTGTGCTTCAGCAGCACGCTGCGCGCCGTCGCAGGCCCGATTCCCGGAGGCGGCCACTGGTCCATCTCCAGTTCCATCCTGGCCACCAGCGATTCGTGCAACTCGGCGGCCAGCGCAGGCCTAGTGAGGAGCGCTTCCAGAAGCTCGTTTCCCTTACCAGAACGCAGGCACGCGTTGGCAGCTGCGGTCTCATCGGGGCCGCTGAGGCCAAGGCGTGCCAACTGGCCGAGGAGACGGTCGCGCACCTCCGGCTTGGTGGCGGCGTCGAGCCAGGTTCGGCAGTGCCTGCACAACGTGCCGTCATCGACGTCATGCACTGCAGCGAAGCCCCTACCGCGCCAGTCCAAGGTGGTGCGAACGGCGTTGCCACGCTGAGCACGCGGCCGTGAGCTGGGTTCCGGGTGGTTGGGGAGGCAGGTCGTTTCCCCTGCCTCCCCCCTGCGCACGCCTGGTGAAGTGGTAGAACTCGCCGCTCCGAGCCATCGCCCGAGCGACGCCCACCTCTCCCTGCATGCTGACCCGCCTCTCCGTCGCCGGCTATCGTTCGGTGCGCAACCTGCCGGTGGCCATCGCCCCGGTGACCGTGTTCGTCGGCGCCAACGGCTCCGGCAAAACCAACCTCTATCGCGCGCTGCGCCTGCTCGCCGAAGCGACCGCGGGTCGCCTGTCGCGTGCGCTGGCCGACGAGGGCGGGCTGCAATCGGCTCTGTCGGCGAGCGATGCACCGACGCCGTGCACCACGCTGCGGCTCGGCTGCACGGTCGACGGCTGGAGCTACGACCTCGAGATCGGCCTGCCGCCGACGGGGCCGGAGACGGCGTTCCGCCTCGATCCGTATGTGCGCAGCGAACGGCTGAGCACGCGCGTGCAGGGGCGCGAGGTCGTGTTCCTCGAACGCAGTGGCGTGCGCACGCGGCTCCGCGACCAGGATGGGCACGCCGTCGAATACGCGGGAGAACTCGCCGCCGGCGAGACCGCGCTCGGCCAGATCCACGACCCGCAGCGGTTCCCCGAGTTCGCCACGCTGCGCCATCGTCTGCTCGGGTGGCGCTTCTACCACCAGTTCCGCACCGACGAGGGCTCGCCGCTGCGCAAGCCGCAGGTCGGCGTGTTCACGCCGGTGCTCGCGCACGACGGCATCGACGTCGCGGCGGCGATCCAGTCGGTGCGCGAGCACGGCCTGGCCGTCGGTGGGCGTACGCTCGACGCGTGGCTCGCCCGTGCGTTGCCGGGCGCCAGCGTGCTCGTCGACCACGACGAACGCGCGCTGTTCGAACTCGTGCTGCTGCTGCCGAAGGTCGCGCGGCCGCTGCGCGCGGCCGAGCTGTCCGATGGCCAGTTGCGCCTGCTCTGCCTCGTCGCCGCGTTGACGAGTCCGCGCCCGTCGGACCTGCTCGTGCTCAACGAGCCGGAGACGAGTCTGCATCCCGACGTCGTGCCGGTGCTCGGCGAACTCGTCGTCGCGGCGAGCCGTCACAGCCAGATCGTGGTGACGACGCACGATCGCACGCTGGCGCAGACGGTGGCCGCCGGCACGGGCCACGAAGCGCTCGAGCTCGAACTGCGCGACGGCGAGACGCGCATCGTCGGGCGCGGGCGCTACGAGTAGCGTTCGCGCCAGCGGCTGCGGGCGGCCGCGGGATGGATCGCCACGCCCCGTTCCCACCGGCGCCGATGTCTGAAGTTGGAGGTGCAGGTGACCTTCGGTGCTCCAGCGATTCCGGTGGCGTGCCGACGAGTCTCGATGTGCGAGCCGGTTTGGCCGCGCGCGTCAGTGGCCGACCCCGAGCTGCAATCCGCGTGAGAACGCGATTTCTGGGCAGGGGTCTGCCACCACCGCGGTTCATGCCCTCGCTTCCCCTTGCCAACGATCGTCCGGGTCGTCATCCCGCGTGCGGTGGTTGCCTTCGTCGCCATGCGCATACTCGCGCACTTGCCCGCGCACGGCCTGGCGCAGTTCGCCCGGGCGCAGGCAGAAAGTCGGGGTCGCGGCTTGCCGAAGCGTTTGTGGCCGACGGCCAATGTCTCGTAGAGCAGGGCGCCGCCGGGGGCGACTTCGAGCACCGTTCCGCCGCTAGCAAGGGTCGCAGCCCAACGGGCGAGGTGTGGCGAAGGGGCGCCGGGAGCACACGTCTCACCTTCTCCCTACTTGTCGCGCGCCCTGGTGGCGAGAGTGGGCCAGGTGATTGTGTGCCCGGCGCGGGACGATCCCGTCGCCGGGACCGGGTGATACCATTGTCGACCCCATGTCGAATCGCAACCTGCTGCTCATGACGGTGCTAATGGGCAGCGTGGCTGCTGCCCAGCAGCAGGCGCCGGCTGCCGATCCGGTACAGGTGGCGCGCGCCGCGTTGGCGGCGGCGGTGGCGAAGGACGGTGCTGGCAGCGTTGGCGCGGCGAAGGCCCAGCTGGAGTTCGGCAAGGCGCTGATCCGCGTCGGCCAGGCCGAGCCGGCGGCGCGGGAGGCCGCTGCGGCCCTGGTGGTGTTCGAGGCGCACCTGCCCGCCGAGGAACTATCCGCCGCCGATGCGTTGCTGGTGCTCGGCGCCAGCCACGGTAGTCGCGGCCTGTTGCCCGAGGCCGCTGACTTCTATCGCCGCAGTCTGGGGATCCGCGAACGGCTCGACCCGCCGGCCGGCCCGTACGTGCAGTTGTTGCGTCTCAATCTCGCCGCGACGCTGCAGAGCCTGTTCGACTTCCGTGGCGCGCTGGAACTCGCGGAGGCAGGGTTGCGGCATGCCGACCAGACGCCCGGCGCGGAGTCTGCCGGTGCCGGCACCTTCTGTGCGGTCATCGCCCTCTGCCTCGATGGCTTGGGCAACTACCGCGAAGCGTACGACCTCTACCTGCGCGCGGAACGCATCCTGCGCCGCACGCGCGGCCAGCAGTATCCCGACGCGCTGCGCATGGCGGGGATGGCGGGCGTCACTGCCTGCCGGCTCGGCCAGCCGGAGGAGGGCCTGCCGCGCATGGCGGCGGCGCTCGCCGAGATGCGCGCGTCGCCGCAGGTGCCCCTGACCGTGTTCTGCGAGCTCGAAGCCGCCGACGCGATCCTGCGCACGATCTACCAGCCCGAGGGTGACCCGGCGGCTGCACTCCGCACCGCGATGGCGCGCCTCGAGGATCCGACGTTGCCCGACGACTTCCGCGCCTCGCGTCGGTTGATGCTGATGACGATGCTGGCCGACCTGGACCCGGACGCGATGGACCTCGACGCCGCCCGCCTGGCCTTGACGCAGTGTGAGCAGAGCATGGGTGCCGACCACGAGCAGTTCGCCTCGCTGCTCGGCAACGTGGCGCGCATGACCATGGCCCATGGCCGTCTGGAGGATGCGTCACCGTACTTGAAGCGGGCGCTGGCAATCTTCGATCAGCGGCCCTGGTACGTATCCACCGATCGCTGGAAGATCACCTGGGGTGCCACCCAAGTGGCCCGCATCACCGGGCGCAACGACGATGTGCTGGCGTTGGTACACCGCGGGATCGCCGAGATGCCGCGCCTGCTCACGGCCTGGTCCTCGCCGCTCGACGAGGTGCAGCGGCTCGAAGTGATCGCGGCCGCGCGCGCCGCCGTCGACCTCGGCTTGTCGATCGGCGCCCATGTCGACCAGCCGGCAGCCGAACGTTGGCAGTTGGTGCTGGCGTGGAAGGGGTTGGTGTCGCGCGGTGTGTTGGAGTCGCTGCAGTGGTTGCAGCAGAACCGGAACGTCGAGACCCAGCGCCTCACCGAAGAGTTGCAGGTGATCAAGGCGCGCTGGTCGGCGACCGTTCGCAGCGGTGCGGACGAGCCCGTCCTCGCAGCGGCCCGGCAGCGCCGCGAAGCCGTCGAACAGGATCTCACCGCGCGCTTCGCGGCAGCGACCGGCTCCGCACCGACCGCGGCAGCGGTGACGGCGGCGCTGGCCGCGGATGAGGTGTTGGTCGACTTCGTGACCTACGGCAAGGTCAAGGACCTCACTGCGCGGGACGTGCAGCTCGAAGAACGGCTGCTCGCGTTCGTGGCGCGGCGTGGCGCTTCCGTGGTGGCGGTAGACCTCGGTCCGCTCGAGCCGATCACGGCGGCGGTGACCCGGTTCCTGCAGGTGGGCTCACGCTGGACCCGGCCGATCGCGGGGGCAGACGCGCTGGTCGCCGCCGCCGGTGGCGAACTCGCGAAGCTCGTCTGGGCACCTCTGCAGCCGCATGTGCCCGATGCGGCGCGGGTCGTGCTCTGCCCCGAATCGGTGATCTCCGTCGTGCCGTTCGCCTGCCTGCCGGGGCGCGCCGCCGGCAGTTTCCTGCTCGAGGAGCACGAGTTCACTTACGTGGCGAGCCCCGGCGACGTGTTGCAGCGCCGTGAGTTCACGGCGAGGGTGGCGGCGGCCTCGCTGCTCGTGGTCGGCGACGTCGACTACGGCGAACGGCGGGCGGCGGCGACCGAACGCGAGGGCTTCCGCGACTTCGCACCGCTGCCGGGTTCGGGCGCCGAGATCGATGCCATCGCGAGCCTGTTCGTTGCGGCCCATCCGGAAACGACGAGTGCGCCGGTGGTGCTGCGCGGCGCCGCGGCCAGCGCCGACGGGGTCGGTGGCGGCGTGGCCGGCAAGGCGTTCGTGCACATCGCCACGCACGGTTGGTTCCGCGGTTCCCGTTCGCTGCCGGACGTGGGGCAACGGTGGCTCTACCTGGAAGCGCGCGGCAAGGCGCTGCCGGCCGACGCGATGGCGCCGGGGGCGGCCGGCGGGATCGCGTTGGCGGGGGCGAACGGCGCGCAGCCGGGTGTGGGCGACGGGGTGCTCACCGTCGACGAGCTCAAGCGGCTCGACCTGAGCCAGTGCGAACTCGCGGTGCTGTCGGCTTGCGAGACCGGACTCGGCACGATCTCGGCCGGCGACGGGTTGCTCGGCCTGCGCCGGTCGTTGCGGTTGGCCGGTGCGCGCCGTTCGTTGACCTCGATCTGGCGCGTCGACGACCAGGCCACGCTGCGTTGTATGCAGTCGTTCTACAAGGGTTTGTGGTCGTCCGGACGGCAGCCGGCGGCGGCCCTGCGGGAGGCCCAGCTGGCCATGCTGCGGGCCGCGCGCGCCGATTCCGGGCAGGCCCTGGTTGGCACCTGGGGGGCGTTCGTGCTCGAGGTGCGCTGACGTGGCCGGGAATTCTCGTCGGCCGACGTAAGGCGCCGCCCCGCCGCGGCTCCTGCTCCCCACCCATGCAGAACTGGTTCCAACGCCCCCCTGCGAAGCGCCAACGGCCACCGGCCAGGTCGCCCGAAGCGGCGCACCCTGCCGGGCTCGGTGGCGGTAGCTCCGCCGCCCTGCTGCGCGACCGCGAACTGCTGCACCGCTGGCGCGACGGCGACCGCGATGCGGGGCTCGAACTGCTCGACCACTACGCGGCGCTGGAGCGCGTCGTGGCGTTCCGGCTCGGCGTGCGCGAACCGCAGGCGCTGCTGGAACTGCACCAGGAGCTGGTGCTGCGCATGCTCGACCAACTGCCGACGCTCGCCGAACGCATCGACACGAGCTTTGCCGGCTGGCTGGCCTGGCAGGTGCGCGACCTGGCCCGCAATCGCCGCCGACGCCGCGAGGTCGAACTGCACGACCACCACGACGCGACCGACGGCATCGACGTCAGCGAACGTTCGGCGACGTGGGACGCGATCGGCTCGTGCAAGGACCGCCTGCCGGAGCGCGAACGCGCGGTGTTCGAGCTGCGCTACCTCGAGGGCTTGTCGCTGCAGGAGGTCGCCGAGCGCCTGTCGAGCAATGCGAACGCGGTCGCGCAGAGCATTTTCCGCCTCGTGCGCAAGATGCGCGCGTGCCTCGGCACCCAGGGTTTCGAACTGCGCGGAGGCGAGTCGTGAGCGCCCACCTGACCGACGAACAGGTCGTCGAGTACCTCGATGGCACCCTGGCCACGCCAGTGGAGCAGCAGGCCCGCAACCACCTCGCCGATTGCAGCGATTGCCGCATCCGGCTTGCCGATCTGGCCCAATTCGACGGCTTCGTGCAGAGCCACCAGCCGCAGGACGAAGTGGCGGCGGCGGCGATGTTCGAGATCAGTGAACGGGTGATCGCGGCGCGCGCGCCGCGGCGCGGGTTCGGGTTCGGTGGGCTCGCGACGATGCTGGCCGCGGCGGTGCTGCTGGTGGCGACGTCGCTGTGGATGATGTCCGGTCCGGGCGCCGAAGGGCTCGGGCTGCGGATCACGCGCTACGTGCCGGATGGCGGGCTGCGCTCAGCGCCGCCGGAGCGGTTCCATCTCGACCTCAAACTGGCCGAACCGGGCTTCGTCGCCGCGTTCGCGCGCTTGCCCGACGGCAAGGTCGAACAGCTGTTGCCGGCCCCGGGATCGGCTCTGGAACGGCAGGCGGCGGGCGAAGTGCGCCTGCCGGCGAACGAGCTGCTCGATTGGGAATACCCCGCCGACCAGCTGCCGCGCGAAGTGCTCGTCGTGGTCGGGGCTGTGGTGTTGGATGCAGAGCGGCTAGTCGCGCTGCGTGCGGAGTGGTTGGTCAGCGCGCCGGGGCAGTTGCCGAGCACTGCGACGGTGGGCCTGCGCGCGCAGGTGCTGCCGTTCCCGCCGGGGCGGTGACGGTGCGGTTGGCTATTTCATCATCTTGAGGTTCGCTTCCGCGAAGGCCTTGCCCATCTGCGCAAATATCTTCGCACTTCCCAGATAGTGGTAGCCGCCATTGGAAGCGCCTTTGAGGGCCTCCCGGTCTTTGGGCGTGAGCACTTCCTCCAACGCGATGTCTAGATTCTGCTGGCCTGCTTTGGTGATGCCTTCGATGCGCAAGTCTATCGCGGCATAACGATCGGAAGAGTTGGGGCCATATTGGTCGTTGGCATAGGCCGCCAATACGTTCTTCCCCTTCTTCAGGTACTTGACCTGATCCTCACCGAGAACGATGGCCCCGTAACGCGGCTGGTCTTGCCACCATATGTAGGTGTGCAACTCATGCCCGTTCAGGTAGATGCGGAACCCTTGTCTGGCCAGGATAGCGATGCGGTACGAATGGCAGTCGATGGCCTCCAATTCAAAGGTCGTTCGCATCAGCAAGAACTCGCCAGAACCCCACGCTGAGGCAAACTTGTCCAAAGTCGTTCCGTCGTGCTTCCAGAGGCCCTTGCCGATCGGTGCCCTGCCACTCTTCCAGTGGCTGTCATCGAAGTCTGGCAAATACCAATTCTCCATCCCGGATGGCATCGTGATGTCGCGAAAACGCCTGTCGGTGTACTCAGCCAGCCTGTCCTTCTCTTCCTTGGCATCAATCGTGGCGAAGCGCCAGGTCCGATCCTCCGGCTTAGGCTCCCCAACCGGCTGCCAGTAGCTATCCCATTTCCATTCACTGTCGATGGAGCCGTCTGCCCTCAACGTGTGCGCCGTCCCGACGATGTCGTTGTAGTCGCTCTGCTTGGGCTGTGCGGCGGCAATTGCATGATCCCAGAAAGGAGCGGTCTCGACGGCCGCCACGTTGCCTTGGAACTCGGGCAGGTTGGCCGGCGCGGCCATTGCCCGACGGAAAACTGCATTCTCGCTCTCGCCGTCGACCCCCAGGACTCCGATCACGAATGGCATCTTCGGGGCTGACAGGTCTTTGCGGACGTCGCGAATGAATTTGGCCAGCAGGTCGGAATAGGCGTCGTATCTGCCCGTGTCGTCGGGGCCGGGATAGGTGGTGCCATCGACCAGGTCGTTGAACCCCTGGAGCCAAACGAATCCGGCCAGTTCGTACCCTGCTTTGGGATCGTAGGCGGGACAGACCCGTTTCGGATCCTCAAGCACCTTCTTCACATGCTCGATCATCATTCGGTAGAACACACCGGTGGCGGCGTCCTTTTCATCCTGCCACTTCTTGCGGTCTTCAGCTTTGGGAATCCCGTGGGCGCCCTGGGGATGCTGGTCCCACTGCTCCTGGATCTCCTTGGGCAGTTTGTATTGTCCGGCGCTGGGGGGGCGAAACTCGGTGTTAAGCGACCTGCCTCCCCAGGCGGTCTTGATGAGCAGGATCGGCTCCCTCAGCTCCTTCTCCATGTAGATTCCGAAGGTGAACTCGGGGCCGATCTTGCCGCCATCCTTGGTCGGCTGATCTCCACGTGCACCGAAGCCGGTGGTCAACTTACCCAGGCCCTCGCCATTTGCGCTGCCATCGTAAGGGCCGGTCAAATATGACATCCACACTCTGTCGCACACCCGCGGGGTTCCGTCGGTATTGCGCATCTCGCTTAGGATCGGGGCGGTAAGAGGGTCCTTGCCGATGTAGTCAAACGTGCGGACTTCGGCGTGCCCCTCCATGTTGGACTGCCCGGCAAGGATGAACACCTTTAGCTTCTGGGCGAAGCAGTTCGGCGAGAGGAGGCACAGCGAGAACGCCGTAGCAATGACTGCATTGGGTTTCATGGAAGTTCTTGGTTGGATCCTCTCGGATCATTGTCCTGGGAGGCGTTTGTGAGGAGGTCCTGCCGTGTCAGGTCTCGGCTTGTCTTGGGCTCATACGCCCTGCCTGCCCGAGTCGGCAACCACTGGCGGTGTTCAGGGGCTTGCGATGGTGAGGACATGGTTGACTTGCAGAGCGCGGCTCGCCGCCCAGCGAGCGAAAGGAGGATCGGTGGGGGGAGCATCGTTGGCAAGCCCTCAATCGCCCCAGGCCTCTTCGATCTGGGTGACGCCCCGACGCCGTGAAGCGGGCACGCAATACCCGGTAGACACCTGCATCTGACGCCGCCCTCGGGGCGAACCTACCACCCGATGGATAGCCTTCCGCCAGCTGCTTCCCCGTTGTTGCCGGGGCCCTCCCTGGCAGGGGCCGCCTTCGTCGTGATCGGCGCCGGCGGTGGCATCGGCCGCGAAGTGGTGCGGCAGCTGACCGCCCGCGATGCCCGGCTCCTGCTCGCCGGTCGCGATCCGGGACGCCTCGCCGCCGCGGCGGAGCTGGCTAGAAACCCGGTGGTGATGGAAGTCGACGCCACCGACTTCGCCGCGGTCGAAGCCTGCCTGCAACGCGGCCGCGAACTCGGCGGTGGCCGGCTCGCGGGAGTGGCGCTCTGCGTAGGTTCGATTGTGCTGAAGCCCGCCCACACGATCAGCGCGGCGGAGTGGCAGCAGGTGCTCGCCACCAACCTGACCACGGCCTTCGCCGTCGTGCGAGCGGCGGCGAAGACGATGCGCGATGGCGGTTCGGTGGTGCTGTGTTCGTCGGCGGCGGCCAGTGTCGGGCTGGCCAACCACGAAGCGATCGCCGCGGCGAAGGCCGGCATCGAAGGTCTGGTGCGCGCCGCCGCGGCGAGCCACGCCGGCCGCGGCCTGCGCTGCAACGCCGTCGCCCCCGGGCTCGTGCGCACAGGGCTCGCGGCGCCGATCCTCGGCAATGCTCGCGCCTTGGCGGCTTCGGAACGCATGCACCCGTTGGGCCGCATCGGCGAGCCGCATGACATCGCCGCGGCGATCACGTGGTTGCTCGGCCCCGAGAGCGCCTGGGTGACCGGCGAGATCCTGCATGTCGATGGTGGTCTGGCCCACGTGCGGCCGGTCGAACGGACTTGAACGCGAACACCATGCACCCGGCGACAGCACGCGACGAACGACCGGTGTTCGTCACGGGCGCGACCGGCTACATCGGCGGCCGCCTCGTGCCCCGACTGCTCGCAGCCGGCTACCGCGTGCGCTGCCTCGCCCGCGCCCCGAAGAAGCTCGCCGACCGCCCCTGGGCCACCGACCCGCGCGTCGAGATCGTTGCCGGCGATCTCGCCGATGCAGCGACCACGGCGGCGGCGATGCGCGGCTGCGGAGCCGCATTCTTCCTCGTGCACTCGATGCTCGCCGCCGGGCGAGTCTACGCCGACCAGGACCGCAGCATCGCCCGGACCTTTGCCACGGCCGCGGCTACCGCGCAGCTGTCGCGCATCGTCTACCTCGGTGGTCTCGGCGAGACCGGCGCGGGGCTGAGCGAGCACCTGATGTCGCGGCGTGAGGTCGAGCACGAACTGGCCGCCGGTCCGGTGCCGGTCACAGTGTTCCGCGCCGCGATGATCCTCGGTGCCGGTTCGGCGTCGTTCGAGATCCTGCGCTACCTGGTGGAACGCCTGCCGATGATGGTGACGCCGCGCTGGGTCCGTACACGCTGCCAGCCGATCGGCGTAGGCTCCGTGCTGCACTATCTGGTCGCCTGTCTGCAGGTACCGGCGACCTGCGGGCAAACGCTCGACATCGGCGGCAGCGAGGTGATGACCTACGCCGAGATCATCCAGTGCACCGCCGCGGCGCTCGGTTTGCGACGCCGTTGGATCGTGCCCGTGCCGGTGCTGACGCCGCGGCTCAGTTCCCTGTGGATCCACCTGGTGACGCCGATCCACGCCAATATCGCGCGGCCGCTCGCCGAAGGCCTGCGCAACGAAGTGGTCTGCCGCGACGACCGCGTGCGCACCCTGCTGCCACACGAAACGCAGTCGATCCGCCAGTGCATCGAGGCCGCGACGGCAGGAGACGCCGCCGCCGAAACGCGCTGGTCGGATGCCGGCGTGGTGCCAGGCGATCCCGATTGGGCCGGCGGCAAGGTGTTCGTCGACTCGCGCGAAATCATGATCACCGCTGCGCCCGCGGCGGTGTTCCAGGCGGTGTGCCGGCTCGGCGGCGGGCACGGCTGGTACGCAGCCGACTGGCTGTGGCGCCTGCGCGGCATGCTCGACCGGCTGGTCGGTGGGCCAGGGCTGCGTCGTGGGCGCCGCGACCCGGTGCACCTCGCACACGGCGATGCACTCGACTTCTGGCGCGTGACGGACCTCGTGCCGGAACGACGCCTTGCACTGCATGCCGAGATGCGCATGCCGGGCGTGGCCACGCTGACGTTCGAGGTCGTGCCGGATCCGGTCGACCCGTCGGCGTGCAGGCTGCGCCAGACGGCCCGCTTTCGGCCACGGGGGCTCGCCGGGCTCGTCTATTGGTACGCCGTGCTGCCACTGCACGGGATCGTGTTCCGCGGCATGCTGCGCGGCATCCGTCGCAGTGCCGAAGCGGTGCGCTGACGGGGAGCCGCGACGGTGAGTCGCAAGTCGTTCGAACTCTGCAGCCCGACGAGGTTGCCCAGGACAGCGAAATCGCGAAGCCCTGCAGGATAGCCTCGTTGCAAGTCCTCGAACCCGTGACAATCACCCGCGCGACCATCACTCACACATGGCACGAATCTCACTCATCACCAACGTGTTGTTGTTCGCCTGCTCAGTGGTGGCGCAGGACCAGCCTGCCGACCTCACGAAGAAGGTGAAGGTCTTCCTCCTCCTGGGCCAATCCAACATGGTCGGCCTTGGCAAGGTCACCGGCAGTGACATCGCGCTCGAACACGCGGTGAAGGAGAAGAAGCGGTACCCCTACCTGCTGGACGAAGCGGGCAATTGGGCGGAGCGCAAGGACGTGCGATTCGCCCGGGTGATGTCGGGACGTGGCGGCGGGATGCAACGGCTCAACAACGAGTGGATGACTGTAAGAACGTGCACGACCATCGGACCGGAGTTCGGCATTGCGAAGTGGGTCGGGGATGCGCTCGAGGAGCCCGTGTTGATTCTCAAGAGCTGCATCGGCAACCGCAGTCTCGGCTGGGATCTCTTGCCGCCGGGCAGCGAGCGGTATGAGTTCGTCTCCAAAGACAAGACGGGCGTGGAAAAGACCATGATCCATGCGGGTTACAAAGACCGGCCTGATGCATGGGAAATGGACCAGGCCAAGGGCCTCCTGACCGAACCTCCGCCGTGGCTCGACAAGAAGACCGGCAAGCCCATCGACTGGTATGCCGGCAAGCAGTGGGACGACGACATCGCCTACGCCAAGACGGTGCTCTCGGAGCTGGAGGAGCACTACCCTGGCGCGAAGGGCTACGAGGTCGTGGGGTTCTTCTTCTGGCAGGGTGAGAAGGACGCCGGGAATGCCGGGCACGCCGCCCGCTACGAGCGGAACCTGGTGCACTTCATTAAACAGGTGCGGAGCGAGTTCGCCGCGCCCACCGCGAAGTTCGTGCTGGCGACGATGGGTGAGTCAGAAAAGGGCGTTGGCGGCAACGGCGGGATGATCCTGGACGCGCAACTGGCCGTGGACGGTACGAGCGGCAAGCACCCGGAGTTCCGAGGCAACGTCGCCACCATCTACACCCATCCCATGGCTCAGGGTGGGAGCGGCAACGGGCACTACGGCGGCAAGGCGGAAGTCTACATGGACGTCGGCGAAGCGATGGGCAAAGCCATGGTCGAGCTTCTGAAGTCGAAGTAGGCCCGGGACGCTGGTTGTTTTTCCATCCCCCGCCCAGGTCAGGGTTCCTCGGGGCTGGCGAGGTGAGGGAGGTTCGAATGCCTCCCCCGGACGAACCGCACCGTCGATCTCCTCCTGCACCCGTTCGATCGCACTGAGCAACCCGACGAACTTCTCCCCGAGACCGGTGAGCGAGTAATCGACCTCGATGGGCGGCTTCTCGCCGCAGACCTTGCGCGCGGTCAACGCGAACCCCTGGAACTTGCGGAGCCGCTCGTTCATGACCTTTGCGGAGAGCCCTGGGCAGCTGCGCAGCAACGCACTTGGCCGCCGCGGGCCCATCGCGAGCTGGCCTAGCAGGCGCAGTGACCACTTGCAGCCGACGATGCTCTTGACCGGCACGAGCAAGGCGCGGGTTGCTGAAGCGAAGCAGCTGGGTGTGCAGTCGGTGCCCGCGCTGGTGCTCGGCAAGCAGGTGTTCCACGTGAACTTCGGGGCGAAGCTCAGCGACCTGGGTTGAACGCCCCTCGCCTCAGGGCTGCAGCACCTTCAGCTCGCCGGGGCGCAGCTCGACGCGGCGGCCGCGCTCGGGATCGCGCCTGCCACCGCCGACCGGGATTGGGCGTACGCCAGGGCCTGGCTGAGGGACCGCTTGCAGGGCCCCTTCCCGGAGCGCACCGGAAATCGGCACCGCGCCCCAGGCCACGTCGGCAAAACGGCGGATTGACGGCGGCGATCGAGGCGTGCAACATCCCGCGTCGGTTCGGTTGGGTTCGGAGAGTCTCGTCACCTACACGTTTGCCTATGCACCACTTCCCACTTGGCGTCCTCGTTTCGGCCTTGGTGAGTTCCCGTGTTCTTCGTTGCGCTGCGGCATGCCTTGCAACCGTGCTGGGCGGATTGCCCACGGCGAAGGCCCAGTGCACCGCGCAGTGGATCACCGACCCGGGCACGTTCGGGGTGAACGGCCAGGTCGCCACATCGGCGCTGTGGGATCCCGACGGCAGTGGACCGCTTGGTCCGCGGCTTGTCTTGGCAGGCAGCTTCTCCGCCGCCGCATACAGCGCCACCCAAGGTTGGACAGTTTCCACGCCTGGGGTAGCGGCATACGACCTCGCCAACGGCGTATGGTCCACCATCGGCAGCCTGGGCAGCGTTGTGGCGATCAGGGCTTCGTCTACGGGCGGACTCTTCGCGGCATCCGGCACCTATGTGTACAGCTGGGATGGCTCGTCGTGGCAGCCTCTCGGCTCAGGCATGAACGGCGCAGTCAACGCGATCACGGTGCTCAACAACGGTGACGTAATGGCGGGAGGCGCATTCACGATCGCCGGCGGCATCACGACAAACGGCTTCGCGCGCTGGAACGGATCGGTTTGGCAGAACCCGGGGCTCGGCGTGGCCGCCGTTGGCCATGCGCTCACCACGCTAGCCAATGGGCACGTCATCGCTGGGGGCTCTTTCACGGTCGGCGGCGTCGCGTCGGAGTACGTCGCGCGCTGGAACGGCCTGTTCTGGACGATGCTCGGGACGAGCCTGAACGGGGTGGTCAATTCGGTCACGGGTCTGCCAAACGGCGATGTCATCGCGGCAGGTGACTTCACCACGATCGGTGTGACGACGGTGAATCGCGTAGCGCGGTGGAACGGGACGGCATGGTTCCCGATGGGCACCGGCATGGATGCCACGGTCCACGCGATCACGACACTGCCGAACGGTGACGTAGTCGCGGGCGGAGCGTTCGCGACCGCGGGCGGGGCCACGACCAGCCGGATTGCGAGGTGGAGTGGAACGACGTGGTCCGGGTATCGAGAGGGCATGGAGGCAACGGTCAGGTCGCTCACGGTGCTGCCGGGTGGACTCCTCTCCGCTTCGGGCGACTTCGTGTTTGCCGACCGCGTCTACTGCTTCTACGTCGCGCGGTGGGACGGCGTACACTGGCAGACCGTTGGTACTGGCCAACCCGGGTTGAGTGGTATCAATGCGATGGCGTTCCTTCCCAACGGGGATCTTGTGGTGGGCGGTTCCTTCACCAACGGGGCGAACGGCATCAACTACATCGCGCGTTGGGATGGCACATCGTGGCAGTCGCTTGGGTCCGGAATGAACGGTGACGTCAACGCGCTCGTCGTACTGCCCAATGGCGATCTTGTAGCGGGAGGTAGCTTCGGAACCGCCGGCGGCACTTCCGTTTCTTTCGTGGCGCGCTGGAACGGGACGGCATGGCAACCCATGGGCTCCGGCTTCAGCAGCCCGGTGAACGCCCTTGCCATGATGCCGAATGGCGACGTTGTGGCTGGCGGCAGCTTCACTGTACCGACGAACTACATCGCAAGGTGGGACGGATCGACCTGGCAATCCCTTGGTTCAGGGATGAACGATGTCGTCTACACCCTTCTCTTGCTCGGCAATGGGGACCTCGTGGCTGGCGGCCGTTTCGGCGTGGCAGGCGGAATAGGCGCGAACTACGTTGCACGATGGGATGGGGCGGTTTGGCAAGCGATGGGCGCGGGCACGTACTACTACGTTCGCTCTCTCTCCACCGCCGAAAACGGCGGCATCATCGCTGGCCAGGAGGCCTACGGCTACGTCCATCGCTGGGACGGCACCGCATGGCAGTATCTTGGCAGCATCGGCGGGTCGATCTCTGCAGTTGCATCTCTGCCCAACGGTGACATCCTCGCCGGAACCGACCCCTACCTTTATCGGTGGAACGCTGCAATGGGGTGGCAGGTCACCAACGGCAATACCTACGGCAACTTCGCGACAGTTCTCTTGTCCGGCCTCACCGACCTCTACGCGGGCGGCAGCTTCCAAGGCCCAGTCCACTACCAGACAACCTGCCCAGCCACGCTGACCAACACTGGTCCTGGCTGCGTCGGCGGCGGAGGCCTGCCGCAGACCACACTGTCCAATGTGCCCTGGATCGGCCTCACAACGCAATCGCGCACAACGAACCTTGGCGCCAGCGCCTTGGCCTTTGCTCTCTGGGGTTTCAGCAACCCGAACGTCACACTCG
>Ga0075163_10004720_pt1 | contig 18239 bp, 17 predicted proteins | sample JI1023141ADNA_FD_71478 | JGI IMG/M metagenome (GOLD analysis project Ga0075163, IMG submission 71478) | Wastewater effluent complex algal communities from Wisconsin, to seasonally profile nutrient transformation and Carbon sequestration -... | ecosystem: Engineered > WWTP > Effluent > Algae...
CTCCACGGTTTTTCGGGCGTCTGACAGGTCGAGTTCCATGAGCGGGCCGCCCGCGTAGTTCACGCCAGTGTTGTTGACCAGAAAGTCGAGGCCGCCGAACGACGCAATCGCGCGTTCGACGGCCTCGGCCTGATGATCGACGTCGTCAGCCGACCCCGCGACCGCCAGCGCGAACCCCGGCCCTCCCAGGGTGTCGACGGCCACATCAAGCGTCGCCTGATCGCGAGCGGTGATGACAACGCGAGCGCCGTCGTCGACAAGCCGCTGCGCGATTGCCAGTCCGATGCCGCGGCTGGCGCCGGTGACAATGGCGGACTTACCGCTGAACCGCCCCGTCACACGGAGGGGAGCATGGGGGTCAGGTCGGTTTCCATCAGGACGACGTTGTAATTGCCCCACAGCGACATGTTCCAGTAGAGCGTGCTGACATCAGGATCGCCCTGGCTGTCGGTAAGCTTCCCCGTGCCCGACCACGGATGGATCAGCGGCGCGTAGAGGCCGGGGTATTGCAGCGACGTCGCAATGGTGACGGGATCCGACCACGGCCCCTCCGGTGTGTCGGCGGTGCGCATGATGACGTTGTTGGCGCCGTTGCCGTAGAGCACCACATACTTGTCCAGATAGTCGTTGTACTGGACCGACATCTCACTGACATTGCCGCCGGTCTTCGCGCCGAACAGGCCGCCCAGCATTCCGCCGAAGACGTTCGGGTCGTTCGCCCAGTCGATCAGCGGGCCGATCAGCCCGGCTGAACGGGTCGAGTCACCGATGACCGGCGCCGCGTAGGCGAGCTTGTCCGTCCAGGCCGTTCCGTCCCAGTACTCGTACTTCGACAGGTCGGTGAGCTGGTCGGCGGGCACCCGGGACAGATACGCCGACCCGGCGCGGCCCGACGGCGTGCCGAAGGCGTACAGATACCGGTCTTCCCCGGGGGCCACTTGGTCTTCGGGCTGCAGCACATAGGCGGCCTGCTGGAAGTTCTGGCTGCCCGCGACGTACCGCGTCGATGACCGGAACCATCCCGCCGAGCGGATCGTCGAGCGAACCAGCACCCACTTGTCGGTGTCCGGGTCGTACTTCGAGATCGCGTTGTAATTGTTGGTCCAGCGCCCGGGGGTGTCCCAGGACTTGACCGACATGTAGTTGACGTACTGCTCGTCGTCCACGGAGATCGCCGACGTCGGGATGATCGTGGTTTCGGAGTTGATGAAGGGGAATAGTGCGCTCGGGGCGCTGGGGATGAACTGGTTGGCGTATCCGGTCTGCAGCAACGTCAGGCCGTTGGTCAGGTTCGTGTCCGTGCTGAGCAACAGCACGTTGGACCGCCACGCACCGGTCATGTTCGGGCCGGCGAAGGTGTCGCCGAAGGCGAGCTGGATCTTGCCGGTCAGCCCGTTCTCCCACATGACGCCCAGGTCGGTTCCGTAGATGCCGAAACCTGCCGTGTTGTTGGTCTGCTGCCAGTTGAAACCGGGGTAGGCGTTGTTGTTCTGCCCGGTCACCCAGCCGACCGGATCGGAGTTCAGCGAATTCGGGACGTTCACCGCCGCCGCTGTCACGTTGGCGGCGGCTGCTGAACTGACCGCCGCGGCCGGCGCCTGCACACGACTGCGTTCGATGTCGCGCCGCGCCGCTGCCAGTGCGGTCCAGGCGGCGGGCGCCGTAACCGGGGCGGCCGGGGCATCTCCGCCCTGTGACCCGCCGTCGCCCGTGGATGACAAGGGGAGATCGACGTCGGCGATCTGTGACGAAGCCGCGGGCGGGGGAGTGCCGGACCGGACCGACTTGGCGCCCATCCGCTTACCGGAGCCGCCCGTCGATCGTGCCGAACCGGAGTCGGCATGCGATCCCGACGATGCCGATGCTCCCGAATCGGAAGTCTCCGCCGCAGCGGTGCCCGCGCAGGCTACGCCCGTCGCGAGCGCGGCACCGATGCCGAGAGCGACGGCCAACGCACCCAGCCGCCCGTTAACCGCGGAAGAATTTCTCATGTGTCCACCCCTGATGCGCTGTCATGTACCTGTGCGCCCGAAATCCCCCGCGATTTGGCGAGAATGAGCGGACCATCAATCGTCAGGCGCAACGTTATGCAGCTAACATCTCGGCTCCGCAAATCCTTTCGCTCACTTTAATCACGAGTGTTGCTGAGAGGAAGATAGAGAAACTCTTAGAAAGGGCCAAGCGCACTCCGTCGATGACGGCTACTGTGCAATCTGACCGTAAGGAGACACTGACGATGTCGGTTCGTATCAGAGGCCGCGTCGCGGTCACGTTGGGTGGGCTGGTGCTCGCCGTGGTTCTGTCCGGTTGCGGCGGCGGTGAGAAGGAAGCGCCGTCGACCAGCACGTCGACTCCGACCACGTCGAGTCCGCCGGTCACCCCCACCGAAAAGGGACTGGATCCGACCGGGGCCAACAAGTTCACCCCGTCAGTACATGCGCCCCCGGCGCCCACGGCCATCCCGGGATCGCACTAGACGCTTGACCCTCGTCACCTGCGAGGCCTGTTCGGCAGAAGTTCCCGCGGCGGCGTACTGCGGTAACTGCGGCGCGGATCTCACCCATCCCGGCGACGGTCGGGGGCGGCTACGCCCCCGTGTTTATGCGGCAGCACCGCAGGAACACCTGATGCGGTTCAAGGTCACCGGCACGCTGTTCCCGCAGTTGTCGCCGCAGTCGCGTGCACCGTTCCGGATGGGATTGCTCGTCCTGGTGTTCGTGCTGCTGGGTCTGGCACTCCTGGGCTGGCAGGCGCCGCTGGTGACCACCTGTGCCTTCGGTCTGCCGGCGCTGTACCTGCTCTACTTACGCGAAGCCGGCTTGGCTGCGCGCCCCGGTGGATTGCCGCTCCGAACGCTGATGCTGGCAGGCGGTTTGGGCCTGACAGTGGGAGCGGGCTGGGGCGTGATCAGCGGCGCGGTGATGGTCGGCGACTACGATGTCGGCCTCGACACCGGTGTCAGCACCGGCAATCTGCTGCTCGACGGGCTGGCGATTCCGGTGGCCGGTTCGCTGCTCATGCTGCTTCCCGTTGTACTGGTCCGCATCATTCACCCGGTCCGTCGAAAGTCCCTGGACGGGTTGGTCGTCGGATCGTTGGGGACGATGTCGTTCACCGCGGCGACCATTTTCGCCAGGCTTGCGCCGCAGCTCGCCGCCGGCCCGGTGAGTGACCGGCCGACAAGTGAGTTCATTGTGGAAGCCGGCCTGCGCGGGGTGGTGTTGCCGGTGATCGCCGCGGCAGCCGGGGGAATCGTCGGTATTGCGCTGTGGTTCGTGCCCGACGGGTCCGTTGCACGCCGTCGCCCTGTGCTGTGGGTTGTACTGGCGGCGTATTCCTTTGTGGTGCTGGTGTATTCGGCGATGGGCATGGTGGAGATGGTCACCGTCCTCGACGAGGTCCAACTGGCTTTGCACATGGTGTTTCCGGTTCTGATGTTGTCCGGGTTGCGGATCGCCATTCAATCGGCGCTGCTGTACGAGGTGCGCGACCCCGTACGCATTGATCAGCCGGTTCTGTGTGGATACTGCAACCACGTGGTTCCCGACATGCCGTTCTGTCCGAGTTGTGGGGCTGCCACCAGTGCGGCGCCCTTGCGTGTGCAGGCCGGGGAGTCATTGCCCCGGCCCGGTTATGCCCTGCCGGCGGGCTCGTATTCGGCTGTGCCCGTTCGGCATTCGGAATATCGGACAGTCGTGGGCGGCATGTCGATCGCGTTGGGGATTATCGGTGCGTGCGCGTTTGTGTTGTCGGCGAGTATTTCCCCTGACGATTTTCCGCGCTATCGGTGCCCACCCGAATGCGGACGGCCACCGATAGGTAAACCCGTGGCGGCGCACCCTCGGTTCACGGCTAGCGACGGCGAATTCTCGGTGTCGTATCCGGGGGAGAGCCCGGCCTACAAAGTGGACACCGATCCCAACGGCGTGGTGTTGAACTACGTCAACGGCGACACCGGAACGATGGAGTTGTTCGGCCTGGAATCGTTGGGGCGGTCGCCCCGGGAACTCGCCGACCAACTCATCAAACGCAACTACCCCGACGCTGTCGTTGCCTACGAGATCCCCAATGCCTCCGTCGGGTACCAGCGCGGGTACGGCGTTGCTGCCGACGTCTATCCGCAAAATCCGGACGGACGTTATGTGCGGCTTCGGCTTCTGGTCCTGGTGGCGGTCAAGAACGATTACGCGCTGATCGCCTCCGCGGTGGGTCCGTTCCGGCGATTCGGACCGGATTTCGGAAACGGGCATCCGTCGGGCGCCAATCTCGAATTGGCAATGGACATGGGCCAGTTCGTGAACAGTTTCAGGTGGCGGGGCGATCCGCCCCGGTGAGATAGTGGCGGGAGGTAATCGGGTCGTCCGGAATCCGCGTCTATCCCTGCTCGGCATTCGCCATCGCTCGCGGCTGCGGCCACGGTTGGGGAACGGGCCGTTCCCGTATTCGTTGCGGCCACCAGAACCATCGGCCGAGAATCGCCGCGATCGACGGCGTCATAAACGACCGCACCACCAACGTGTCGAACAACAATCCCAGAGCAATGGTCGAGCCCACCTGACCCGCAACCCGCAGATCGCTGATGATCATCGACGCCATGGTGAACGCGAAAACCAGCCCGGCCGACGTCACCACCGAGCCACTGCCGGCCATCGATCGGATGATCCCGGTATTCACCCCGGCGTGGAATTCCTCTTTGAACCTGGACACCAGCAGCAGGTTGTAGTCCGAACCGACCGCCAACAGGATGATGACGGACATGGCGATCACCATCCAATGCAGCGGAATGCCAAGGATGTGCTGCCAGATCAGGATTGACATCCCGAACGATGCGCCCAGCGACAACGCCACCGTTCCGACAATCACTGCCGCCGCCACCACGCTTCGGGTCAGAATCAGCATGATGATGAAGATGAGGCAGAGCGAAGCGATTCCGGCGATCAGAAGGTCGTAGTTCGCGCCCTCCTGCATGTCTTTGTATACCGAGGCGGTTCCGCCGAGATACACCTTGGACCCCTCCAGCGGGGTGCCCTTGATCGCTTCGAAAGCCGCGGCCTTGATCTTCGCGACGTGCGCGATGCCCTCGGGAGTCGTGGGATCCTTCTCGTGAGAGATGATGAACCGCACGGCTTTTCCGTCGGGGGAGATGAACATCTTCATCCCGCGTTTGAACTCCGCGTTGTCGAACACCTCGGGCGGCAGGTAGAACGAGTCGTCGTTCTTCGAAGCGTCGAACGCCTTCCCCAATGCGGTGGCATTGGCCTGCATCGCCTGCAACTGGTCCTGAAAGCCGCTGAAAGTCGACTGCATCGTCAGCATCATCTGCCGCATCGTCTTCATGTTCTCGATCATGGGCGGCAAGATGGTCAGTATCTGAGGCATGAGCTGGTCCATGCGGTCCATGTCAACGACCATCTTTCCGAGGTCGTCGCTGAGGATGTCGATTCCGTCGAGAGTGTCGAACACAGATCGGACCGCCCAGCAGACCGGGATGTCGAAGCAGTGCGGCTCCCAGTAGAAGTAGTTGCGGATCGGCCGGAAGAAGTCGTCGAAATTGGCGATGTGGTCGCGGATCTCGTTGGTGTCGAGCACCATTTTCTTCGTCTTGGTGACCATCGCGTGAGTGACGTTGGTCAGCTGCCCCATGAGCGCGTACTGCGCTTGCAACTGGTTGATGGCGATCTGCATGTCGTCGCCCATCTTGGTCATGTCCTTCATGCGGTCCTGCAAATAGGACATGTTCAGTTGCTGGGCGCTGCCCTGCATGCTGATGAGGAATGGAATCGAGGTGTGATCGATGGTCGTACCCAGCGGCCGCGTGATTCCCTGCACCCGGCCGATCCCCGGAACCTTGAAGATCTTTTTGGCAATGCGGTCGATGACCAACATGTCCGCGGAGTTCCGGACGTCGTGATCCGTCTCGATCATGAGCAACTCGGGATTCATCCGAGCCTGCGGGAAGTGCCGGTCCGCGGCGGCGTAACCCTCGTTGGCGGGAATGTCCTTCGGCAGGTAGTTCCGGTCGTTGTAGCTCGTGGTGTACGACGGCAACGCGATCAGCCCGACGAGCGCGAGCGCCGTCGACCCCACCAGAATCGGCACGGGCCAGCGCACCACCGCGGTGCCCACTCGACGCCAGCCGCGAGTCCGCATCTTGCGTTTCGGTTCGAACAATCCGAAGCGGCTGCAGATGGTGAGCAGCGCCGGTGCCATCGTCAACGCGGCGACGACAGCGACCAGCATGCCGATGGCCAACGGGATGCCCAGCGACGTGAAATACGGCATCCGAGTGAAATGCAGGCAGAACGTCGCACCCGCGATCGTCAGACCCGAGCCGAGAATCACGTGAGCCGTGCCGTGATACATCGTGTAGAACGCGGTCTCGCGGTCTTCTCCGGCCTCGCGCGCCTCGTGATAGCGGCCCAGGATGAATATCGCGTAATCGGTTGCCGCCGCGATCGCCATGGTGGTCAACAAGTTGACGGCGAACGTCGACAACCCGATCAGGCCGACATTGCCCAGGAACGCGACAATGCCCCGGGCCGCGGACAATTGGAGAGCCACCATGACAAGAACGAGCACCACGGTGGTGGGGGATCGGTAGACCAGCAGCAGGGTGATGAAGATGACCGCGATGGTCACCGCGGTGATGAGCTTGACGCCCTTGTCGCCGGCAAGATGCTGGTCGCTGGTCATGGCGGCCGGACCGGTGACGTAGACCTTGATGCCGGCCGGCGGGGGATTTGCGGCGACGATCTTGCGGACCGCGTCGACGGACTCGTTGGCCAGGCTCTCGCCCTGATTACCCGCCAGGTACAGCTGGACGTATGCCGCCTTCTCGTCGGCGCTCTGAGCACCGCCCGCTGTCAGCGGATCCCCCCAGAAGTCCTGGATGTGCTCGACGTGCGAGGTGTCGGCTTCGAGCTTCTTGATCAGCGTGTCGTAGTAGTGGTGCGCCTCCGTGCCGAGGGGCTGATCGCCCTCCAACAGGATCATCGCCGCGCTGTTGGAATGGAACTCGTCGAACACCTTGCCGACACGTTCCATCGCTTGTAAGGACGGCGCGTCGTTGGGCGCGAGCGAAACCGAATGCTCCTGGCCGACCACTTCAAGCTGCGGAACCATGGTGTTGAGAACCACCACAAGGCCGATCCAGAAGAGCAGGATCGGGACGGAGAACAGGCGGATGAACCGCGGGATCGCCGGGTGGGCGCCCATATGGGCGTTGCTCATGCGGATTTGACCAGGCAGAAGGTCTGAGCGTTCACACCCTCTGTTGTCTTCTCATCCTTCAGCACACCGTCTACGAGGATGCGGCAGCCGATAGTGCTGCTATCACCCTGGGCGACGATATTGGCGAAAGCCGCCGGTGCGGTGGTTTCCAATGTCAGCTGCCACGGCAGTGTGACGTCCCTTGCGATCTGAGGCTGCGCTTCGAGATCCAGGTAGTTGATGGTCGCGACCGTGCCGGTGGGACCGAAGATCTCGTAAGTGACCTTCTTCGGGTTGAACGGCTTCGGATCCTGCGCCAGACCGCTTCCCGGACGAGTGAGCTCCATCTTGCCGAAGGCGCCGTGGAGCCGGTAGACGGCGAACCCGCCGATGACCACAACAACCACGATGAGAAGCGGTATCCATGCGCGCTTGAGCTGTTTGATCACTGGATTCCCGCCATGGCAGTCCCGATCCTCCTGCGGTCGTGACAGGTCTAACCCTATTCAACAGAGAGATTAGTTTACTTAACCATCAGGGGTGTGGCAGGTGGCGCAACGCCAGCTGCTGCTGTACCAGGTCGTCCCGGAGCGCTCAGGGCTTCTTACAGAGCCATTGACCAATGCGACCTAGACTGGCGGGCGTGATGTGCTCAAAGGTTGCGCAGAGATTGATCGCATTCGTTGCCTTGGTGATCGCCGTGCCGCTGGCCCTTGCCGCTCCATCGCACGCCGATCCCGATATCGATTTTGCGAATCAACTCCACGGATACGGCATCTATGGGCCCCGGGACTACAACGCCTGGCTGGGCAAGATCACCTGTAAGCGCCTCGGCAGGGGAGTGGACGCCGATGTGTACGAGTCCGTCAACTTTGTCACCACCAACCTGGCTCGCGGCACGACTCAGGGGCAGGCGGTGCAATTCGTAGGGGCGGCCATCAGCACGTATTGCCCGGACCAGATCGGTGTGCTGGAACGGGCGGCTGCCTAGCGGTAATCGGTGACGCCGCCTCAGAGGTGTACGTTGCGCAGCCCGACGGCGTTACGGAGCCCCGAGCAGTTGTAACAGCCCACACAGCCCTTGCAGTTGGTGCACCTGGAACAGCCCACGCAAGCGACGCACTCAGAGCACATCAGGCAGGCCACGCATAGGGCGCACCCGCTCATCAAGAACGACAGGATCATCAAGACGCTGCCGGCCACCAATCCGCTGCCTGCAATCCCCGCGCTGCCCGCCGTCCCGAATGAACCGGCGACACCCGCGCTGCCCGCAGTGGCGATGGATCCGGCCACGCCCGCACTGGCAGCCGTTGCGATGGACCCGGCCACGCCCGCACTGGCTGCGGTTGCGATGGACCCGGCGACACCGGCGCTGGCTGCGGTGGCGATGGATCCGGCAACCCCTCGGCCGGCCGCCGTGGCGACCGAATCGGCACTCTCGTCGGTGATCATCGCCCCAGGATGGCAGGGCTGGTTTGAGGAGGTGGCACAACCGAGGCGAATCGTTATCCGAAGTAACGTGCCGGCAGCGAGCGCCGACAAACCAGATGATGAACGAGCAGCGGAAATCGGGCCGGCGACCGGCACTCGGATTGTCGGTCGGTTCGCACACATTGGCCGCCGTATCGGCGGACCGATCAGTCACGCGGCGCGCTGCTATCCGCTTGAACGGCTCCTGGATCACCGACTTCGTCGAACGGGTGGGGGACCCGGTCGGGATCGTCGCGGCCGACGGCTCGTCACACCGCCCGGAGGTGTTGCTGGCCGGCGAGCTCCGATCGGTGGCTCGCGACGCCACCGGAGCGGAGCGAATGCCACCGAACGTCGCGATCGCTTATCCGGCGCAGTGGCCCGCCCCGGCCGTCGAGGCGCTGCGGCGCGCGATACGCCGATCGCCGGACTGGCCTGTCGAGCCCGCGCTCATCCCGGACAACGTCTGCGCAATGACGGCTGTGTCCGTCGGCCCGCATCGGCCGGCCGCCGGCGTCACGTTGCTGTGCGACTTCGGGGGCGCCGGCACCACGATCAGCCTTATCGCAGCAGACGACACAGTGATCGGCGGACCGGCACGCCATCTCGACTTCTCCGGGGAACGAATCGACCGCGCGGTCCTTGCCTTCGTCCTGGGCAACTTGTCATGCAACTCGTGGCCGGGTCTGTCCGGCACATTGGCGTTCGGCCCTTTGGTCCGGCTTCGCGACGAGTGCCGCGCGGTCAAGGAACGCCTGTCGCATGAGACCGCGACCGTCGTGTCCGCGCGGGAAACCCGGGTCAACGGCGGGATCCGATTCACCAGAGCGGAATTCGACGACGTCATCGACCCGATGCTTGTGGATCTGATCGACGTCGTACGGGGCACCATGGTGCGCGCCGGTGTCGGGTCGAAGGAACTGGCCGCGATCGCGACTGTCGGCGGCGGCGCGGCGATTCCGGTGATCACCACCGCGCTCTCCGAACATCTGCGCGTGCCCGTGGTGACACCTCCGCGTCCCGGGCTGAGCGCCGCGATCGGGGCGGCCCTACTTGCCGCACGTCCGCCGGCCGCAGCGAAGGTCACTCCGAAAGTCGCGGTTCCCGCGCCTGTCGATGACTCCGCGCCAGGACCCCTCGGCCGTGCCTGGTCGGCGGCTCCCCACGTTGCCGATGCGGTGGCCTGGTATCGCCGGCCGTTGCCGGTTGTTCTGGCGACGTTGCTGGTGATCGTCGGCGCAGGCCTGGCCACTGTTGTCGGCCTGCGCAGCAACAGCACCGCGGCCTCAACCGCTCCGCCGGTGCCACCCGCCCGGCTTGTCCAGGCGCCGCTATCGGTCGAGCTGCCGCCCATTCCCACGGCACCCGGTCTGCAGCTGGTGTTGCCGGGTGTGCAGCCATCAGGCTGACGTAAGACGTTTAGCCAGAACGACTTTCACCTGCGGGATGGACATTTCCTCCGGCGCGTTCGCCAGCCGGCGGCGTACCGCGGCTTCGAGGTGGTCGACGAACCAGCCGGCCCGGGAGCGGTCGCCGTCGGTCACGAGCACCCGGGCGAGCGGCCGGAACATCGACACTCGCAGGAAGGCAGCCCAATTCGCGCCGAATGCCTCGGCGTCGCGGTCGGCTCGATAGCGGGCGAAGAACTGGTCTTCGGCATTGAATTCTTCGAGATGTTCGATCGACAATCCCTCGAAGCGGCCCGACGGCGCGAATGGTAGGTGAAAGTCGTTCTTGGTCCGCCCGACGGTGGGGATGGTCATCCGGTGGGATTCTTCTGTGCTGATCTGGCCGCGTCCGACCATCTCGTGCAGGCTGCTCATCACCGTCTCGAACACTGGGGCCAGGCCGCAGTGATCGTCGGAGTCGAGGCCCATTGTGAGGATTACCAGACGGCCGCCGGGAGCCAGTTCGCGGCCGCGGAAGGCAACGAACTCATGCCAGTCCAGTGCGGCCTGACGTGCGAATGCCTGTCGTGCAGTGCTGTCCGAACTGTACGAGATATGGACGTGATCGGGCACCACCGCGGTGGGTTGGCTCAACCACTGGATTGCCCACGAACTCCAGCCCAGCGCAATGCTGTTGGACGGGAGGATCTGGCTGTAGAACGACCGGCCGACGGCGGCGGGGAACGTTTGGTTGTCCCTCTTGAGGTAGCTGTCCGGATCCTCGTCGAGGGTGGTGAACAACTTGGTGAAGTTGTTGCCCGGGCGGTCGGTGTGCGTCACCAGAATGGCGTGATCGGGTCGGGTTCGCTTGCGCAGCACAGCGATTGCGGCACTGACGGGAAGTAATGCGCTGTAGCCGGTGCCGGCGCCGTAATCGGCGATGGCGATGGGCTGCGGTGCTCTGGGCAGGGGAACCGCGGCGGCAGCTTCTTCGAAAAGTGATATGGCAGGCCGAAGTCCGGTGGCGTGCAGCCGTGAGGCCACGCTGTACTGGTGGCCGATTCCTTTGCGCTCCGGCCGCTTGTCGGCCTGGCCCGGGTTCATGACCTACTGTCCGTCCGCGGTGAAACTCACACCGGTCAGTTGTTCGGAGAGTTGCCACAACCGCCGGCAATCGTCCCGTTTCTTGGCTGCGCAGGGCAGTGCGGCTTCGGTGACTCCTCCGCCCGTCATCTCCTGAAATCCGCGCGGTCCGTAGTAGGCGCCGCCGTTGGCTACCGGATCGGCTGCGGCGTACAGAATCGGCATGCTGCCGCCGTCGACGTCCTGCCACATGAAAGGCAGGAAACGCCAACTGAATTGGTAGATCTGCGCCAGCGCTGTGGGCTTGCCCTTGCCGTAGGACGGCCCGGCGATATGCAGGTTTGTCTTGGTCAATCCGGGGTGGGCGGCATTGGATACCACTCCCCACCCGGAGTCACGGCTGCGCCGATCGAGTTCCAAGGCGAACATCAGAGTGGCCAACTTCGACTGGCAGTAGGACGTCGTCGGCGAGTAACCGCGCTCGAAATTCGGGTCGTCGAAATGGATCTTGCCGAATCGGGCGGCGACGCTGCTCAGTGAAACCACGCGTGCCGATCCTGCGGCACGCAGCAACGGAAGTACATGTGCCGTCAGTGCGAAGTGGCCGAGATGGTTGCTGCCGAACTGAAGCTCGAATCCGTCGGAGGTGGTCTCGCGCTCCGGGGGCTGCATCACTCCGGCGTTGTTGACCAGGATGTCGATGGGCCGCCCTTCGGCGTTGAGCTCCTCGCCGAGGGCCGCCACGCTCGCGAGTGACGACAGGTCCAGGTTCTTGATGGTGAGTTTCGCACTCGGAACGGCGTCGCGGATCCGGGCAGCCGCCGCCTCGCCTTTGGTGCGGTTGCGGATGGCCATGATCACATCAGCGCCTGCGGCGGCAAGCTTTTGTGCGACACCGAGGCCGAGCCCGCTGTTCGACCCGGTGACCACCGCAAGCCTGCCGGAAAGGTCGGGTATGCGCAGGTGAAGTTCGGTCATGAATTCCCTTCCCTTCGGGTCTGGGAGCGACTTTATCTCTGAAAGACTGAGGTCATGAATAGGCCCGCGAATCGTGCCTGGACCGCCGCTCGCGCGGTTCGTCTTTCAGCGATCCTGACGCTCATCGCGGGCGGTGCCGGCTTCATCCTGATGATGTGCCTCAACGCTTTCGTCCTGGACGACTACGACGCCTACGGGCAGGTGCCGATTCCCGGTGAGGGGCGGGTCGATTTGCCCGCCGGCGAGGCGAAGATCAGTTTCCACACGTTGATGGTCGGATCGTCGAACGGATTCGTATTGCCGCCACTCAAGCTGAGTATCATTCCCCCGGAGGGCGTCGACGATCCGGTGCTCACCGAAAACCACAGTGGCACAACCAGTGTCAACGGGGATACCCATGTGCGAGTGTGGACCGCCCAGGTGCCCGCCGCCGGCACCTACCGGATTCGCACCGACGGCCCGATGGGTGGATATGTCAACCCGCAGCTCGCATTCGGTCGCGACACCCAGTACGACTGGCTGACGGGTGTGGCCGCAGGGGTGTTCATCCTCGGCCTGGCGGAGTTGTTTCTTTCGATGCGGTTGGCCGGAAGACAACCGATCCGTAGTGCCGCGCCGTTGCCCATCGACCTTTCCGCGCCGGCTGCGATGCCGCCGCTGGAGCCGTCGGATCACGGGGTTCGCCTGCAACAGCTCAAGACGATTGCGGCACTTCGCGATTCGGGTGCGCTCACCTACGATGAGTTCGAGGCGGAGAAACGCCGGATTCTCGACAGCTGAGCGTTGCCTAGACTGGCGTTGTGAAAGCTGTCAGTTGCGCGCAGAACACCTTGTCGGTAGTCGACCTTCCGGATCCTCGTCCGGCCGATGGGCAGCTGGTGCTCAACGTGCTGGCCTGCGGTATCTGCGGTTCGGATCTGCACGCCAAGAACCATGCCGACGACCTGATGGACGTCATGTCGCAGATCGGCTATCCCGACTTCATGCGTCGGGACACCCCGACGGTGATGGGACACGAGTTCTGCGGCGAGATTGCCGAGCGCGGCCGGAAGACCCCGAAGTCTCTTCGGGTTGGGATGACGGTGGTGTCCTTTCCGTTGGTGCGCGCGCGCGGGGGAGTGCATCTGACCGGATTGTCGCCGCTGGCGCCGGGGGGATACGCCGAGCGGGTGGTCGCCGAGGCTTCGATGAGTTTCGTCGTGCCCAACGGGTTGCCCACCGAGATCGCAGCCCTCACCGAGCCGATGGCGGTGGCATTGCACGCGGTGCGGCGCAGCGAGGTCAAGAAGCGCGACACGGCGATCGTGCTGGGCTGCGGGCCCGTAGGCCTTGCGGTGATCTGCCAACTCAAAGCCCTGGGCGTCGGCACCATCGTGGCGAGCGACTTTTCGGCGGGGCGCCGAGCGCTCGCGATTCGGTGTGGTGCCGACGTGGTGGTCAACCCGGCGGTGGAATCGCCGTACGACAAGGCCTCGGGAAAGGGCACGCTGACCGAGGTTCCCGCTTTGTACGAACTCGCTATGAGCTCCATGGAGAAGCTCCGCCGGTTGCCGGGATGGCAACACGTGTACCGGGCCGTGGACGCACTGGGTGCTGCCGGTCCGAAGCGTCCGGTGATCTTCGAATGCGTCGGTGTGCCCGGGATGATCGACGGTATCCTGGGGTCGGCGCCATTGCAGTCCCGGGTGGTCGTGGTGGGCGTGTGCATGGGTTCGGATCAGATCCGGCCGACTATGGCGATCAGCAAGGAGATCGACCTGCGTTTCGTGTTCGGTTACACGCCACTGGAATTCCGTGACTCGCTGCACATGCTGGCGGATGGAAAGCTGAATGCTGCGCCGCTCGTCACCGGCAAGGTCGGGCTCGACGGTGTCGCTGCCGCGTTCGAGGCGCTGGGCGACCCGGAGGCGCACGCCAAGATCATCATCGACCCGCGGAGTGCGGCGACTGCTCCCTGAAGCGCCGGGTGGAACGCGGGTTGCGAAGCACAGAAGCGTTTGCCCGGCGGCCGGCACCCGACAGTCGGTGCGCCCGCGCGGACTGCCCGCCTAGTGACCTCGCGCCACCCAGTCGTCGTAGCTGACCAATTCGTCGCCGATCCGCGTGCTGTCACCGTGGCCGGTGTAGACGACGGTCTCGGGCGGTAACGACCCCAACCGGCCTTTGATGGACCCGAGGATCGTCGGAAAGTCGGAGAACGAGCGGCCGGTAGCGCCGGGTCCGCCCTGGAACAGTGTGTCGCCGGAGAAAACCGAGCCCAGCTCCGGTGCGTACAGGCAGGTGGACCCCGGCGAATGCCCGGGTGTCGCGATTGCGCGAATCTCGATGCCTCCGGCGGCTATTGTCTGGCCGTCGTTCAGGGGGCGAAACTCTTTGGCGCCGTGGCTCATCCGCCACAGCATCTCGTCGCCGGGGCTCAGCAGTACCGGCGCGTCGAGGGCCGCAGCGAGTTCGGGCGCGACGGTGATGTGGTCGTTGTGCCCGTGGGTGCAAACCACGGCGACGACGTGCCGGCCACCCACGGCGGTGCGAATCGCGTCGGCGTCGTGGGCTGCGTCGATGACGATCACCTCGGATGAGTCGCCGACGACCCAGACGTTGTTGTCGACGTCCCAACTGCCGCCGTCGAGTTCGAAGGTGCCGCTCGTGACCACCCGCTCGATGCTCACAGCACCACCACCGAGCGCAGCACGGCGCCGGAGTGCATCTTGTGGAACGCGGCTTCCACCGCGTCGAGACCGATCCGTTCCGAGACGAACTTGTCCAGCGGCAGCCTGCCCTGGCGGTAGAGCTCGATGAGAGTGGGGAAGTCGCGCTCCGGTAGGCAGTCGCCGTACCACGAAGATTTGAGGGACCCGCCGCGTGAGAAGAAGTCGACCAGCGGCATGTCGAGGCGCATGTCGGGGGTCGGAACGCCAACCAGCACAACGGTTCCGGCGAGATCGCGGCCGTAGAACGCCTGCTTCCAGGTCTCCGGGCGTCCCACCGCGTCGATCACCACGTCGGCACCGAATCCGTCGGTCAGATCCTGGATGGCTGCCACCACATCGGTGGTGGCCGCGTTAACGGTGTCGGTGGCGCCGAAGTCGCGGGCCCATTCGAGCTTGGTGTCGTCGGTGTCGACGGCGATGATCTTCCTGGCGCCGACCAGTCGGGCTCCTGCGATTGCGGCGTCGCCGACGCCCCCGCAGCCGATCACCGCGACGGTGTCGTCGCGGCCGATGGCGCCGGTGTTGATGGCCGCGCCGATGCCGGCCATCACTCCGCATCCGAGTAGCCCGGCGACGGCGGGGTCGGTGTCGGGGTGGACCTTGGTGCACTGGCCTTCGTGTACCAGTGTCTGCTCGGCGAAGGCGCCGATGCCCAGTGCCGGTGTCAGCGGGGTCCCGTCGGTCAGCGTCATCTTTTGGGTGGCGTTGAAGGTGTTGAAGCAGTACCAGGGGCGCCCACGCTTGCAGGCGCGGCACTGCCCGCAGACCGCCCGCCAGTTCAGGATCACGAAGTCGCCGGGCACGACGTTCGTGACCCCTTCGCCGACGGCGGCCACTGTGCCTGCGGCCTCGTGGCCCAGCAGGAACGGGTACTCGTCGTTGATGCCGCCATCGCGGTAGGTGAGGTCGGTGTGGCACACACCGCACGCGATGACATTCACCACAACCTCGCCGGGGCCCGGATCAGGTATGACGATGTCGACGAGTTCGACCGGCTCGCCCTTGGTACGGGAAATCACACCGCGCACTGTCCGACTCATGACCCCAGACCTTAGTGCCCGGCGCTAGGCTGGAGGCTTGTTGATCACCAGAATCCAATCCCAGTCCGACGTGCTGGTCGCGGCCCGCTTGGCGTACCGCGACGGGATGTGGGATGTCAGCTATGCGGAGTTCTCGCGTGCCAGCGCGGTCGCGCCGTTGGACGTCGATGATCTCGATGCGTTGGCAGGCTCGGCGTGGCGGCTCGGCCGTGCGCGGGAAGCGCTGCGAGTTGCCGAATTGGTGTACCTGCGGCTGGTTCGGACCGATGTCAGTTCGGCGGCGGTGAAGGCCGCCGAACTCGGTGAGGCGTGGCTGGCCCACGGGCATCAGCAGATCGGGCAGGGCTGGCTTGACCGGGCGCGGGGATTGGATCCGTCGGCGCTCGACGAAGTGCGGCGTGGCCGGCACGCGAGATGACGGCGCTTGACCTCATCGCCGATTGGCCCGTTCCGGTGGCGTCGGCGGCTGTCGTCGGGCCGGCCGGGGTGATAGCGCACCGCGGCGACCTGGACCGTGAGTACCGGCTCGCATCGGTCACCAAGCCGCTGGTGGCGCGTGCCGCCCAGATTGCGGTGGAGGAGGGGGCGCTCGATCTGGATACCTCCGCCGGACCGCCCGGCTCGACTGTTCGGCATCTCCTGGCGCACGCATCGGGGCTGTCGGTGCAGTCCGCTGAGGTGGTGGCCGAACCGGGTGTGAAGCGGGTGTATTCGAATTACGGGTTCGCGGTGCTGGCGGAAGCTGTGGAGCGGCACTCGGGCATCGATTTCGGGAGTTACCTGATCGAGGCTGTCTTCGGACCACTGGGTATGGTCTCGTCGAGGCTGGATGGAGGATCGGCGACGGCCGGTTACGGGGCGGTCTCCACGGTGGCCGACTTGGTGCGATTTGCAGGCGAGCTCTTGGCGCCGCGCACGGTGTCGCCGTCGATGCATGCCGACGCGGTGAGCGTGCAATTTCCCGGTCTTGATGGGCTGCTGCCCGGATTCGGTGTGAAGCGGCCCAACGATTGGGGGCTGGGTTTCGAGATCCGGGCGCAGAAGTGGCCGCACTGGACCGGCACTACTAATTCGCCGGAAACTTATGGTCACTTCGGTCAGAGTGGGACGTTCATCTGGGTCGATCCTGCGGTTGGGCTTGCGCTGGTGGTGCTGACCGACCGGGATTTCGGCGACTGGGCCAAACCGCTGTGGCCGGAAATCTCTGATGAAGTTATGAGAGAGTTTGGCGGCCACTAGCGCAACACCAGCCACAAGAGGCACAATAGACACGCACGAAACAATTACATCTTCGGAATCGCCAGGTCGTTGGGGAAGACGTCCCTCGTGGAACCGAAGGAGTAAGTGATGCGTGCGTCGAACCAATTTGCCGACGCGACTACTGGCGTGGTGTACGTCCACGCCTCACCCGCGGCGGTGTGTCCACACGTCGAGTGGGCGTTGTCGTCGACCCTGAATGCCAGGGCGAACCTCAACTGGACCCCTCAACCGGCCATGCCCGGACAGCTTCGTGCTGTCGTCAACTGGGTAGGGCCGGTGGGTACCGGTGCCCGGTTGGCGAATGCCTTGCGGGCATGGTCTGTGCTTCGCTTCGAAGTCACCGAAGACCCGAGCGCCGGCGTGGACGGCCAGCGGTTCTGTCACACACCGCAGCTCGGTCTCTGGAGTGGCGCGATGAGTGCCAACGGCGATGTCATGGTCGGTGAGATGCGGTTGCGTTCCCTGATGTCCGCCGGCGCCGACACACTTGCCGCCGAGTTGGACTCCGTTTTGGGCACCGCGTGGGACGAGGCGCTGGAGGCCTACCGCGACGGTGGGTCCGGCGCAGACGTCAGTTGGCTCAGCAGGGGAGTCGGATAGTTCGGCCGGCCCCGTAAGCTCCTCGCTCACAAGCTTGCGTGAGTGAAGGAATGACCATGTCTGGCAGCGACTTCCAGTTGAAGCTGGAGAGCAAGAGGCTGTTGGCGGGCTTCTCCGGCGGCCTGCGTGAGCAGACTGCGTTGATCGAGTTGGCTGTGTCGGGTGTCCCTGGCCACGGTCCGGCCGCCGAACAGCGACTCCGTCGTTGTGCGGTTGCGCTGTGCCCGGATCAAAGCGTGTTCGGCCCCGCTGAATCAGACTGGCCTGCAACGTTTCTAGAGCCTTCGGATCCGGGAGATCCCGACGTCGGCCGGCTCGGAGCCTGGGTGGTTGCCTTCACTGTCGCCATTCAGCGATTCGGGCGAGATCCGCTGCGGCGTGGCCGAGTTGTGCAGGCGCGGCCCGACCGCATATCTCTTGCCATCCCGTGGCGGCGGGACGCGTTCTTCGGTGAGGCTCTCGATTTCGCAATCGAATTGGTCCGCAGGGGAGTGTCCGGG